>Ga0137368_10001175_pt1 | contig 27457 bp, 22 predicted proteins | sample SagtaG_13_FD_104917 | JGI IMG/M metagenome (GOLD analysis project Ga0137368, IMG submission 104917) | Vadose zone soil microbial communities from Sagehorn Ranch, Mendocino, California, USA - Sage1_L_100_16 metaG | ecosystem: Environmental > Terrestrial > Soil > Vadose zone | place: USA...
CCAAGGGACGGCACGTCATCCACCTGGAGATCGGCGAGCCCGATTTCGATTCGCCGCGCGCGGTCGTCGCCGCGGGCGTCGCGTCGATCGAGCGAGGCGAGACGCACTACACGCCGTCCGCCGGGATCCCCGAGCTGCGCGAAGCCATCGCGAAGTACCTGCACCGCTCGCGCGGCCTTTCGTTCGAGCCGGGCCAGATCGTCGTCACCCCCGGCGCGAAGCCGGTCATGTTCTACGCGATCCTCGCGCTGCTGGAGTCCGGCGATGAAGCGATCTATCCCGACCCGGGCTTCCCGATCTACGCCTCGATGATCTCGTTCGCCGGCGCGACGCCGGTGCCGCTGCCGCTACGCGAGCAGCGCGACTTCGTGCCCGATCTCGACGAGCTCCGTTCGCTGATCACACCGCGCACGAAGCTGTTGATCCTCAACAGCCCGCACAACCCGACCGGCGGCGTGCTCTCGCCGGAAGCGGTCCGCGAGATCGGCGCGCTCGCGCGCGAGCGCGACCTCTGGGTCCTGAGCGACGAGATCTACGCTGAGATCATCTACGAAGGCGAGCATCGCTCGATCGCGGCCGAGCCGGGAATGGGCGACCGCACGATCGTGCTCGACGGCTTCAGCAAGACGTTCGCGATGACGGGGTGGCGGCTGGGGTACGGCGCGTTCCCCAAGACGCTGGTCGACCCGGTGACCAAGCTCGTGACCAATTCGGTGTCGTGCACCGCGACGTTCACGCAGCGCGCCGGAGTGGTCGCGATCTCGCAGCGACCGGTCGAGGTGGACCTGATGCTCGCGGAGTTCCGCCGCCGCCGCGATGCCATCGTTACCGGTCTGGCCGGCCTCGAAGGCGTCACCTGCCGCGTACCTCGCGGCGCGTTCTACGTCTTCCCGAATATCAAGGCGCTCGGGCTCGGCGATGCCGCGACCGTTGCCAACCGCGTTCTGAACGAGGCCGGCGTGGCGGTGCTCGCGGGTACGGCGTTCGGCGCGGCGGGCGAAGGCTATCTCCGCTTGTCCTATGCGAACTCGCTGGAGAACCTGAACGCCGCGGTCCAGCGCATCGGCGACTGGTCCCGGGAGGCCCGTTCGGCGGCTATACCGACCGGTCGGTAGACGATCTTCGCAGACCCCGACAGGCCTCCAATCCCCGAGCTCTAGACGCCGATACCGTCCACGATCAGCCCCACGATGTCAGAGGCGAGCTGCTGTGGCTCGCGACCGCCGGGCAGCGGATCGCGCCCGGTCCAGGGATCCAGCAAATTGAGCAGAGCCTGCGCGGCGAAGGCCGTGTCCATCTGACGCAGCTCGCCGGACCGGACGCCCTCGTCGAGGATCTGCTGCAGCGGCGCGAAGAAGTGGCGGAAGAACGCGCTGCGGGCCTGACTGTTCTGGTCCACCGTCAGCGCGACGCCGCCCTCCCGCAGGAGCCGCGGCGCGCTGCAGCGGGCACCGATCAGGAACGCGAGTGCCGAGACCAACCGATCGCGCGCGCGGTTTCCACGCCGCGCCGCGGTCTTGAGTCCCGCGCCGTGCTCCTCGAGGACGCTGCACACGGCAGCCGTGAAGAGCGCGCTCTTGTCCGGGAAGTAGTAGTAGACCGTCGGCTTGGTGACCGAGGCGTCGCGCGCGATGTCCTCGAGCGATGCGCCGCGGACCCCGCGCTCGCCCCACAGGCGGTCGGCGGCCTGCAGTACGCGCTCGCGGGTGGACGATCCCGCTGAGCTCCGGCGCTTTTGTTCGGGCACGCCGCCGATTCTACCTACCGGTCAGTAAGCGTCTCCAGCCAAGCGCGTGGCGGAAGTCAAGTCCGCCCGATGCGTGCGAACCTAGCGTCTGTTGAGCGCGCTGCGCGCCTTCTGGTTCGGCGAGGCCGACATCGCGCCGCTCGCGCTGTTCCGCATCCTCTTCGGTCTTCAGCTCTTCAACTGGTTCTGGCAGCTGTTTCCCAACCTGAACGCGTTCTTCACCGACGAGGGCATCCTCCCGCGCCGCGAGCTCATCGAGTCCTATCCCGACCGTCTCTCGCTGCTGATGCTCGTCGGCGAGTGGTGGCAGGTCGCGCTGGTGTGGGTGGTGTCGTGCGCGGTCGCGCTCCTGCTGACCGTCGGGTGGCACACGCGTCTGGCGAGCTTCCTCGCGTTCGTCCTCGTGTCGACCTTCTCGTGGCGCGATCCGCTGATCCTCGACGGCAGCGACTTCGTCTTCCGGATGGTCCCGCTGTGGCTGACGTTCACCAACGCAGGCGATCTCTATTCCGTTGACGCGTTCGTCGCGGGACGGCCCGCCAGCGGACGCGGACCGGCGTTCCCGATCCGCATCCTCGAGCTTCAGGTCGCCTGGATCTTCCTCGCGACTGGGATCGAAAAGCTGGGCGGTCCCACGTGGATCGACGGGACGGCCGCGTACTACGCGCTGCAGCTCGAGCACACCTTCGGGCGGACGTGGGCGCGCCCGGTCGCGATACAGCCGGTGCTTTACGCGCTCATCAGCTGGGGCACGCTGGCCATGGAGCTCGCGTTCTTGCCACTCGCGATGCTTCCGTCGCGCCTCACACGTTTGGCGGCCGCGGCCGGCGCCGCGGTCGTCCAGGTCGGGATCCTCGCGCTCATGAACGTCGGCAACTTTCCCGTGATCATGCTGTCGACGCTCGTGCTCTTCGTACCCGCATCGTGGGTGCGTCGACTCGTGCGAGACGAGGCGATCCACGTCGCGCGCCGAGCGATGCGCCCCTCACGCGTCGCGACCGCCGCGCTCGCCTGCCTCGCCGCCCTAGCGTTCGCGACGGGACTTCCCTGGGAGCTCGACGCGATCCGGCCGAGCGGCGGGCTCGCTTCGCTCCTGCGCCTGGCGTCGGTCGATCAGCGCTGGGACATGTTCTCGCCCGATCCGACCAGGTCCGACGGTTGGATGCTGGCACCGGGGCGCCTGGACGATGGCACGACGCTTGACCTCATCACCGGCGGGCCCGACGACCGTGCCGAGCGATACAGTGACGCGCTCTATACCCGCTGGGTGAAGGTCCAGGAGCGCATCGCAAGCGAAGGCTACGGCGCTTATCGTTTGGAGTACGCGCGCCACTTCTGCCGCACGCGGAACTTTCACCCGCGACCGGGGCGATCGCCGCTCGTGAGCTTCGACCTCTACTACATCGAGCGCACCATCCGCGCCCCGGGGGAAGGACCACCACTCATCAACGAGAAGAAGCTCTGGACGCATCGGTGCTAGAGCGAAATGCTTGATCAGGAGCGTCGGCTCGTCACCGTGCTCTTCGCCGACTTCGCCGGATTCACCGAGCTGGCCGACCAGATGGATCCCGAGGAGCTGCAGATGCTCGTCTCCGGCATCTTCGAGGATCTGGCCGAAGAGGGGGTGCGCCAGGACGGCACGATCGAGAAGTTCATCGGCGACGCCGTGTTCGTCGTCTACGGCGCGCCCGTCGCGCACGAGGACGATCCGCAGCGCGCGCTGCGGACCGCGCTCGGCATGCAGCGAGTGTTCGCCGAGCACGCCAAGCGGGTGAAGAAGGAACGCGGGACCGAGCTGGGTCTGCGTATCGGCATCCATACCGGCATGGTCGTCGCGGGCGCGGTCCGCAGCGTCGCCGAATACGGCGTGATGGGCGACACGGTCAACATCGCCTCGCGCCTGCAGGCGGCCGCGGGTCCGAGCGAGAGCTACGTCACCCAAACGACCTTCCGGCTCACCAATCGCGAGTTCAGCTTCCGCGAGGTCGGTCCCATCGAGCTCAAGGGCAAGGAACGGCCGGTGCTCGCGTACGCGCTCACCGGCGAGCGCACCGAGGTGCGCCCGAGCATCGACGTGGCCGCGCCCCTCGTCGGCCGCTGGATGGAGCTCTCCCGGCTCGACCTCGCCTACCAGTCGGCGCGTCTGGGACGCACGGAAGTCGTTCTCATCGCCGGGGAGCCGGGTATCGGGAAGAGCCGCCTCGCGTCCGAGTTCATCGGTCTCGCGACCGCCTCGGAGGACGAGGCGAAGACCGCCGACGCTCCGCGGGTGATGCGGTGGACCTTCTCGCGCGTGAATCAGCGCAGCTACGCCGGCTTCATCGAGCCACTGCTCGTGGAGCTGCAGATCGACCCGGCCTCGGCCGACCCGATCGCGCCGCTGGGGGAGACGCTGCGCGATCTCGGCTTCGCGAACCCCGACATCGTCGTCCCCACGCTCGCGCAATTCCTGCATCTCCCCGGCGTGAGCGAGCCCGCGAGCGACTCCGACGAATGGAAGCGCTCGATGTACATCGTCGTGTACGACGTCATCGCCGCGCTCGCGCGCCGGCATCCGCTGCTCTACGTCCTCGAGGACCTCCACTTCGCCGACTCGGCCTCGCTCGACCTCCTCTGGTTCCTCGCGTCGCGCGCGTCGCGCGTTCCGATCTTGTTCCTGCTCGCGCAGCGCATCGGCCCCGGCGCGCCGGAGCCGAAGCCGTCGCGCACGAACTTCACGCAGCTCGTGCTCGAGCCACTCTCCGACGAGGAGGCCGCGCGCATCGTCGAAGCGACGTTCGATTGGATCCCGAGCGAGCTCCGCGACCGGATCGTCGCGCGCGCCGGTGGGAACCCGTTCTTCATCGAGGAGTCGCTGCGGTCGCTGGTCGAGTCCGGCGCCGTCGAGCGCGATGCCAGTGGCGAGTGGCACGTGCGCGAGCGTCCGGCCGCGCTCGAGGTCCCCGCGACGCTCCATGCCGTCGTCGCGTCGCGCATCGACCGCCTTCCGCCGACCGCGCGCGAGTGCATCCAGCTCGCCTCGGTCATCGGACAGCGCTTCGGTGACCGCGTCCTGCGCGAGGCCGGGGGCAACCGCATCGCCGATGCGGTCGACCAGCTCATCGCCGCGGACCTGGTGCTCGAGGCAGCGCCGGGCGAGCGTCGCGAGGGCCGCTATCGGTTCAAGCACGCCGTCGTGCAGGAGGTCGCGTACAACACGCTGCTGGTTCGCCGTCGCGTCGAGCTGCATCGCCGCGTCGCGGCCGCGTACGAGACGGTCATCGGCGAGAAGGAGCTGAAGGAGTTCTATCCCGCGCTCGCGCACCACTACCTGCTGGGCGACGTCCCCGATCGCGCGGCGGAGTACTCGTGGAAGGCGGCGCAGCGCGCCACCGCGATCCACGCGTACATCGAGGCGCTGCGCTTCGCGGAGCAGTCGCTCGAGCTGTACGAGAAGCTCGAGCGGACCGAGCAGGCGGTGGACGCGCTCTATCTCATCGCTCGCGTCCGCAGGTATCGCGGCGAGAACGACGCCGCGATGGCCGCGTACGAGCGTGCGCTGTCGCTGCTCGAGGAGCGCGACCCGAAGAGCCGCGCGGTGGCGATCCTCCTCGCGCACATGGCGGAGCTGTGCACGCGCTGGGACGCCAAGCATCCCGACCTCGAGGCGCTGATCGAGCGCGGGCTCGCGATCGTCGGTGAAGAGCGCTCGCGCGAACGCGTCCTCCTCCTCGCGGCGCGCTCGTTCATGCCGCGACGGCGGCCGAAAGCGACCGACGAGGACTGGGAGGCGTCGCTCGCGACCGCCAAGGAGGCGCTCGCGATCGCCGAGGAGCTCGGCCTGCTGCGCGAGCGTTCCCTCTGCCTGGACGCCGTCGGGTTCGCCTATCGCGAGCTGGGCAACTTCCGGGAGGCGTACCTGTCGAACCAGCGCCGACTCCCGATCGCGCGCTCGCTGCAGGACAGCGACGAGCTCATCGACGCGCACACGATGGTCGCGTCGTCCGCGCTCGTGCTCGGCGACCTGATCGAGGCGAAGGAGAACGCCGCCAGCGCGCGCGAGATCGCGATCGAGACGGAGAAGCCGCGCCTCGGCGCGTACGCGCTGCATACCGAGGCGCTCGCGTACCTCGTGGCGGGCGAGTTCGACGGCGCCCGCGGAGCCGTCGCGCGCCGCGAGAGCTTCCCCACGCCGACGAAGTGGGGCTCGACGATCGCGATCGGCATGGCCGCGGCCGCCGCGACCGGATCGCCGGAGGAAAAGGCGCTGCGCGATCAGCTCGTGGAAGCGGAGGCGTCGCCGGCGGAGCTCGGCCTCGCGGACTTCCTCGCCGCCTTCTACGGCCTGCGCGAGAGCGAGAGCGCGTACCACGCGGTCCGCAGCGCCGGATATCCCAAGAGCTTCATCGACGTCGTGCTCATGGGGCCGCTCATGGTGCTCGCCGCCGCGCGCTGGCGGATCGATGACGAGACGTTCGAGGATCGCGTCGCCTCCGCCGTCGAGCGGGCCGGACACGCCCGTGGGCGCGCGCTGCTGGTGCAGGCGCACGGTCTGCGGACGTGGCGCGCCGGCGAGCTCGCCAAGGCCGAGAAGCTGCTCTTCGACGCGGTGCAGGCCTTCGCGACGCTGCGCCTCGACTACGAGCGCGCCGTCGCGCTCGCCGATCACGCGCGCGTGCTGGGGGCTCTTGGACGCGCCGATGCGCAGGCCGAGTGCGACGAAGCGAAGGGGATCGCCGAGCGTCTCGGCGCGACGGCGCTGCGCATCGCGGCGGAGAACATCACGGTACCGGCGTAGCGTTGTCCATCGCCGAGCGCGCGCTCTATCACCAAGGCCACCCGCTGAAGCTCGCGACGGACTCCGCGAGCACGCTGGCGGCCATCCCGTTCCTTTGGAATGGGGACCTCCTCCTGGGCGTGGCCATCGCGCTCCTGCCGCCCGCGATCGTGTCGCTCTGGCTCGTCGCGACGGCTGATCTCGCTCCCATCAGAGACAGTGCTCTCGGCAGGTACTTGCGGCGCCACATGGGGCCGATCCCGCAAGCGATGCGGCTGATCGCCGGCCTGGGGATGCTCGCCGGTGCCTGGACGCACTCCCCGCTCACGATGACCGTCGCGGTCGGCGCGATCGCCGCGATCTGGCTCAACGGCGTGATGGGAAAGACCTAGGAGAGCGACCTTCGCAGTGCGCTGCGCGCCGCGTTGTAGCCGCACATCCCGTGGACGCCTCCGCCCGGTGGCGTGGCCGCCGAGCACAGGTAGATGTCGCGCGCCGGCGTCGCGTACGGGTCGACGCCCCAGGTCGGCCGCAGCATGAGCTGCGTTCCCGAATGCGCGCCGCAGGAGATGTCGCCGCCGGCATCGTTCGCGTTGCGCCGTTCGAGGTCGCGCGTGTTCATCACGCTGCGCGCGAGCACGCGGTCGCGGAATCCGGGCGCGAAGCGCTCGAGCTGTGCCTCGATCCGCTCCGTCATGTCCTCGGTCGAGCCATTCGGCACGTGGCAGTACGCCCACAGCGTGTGCTTCCCCGCGGGCGCGCGGGACGGATCGAACAGGCTCTGCTGCGCGACGAGCACGAAGGGTCGCTCGGGATGCTCGCCGCGCCACACCGCGGCCTCGGACACCGCGACATCCTCGTACGAGCCGCCCAGATGCACCGTGCCCGCGCGCAGGCACTCGCTCGCGCGCCACGGCACCGGACCGTCGAGGGCATAGTCGATCTTGAATACGCCGGGCCCGCGGCGGAAGTGCCGCAGCGCGCGGCGGTACCCGGCGGGAAGCTGATCCGCGGCGATGCTCTCGAGATGCCACGGCGATGTGTCGAACAGATACGCGCCGGCGGTGGGCAGGTCGCTCATGTCCTGGATGCGCTTCCCAGTCGTGATGGTGCCGCCCAGCTCGTGCAGCTTCGCGGCGAGCGTCTCCGAGATGCGGCGCGAGCCCCCGCGCGGCATCGGCCAGCCGACGGCGTGGCCGGTAACGAGGAACACGATCGCGAAGCCGGCCGTGAAGGGATGGCTGAGCGGAAGGAACGAGTGCGCGGCGACGCCGGCGACCAGGGCACGCGCCCGCTCGCCGTGGAGCGATCGAGTCAGGACCCCGGCGGAGAAGAGGGCGCGCAGTCCGAAGCGAGCGAAGAGGAGGGGATCGCGCGGCGCGTGGATCGCCGGTCGCATCACCTCGGCAAAGAGCCGCTCCCAGCGCTCGACGTACGGCGAGACCAGGCGCCGATATGCGTCGCCGTCCGCGCCCAGACCGACCGCCGTGTCCTCGATGGATCGCTCGAGCACGACCGCGGTGCCATCGTCGAGCGGATGCGCGAGCGGCGCCGCTGGGTCGATCCACTCGAGCCCCAGCTCGTCGAGACGCAGCGTGTTGAAGAAGGGCGACGCCTTCGCCATCGGATGGATCGCCGAGCAGACGTCGTGCACGAAACCCGGCAGCGTCAGCTCCGCGGAGCGCGCGCCTCCGCCGATCTCGTCGTTCGCCTCGTAGACGGCGACGCTACGACCGGCTCGCGCGACCTCGATGGCCGCGGCGAGGCCGTTGGGTCCGGCCCCGACGACGACCGCATCAGGCATCGGGGACTAGACGCGATTGGGTTCGGCGAACCGTACGCGCGTCCCTCGGAGTCTTCCTTTCGCCGTCGCCTTCCGATCGATCAGATCGCCAGGCGCGAGGCGAGCCATTGCGCGACAGCCTGCGACGTTGTCGGGCATGGGTCAAGCCATCACGCGCTCGGCTGGAGGTAACGGTCGAACCACTCGCCCGCGCGGCGGACGGAGTCGATCATGTTCTCGCGCGTGCGGAAGCCGTGACCCTCGCCTTCATACACGTGGTAGTAATACGTCTTGCCGCCGGACTTCAGCGCCGCGACGACCTGCTCGGCTTCTGCCAGCGGCACGCGCGGATCGTTCTGGCCCTGCAGGATCAGGAGCGGCGCCCTGATCTTCGCGACGTGCGTGAGCGGCGAGCGGTCGCGATAGAGGTCGGCATCTTTGGCCGGTTCGCCGAACTCGCGCACCAGGTACTCACGGAGATCGCCGCGCGTCGTGTCGTACATGGTCTTCCACGAGACGACGCCGACGACGGAGACGCCGGCGGCCCACCGCTCCGGCGCGAGCGCGAGCGACATGAGCGTCATGTATCCGCCGTAGCTTCCGCCGTACGCGCCGATCCGCTTGGGGTCGGCGATCCCCTCCTTCGCGAGCCAGTCGATGCCCTTGATCACATCCTCGAGGTCCTTCCCGCCCCAATCGCGGCGGTTGAGCTCCTGGAATTCGCGTCCGTATCCGGTCGAGCCGCGGATGTTGGGCGCGAGCACGACGTAGCCGTTGTTCGCGAAGTACTGGCTCGCGCGATCCCACCACCGGTAGTGCTGCGCCGTCGGTCCGCCGTGGATGTGGACGATCGCCGGCGGCGTGCCGTTCCCGCGCACCGCTTCGGCGTGCGGCACGTAGAGCAGCGCCGGGATCTGGCGTCCATCGGCACCCGGATAGCGGACGTGCACCGGTTCCACGAGAGTGGCGGGGTCGATGGTCGCGGGCAGCGAGCGTGTGAGCGCTTTCGGCGCGACGGCGCGCTCGCGCGTCACGTACACGTCGCAGGGCGCGCGTGCTCCGGTGAAGAGATAGGCGACGAGGTCGCCATCGGGTCCGACCCGTACCGATGAGTGCACGCCGGGCCGGTCGGCCACCGCGTGGTCCGCGTGCGAGGACACGAAGACCCGTCGCACCGACAGCTCGGCGTCCTCGCTATGCGTGTACAGCACGGCGCGCCCATCCGGCCGCCAGCGCGGCTCCGTCTGGTCGAAGATGCTCCGCGTCAGCCACTCGACGCGCGCGACGCGATCGCCGTCGAGGTGCGCGATCGCCGGCTCGTAACGCCCGCGCGTGTTCGTCGTGAACGCGATCGCGCGAGCGTCAGGCGCCCAAGCGCCGTCGAACGACTCGCCCGCCTCGCGGCCGCGCGTGTCGAGGCGCGCCGTCGCGCCGCCGGCCGCGGGCACCAGGAACAGGTCCATGTTCGTGCGGACCTGCTCGCGCCGCGAGGAGAACAGGATGCGCGTGCGGTCGGGCGACCACCGCGGTTGGTTGTCGTCGTACTCGCCCTCGCTCAGGGCGCGCTTTGTGCCGGTCGCCACGTCGACGACGTGGAGCGCGAACTTCTTTCCGCCGGCATTGGCGACATACGCGATCTCCGAGCCATCCGGCGACCAGACGATGTCGCGATGCATGACGTTCGGCTCGTCGGTGAGATTGCGCTCGTGCTCTCCGTCACGGTCGACGAGCCACACATCGAACCGCTCATCGCCGCCGCGGTCGCGGAGGAACGCGATCTGCTTCGCGTCGGGCGACCAGCGAGGCCAGACCGAGCGCTCCTTCGCATCGGTGAGCTGATAGAGACGCTCGCGCTCGACCGGCGCGGCGTAGATCTCGAACGTCCCGCTCCGGTTCCAGGCGAAGGCCACCTCGCTGCCGTCTGGGGAGAGATCGATGCCGCCCCAGATGTAGTCGACATAGGGCGATCCGACGAAGTCCGCTATCGGCACGCGCGCGAAGCGCTCCCCCAGCGCGCGCGGACGGTACGCACCCGCGCCGGGCACGATGTCGGCGGGCGGATTCGCCACGGTCGTCGGAGGGCGCTCGGTGCCGGGCGCGGTCCAGTCCTCGGCGAACGCGCGCGGCCGACCACCCGCGCGCGGCGGCGCCGGAGGCGCCCCGGCACCATCGCTCGACGGCGCCGCACCCGCGGGCAGCGGGCGCTTCGGCCGCTCGAGCAGCTCTCGCGTCGCGCGCGCGACCACGAGCGTGCTGCTGCCCATGCCCGCCTCGCGCGCCGCGGTCTGCTCGCGCGGAACGATCGGATCGTAGTGGTACATCTTGTCCTCGAGGCGTCCGCGGTACGCGCGATCCCAAGGTGGCGGGAGAAGGACGCCAAATTGCTTGCGTGGCTTCGGCAGCTCTCGCTGGAGCTGCATGAGCACATCGCGGCCCGCGTTCCAGACCGGCGGCCTTCGGGATGAGAGGATCACGGAGAAGTCGAGCGCGATGAGCTGCTTCGCGGCTTCGCTCGCGAGATCCAGATCGCCGCAGAAGAGCACCCCGCCCGACTTGCGCACCAGCACGACGGTCGTACCCTCGCCACCGGAGGTCACGCGGATCACGCGCGTGTCCGGCCGCACGACATCTTCGGCCTTGAGGATGAGATCGACACCGCCCTTCACGGCCTTCGCGTCGTCCTCGTGCGCCGCGGTCTGGACGCCCAGCGCTTCCCGGTAGCGCGACGCTTCGGCGGCGCGAGCGGCGTTCGTCGCGAGGAGCAGCGACGCGCGGCCGGTGCCCTGGATCAGACGGAGCGCGCGCTCGCTGAACGGCGGCACGTCGATGAGAAGATTCCCGCGCGCCGCGTCGTAGACGATGTACTGGCGCTCGTTCTCGAGCGGCGCGTACAGCTCGAAGATCCACGACCGGACCTGTTGGATGTCCATCAATGCGGCCCGCCTATCCTACCGAGGCTCGGCAGGACGAGCATTCCGTCGATGCGCACCAGTCCGCGCTCGTCCTCGACCCGCGCGATGGTCCGTCGCAGGCGCTCGTCGTCCCAATCGAAGAGGCGCTTCACCTGCGCGTTCGTCACGCCGCCAGCGAGGTCGAGCAGTCGTCGCAGCAGCGCCGCCATCGCATCGCTCGACGACATGCGCTCCGCGGCGCGCACCGTCTCCGGGTAGCGGCTCACGAAGAGGTCGTACGTGTAGTTGTAATCCTCGCGGTGCTCGCCGACCGCCTTCACGCGCGCGACGTACATGAGACGCTGCAGCTCCTCGATCGCCTTGGCGTAGTCGGCCTTGCCGTCCTGTGAGGAGATGCCGAGCTCCGCGCGCAGGCGTTTGGTCTGCGTTTCGCCGCGCTGCGCGAGGTAGTCGATGACGCGGCGCGCGATGTCGGATAGCCGCCCGGCGCGAACGTCCTCGAGGTGATCGTCCGGCTCTCCCGCGCGACCGAACGTCGCATAGAAGACCGGCAGCATCTTCATGGAGACGAACGTCGGCTTGCGTACGATCAGCTTGCCGTAATACAAGCGCTTCGCCTCCGCCAGCTCGTCCTTCCACTCCCACATCCAGCCCCACTTGCGATCGGTGCTGTTCGTGGAGAGATGGTTGAAGCACGCCGGGATCGGATACGCGAGCTCGGCGGTGAACGCGAAGCAGAACCCGACCGCATCGACCATGCGCACGAGCTGATCGGCGCTGCGGACGCGATGCGCCGCCGCGAGCTTCGCGCGGTGCGTGCCGAGGACGCGCTCGAGCGAGACCGGCGCGCGGCTGCGCGCCGGAACGGTGGGCATCACCGATACTCTGCCCGATGGCGCTGCGGGTGGGCATCGTGGGGATGGGCTTCGGCGCCCGTCAGATCCCCGGCTTTCGCGCCGCGGGCTGGGAAGTCACCGCGATCTGCGCGTCCCGGCCCGAACGTGCCGCCGCGGCCGCGAAAGAGTTCGCCGTCGAAACGGGCGTGACCGACGTGTCGGCGCTGGCTCGACGCGACGACGTGGACCTCGTCTCGATCGCGTCGCCGCCTCACGTGCACCGCGAGCATGTGCTGGCCGCGCTCGCCGCGCGGAAGCACGTCCTGTGCGAGAAGCCCTTCGCCTCCAACGTCCATGAGGCGCGCGAGATGCTCGACGTCGCGGAAAGCGCGCGGGTGGTCCACGCCGTCGACCACGAGTTCCGATACACGTCCGCTCGCGGCAAGGTGAAGGAGCTGCTCGGCGAGCGCGCGATCGGCGACGTCCGACTGGTGCTGATCATGGGCATGACCGGCGGACTCGTCGATCCGAAGCAGGCCCGTCAGGAGTGGTGGCTCCGCCGCGACCGCGCCGGCGGCATCCTGGGAGCGCTCGGCTCCCACTGGATCGATTCGCTCCGCTGGTGGCTCGGCGACATCGCGCGCGTCTCTTGCGAGCTCGGCGTCTCGACACCGTCGCGCCCGACGACCGACGGAGGCATCACCGACGTGACGGCGGACGACACGGCGCAGGTGCTGCTTCGCATGCGCAGCGGCGCGATCGCCACGATCCAGCTGTCGAGCGCGGTCCACCATCCGTCGCGGCGCGTGATCCTGTATGGGAGCGCGGGGACGATCGTCATCGGAGGTGACGGGCGCGTGCTCGTCGCGCGCGGTGGCGGGACGCTAGAGGAGGTCCTTCCGGACGCGCCGCCGGACGAGAGCGGTCGCGCGTTCGCGGAGCTCGCGCGGCGACTGCGCGCGCACATCGAGCAGGGTCCGACCGGCGCGTCCGACGCGCCGCATCCCACGTTCGCGGACGGCCTCGCGGTGCAGGAGGTCCTGGACGCGGCGTATCGCTCCGCCGACATCGGCGGAGCCGTCGCGGTCGCTAGCTGAGGAAGAGCGCCACGACGCCGGCGAGCAAGCCGATCGTCATGGCGCGGGTCGAGCCGCGGTGCAGCGCCGCGAACTCGCGGCGAGCGGGCGCGTCATCGCGCAGGTCGTCCCAGCCCGGAGTCTGCGAGCGGATCGAGCGCGCGACCGGATTTGCCCACGCGCTCGAGTACAGCGTCGCGCCACAGAGCACCAGCAGGGCGAGCCAGCGCACGATCAAACGCGCTTCCGGAGCGCCGGTGATCTCGAACGCGGTCGCCTTCAGCACGCTCGTCAGCACGAGCACGAAGACGCAGAGGATCGCGAGACCGTCGAAGCGCCCGAGCGCGGCACCGAAGATCGCGCCGGCCTGCCCCCGGGAGGGCACCGCCGCGAAGATCGCGGGCGCGGCGGCTGCCCCGAGGGCAAGCGCGCCGCCGATCAGGAGCGCGAGCGCGAGGTGGTACAGGAACTGGAGAACGTCGAAGTAGAGCGTCTCCACGCGTGCATCATGCCCAGGAAGGAATTTCCGACTGGGATGGTCGGTTTAGAATGACCGCAAGGGAGCTGCGATTTGCCGAGCTATCGCGAGTACTTCTCCGACATCAAGAAGCGCGTCAAGGAAGCGACGCCCCAGCAGGTCGCCGATCTGCTGAAGTCGGGTGACGTCCAGCTCGCGGACGTGCGCGAGAAGAACGAGTGGGACGAGGGTCATCTCCCCGGAGCCGTACACGTCCCGAAGAGCTACCTCGAGCAGTGGGCCGAGGATCGGATCCCCGACAAGGACAAGACGACCGTTCTCTATTGCGCCGGCGGTGTTCGCTCCGCGATGGCCGCGGACACGCTCCGGCAGCTCGGCTACACGAGCGTGATCTCCATGTCCGGTGGATTCAACCGCTGGAAGGATTCCGGCCTCCCCTGGAAGAAGCCCGATTCGTTCACGCCCGAGCAGGCGCAGCGGTACAGCCGCCACCTGCTGATCCCCGAGGTCGGAGAGACCGGCCAGCACGCGCTGCTGCGTAGTAAGGTGCTGCTCATCGGCGCGGGCGGCCTGGGCTCGCCAGCCGCGTACTACCTCGCCGCGGCCGGCGTCGGTACGCTCGGCATCGTCGATTCGGATGTCGTCGACGCGACGAACCTCCAGCGCCAGATCCTGCACTCCACAGATCGGATCGGTGAGCCAAAGACCGATTCAGCGAAGCGCACGCTCGAGGCGCTCAACCCGGACGTGAAGGTGATCGGATACCAGGAGCGCCTGACCAGCGAGAACATCGATCGGATCCTTCCGCAGTACGACGTCGTCGTCGATGGAGCCGACAACTTCCCTACCCGCTATCTGCTCAACGACGCGTCCGTGAAATGGCGCAAGCCCGTCGTGCACGGGAGCATCTACCGCTTCGAGGGTCAGGTCACCGTCTTCAAGCCGCACGAGGGTCCGTGCTATCGGTGCCTCTTCCCCACACCGCCACCGCCCGAGCTCGCGCCGTCGTGCGCGGAAGCCGGCGTCCTCGGTGTGCTGCCCGGCGTCATCGGGACGATCCAAGCCAACGAGGTCATCAAGCTGCTGCTCGGGATCGGCGAACCGCTCATCGGCCGATACCTGCTGTTCGATGCGCTCGAGACCTCGTTCCGCGAGGTGCGGCTGCGTCGCGATCCGCGCTGCCCGGTCTGCGGCGAAGAGCCGACGATCACCGAGTACATCGACTACGAGGGCTTCTGCGCCTCGCCCGCGGAGTGGCAGTCGCAGCACGCGCCGAAGGTGACGACCGCCGCCGACTGAACCGGCGCCGACTGACCCGCCTATCCTCTCATTGATGCGAGGCCTTTCGCTTCTCGCCGCCATTGCCGTGCTCGTCACCGCCTGCACCGCCCCTGGCGCGACCGTCTCTCCGTCGCCCTCGGCGGCGGCCACCGTGGACATCAAGCGCACGAAGCTGGACATCGCGTACAGCGCCATGACGTCTTCCGACGTCCACGCCGTGTCGAGCAAGAAGGTCCTTCAGGGCGCGATCGACGCGCTGAACGCCGAGGCCAAGCGGACCGGAGGCAAGGACGACTTCCCGAAGCTCGACTTCCAGGACGGCAGCGATACGGTCGTCCCAGACTTCAGGAAGTTCGCCGATGCGGCCGCGCAGTTCGCCGCGCGGAACACGCAGATCACACCGGACCGCTTCGCTGACCTCGCGATCGAAGGCATGATCAAAGTGTCGCCCGACTGCCACACCTATTACGTCGACAAGAACGGCAGCGTCCACCGCTCCAAGGCGGAGCAGAGCAGCGGAAGCGCCGCGCGCGTGCCTAGTACCGGAACGCTCCTTGGCGGACCCGACCAGGAAGCCGGACTCACCGGCAGGCTGCTTTCGGATGGGGTCGTGTACATCACGTTCCGCGAATTCGCCGTGACCGGGACGTACAAGATCTTCGACGAGGTCCGCAAGATGATGGAGAAGGGCCTCGCCGCCGGTGGAAAGGCGTGGCTCTTCGATCTGCGCGGTAACGTCGGCGGATTCGACGCGGACACGCTCGCGAGCTTTTTCCTCAACGGCGAGTCGATGCTGAACGTCGTTTACCGGAGCGGGCCCGGCGGCACGACCCACGCGACGACGCAGTTCCGTCTACCCGCGGAATACCAGAAGCCGATCGTGATCATCCTCAACGACCGCGGCGGCTCGGGGCCCGAGGTCTTCGCGGCGGACCTGCGCGAGACCAAGCGCGCGACGATCGTGGGTCAGAAGAGCATCGGCTGCATGGGTTCGACGTCGATCACGAACATGACCGATGGCGCGAAGCTAGCGGTCGTGACGCAGGAGTTCGTTGGCGCGGTCACCGGAACCAAGTACAACAACGCCGGGGTGCCGCCGGACGTTCAAGCAGACGATTTGACTGCGGTGGACAAGGCGATCGAACTTCTGAAGCAAAAGGTCTGACCGTCCTCTGAGTCAGACGGCCGCCCGCTCGCCCGCTCCGATTTACCCCTTGGGTACTGGTACGAGCGTCGCATTCGTACGCACACAGCCCGCAGGCCCGCCAGGTGTGACGGTTTTGGTACCGCTGGTGCCTTGGCGAGCCGCAACGGCGTCGATATGGTCCCTGTAGCAATTACGAGGTCGGGATAGGGAGCACTCAGAGACGTGACGGTGCTTGCGAGACTTGACGCACTTCCCCTCGAAGCCATGGGTCCGGTCCCGGATGTCATCGAGCGCGCCCGTGGAGGCGACCGCGGGGCCTTCGCCGAGCTCTACGACACGCACGTCGAGGCGGTCTACCGCTACGTCCTCTACCGCGTCCGCGAGCCCAGCGACGCTGAGGATCTCACGAGCGACGTCTTCACTCGCGCGTTCGCCAACATCCACCGGTATCGCTGGCAGGGCAAGTCATTCCTCGCATGGCTTTACACGATCGCCCGCAACGCGGTAACGGATCGCCGGCGTCGCACGCGTCCCACCGTCGAGCTCGACAACGCGTATGGCCTCGCGCAAGACGGCCCGACCGCTCACGACCACGCCGTTCGCGGCGAGCAGGTCGATGCGCTGCGTGGCGCGGTGAAGTACCTCACGAGCGAACAGCAGGAGGTCCTGGCCCTGCGCTTTGTCGAGAACATGTCGAGCCGCCAGGTCGCGAACGTCCTTGGTAAGAACGAGGGTGCGATCCGCGCCCTGCAGTTCCGCGCGCTCGGACGGCTCCGCAAGCTGCTCATGGCCGAGGTCGCGTAGCAGCCGAAACCTCGCAGAGTCTCGGCCAATACACTCGATAGATGCGCTTCCGCGCTTTCCCATTGCTGCTGGCCGGGATCTTCCTCGCGTCTGCGTGCAACCTCCTGCCCGCGGATCTCCAGCACGAGCTTCTTCCCTCGCAGACGCAGTACAAGACGGCCGAAGCCGCGTATGTCGTGCTGGTCGAGCGGCACGTCGACAAGCCCAGCTCCAAGCAGCTCATCCCGGGCGGGCTCGACGGCGTCGCGAAATACCTCACCGATAGCAAGATCGCCGCGAACCCGACCGTGGACCGGCCGGATCTGACCGGGAGCGTCTGGTCGGACTTCGCCAAGATGTCGGCATCGCTGGACGCGGTGATCCAGCGCTATCCCGCCGCCGACCGGACGCTGGTCGAGCGCGCCGCAGTGGATGGCATGGCGCGCTCGATGAACGAGTGCCACACCTATTACCTCGATCCCAACCGCGCGAAGGGATTCAACCAGCGACCCGCGCCGGTGTCCGGCATCGGCGTGACCATCAACCAGCCCGAGCCGAATCAGCCGGTCGAGGTGATCGACGTCATCGCAGGCACGCCCGCGGAGCGTGCCGGCGTGAAGAAGGGCGACAAGATCGTCCGCGTCAACGGCGAGGACGTCCTGCAGCTCACGACCGACGAGGTCGCCAACCGCGTCCGCGGTCCGGAGGGAACACCGGTGACGGTCACGTTCCTGCGCGGAACGCAGGAGGTCGAGCTCACCATCACACGCGCTCGCTTCCAGACGCCGTTGTTCACGACCCGGCTACAGGACAACTCGATCGGATACATCCGGATCCCGCAGCTCATCTCCAGCGTCGCGGACGACGTGAGCCAGGCGGCGCGCAAGCTCGAGGACCAAGGCGCGAAGGGCTGGATCCTGGATCTACGCGACGATCCCGGTGGCGAGCTCGGCGTCGCGGTCGACGTCGCCAGTCTCTTCGTCCGGTCGGGGACGCTCGTGTACCAGACCGGCCGCGACGGTCAGCGCACGCCGATCGACGTCAATCCGCGGCGGTTCCTCGGTTCGACGAAGCCGCTGGTCGTCCTCGTGAACAAGAACTCCGCCTCGGGGTCGGAGATCATCGCGGCGGGCGTGCGCGCGAACGGCGCGGGGACCGTCATGGGGACGCAGACCGCGGGATGCGTCGGCTCCGGGCAGCCGCGCGAGCTTCCCGACGGCGGTCTGTTGCTCGTGACGCTGACGAAGATGCAGGACTCCAAGACGGGCGCCGATCTGAACGGGCCGGGCAAGGGCGTCGTGCCCGATCAGATCGTGCAGCCGGCGACGAACGGCGGGTCGGACCCGCAGCTACAGGCCGCGGTCGACTACCTGCGCGCTCACTCCTAGCTTTCGCGCTCGTCGGCGGCTCAGCTTTGTAGGCCGAGCGCGACCAATCCGGCGACCAGGACCCCGACCCCGATGTATTGATTCGGCGCGAGTCGCTCGCCCAGCACCAGGATGGCGAGGATCGCCGGAATGAGCGGATAGGCGCCGCTCCCGGTCATCACGAAGGACGCGTATCCCGACTGGATGCCCAGTGCAAGGAGCACGTTCGCGCCGGTGTCGAGCACGCCGACGGTCGCGACGAGCGCGAGCAGGCGCGGCGGCGCGAGCGGAACGAACGACGTGCGGCGCGCGAGCGCGAACGCGGCGAGCACCAGCACGCTGCAGGCGCGTAGCGCGACGATGATCGCGAGCCCGTCGGTCGCGCGCGTGGCGGCCGCGAAGAGCGCGCCCCAGATGCCGAACCCGACGGTGGCGAGCAGGCCGATGCGCACGCCCAGAGGGAGGGCCCCTTGTCTGGCGAGCGGAGCGCTCGGACGTCCGAGCGTGCGGCGAAGCTCGCGCACGTCGGTCGACGCGACCATCACGCCCGCGAACGTCAGGACGATCGCGGCGGTCTGACCCGCATTCAGCCGCTCGCCGAGGAAGATCACCACGAGGACGACGGTGATCGCCGCGTAGCTCGCGACCACGGGGCTGACGACCGCGATGGGGCCCAGCGCGAACGCCTTGTAGAGCGCCGCAAGGGAGGTCACGCCCACGACGGCAAGCGCGATCGCCCACGGGACGAGCTCCCAGCCCAGCGATGGCCAGCGGCCGATCGCGAGGAGCGCGACCGCATACGCGCCGAGGCCGATCGTCTGCATGCCCAGGGACGTGAGCAGCACGCCGATGCGTCGCGTCGACATGGCCGCCGCGTAGTCGCCGAATCCGAACGCGACGGCCGCGCCGACGCCGTAGAGGAGAGCTTCTATGCCTGCTCAGCGTAGGGGAGACCCCTGCGACCCCCTATACGACCAGCTGGCGCGGGGCGCGAGTGAGGTTGCGCGAGCCGTTCTCGCTGACGACGACGGTGTCCTCGAGGCGCACGCCGCCGATCTCGGGGATGTAGATGCCGGGTTCCACCGTGACGACGTCGCCCACGACGAGTGGCCTTGTTCCGGTGCGCCCCAGGCTGGGCGCCTCGTGGATCTCCAGGCCGAGCCCGTGGCCGGTCGAGTGGATGAAGCCGCGGGGCGCGCCGCCGTTCTTCGAACGCTGCTGCCCCGGCCGGAGCGTGTCGTAGCCCGCGCCCCAGATCACGTCCTCGACCAGCTCGTGCACCTCGCGTCCGGTCACGCCGGCGCGGACCGCCTTGATGCCGACGTCTTGCGCGCGCATCACGACCTTGTACATCTTCACGATCTCGGCCGAGGGCTCCCCTTTCGAAACGGTGCGCGTCATGTCGGCGAAGTACCGCGTCTGCCTGTGCTGCGGGAAGATGTCCATGACGATCGCTTCGCCCACATGCAGTGGCCCCGATCCGAGCATGTGCGGATCCGCGGCCTGCGTGCCCGGCGCGATGATCGCGCCCTCCGACACGCACCCCAGCTCGAGCGTGCCGTCCTTCTTTGCCGTCGCGCGCCGCAGCGCATCGACGCCCTTGGCCCAGGCGTCCTCGGTCGCGACCTGCGTGGCCTGAAGCGCGTCGATCTCGTCGGGCCGCTTCGCGCGGCGCCGCTCCCGCAGCTCCGGCTCGACGACGAGCTCGATGCCCAGTGCGCGCAGGTTCTCCGCGAGGCCGAGGAAGAAGTAAGGCGGCACACGGACGCGCGAGAGTCCGCGCTGGTCGAGGAAGCGTTTGATGATGGCCGCCGTCAGATCGTCACCCTGGAGTCCACTGGCGACGAGCTCGCGCAGACCGAACTCTTCCATGTTCTGGACCTTCGTGGCGCGCGATTCCTTGCGCGCGCGCCCCTCCTCGAGCGAGCTCGCGACGATGACGATCTCGCCGTCCTGCTCGAGAGCGATGATCGGATCGGGCGCGAGGAAGCGCGTCACGTGGAAGACGTCGGGGAACTTGTACGAGTCCGCGTAGAACAGAAGAGGTAGCGGAGGCTGTAAGCCTTGCTCGGCGGCCATTTCGGCACAATTTACGGGCTTTTTCGAGGTCGCGCTTCCCCGTCCCGGCTTGGGCCCAGCCGCCCATCTCTGGCGCTATATCGGTCTGGTGAGGCACCGACAAATGCGCCGCAAAAGCAAGGGCTGCCGACGAGCGCCCTCTACACATCGCTGTCCCGCCCTCACGCGAGGCACAGCTCGTCAGGGGGCGCGAGAGCAAGCTCGGCGTTGAATCGACGCCATAGCCGAATCGCAGCGCGAGCCGTTCTGGGATGTGCTCTGGGAGGCCTGCGAGGACAGCGAGGTCCTCGGCCTGAGGGAACCACACCTTCGAAACCTTCCTAAAGAACGCCAAGCGCTACGCCGACTACCTCGAGCACATCGGCATCCCGCAGGCGCGGCCCTTCGAGAAGCAGGTCGTCCGCGCTCCGCGCTACCAGCCCTGTGTCGCCTCGCTGCGTAAGACGGCAACGCGCCGCCGCCCCAAGAAGGCAAGCCGCTCACCCCGAAGCCCCGTCCTTGGACGACGGACGGCGCTCGTTGTTGCGCCGGGACCCGCTCCGGGCCCCGCCCGCGCGAAGCTGTGGCTCACGCCAACGACTGACCTACGACCAGAAATGCGCGAGCGGGGGCTCAGGTGCTTGAGGTGGTCGCGAGAGGCGTCAGAACGGCCAGGGCGGTCGCCAACCAGTGCACCATGAACGAAAAGGGAACGCGTGATGAGGTCTCCGCAGCGCACGCCGCTGGACGTCACGTCGAGGATCAAGACCACCAGCCATCGATCTCGAGGCCGACGCTGGCCAGCACTCTGTCGGCTATGCGCTTCGAAGCGCTACGACACTGGCGGCGGAACGGTGACCTCGAATCTCCATGGTCCGGGCCAGCGCTCCCGACGTTCGCCGTCCGGCCCCGCGAGGGTCATAGCGATCTCTTCAATGTTGATGCGCAGTGAGCGAGCTGACGGCCGCAGCGGGGGCGTGAACACGTAACTGAACCGCCATTCCTTCCGGCTCCCGCCAGCCATCATGTAATTCGCTTTCGAGTAGGGCCCGAGACTGCCCACTAACGCGCCCCTCGCGCCCCACCAAGAATCGGAGGACGACCGATCTCACCACGCCCCAACGCGATAGCCACGGCATGCGAACGACTCTGCGCTCCGAGGCGTTTGATCGCCTCTGCAATATGAAACCGCACGGTCCGCTCGCTGACACCGACACGGATCGCGATGACCTTGTCCGGGCAGCCGATGGCGTGCAGACGCAAGGCCCGTCGTTGACGGGATGTCAGTACCTTCTGCCTGGACAGAAGCGGCGCCCGGTTCGTTGCGCTCGCCACAAAGGATTCATGTTAGATATTTTGCTTGATCCATCTTGAATACGTTATTCAGCCGGAGCTAACTTGCGGAACACGGTGCGAGGCGTGGCTGCCTAGTACACAAGCGCTGGCTGATTGCTCACGCCAGATCCAAAGCTGACGAGGGCCTGTGAATCTGGCATCGGCCGAGAGACAGCTCTCTTCGGCCGCGGCGCATCGCGGGGCCGCGGCCGCGATCCCGCTCTTGGCAAGATTGCTACCTGAAGGACCGTGTGAGGCGTCGATCTGAGAGACTGGGCGGAAGCGCAATTCTTTCGGCGCCGAGGCGATGCGTTCTGAACGAACGCGGGGCCGCCGCACCACCCACCGGACTTGCGGCGACCCCGTGACGGAGCCATGAGACGCCAGGCCGATGAGGTGGGCATCCCCCATTCGGGCGAGCCGGAGGATCGCCGAGGTGTCGAGAAGCCCACCCTCAGGCCGGCGTGACCTCTTCCAGTGCCGTCTCGGGCCTGAAACGCAGGGTGGCGACCCGGACACCGACGAGGATGATCGCGCCGCCGACGATCTCGAGCGGCTCGGGACGCTCGCCCAGGATCGTGATCGCTTGCACGAGCGCGAACACCGGGACGAGGTAGCTGACCATCGACGCGAGACCGGCGCCAAAGCGCTGCACGGCCCAGTAGAAGAGCACGAAGCTGATCGTCGTCCCGAAGAGCGCGAGATAGGCGACGTCGAGCCACGCGGCGGCGGACCACGACGGAACGTCGGCGTAGCCGCGCTCGAGCAAGCCGAGCGGCAACAGCATCGCCGTACCGGCGACGGACGCGATCGCGGTCACGCCCAGCGGCGATCCCCCGCGCATCGTGATCGCTCCGAGCAGCACGTACACGCTCCAGCACGCCGCACCGCCGAGCATCAGAAGATCGCCGACCAGCCGTTCCCCACTGAAGGTCAGTCCACTGGCGATCGCGATCACCAGCAGCGCGCCGACGCTCGCGATGCCCAGGCCCGCGATGCGGTTCGCGGTGAGCCGCTCGCCGATGAACGTCGCGAAGACCGCGGTGAGCACGGGATTGATCGTCGGCACGATGAGGGCCCCATCGGATGCCGGTGCGAGCGTGAGGCCGACGAAGACAAGCGCGTTGTAGCCGAGGATGCCGAACGCCGCGGCGAGGACCGCGAGCCAGGGCTTGGCGATGCGCAGCGGCGTTCGCGTCGCGAGAGCGATGAGGATGAGAAGCACGCTGCCGAGAGCGAAGCGCACCGCGGACATCTCGAGTGGTGGGATCACGGCGACCCCGAGCTTGCCGAACGTCCAGCTGCCGCTCCAGCAGAGCGCGACGACCACGTAGACCGCGACGGTGACCAGTGGCGCGTTAGGCCACACGCACGCCCCGTTGGTAGACGGCCCACACGCGCCACAGCGCGCGCGGATCCGAGAGCGGATCGCCGTGGATGAGGACGAGATCCGCGGGCATCCCTTCGTCGATCCGCCCGGCGTGGTCGACGCCGTACAGCGCGCCGCCGTTGCGCGTGGCCGCGGCCAGCGCTTCGTAAGGCTCGAGCCCGGCGTCCACGAGCAGCTCGACCTCCCACGCGAGGTGTCCGGCACGAACCGATCCGCCGCCGAAGTCGGACCCGGTCGCGATGCGCACGCCCGCGCGCTTCGCGGCGGCGATCGACGCATACGCGCCCTCCTTGCGCTTCGCGATGCGCGCCCTGCCTTCGGAAGCGGTGAAGCGCTCGATCGTCGTCGTGCGGGCGAACGTCTCCCACGACGCGAACACCGAGAGCGTCGAGACGAGCGTGACGTCGCCGCGCTTCATCGTCCGCGCGATATCGTCGTCGAGCTCCATGCCATGCTCGATCGAGTCGACCCCGGCCTCGGCCGCGACCTTCGCGCCGGCGAGATAGCCGGAATGCGCCGCGACGCGTGCGCCGCGTGCGTGGACCGCCTCGACCGCGGCGCGAACGTCCTCGATCGTGAAAGGCGAGTCCTTCACGCCGCCCGGCGCGTCCATGTAGATCTTCACGAGGTCGGTGCCGAGATCGAGCTGCGCGAGCGCCTTGTCCTTTAGGTCCGGGCCGTCGGACGTCACCCACAGCGATGGATACCCGGTCTTGCCGATCCAGGTGCCCGCCACGCGGATGTACGGGACCCCGCTCCCACCTTTGTGCTCCTCTCGTACGGCGATGGAGAGCGGCACACCGTCAGCCATCGGTGCGCCGACGTCGCGCGCCCACAGGATGCCGGCGTGCGCGAGCCGTCTTGCGTTGTCGCGCGCGACCTGACGGAGGAACGGCGGCGGATCGCCGCCGCGTTCGATCCAGTGGCTGCCGCCCTGAAGTGTGAGATGGCTGTGGCAATCCACCATGGCCGGCACGATCGTCGCGCCACCGGCATCGATCACCTCGGCCCCCTCGACGTCGGCGGAGTCGTTCGGGCGGATCCACGCGATGCGGCCGTCCTCGATCGCGACGCTCACGCCAGGGCGGAGCGACGCGGACGTCCCGTCGGCGAGCGCCGCGTCGCGGAGAACGACGCGCAAGCTAACGAATGACCTCGACGACCGCGGTGTGGCCCGGCGCATGGGCCAGGGCCTCATCCGTTGTCACGAGAGGCACGGCAAGCGCTTCAGCAAGCGCAACGTATGCCCCGTCGAAGGCCGTGACGTTCGCGCGCAGATCCCATATGCGGGGCATGAGGCGCCAGTGCGCGTATCGCCGTATCCGGAGGTCCGCGTGGTCTTCGAGCGCCTCTTCCGCCCGCCGCGCCGGGATCACGCCCCGCAGCACAAGTCGGCGCAGAGCGTGCGCGACCTCGACATCGATGAGGTGGGGCGCGTGGAGCGTCTCGCCAGGCGACTCGATGCGCGCGGCGATCCGCTCGAACGCGCGGGCGCCGAGCAGATAGTCGACCGCGGCGGACGCGTCAAGAACGATCAGGACGCGCCGCGGGCGCGCCGGATCGTCTGAGCAGAAGAGCCCCTGAGCCTTGGCCTTCGCCGCCGTATGCGCTCCGTCAGCTCTTCGAGCGTCGGGAGTTGCGCCAACTCCTGGACCTCCGCGAGCAGGTAGTCAGATAGCGTCGTACCCGACTGGGCTGCGCGGGCCTTCAACGTACGGTGGACGCTCTCCGGTACGTTGCGGATCTGAATCATCTTTGACATGCAGCGCACCATATCACATGCGCTAAGCATGTGAATGCGTAACCGCATGCGCGCGCTCCACGCCTTCCAAAGCGCGCGATTCCGAACGTCTTCGCGAAGTCGTGCGAGAGCGGCGTGCTCCGCTAATCCTCCGCCGCTTGGCGCCTGAGCATCATCTGGAACGCCTGCTCCCGCGTCGTCAGGTCGATGGGCAAGTTGTAGGTGTTCAGCAACCCGCCGCCACGCCCCGCGCGCGCGAAGTAGCTGGGATCATCGTCGGCCACGGCGTAGAGCTCCCTTATTGGCGGTCGCCTGTAGAGCTCGTCACGTAGGGCTTTGGGGCGCAGCTGATCCAGCGGTACCTCGAGGACTCGTTTCGCGTTCACGACTCCGACACCCATGCCTGCAACGGCCGGTCGTACCGATGCGCATGCGATCTCGACCGCGGACCTGAACGCGTTCTGGATGTTCGCAGTTCCGTGGACCGCCCCGGCGATCCGCTCCGGACCCCAATGTGCGAGCCATAGGGCAGCGATCCCAGCGACCGCGGCGGTCGCCTCTGACGTGCCGCAATGCTGGATCACCTCGGCAGTGCCGTCGACGAAGCCCGCGGCCCACACGTTCTCGCCTGGGGCGGCAGCGAACACGGCGTCGCCTCTGCACGATCCCGCCCAGGGTTCACCGCGGACGTTCGTGGCTGCCACGGCGATCACGGCGGGGTAGCGTGCCGGCCACATCGGCACCTTCAGATAGTTGCCGGCTGCGGCGAGGACGATGATCCCTTCGCGGATGGCCAGATTGATCGCGGCCTCCGCAGCTTCGAAATACAAGCCGCCGAAGCTCATCGATATGACGTGGCATCCCTGGTTCGTGGCGTGCCTGATCGCCCGTGCGAGGTTCACGTCGTACGCGTGCCAGACGCGATCCGCGATCCGAAGCGGTACCAGCCTCGCGCCGGGTGCCACCCCGCTCATCTTGTCGCCACGAGGACCCACGATGATGCTGCCGGTCGTCGTCCCATGGCCGCGGTTCAACCACCGCTCGGCACGCTTGATGTCTTCGATCCGTTCCGTCTCATCGTCATCGTTGTCGAAGAAGTCCCATCCGAGGTCATCTCGGACGGCGCCCTTCAAGGCGAAGTGATCCGTGTATCCGGTGTCCGGGTGGCCGATGAGGATCCCGTCGCCGGGCGCGTATTCGCCCGCGGGGTTGTACCTCTTCGGGTCTTTCGGTGGGATCGCCCAGGCGGCGTCGCAATCGATCGCCTTCAACGACCACGCAGGCTCCGACGCCTGCGGGTCCTTGGGGTTCGTCGCGCTTCCCTGTTTCAGTCGATAGAGGTGATGCGGGACAACGTCACTCGCGAGGTCCTGGACAGCGTCCAGCAATCCCTTGGCGAAGTCAAAGTGCGATGTAGGACCTGGCTGCGACGCCGCGGAGATCGCCCGATAAAAGGGCGCAAGCCGCGGGTCGCGCTCGTCGTCGAACAATGGGGCGAGGCTGCAATCCGCCGGGAGCGCGTGCTCCAGTTCTGCCCGCTCGACGCCAGCCCGAGCGATGATGGTGGCCGTCGTCGACGAGACGCCGACGAGACGCTCGCTGCTCAATCCGTCCAATCCAGCACAACCTTGCCGCACTGACCCGAGCGCACCACCTCGAACGCCTGCGCGAACTCGCCAGCGGGGAAGCGGTGCGTGATCACCGCGGTGACGTCGAGGCCGCTCTGCAGCATGGTGCCCATGCGGTACCAGGTCTCGAACATCTCGCGGCCGTAGATCCCCTTGAGCGTGAGCCCGCGGAAGATCACCTGGTTCCAGTCGATCGGGATCTCCTGGTTCGGTATCCCCAGCAGCGCGACGCGGCCGCCGTTGTTCATGAACGCGAGCATCGACCGAAGCGCGTCGGGGCTGCCGGACATCTCGAGTCCTATGTCAAAGCCCTCGAGCATGCCGAGCTCCTTCATGACGGCGTCGAGCGTCGTGGTGGTGAAATCGACCGCGAGCGTCGCGCCCAGACGCCGGGCGAGCGCGAGGCGGTAATGGTTGCGATCCGTGACGACGACGTACCGGGCACCGACGAACCGGCTGACGGCCGCGGCCATCACGCCGATCGGACCGGCGCCGGTGACGAGGACGTCCTCCGCGGCCAGCTCGAACGAGAGCGCACTGTGGACGGCGTTGCCGAGCGGATCGAGGATCGCCCCGATCTCATCAGGCATCCCCGGCGGCAACACGTACGCATTACCCGCGGGGACCGCGATGTAGTCCGCGAACGCCCCCGGCCGCTGCACGCCAATGCCGACGGTGTTGCGGCAGAGATGGCGGCGGCCGGCGCGGCAGTTCCGGCAGTGGCTGCAGGTCACGTGGCCCTCGACCGCGACGCGCTGGCCGGCGACGTATCCGCTCACCTCGCTGCCGACCTCGACGATGGTGCCCATGAACTCGTGGCCGATGACCAGCGGAACGGGGATCGTCTTCTGCGCCCACGCGTCCCAGTTCCAGATGTGGAGATCCGTCCCGCAGATCGACGCGTAATGGACACGCACGAGGACGTCGTTCGGGCCGATCATCGGACGCGCTACGTCCTCGAGCCAGACCCCCGGCTCGCGCCGGCTCTTGACCAGCGCCCTCACGAGATGACGCCGAGCTCCCGACCGATCTTCGCGAAGGCGGCGATCGCGCGATCGACGTGCTCGGTCGTGTGCGCGGCGGAAAGCTGCACGCGGATGCGCGCCTGGTCACGCGGCACGACCGGGTAAGAAAAGGCG
>Ga0137368_10001178_pt1 | contig 27435 bp, 19 predicted proteins | sample SagtaG_13_FD_104917 | JGI IMG/M metagenome (GOLD analysis project Ga0137368, IMG submission 104917) | Vadose zone soil microbial communities from Sagehorn Ranch, Mendocino, California, USA - Sage1_L_100_16 metaG | ecosystem: Environmental > Terrestrial > Soil > Vadose zone | place: USA...
CCAAAGTTACATCGGCCGGTTCTTCGTGTAAGGCATTATCCCGCACAGTAATTACCGCCTTCGCGGCATTCAGAATTGTCTAGGCTTCGTACAGACTCAGATCGAGGAATTCCACCAGATCATCCACAGACGTGTTGGCAAGAGCGTCAATATCATTTATGCCATGCTCAGCCAGAGCGTCAGTCTGTTGTGCCGTGACTCCTTCAATTACCGATATCGGTACCGATTCGCCGGAAGCGATAAGGGCACCCATTTGCTCGGTGACTTCACGTTTCAATTCCTCTTCACTGCGGATGTCGATATTCCAGCCAACCAACTTGGTTGCGAGACGAACATTCTGTCCTCGTTTCCCGATTGCCAGCGATAGTTGATCCTCATTGACGATAACTTCCATTTGGCGGTTTTCAATGTCGGTTATGCGAACCTGATTCACTTTGGCCGGCGAGAGCGCATTGGCGGCGAACACTGAGGGCTCGTCAGACCATTCGATAATGTCGATCTTCTCGCCGCGGAGTTCCCGAATGATGGCCTGCACCCGCGAACCTTTCATGCCCACGCAGGCGCCGACCGGGTCTACATCGCGTTCGTTTGACATCACAGCGATCTTAGCCCGTTCACCAGGTTCTCGCACTGCCGACTTAATAACCACTGTACCGTCGTAAATTTCCGGCACCTCCATTTCAAACAGCCGCAGCAGAAGCTCAGGAGAAGTCCTGGACACCTCGACCTGAGGTCCCTTTGATTCCTTGGAGACATTATTGATAACGACTCGGATTCGTTCTCCCTGATTCCACTGTTCGCCCCGGGACTGCTGTGAACGCGGTAAGATGGCCTCAAGATTTCCCAAATCGACTATGATATTGCCTCTCTCAAAACGTTTCACATAACCATTGACCAGATCGCCGATTTTATCTATGTACTGTTCGTAGACGTTGCTCCGAACTGCATCCCGAACTTTCTGAAACAAGATCTGCTTGGCTGTTTGTGCGGCGATACGACCAAGTTCTTCCATGGGTAGTGGCAGCAGCAAGGCATCACCCAATTCGACCTCGTCGCCAGCCAGCTCGCGAGCCTCATCGATAGAAAGTTCAGTGGCAGAGTTTTCAACCTCGTCTACTACGACCTTCGAAGCGGACAATTCAATACCGGTTTCAGGATTCCAGTCGACCTGAATATCCTCGCCGGACTTGAACTGTTTCTTGGCGGCAGCACGAACCGCCTCTTTCATAGCCTCTATGACCAGATCTCGCTCGATACCCTGCTCCTGGCAAAGGGCTTCGATGTTCTGTGCAATGGATGAACTCATGGGACTTTCAGTGTCTCCGGTTTTGCTCGGCGCTGAGAAATACTCGCGTCGTTGAGCTATTCAATTGTTATTCATTTTGAAGCGTACTGGCGCCTGCGCCTCTGTTTCGTAAAATAGGCCGGTAGTTTAGATCCCGGACGCTCGCCGCAGCTCCTTCTCAGCATCGATTTCGAGATTCGCTTTCGCTATTGAGCTCAGCGGGAAACTAACGCGACCACTCGTTCGATCTTCGAAAATTACTTGCTCACCATCCAAGCCGATCAGTCGACCTCGAAAATTACGTTGCCCTTCGATCGGGGTGCGCGTCTTAATTTTTGCCAGCTGACCCGCGAACCGTTCATAATCAGATGGCTTATAGAGTCCACGCTCCAATCCCGGCGACGACACCTCTAACGTGTAAGAAGAATGGATGAAGTCCTCAACGTCCAGAATCGTGCCCATATGAAGACTGACCGCGGAACAGTCATCATGAGTGATTCCTTGCGGTTTATCGATAAATATCCGAACAATCGGCTTGTTATCGGGACCGGCAACCTCGGCGTGCACCAACTCGAGACCGTGATCCAGTGCCACCCTCTCCGCGATGGCTTGCACTCGCTCTTGGACGGTTTCCAAACCCATCGGTCTTCCCCAAAAAGCTCTCACACAAAAGAAAAAGTGGGCGCGAACCCACCGGACGAAACCGCCGTGCTTCGAGCAAGCCGTGAATTATACGAGAAGGGAAAGAGAGAAGCAACCCGCCATCGAAGCCCGGTTTAGCAGTTCAAAAGCGTGTCTCAAGAGGTTCAGAAAGAGACTCAAAACTCAGGGCACGCGACTTGGGTTTACTTCTGTGTACCAGATCAGAAGATCAAACTGACCCACTATCCATTATTACTGCTATTTTTTCAGATCGGAGTCGAGATTGTAAGCTGAACAAATCACTTATTGACGAGAAGCAAAAAATCAACGAGAATCAAAGTAAGCCCAGATGGCTCTTAGCATCTGGGATTCATTGCCTGGATGAATAGCAACCGACTTCATTCTCTCGCCAGCGCGACGCTTTAGAACCATTTGATTAATTAGGCCTTTTACTCACCAGAAGCCCTACCAGACTGCTTAAGCTGCCCTGAACTCGCGAGGCAAGCCTCAGTAAAGCCGAAGCCATAGACACTCCCGCCCTACCGAGTTGTCTCACATTCCGCGAACGTAAAGGATTCAATCATGGAGCAATTCTCTTCGGAAGCAACTCAGTTTCGTGATGTGGAACACCCGGACGAAAAAGTTTCAGCAGAACCGGAAGTGAATTTGGCTGAAGCCGAAGAGGCAATCAAACCAGATGACCTTGATTTCCACCAGGCGACCCATGATCTGTTGATGGCTGACTCCGCCGCAAAGCGAGTCGCGGCGGCACGTAGTCTTGGCAACCTCGGCAGCTCATCGGCTGCGGCATATTTAATTGCTGCTCTCTACGACACCTCCGCCGACGTACGTTGTGCTGCGGCCGAGTCCTTGCGCCAGATTGGCGATCCTGCGGTGATCGGTCCGTTAAGTGATCTGCTTGATCGTGAAACAGGCAACCAGGAAGGAGTCCGTCCGGACCATTGTGATGGTGCTGGGAGAGACTCCGTGCCAGGCGTTGATATGAGAGGCCTGGAGCTTCAATCTATGGCGAGCGGCATGGTTCAAGAAGCGACTCCATCTCCAGGAGATCCGGAAGCCGACCCGTACCAACTCGTCAGTACTTACGTTGATCGTCTGCTCGATGAGAAGCCCGGTTGGTTTAATTTTATTAGCGACGCTGGAAATTCCTCATCAAACCCCGTAGAAGATACGGTCCACTTGGCTTCTGATGTGCCCACACTTCGAGCCGATACAGAGGACCATGAAAATATTTACGATGTCGAGTCGCTATTTTGCTCCGTGACAAATCTGCTGACAGACCCGCCGACCAGTACTCATGTTGAGCCGCTTCGAAAAATTACTGGACAACTCAAACGCGTTGAGGACGCGGAAACTGAGTCAGGTGAGCAACCAATTCCTGGAATTCAGGCTCTGCGTAAGGCAGAGACAGAACAGCTCAAGCGTATTCAGGAGGCTGAACGTCGCCTGCGCGAGGCGGAAGAAGCGTTTTGGCAAGCCGAGGAAGAAGCTCGAGCGAAGGCTGAAGCGGAGGAGCGGCGTCGGGCGAATGAGGAAAATGCGAAACTAGCTGAGCTGGAAGCCATTCGCGATCGGGCTCAGGAGGTTGCGGAACTGCGGGCAGAGAAGGAACGAAAACTTATTGCTGAGATCGAAGGCTTGTCCAAAGCCGAAGCCGCCCAGCTGAAAAGTCTCGCAGAAGCAAAAGAACGCATTCGTACCTACAGGGAAACAACGCTTCAAATAAAAGCGGAGTCCGAGCTTTGCGCCGAAGAAGAAGAGGAGAGACTGGCGCAATTGGAGGCCATACGCAAAAAGAACCAAAACGAAGCGCGATTGCGAGCACAGCAAGAGGAGGAAATTAGGATTGGAATTGAGACATTGCTCCGACAGGAGGAGGAACAGCTCCAAAGTATCGAGCTTGCCGAAGCCCGGTTTAGTGCTCAACAAGAGATCTATTTGAAAGCGGAAGCCGAGGTGCGGCGCCGCGCTAAAGAGGAAGAAGAGGGACTAACTCAGCTGCAAGCACTTCATAGGAGAGAGGAGGCGGAAGCGCGTCAGCGTGCCACGAGGGAACAGGAACTTAGTCTGGCATTTGAGGCGTTGCGCCTGGCGGAGGCCGAAGAACTCAATCGCGTTAGGGAGGCGGAAGCTCGTCTTGCTGCACAGGAAGAGGCTCTTCTGAAAGCGGAAGCCGACGTCCAACGTCGAGTTAAAGAGGAAGAAGAGCAACTGCTCCTGTTGGAGAGCGTGCGCCAAAGGCGTGAAGTGGAAGCGCAGGTGCGGGTGGAAAGAGAGCAAGAACTCAGAGCAGAAATTGATACGTTGCGGCAGGCTGAGGCAGACCAGGTTAAACGGATCGAGCAAACGGAAGCTCGTCTGAAAGCAACGGAAGAGGCCCGTCAAACAGTAATCGCCCAGGCACAGTCTCGGGCAGCCGAGGAATCAGCGCGACTAGCTCAGTTGGAAACCATTCGCAGCCAGGCAGAAGCAGAGGCGCGACAACGAGCTGAAGCCGAACAACAACTGAATGCTGGAATTGAGGTATTGCGTCAACTGGAAGTAGAGCAGTCGAGGTGTATGGAAGAAGCGCAAGCTCGTTTAGGAGCGCTCGAGGAGACACGTTATCGAAGCGAAGCCAAGTCGCGACAGCGAGCTGAAAGAGAGCAGCGGCTAAATGCAGAGATTGGATCGTTGACGGACTTGGCGACCGGGCAGCTTGAGCGAATAAATGCAGCTGGGCTTCGCCTCCAACAAGCAAAAGACGAGATACAGTGGCAAGCCGAAGAGGAGGCTCGGCTGAATGCAGAAGAATTGAAACTGCGGCAGACCGATGCCGAGCAGCGCGAGCGAGCAGCGGATGAAGCGCGACAACAAGCTCAAGCCTATGCCTTACGTCGCGATGAAGAAGAGTCAAGGCGACTGACGGAACTTGAAGCGATTCGCAGCAAGAACGAAGCCGACGCGAAATTACGCGCAGAGAAAGAGGAACAACTCAAAGCCGGAATTGAGGCGCTGCGCCGCGTGGAAGCTGAGCAGGTCAAACGGATTGAAGAAGCCAACGTTCGTCTGGCTGCCGCTGAGGAAGCGCGACAAACAGCAGTTGCTGAAGCGCAACGTCGGACTGTGGAGGAATCAGAGCGATTAGCCCAGTTGGAAGCCATTCGCGCCCAAGCGGAAGCAGAAGCGCAACAACGGGCAGAGGCTGAACAGCAGATGATCGCCGGCCTGGAGGTACTGCGTCAGCTGGATGCCGAACAATCAAAGCGCATGCAGGAGACTCAGGCTCGTCTTCATACGTTGGAAGAGACATGTTATCGAGCCGAAGCCAAGGCGCGACAAAGAGGTGAGCGAGAGCAGAGACTAGGGGCAGAAATTGAGTCCTTAAATAAACTGGAGACGGAGCAACTTCAACGGATACAAGCAGCAGAGGTCCGCCTTCAGGAAGCACAAGCAGAGGTACGTCGGCAGCTTGCAGAGGAGGCTCGTCTAAGGGTAGAGGAAGATGCCCAACAGAATGAGGAAACTGAAAGACGGCAGAGAGCAGCAGATGATGCGAGAAAACAGGCGGAAGCAGCGGCACAAAAACGGGCAGCGGAAGATGAGGAGTTATTAGCTCAGCTCGAAGCGATTCGAAGTAAGGCCGAAGCGGATGCCAGCCGACGAGCAGAGAAAGAGAAACAACTGGAAGCTGCAATTGAGGTCTTAGGCAAATTGGAGGCCGAGGAGCTCCGACGCCTGGAAGAAACAGAAGTGCGGTTGGAAGCGGCTGAAGAAGCACGGCAATCGGCAGAAGCAGAAGCCGACCGCCGGGCCATTGAAGAAAATGAGCGATTAGCTCACCTCCATACGATCCGCAGCCAGGCAGAAGCCGAAGCCCAGCAGCGAGCGGAAGCGGAGAAACAACTTACTGCAGAAGTGGAAGTACTGGGGGAGACGGAAGCCAGGCAGCTGGTGTCAATCGAGGAAATCACAGCGCGAATGCGCGAAGCGGAAGAGGAAATACGCCAGCGAGCAGAGGAAGAAGCGCGCCTGAGGGCGGAAGAAGAGGCGCGGCAGCAGTTGGAAACGGAGCGGCAGCAGCAGGCGGCGGCAGCGGCGCGGGAAGCAGCAGAAGCAGCAGCGCAGAAGCGAGCAGAGGATGAGGAACAGCTGCTGGCCCAACTGGAAGCAATCCGCAGTCAGGCCGAGGCAGAAGCGGAGAGGCGAGCGGAGAGAGAGCAGCAACTCAATATTGAGATCCAACAGTTGGTGACGTTGAAAGCAGAACAACTGCAGCAGATCGAGGAAACCGAAAGCCGGTTGCGAGAAGCCGAGGAGGAGGCACGACAACAAGCAGGGGAAGAAGCGCATCTGCGGGCGGAAGTAGAAGAGCAACGAGAGGCTGCGGCGGCCGCGAGGCGCCAGGCAGCGGCAGAAGTACGAGAGGAAGCAGAGGCAGCGGCGCGACTGCAGGCAGAGGAAGAGCAAGAGCAGTTAGTACAGCTGGAGGCTATCCGAAGTCAGGCAGAAGCGGAAGCTCAAGCAATCGCGCAACAAATAAAAACCCTCAAATCTGAAATTGAAACCTTGGTTCAAACGCAAGTCACGCAACGACAGCTGATCGCGGAGACTGAAGCCCAACTGCGACGAACCCAGGCGGAAATGCACCAGCAAGCAGAGGAAGAAGCAAGACTTCACGCAGAGGCGGAAGAGCGAACTCGACGTGTAGAAGAGGCTCATCGTGAGGCTGAAGCGCGAGCAGGCATCCGAGCCGCGGAACAGGAGCAACAACTGGCTGCGTTGGAAGCTGTCAAAAACGAGTTTGAGGCAGAAGCCCGAAAGCGAGCAGAAAGAGAACGGCAGCTTAATGCCACGATCGAGTCGCTGCGCAAAAAAGAAGCCGAGCAGGTGGAGCAGCTGGAACAAAAGGAGGCCTTGCTTGGCGAAATCGAAGGAGAAGCTCGGCGCATTTCATTCGAAGAAGGGGAACGACTTGCTCAGTTGGAAGACGTTCGTAATAAGCTTGCTGCGGCATCCCAACTGAGAGCAGAAAGAGAAGAGCAGCTGAAGGATGAAATAAAGGCCTTGCAGAAAGCTGAGGCAAGACACGCCAAGCTTATCGAGAAGCTGGAAGCCCGCCTCGGAGTTGCGGCAGAAGATGATTCTAAATCGGCAGGCGACGGTGGCAGGCGAAAAGCAAAGCCGCGAAAGGTCAATCTCGAATCAAAGGTTGGAACGCTGGCGGCCCGATTAAGTAATGAGGACCAACGACTGGTCTTGTTGGAGACAATTTATAGCGAAGCATCAGTAGAAACAGAACAGCTTTCGAAGAAGGAACAGCGACTTAATTCCAAAATCAAACTTCTTTGTCAGAACGAAGCGGAAAAGCTGCAGAAAATTGAGGAAACCAAAGCTCATCTGCAAGCACTTGAAGAAGCTAGTCGTCAACGGGCAGAGGAAGAAGCTGTTTTGCGGTCCGAAGAAGCTCGCCGACAATTAGAAGCGGAGACGCATAAGCAAGCAGCTGAGGAAGCGCGTCATCGAGCTGAAGTGGAAGAACTAAGACTTAAGGAACTTGAAGCTTTTCGTTTGCAAGCGGAAGCAGAGGCTCTGCAACAGATTGAGAAACAAGAACAGCTCAATACGCAAATTGAAATGCTGCGCAATACAAACGCAAACCGCGTGAGTCTAATTCAGGAGACAGAAACTCGCCTTCACGTCCAGCTTGAGGGCCACTTGCCAGGGGGTATTTCTTCGGAGAATGCGGACAAATCGCCCAGGATGATGACTGACGAGGAAATTGAGTTGGTCTTCCACAAGAACTCTGTTGCCGACAAAGTAGTAAGAACCCATGACGAACGGCCGCCGTCCCAAACCGCAATTGAAGCTGTGGAGAATACCCCGGAGAAATCAATTGAAGCGGTTGGCGATGAGTCTTCAATAGCCTCAGTCCTGGTCGAACGTTTAAACAGCAGCGACTCAGCCGAACGAGCCGCGGCTTTGCCTGATTTGGCGCAACTGGGTGCAGAGGAAGCCTTTGCTTTGATCACAAAATCGTTCGATGATTCCTCTGCCGAGGTTCGCAACGCGGCCGCCCGTGCTCTCTATGATCTCAAGCCAGATCGCGCCGGCTCGTTTACTCGCGCTTTGCGCGAAGGCACGCCCGAGCGTCGTCGGAAAATTGGTGCCGCACTGGCTGGTTCTGGAATAGCAATGGATGCAATCAATGGGCTGGCAGGCGAAAGCAGAGAGAAGACCTACGATGCGTTTTCAATTCTCTTTCTCATGGCCAAAGCTGGAGAAGTTCAGCCACTCATCCACACTATCGGCAACCACGCAAATATTGGAGTGCGGTTAGCCGTAATCAAGCTGCTCGCGTTTAGCGACCAGCCTGATATCATCTCTTCGTTCCGTAGTTTGGCTGTGCGTGGTTCCTTGCCGTCAGAGGTACGCTCCGCCGTGATGGAAGCGATCTATCAAATCGGCAGTCAGACGCGCCAGAATAATCAGTCGGCTGCTTAATTGGGATTTCTGCATTTTCACGATCTGCTCCCGATGGTTTTCACAGCACCCGACCTTGTTATGTTAGCTTTTAGCGGCATGTTGGTGCGGGCGGAACGCCCGCGGTCCCAGTGAAGAGGGCCTTTCAGGTGAGCCTTGACTTCACGATCTCGCTTAAAGTTCGCCCGTCCGCGTTTTTTCCCGCCAACTTAGCTTGCGCTGCCTTCATCACCTTTCCCATATCTTTCAGTGAAGCAGCGCCAGTTTCCGCAATTGCGGCACTAACTGCTTGTTCAATCTCATCTCGGGAGGCTGCTTGCGGCAAATATGTTTCAATTACCACGATCTCCGCGTTCTCCTTGTCCACCAGGTCCTGACGCCCCCCTTTCTGATACTGCTCTACCGAATCGTGGCGCTGTTTGACCATGGACTTAAGCAGTTTCATTATCTCCTCATCGTCCAGTTCGCCGCCCTTCTCAATCTCGCGGTTCATAAGTGCTGCCTTCACCATTCTCAAAGTTGAGGTGCGCGCCGCTGTTTGGGCCTTCATGGACGCAGTCATATCCGAAATAATCTTATCTTTTAGAGTCACTTGCTTGTCCCCCTCTGCCGAAAATATAACCCTGCATCTGCTACGGGATGAGCGCCGGAACGGTGAAGCTATCAAGTATCCTGTTTGTTGAAAAGACCTTCAGCAACTCCGAGGCCAGCAGCCTATGGTCCATGTGGTTTGGATGGATCAGTTCGCCAAACCAACCTTCGTTCGCCGGGTAAGCTATTTCACTCAATTCCGGAATTTGCAGAAACACTATTTTTTAGGGGGTCGCCTTCAAAGATGGTTGACTGTTGGGCGTTGGCAATCTGGGCCTTTTGTTGCGGCGTGACGACAAATAAATCAAGACTCGAGAGATGTGGCAGTGTCGTACGCGTAATTATTTCGATACTGAACAGGACCAGCAGAAAGCTGAGATAGATTATTGCCAAATACCTAAGGCGGCGTCGTAGAGGAATATGGGGTGTTACGGACTGCCCTGGAAAACAATCAGCAGAAGTCATGATTCAGTAGGAGCGTTGAGCTATGAAGCTCTGCTCTCTTCAATGTCATTGGCCGTTGGACTGGGCCAGGTATCTGCGTAAATACCGTCCGGTATACGACTGCGGTACGTTCACGATCTCTTCCGGCGTTCCGGTTGCGACGACATCACCTCCCGCCTCGCCCCCCTCCGGCCCGAGGTCAATTACGTAATCGGCAGTCTTGATGACATCCAAATTATGTTCGATGACAAATAACGAACCGCCCGCCTCCAGCAAAGCACGAAATGCCGAGAGTAATTTGTTGATGTCATCAAAGTGGAGGCCCGTGGTGGGTTCATCAAAGATGTAAAGAGTTCGGGAACCGGTGCGTTTTGACAGCTGGGCTGCCAGTTTGGTCCGTTGAGCTTCGCCTCCGGAGAGTGTGGTTGCAGACTGGCCCAGACGCAAGTATCCCAATCCCACTTCATCAAGCACTCGTAGTCGGTTAGTGATCTTTGGCACCTCGCGAAAGAAAGCTATGGCTTCGCGTACTGTCATGCTCAACACTTCATGTACATTTTTACCCCGATAGCGTACGTCTAAAATCTGCTGCTTAAAACGCGTTCCTTTGCACTCTTCGCACACAAGTTCGACGTCCGCCAGAAACTGCATTTCTACTGTAACGGTGCCGTCACCCTGACAAACTTCGCAGCGACCACCGGGTAAATTGAATGAGAAATGGGAGGGATCCAGACCTCGTGCCTGGGCTTCTCTCGTGGCAGCAAACGCCTCGCGGATGGCGTCGTAGACCTTAATATAAGTGACGGGATTCGAGCGAGGAGTTCTTCCGATAGGCGACTGATCAACGAGAACAACATCGTCAATTGACAGTCCGCCCTCCAGTGTTTGAAACGCTCCAACGTGGCCCTGCCAATCACCTCGTTGTTTCCTTAACCCGGCGTAGATACAATCGTGAATCAGTGTGGATTTGCCTGAGCCACTCACGCCGGTAACACAGACCAGCATGTCCAAAGGCAGGTCAAGGTCTATCGCCTTCAGGTTGTGTTCGGAAGCCCCTCGCAGTTTCAGCGAGCGTTTCTGAAGCAAACGGCGCTGTTTCGGACCCTTAATTTCCGCCTCGCCGCGGAGATATCGGGCCGTTAGTGACCCTTCATCTTTGAGCAATCCGGGAAAGTCACCTTCGTACATCACCCGGCCGCCCAATTCACCCGCCGCAGGGCCAATATCGAGAATGTGATCGGCCGCATGAATCATCTCGACATCATGTTCCACTACCAGGACGGTATTTCCGATGTCGCGCAGGTTGTGCAGTAGTTGAATCAGACGTTCATTATCGCGCGGGTGGAGTCCGATTGAGGGCTCGTCAAGCACGTATAACGCTCCTACCAGCGCGGAGCCGAGATTGGTGGCCAATTGTATTCGCTGGGCCTCTCCTCCGGAAAGCGTCGAAGCGAGACGTTCAAGCGTCAGGTAGTCAAGACCCACGTAAACTAGAAAACGTAAGCGTCGTCGAATTTCAAACAGGATTCTTTCTGCAACCGCCGCTTGCTCTTCAGGAAGTTGAAGTGAGTCAAAGAATACTGCCGCGTCTTTTATGGAGAGCGAGCAGACCTCGGGTAACGTACGTGCGCCAATTTTCACATCGCGAGCTTCCTGCCGCAGGCGTTGCCCACCACAATCCGGACAAAGCGTATAACCGCGATACTTTGATAGAAAAACACGAATGTGAAGCTTGTATTTCTTGGTATCCAGCCACTCAAAGAAGCCGCGAACACCACTCCAGTCTCCCTTGCCCTCAACGACTGCTTGCTGTTCAGCGCGCGACAGTTGGTTGAATGGGATAGTCATAGAAATTTTTTCTGACTTGCAAAACTGGCGCAACTCGTCCATGGCCCACTCATGTTGCGGTTTCGTCCAGGGCTCAATTGCGCCCTGCTTCAAACTCAAGCCGGGATTGGGTATAACCAGGTCGAGATCGAGACCGATGGTGTTGCCGAATCCCTGACACGTGGGGCAAGCGCCAAATGGATTGTTAAAACTGAAGAGTCGCGGCTCGGGTTGAGCGTAAAACGTTCCGTCGTACTTGCATTCGAATCGGTCGGAAAATTTTAGTTGCTGCGGTTCAGGCCCTGCCGTTTGAATGACTGCTGCCCCGTGTCCTTCCTGAAAACAAATTTCCAACGAATCAACCAGGCGCTGGCGAATCGCGGGTTCGCTGGCGAGGCGGTCAACCATCACAAAAGCGCCCTCGAAATTGGGCCGCGAGTAATCATCGGGTGAATGAAGCTCCAAAATTCGATTGTCGACCAGGAGCCGTGTGAACCCCCTCTGCATCAGGCTCATGATGTGCGCAGTCACGTGGTGGCGCGCTGGCCCAGAGACTCGTTGACGCGATGACCTCAATTTTTCACTGCCTGGCCCACCGGCACGTGATCCCGTGGTTTCCCCGTCCCCAAGTTGCTTTAGGCCAAGTCCTGCCTGGGCGGGAAAAAGAACATAAAACCTGGTAGCCGGGGAAAGCGTCCGCAAAACTTCATCCGCGACCGATTCCGGCGAGTCGCGATAAACGCGGCGGCCACAAATCCGACAGTAGGTGGTGCCGACCCGAGCGAAGAGCAGCCGCAGGTAGTCGTAAATTTCAGTTTGCGTGCCTACCGTAGACCTTGGATTTCGAGTTGAGTTTTTTTGCCGTATAGCGATGGCGGGTGCAATGCCACGAACCTCGTCGACATCAGGCTTGTCCATCCGTTCAAGAAACTGGCGCGCATAGGCGGAAAGAGACTCAACATATCGTCGCTGCCCCTCAGCGTATATAGTGTCGAACGCAAGCGATGATTTGCCGGATCCGCTCACCCCGGTAACCACAGTCATCTGGTTAATCGGGATGGAGAAGGAAATGTTCTTCAGATTATTGACCCGGGCTCCCCGGACTTCAATGGCTTGTTCGGGCATCTCAAATATGTGAGTGGCTACACGGAAAAAAGTTCTGCTTCATCCGCAAACCTCAAATATTACCTCCATTTCTGCTGTAGGCGAAATCGGGAGAGCTTTCATTTGACACCTGTAGCCCATCTGCACAACAATGCGCTTCTCATGAAAACACCAAAATTCCTTTTGCGTGGATTCCGTAGACCGCGAGATGTGGCTGCAGTAGCTTTAGGTAGCCTTGAACGCCAGGTCATGGAACAGACCTGGCGGCTCGGTAGGGTAAGCGTGCGCGACGTCTTCAGAGCATTTGACGAGAGGGTTGCTTATACTACGCTAATGACTACGCTCGACCGGCTCTACAAAAAACAGCTGCTCAGCAGGTACAAAGAGGGAAGGGCCTTTCTTTACTCGCCAATAGTCAATCGCGAAGAATTGGAGCAGGGCATCAGAGAGGACTTGATTGATGGATTACTGGGTAGGGGGGCCGATGTCGTAGAGCCAGTGCTCGCCTGCATCGTCGATGCCGTCAGTGATCGAGATCGAGAACTACTTGATGAGCTGGATCGGTTAATCCAGGAAAAACGCCGCGAACTTCATTTGAAGAGTTGATGATGTTTATTCTGCTCGGAATATCGATCCTGCTCGCCTCTGTGCTGACTTTCAACAGCCTCGCATCATTGTGCACAGCGACGTTCTGGCGACTGGTCCGGCAGTTCACAAACGGCTGGTCTGCCACGGCTCGAGCAAAAATCCCCTTTTCCCTGCGAGTGCTTCCCGCAGCGTTGGGTCTCTCTGGCGCCATTTTTCTGCTTGCGCCTGCTTACATAAAACTAGAGCCTCGAGCAACACCGGAGCGTGTGAGTCTGAAGCTTGCCCTTATTGCTCTTGCTGCCGCTGGAGGTATTGGGTTGGCCCTAATTCGCGGATTTGCAGCCTGGTCCGCAACTGCTCGACTTCGCCAGGATTGGTTGGCCCATGGAGAGCGAGTTTCCCTAGCCGGCGTTGTCATTCCTGTTTATCGAATCAACCATCCCTTTCCTGTAATTGCCATAGTCGGCATTCTGCGGCCGCGGCTTTTTATTGGGCATCGGGTCTTTGAGTCTCTGACGCCGGATGAGATTTCGGCGGCCGTTGAGCATGAACATGGCCATCTTTTGGCACATGACAACCTCAAACGCGGATTGCTCAGGTTCTGCCACGATGCCTTACTTATGATTCCGTCGGGCCGAGTATTGGATAGAGCCTGGGCCGAAGACTCTGAATCGGCGGCGGACGAACACGCGGCGCAAATTGGTCGGCATGTGGCACTGGATCTGGCATCAGCGCTGGTGAAGATCTCTCGTATGATCCCCCCGGGGGCAACACCCTTGATGCCGGCAGGCTCTTTTTTCGTCAGAGAGGAAAGGTGCGGCGTCAAGACTCGCGTCCGAAGATTAATCCAGATTGCCTCTTCAGATTGTCCGCAGCAGTTGCGTGATCCTCTGTTGATGAATATGTCAGTCTGGATTTCAATGCTCCTCCTCTCCTTTATTGTTATCCCCCAAAATAGCGCGAACGTGTTTACTTACGTACACACGTTTATCGAACGTGTCGTTGCGTTTCTCAATTAATTACTCCCACTCGCACTCGCTCTATCCCAGTCTCCATTAACCGAGAGCACAGTTCTGGAGGCTCTCGACTTAAGTCAGGTGGCTCTCAGGTCGGGAAGGGGACCCTGTCCACGCCCCCAGGTTGAAAGTCTCTCATCAATAAAATGTACTAAGTTTGGAGAGTTTGATTGCAGTTGAGTGATTGCAAAGTTAAGCGGGGACAGGGTCCCCTTCCTAACCTGTGAGGTTGCTTTCGCTCTTTTGGAGCTTAGCACCACCTTCACACAATCTCAGTAAGGAGATGGCTTTCACGATACCGGCGAGTCTTCAAAAGGTAGATCGGGTTGGATTTTTCCCTCGCGGCTAACTACGTAGAGACGCATCGCAAACCAAAGAATCACAAAGGCCGTCGCTATCCAAGCCATGGTCCAGAATAGAGCCGGTATTCCGGTGGCGACTGCCATGTTCTCGGCGTCTGTATGAACTGTGGGTGCGAAGGGAGAGGAAAGAAAGAAAACTGTTTTGAGATCGAGTAATGCGTTCAGGACGCATTGCACAGCGAGAAAACTTACGAAGAAAGTAGCAAGTCGCGGGCTGGCAAATCGAGCAACGGCAATTAGGCCAACCGAAAGCACTATTCCGGCGAAAAATGTAAAGGGAATTCCCGATAGCATGCTCCAGGACACGAGTGGTTTTAGGAAACCGTAGATGAGAGTTAATAAAAAGACGATGCATGCAGATCCGAGTAACACGATGCGGGCGGCGATTGCCTTTCTAATCAGAATCAATAGGGTTGCACCAAAGGCCATGGAGCCGAGGTATCCGGCGCTCGCGATGAATACCTGAGGGAGCAGGGCACCCTTAGTAGTATAAGTTTCGCCGCTGCCATTCATCGCAATACTCAAGCTTTGTACGGAATTGCCGGTAAGCAGAGCGGCTATGGCGTGACCGCCTTCATGGATGAATGTGACAAAGATCCGAAACGGATAGGTCAACACTTCTGCGAAGGGGACAAACCAAAGCACAATTGAGATGGCCGCAGCAGCCAACAGCGTCATTGCTTGCGGGCGTGCATCGTGGGAAATTACTACTCTCATTTTTACGTCTCCACTGGAATAAGGTTGGCCGCTGGGATAAACGCTAAATAAACCTCTGATGTTCCACTCTTTACGTCCTAACTCTTTCGCTTGAAGTCCCCGGACTTTCCACCAGTTTTGCTCTCTAATCTTATATCGGTAATCACTATTGCCTTGTCCAGAGCTTTGCACATGTCATAAACCGTAAGGGCGGCAATTGAGACCGCAGTCAGTGCTTCCATCTCAACGCCAGTTTGACTCCTGCTGGCAACGCTTGCGACCAGATAGATGCAGTCCGGTTCCAATGTTGCCTTAACGTCGATATGCGTCAAGGGCAGCGGATGACAAAGCGGGATCAACTCTGCGGTTCGTTTTGCCCCCATAATACCAGCAAGTCTGGCTGCTTCAAGTGGATCGCCCTTGGGTGTTCTGTGTTCTCGGATTGCGGAGAGGGTTTTGGCCGACATTGAAAGCCGAGCCGAAGCTACCGCGTGTCGGGAAGTGATCTGTTTGGCACTCGTGTCCACCATTCTAATCCGGCTATCATCATCAATATGGCTTAGCTGGTTCAGTTTACGATTTGATTTCATTTTGCGTTATGTTCGCCAATTTAGAAAAGCATAGATCAATTGATCGAGGCCACAGAATACACTCGGGAATTGGTGGTGACCTAGTTTCAAGAAAAACTCGAATTACGAACCCACAGGAATTAGACGGGCAGCTGTACGATCTTAACTACAGCACCAGGCTCGAGCGATTCATTCCCGGGAGGGATGATAATGAGTGCCGTAGTTTGAGAAAACGCGACAAAATCGGACGAGCCTCCCCACTTCAAAGGCTCAACCAGCAGCTGACCACGATTATTGGTGCTTAATCGAGCGGGGAGATAACTCTCGCGATCAATCGAAGGCTTTACTTTGCGCGCCAGCAGCGCCCACTCTTCTTTTTGAGCAGGCTCTTTTGCCCCCTGCATCGCCAGTAGGCAAGTGCGCGCGAAGAGATTGAAGGTAACTGATACAGAAACCGGATTACCCGGCAGACCAAAAACCAGCGTACCTTTCGGCAGACGAGCAAAAACTGTTGGTTTGCCCGGACGTAGAGACACGCGTTCAAAAAATATTTCTGCGTCGAGTTCCCTTAGCGCGGTTTTTGTAAAGTCATAAATCCCCATCGATACACCGCCTGAAGTGACTACGACGTCCGACCGCTCCGCGGCACCGATAATCAATCGCTTTAATCCATCGATATCGTCAACTGCCAGCGGTAAGCGTTCGATAATGGCACCAGCGAGCTGAGCAAAAGAGCCTATTGAATAGTTGTTGCAATCGCGAATCTGATCCCGCCCTGGCTTCTGATCTACCGGAACAAGTTCGCTACCAGTTGCTAGTATCGCCACCCGAGGCTGTTGCCCTACTGCTACTTTCGAATAGCCGAATGACGCCAGCGCGGCCATCATCGCAGCAGTGATCCGTTCACTTGCACGCAAGACAGTCTCTTCTGCTTTAATTTCGCTGCCGCGCTTTACGATGGATTTCCCTGGTGCGGCTGATTCGAGAAGTTCCACAACCTCACCGCCGTCGACTTCGCGCGTCAGCTCAACCTGCTGCACGGCGTCTGCCCCTAGCGGCACTGGCGCGCCTGTCATGATCCTTACCGCTTCACCCGACTTCATTTGTAGGCGCCAGCCTCGTCCGGCTGCAGACTCGCCAACAATTCGCAATCGCGTGGGGGCACTGTTCGTGTCTGCGGCAGATACTGCGTAGCCGTCCATCTGTGAACGATCGAATGGCGGCAAGTCTGAATCAGCAATTACATCTTCCGCCAGCACGCGACCCAAGGCGTCTTCGAGAGCTACGTTTTCCGTCCCGAGGTTAGACGTCTCTCTAATAACTATTTGAGTGGCTTCAGCTACAGAGATCATGTTCGAATACGAATGACTTTACGTTGCGATAAGTCACGCGAAACGCTGAAAAGTCCTAACTAATTCATCTATCAGACTAGTAAATTCACTCCTCATTCTAACTCAAAAGGAACCAAGGCAGACAATCTCAGCAGTCGCCTAACCGTTAGATTAGATCCTCATTTCATCTTGCGCACGTCAGTCTCCTGACCATTGATGGCTTGCCAACGACCATTCCGATACATGAAAACATCGGTAAATACATTTCGGCCGATCTCTTTGCCGTTCTCGTTACTGGTCATTACTATGCCATTCAAGTTGACGACAGTTCCGCTCATCGCGCTGACTCGATCAGCGGCCATGAGAGCCGAGACTTGACTCTACCAATATCCGATAACGTCTTTTAGATAGATCTTTATCTCGTCGCACGAAGTTTCTGACGAGATCAATCCAACATAGTTATCTGGTCTTAACAGCATATTAAAAGGTTTGTCCGTGCCGAAGGCTTCTGCCACATTCGGATTAAGCGGGTTGGCGTTGAAGTCAATGAAATCGGCGTATTGGCTTTCGAGTTCTGTCTTGAATGTTTTGAAAATCGGTTTCTCTGTTTGAGAAAGCAAGCCAATGAAATTTCGGTTGGCGCAGCTTGTCATAAACGCTTTCACCGTCAACCAGAAAGTACGGCATTCGATCTCCGGCTTTGACTTTGAAATCATCGTCTCCGGTGTGTTGACTAAGCGAACTGTGTCGATAGTTTATGCCAGTTTGCGAAATTAGCAGGAAGAGGAATTTCCTGAGCGGATCAAAACTGAAGATATATTTCGCCAAAGGCGGCAAGACATCGGTGCGAAGGAATGAGAGAAACCATTCCGAACCGGCGGCGAACTGAAACATTCGGTCGGTCGTTTGCAAAAGATGTCTGGCGTTTTCAAGTCGCTCTTCGTTGTAGGTCTCCAGCAGTTTTTCGTCGGCGTTGCCTTGAACAACCAAAGCCATTTTCCAAGCAAGATTGTAGCCGTCCTGGATTCCGGTGTTCATTCCCTGCGCTCCGGCTGGTGAGTGAATGTGGGCGGCGTCTCCGGCAAGAAAACATCTGCCTTGCGAGAATTTACTGACGTGACGCGTATGAACCTTATACGTCGAAAACCACTCCACATCGTGGATATCGAGTTCGAGTTCCGCTAACTCCTTGATTCGCAACTCTATCTCTTCATACAAAACTTCGCCTTCGTCCTTTGAGAATTCTTCCGGGAAAACGCCGACGATGCGGTAACGTTTCTCGCCTTTGAGCGGAAAGAAAACAACGAATGAATCCTTGGACAGGCAAATGTGCAGCGCGTCGTGGCTAAAGTTCCAGTCAATCTGCGCGTCGGCGACATAAAACATGCGCTCGAATGTGCTGCCTTCAAACTTGAGTCCGAGCGTATGTCTGACGAGACTTTTCGGACCGTCGCAGCCGACCAGATACTTAGCTTCAATAATCTGAGAGGCGCTCTCAGCGGTTCTTACATGCACCGTTACGCCCGAATCGTTTTGCGAAAAGCTTTCCAGTTCTGTTTGCCACAGGACTTCTTTTCGATGGTTTTGCAAATATTCGTAAATCAGTCTTTCGTTCTTGCTTTGCTCCAACATGAGCACATACGGATAAGGGCTTAGACCCTCTCCAATGTTGGAGAAATCAAGTTCGCCGCGAACCTCACCGCCTACGAGCAGACGCCCCTTTCCGGCAACCGTGCCCTGTTCGATTGCTTTTTGCGCCAAGCCAATTTGCTCGTAGATCTCCAGCGTTCGTGCCTGAACGCCGATAGCTTTCGAATATGGCGTGACACTCTCCTTCTTCTCAAGAATGACGAAGTCAATGCCATATCTCACTAGCTGACAAGCGAGCGAAAGCCCCGTCGGGCCGGCGCCGATGATTAGTACATCTGTGTTTTGATTCATACTCTGAGACTCGACCGCACGCTATTGCCGCGCCCGCGAAGTTTTAACCAATCCCCAAACCAGCACACCCACAATGACGATGTGGTAAGCGATATCGGGAGTTGTTCGGGGGCCGATGCCAATGACGATTGTGAAGATGCCGATTAGCGTTCCGAACAGCGCGAATCCTTGAACCGTCAAGCCGATTCCCTTCGTCGATTGAGGGCGAATCAAAGTCAGAATTAGCCCGATGAGGAGCACGAGGGCGATTACGCTCTCGGCACTCCCGGCTTTCTGGTGCTCGTATCCGCGTAACAGAACGCCGAAGTGTGTTAAGGCAGCGGCCATGAAGGCGACGCACTCAAAGAGTACGAAGCCTCGAATCGTTTTCGTCATGATCGAGCGACTGTTTTCGGTAAGGCAAATCCGGCTGCGATCAACCAGACGAAACCCGGAAAGCGCGTGAGCGGCACGAGAAAAAGCGCCTTGGGAACGATCAGCTTAATCCAACTCAATTCGCCGCAAAGCGCGATTAAGAGTCCCGGAAAGACAATTCTTGAACTGCATCACGCTGGTCCAATCAGTGTCGAAGCTCTACCTAAGGTCCCATCGACGATCTCCACAAAGTTTCTTTCCTCACGAATGGACCGTCGGGGCTCTGCGCTCATAAGGATTCTCACTTTCAGGAGGTGTCATCGGCCGACCGCGTTCAAATGAATTTGCATGAAAGCAATAGCGCTGCGAATGATCTCACGTGACCTTTCATCGTCGTTCTGATTATCGAATCCGTGAACGCCCTGTGGGTGATTAGCAAGAGTCAGCGCGATGTTTTTCGCTAGTGCCTCTCTCACAAAGCGATCGATCGAGTCGTCCATCGTCGGAACTTCGTCACGCCCGGCGCGAGCAATGAATAGCGGCGGGATTTTGCTCATATCCATATGCAGATAAGTGATCGGAGAAAAACCACTGACGGTTTCCGGCGTTTCGGTCTTGCGATAATCCGACTGCTGTATATCCATAAAGGCGTAAAAGCCGACCAGGCATCGCACGAACGGAGTGTCGCCGCGCATCCCGAGCGACAACATCGGCCCGCCCGCCGAAAAAGCGATCAGACAAATGCGGTCCTTATCGATGTTGTATTTGTCGGCGTTGGCGCGTGCGTAATCGATGGCCGCGCGTACGTCCTGCGCCGCATTCTCCAGAGACTTATTCGGATAGTCGAGCCGATGCGTGAAAGTCACGCCAACAAAACCGGAAGCGGCGATGAGGCGTCCCCAGGTTGTGTAAATGCCCCAGTCCTTTGGCGTGTACTCCGTCTTCACTCCACCATGAATGAAAATCACGGCTGGACGTTTTTCGGCCTGTGCTGCGTCGGGCGGAAGATAAACGTCCATCAAGACATTGGGATCATCGGTCCTGGTGTATTTCAGGTTTTGGACGACCCTAACTTTGTCCATGCCCGGCACTTTATATACGACGGGCATCATTACTTTACGCGCCATCTCACGCACTTCGGGTGGCACATTGTTCTGCGCGGCAGTGCGAGCTGCCGTTGTGCAAACGACAAGAGCGAGCATTGCAAAAACAAATAGATGCTTCATGATTTATTTGCGATCGTTTATTAGCGTCCCCGAGGTCCCATTCTCAAGACCCGGCTGATCTGTGCTTGTCAAGGATACATCAATCAAAGAAAAGAATTGGACTTTTTCGGACCTCGAAATCTTGTTAATTGGCGATCGCGCGGAATGAAAAAAACTCTGAGCACAGTTTCAAGTGGCGGATATATGGATATTGCGGGGAGTTCGTCTAGAGAAGACTTACTTATGGCTGGATAGAAGATTGAGCCACCGAGATTTCCACTTCCCCCTGGGCACGAGAAGTCAACTCATTGCGCAAAGCCTATGCGGAAAACGGGGCGCGCGGTTATTGGCTCCAGAAGGTGGAATTGCTAAGCAGACCAAACTGAAAGGGCCCCGATGATTAAGATCGCGGCACTTTATTCACGTCTGGGGAACAAGGACGAAGCTTTTCGGTGGTTGGACAGAGCATTCATGGAGCACCTCCCTTCGGAGAGCGTCGGCCAGCGCCAGCAGGTCCCACACCGAGGAACTTGGTGACACAGTTAGTGGCATATACAAAATTAGCGCCACCGAGGTGGCGCTAATTTGTTGAATTGGCGGAGCCGACGGGATTCGAACCCGCGACCTCCGACGTGACAGGCCGGCGTTCTAACCAACTGAACTACGACTCCGCGTAGAAACTCGATTATCAAAGTCCGACAAACTTTAGTTTGTCGTCATCGCAAGCCCTGTCGCAACGACGGTGACGACAAACTAAAGTTTGTCGGACCTATTCATATGGTAGGCACGGAGGGATTCGAACCCCCAACCTCTTCCTTGTAAGGGAAGCCGTCTACCATTGACGTACGTGCCTTCAAATGTGCCGGGCTCATTTCAATTTTCAAGACCAGCAGGCTGCCCGGCCCAGACTTCCGCGACACGTCCGCTTCCAGTGACCATCAGGGCTAGCTCAACAGTGAAAATTTTCCACTGTCGGCGAACCGTCATGCTAAGAGAACGGAAGCGATACTGTCAAGGAGGCTTGGTGGTGTCCTAATTTCAACTCTCTGAGCTTCCACTGCGTCCTCGGAGTAGCAATTTCGTAAGTTCTTGTTTTTTTGAGCAAGATTTGGGCTGAAAGCGCACTCTTCCTGGGGTCTTTATCGAGCCCGTTAGTGGCAGAGCAGGTTTCACCCCGTTAGGGGTCGAATGTTTATAGTTTTGGGCCAAGCAATACCTCCGGCGCCGTTCGCAGGAGCGGAACTCAAGTGTGACAAGTACTCATCTAGCAACGTTCCGCTCCTGCGAACGGCGCTGGTTTTTTGTAATGTCCAAGTCTATAAACATTCCACTCCTCCGGAGTGAAGATTATTTGCTCGATTGACGCTGTGTGCCGGTAACAAAGCGAGGGGAAGCCGAGGTCTCACATCAGGCGTCGCAGCGGGCTTCCGCTTGAGTGAGCCTTTGCCTGGAATCAAACAGTGACAGGCATGTTAAGTGTTATGGCCAAGCCGACAAGTCTAACTAATTTGGTTGCGGCCTTGGTCGCGCTGCGTAATCTGTGGACTTATTTGTTTAGAAGGTGAATTCGAGACTAATCCTTGGCCAAGCCCGTTAAATCCCAACTCGTACGTGGCCTGACGCTGATTGCGGCTATCTCGATCGTCGTCGGGAATGTTGTTGGTACGGGTGTATTTCTGAAGGCACGGGTGATGACGTGCAATGTGGGCACGCCCTGGATGGTACTGATCGTCTACATCGTTGCCGGTTTGCTGTCACTTGCCGGCGCGCTGAGCTATGCAGAGCTGGCGGCGATGATGCCTCGAGCTGGAGGCGAGTACGTCTTTTTGCGGGAGGCGTATGGGCCACGCTGGGCATTTCTCTATGGCTGGATGTCTTTCTTTATTGGGAAAGCCGGTTCTCAAGCTGCTCTTGGCGTTCAGTTCGCTAGTTTTTTGAATATTACCCTCGGCGGCGTGCTGACCGGCGTGTACTTCTCCCGTAATGTCCTGGGTTATCCGGTTCCCTTCGGAAAACTGCAACTGGTTGCGCTTGGCTCGATCGTTGTCGTCACAGCCATCAATTGCCTTGCCGTAAAAGTGAGCGGTGGCGTGGCTGCAGGTCTCACGGCGATCAAGATCGCCGTAGTCCTTCTGGTGGGGATCGGCGCTTTCATTTTTGCGAGGGGCGCTGATTGGTCGCATTTCGCCCAGAGCAACATGGGTGGTACCTGCGAAGGCGTTAGTGCCATCGCTCGAACTGGATTCGCCGGATTCGTTGCCGCGATGATGGGAGCCTTATGGGCTTATGATGGGTGGAACAATGTAACACTGGTTGCGGGTGAAGTGCAGAATCCTCAACGAAATCTGCCGCGGGCGTTGATCGGTGGCATGTTATTGATTGCCGCTTTATACGTGATGGTCAACTTTGCATATTTTTACACGTTAACACCAACAACGATTGCCAGCGTATCGACTGCCTCTTCAGTTGCAACCGAGGTCGCGAAAACCTTTCTGGGCCCACTCGCCGTCACCTTGATTGCTGTAGCTTTACTTTTTTCGACATTTGGCACCCTTCACACCTCAATCCTGACAGGCGCTCGCGTACCCTACGCGATGTCGCAGGATCGCCTTTTTTTCCAACGGCTGTCCAAAGTGTCACCCCACACGCATGTTCCTGTTGGAGCGTTGATCGCGCAGGCCGTTTGGGCCTCTATTCTCATCATCATCTTTTCGTCGTCGTTCGATATTCTTACTGACTATGCGATCTTCGGCCTATGGATCTTTTACGCGTTAGTCACCGCTTCGGTTTTCGTTTTGCGCCGCCGCCTGCCAGACGCGGAACGTCCGTATCGCACTTGGGGCTACCCCGCCGTCCCCGTGCTCTTCATCGCCGCTGCAGCGGTACTCTTAAGCAAGACTCTTTGGGACGTACGAGGAGATGCCGTCACTGGAATTACCCTGATCCTGCATGGAGATTTGGCGCCCGGCATCGTCACTATTGTCAAAGATCCGCCGCTATTTGGCTTGATTTTGATCGCTATAGGGTTTCCAGTCTATTGGTACTGGGCTCGTCACAACCGCAGAACAGAATGAACCAGCCCCTTACCGATGCACGACCTGAATGAGTGGTGCGGACGAACCCTCGCTCGTCGCCAGCAGAGCCTTGCCATCGAGTCGATACCCGATTGCCTCGCCCTGCGGTCTGGAACCAAGGGTGATTGGCTTCAAGTGCTGTTTCCAGATGGTGTCAAATGGGGACTTGCAGTCCGGCAGAACCAATTCGTAACCTTGCAGGTAATCGCAAAGCGCAACACGACAACCATCGGGTGACACGTCCCCATCAGTAATCATTCCACCCAGAAGATCGGGTACGCTAAGTTCCGCGATAAATTCCAGTGTTGTCTGACTGGTTACTTTCAGCGGGGCTGTCGCTTTATACACACGGGGATTGGCAAGAGCCTGCTTGGTCACGAGATACAGATTTCCGGTCCGTGGGTGGACCAATAGCGCCTCCGCGTCATACTTGCCATCAGGATAGCGAAGGCGTATGAGCTCAGCAGGTTCACTGAGACGCGGTTTGCTTTTTGTCGAACTGGAATCGCCTGCGGTGATTGTTGGTTCAGCCACGCGATAGACTTCGATAGACGAACGTCGCGCGTCGTTATCCCCGATATCACCGATGTAAAGATAATTCTTGTTGCTTTCAGGGCCTGGTCCCATCGAGATTGATTCCCAATCGTGGGCCTCGGCTCCGGTGACCCGCCAAACACCCCGATGGACTCCGTGAATATCGAAAGCGTAAATAAAAGGGCCATCCCCGGAATCGTTGTGAGTCCAATAAAGGCCCGGTGTCGTGCGAGAAGCGACAATGCCGCTGCTTTCATTAACGGCCCGGTTTTTCAGACTGGCAATCTTTACTGGTGGTCCATAGCTATCATTGGCGGTGATGGCGGTTTTCTCCGGATTGATGGCTTGCGCCGATTGTGACGGCTTGGCCCCTCGCCAACTGGACCATCGCTGGAAGCCGAGCACGCACAGGCAGGTGGCCAATATGATCGCTGTTAGTAGGGCATTACGAGCAAACATCTGGATGCAATTTACGAGAGCTTTTGTACCAGGGCTTCGTGTGCGACTTCCTTATCGTCAAAATGAAAGACCTCACGCCCGATGATTTGATAATCTTCATGGCCTTTGCCGGCGATCAACACCAGATCGTGCGAACGTGCCTCCTGCACAGCCTGATAGATGGCTTCACGCCGGTCGGAAATTTTCTGATAAGGCTTTCCGGTCTTCCGCAATCCAATCTCAGCATCGGCAAGAATACCTTCTGGATTTTCAGTACGCGGATTGTCTGAGGTGAGAATTACGATGTCACTCAAACTGCCCGCCGCCTCGCCCATCGGTGCCCGCTTGGAACGATCGCGATCGCCGCCACAACCAAAAACAGTAATTATTCGTCCTTCCGTTACCTCACGAGCCGTCCGTAGGACGTTAAGCAATGCGTCATCCGAATGGGCGTAATCGACGACTACTGCAAAATCACCTTCGTGAGCGACGCGTTCGAATCTGCCGGGCGCGCCCGCGCAGTGGCCCAGCGCCTCCGTGATTACGTCGAGACTGTATCCGAGGGCAATTCCGCTCCCGACTGCCGCCAACGTATTGTAGACGTGAGGTGGTCCGACAAGCCGTGAATGAAAATCTCTCGTACCTACGGGCGTATTGAGCTTAAAGTCCATGCCATTAAGAGAAAATCGAAGATCGCTGGCTGTCACCATCGCCTTGCTCTTAACACCGTATGTTAGAAGACTGAGACCCTCGCGATCGAGTTCACTTGCAAGCTCTACGCCGTAGGGATCGTCTATGTTGATTACCGAGATCCGAGGCCGGGAACCCAATCGTCCATCAAACAGACGCCTCTTCGCATACCAGTAATTCTCCATCGTGCGGTGATAATCAAGATGGTCTCGGGTTAAGTTCGAAAAGACCGCCACTGCGAAGTGAAGTGCATCGCAGCGATGAAAATCCATTGCCTGCGAGGAACATTCCATTACCGCGGTGCGGCAACCCAACGCCACCGCCTGACGCAGGAGTCTTTGCATATCAGTGGCTTCAGGCGTGGTTCGTTCCGCTTTGCGCCGTTCCTTGCCGATGCGGTATTCGACAGTACCGGTCATTGCGACTGGCTCGCCAGCAGTTTCTGGAATCGAGGCGATGAGGTATGCGGAAGTCGTTTTACCGTTGGTTCCAGTGATGCCCACTAGTTGCAACTCATGTGAAGGATAGTGTTGCACCTCAGCGGCAGCCAGCGCCATGGCCCGGCGGGCGTTCTCCACTTTGAGCCATGCACCCTTGAAGCCAGCAGGACTATCCTGCTCCGAAATAATTCCCACTGCACCTTGTTGCATCACTTGTGGAATAAATTTGTGGGCATCGAGGAACGCGCCACGAATGGCTACAAATAAAAAGCCCGGCCCAGCGACGCGAGAGTCATGGGTTATATCATTAACCTGGTCTTCCACCCGACCCCTTAATTTGGCCCCTATGATGGGCACGAGGGTCCCTACCGATATTTTTTTATTCCTCGTCACGGTATCGAAAGGGTTCACCATCTATGATCTGTAAATGACGGAACGGAGCGCGGTAGCGCCGGGTCGATCTCAGCTGTCAGGAGTCGAGTTGCTGAGATTGAACCCGCACTGCCGCGCTCTGGTCCGTAGGTAGTGCTCACGGTTAGAGTGAGCCAATGATCTTGCGATACTGGTCCTCACTGAAGGCCTTCAGTGTCTCAGTTTGTACGCTTCCCTGAGAACCAAGAGCAAGTAATGCTTTGGCCATGGATTCATCATCTGGCGCTTCAAGGATGCAGACAAGATCGTAACGGCCCATAGTGAGATAGGTATCCTTCAACTTTACCCCCACTTTCTTAAAGGCCTTGCGGGCGGCATCTAGCCGTTTGGGGCTGTTTTTGACGCTCGCGACACCCTGTTGTGTCCAGCGGAGAAGGGCAATATACGTTGACATGAGAGTCTCCTTTCAACATTGGGAAGATCAGATTTTGATATAAATCCTGCGACTGTAAAGAATCCACATTAGCCCCAGCCACACAAGCACAAAAGCAATTGCAAAAGCCAGAGACGCATTAATCGGTGACGCCCACCTAAGAAATAGTTCCTGGTAAATCCAGTCTTGCAGTGAGCTTTGCTCACCATTGGCGCCGGCCACCTCAATTAACCCGAGTAGCCGAGCCATTATTCCCGTCCCAACAAACAAGGCGATGGCATTAACGCCAAGGACCACAAAAGGTTGAGACCACTTAGTATAGTTCCTGATGTCTATTAACCAATAACAAAATGCCAGCAGCTGCAGGGCCATCCCACCTGTCAACAGCACAAAGGAGCTGGTCCAAAGCGCTTTGTTAATAGGAAAGTACGGATTCCAGGCCCAACCGCCGACAATGCAGCACATTCCTGCAACAAAGAGTCCCGAGACCTTTTCATATTCCGATTTCCGGGAACGCAGCCACGTTCCGGCTAGTACGCCGAGAAGTGTCGTGACCACCGCCGGAATCGTACTCAAGATCCCTTCGGGATCGTAGACTCTGGCGGAGACCCAGACATGGCGACCAAAGACGGTACGATCGACAAAGGAAGCCAGACTGCCCTGTTTGCTCAGGTCTCCAGGGGCGTAGCCGGGGGCAGCCACCCGGGTCATCAACAACCAATAAAGGACCAGCAGCGCAGCGGCAACGATGATCTGAGTTCTCAGCTTCGTATTGAGAAAAGTCAGCGAAGCAAAGAAATAGCAGACGGCAATGCGCTGCAGAACTCCCGGAATGCGGAGCTGAGCCAGATCAAAATATGGGAACCCATTCAGAAAGAGTCCGAGCGCAAAAAGAATCAGCGTTCGTCTCAGAACTTTCCCATAAAGACCGCGCTGACTCTCACCGCTGGCCATGCACCGCCCGAACGCCAGCGGAATCGCTACCCCAACAATAAAAAGAAAAAAAGGAAAAATTA
>Ga0137368_10001179_pt1 | contig 27427 bp, 21 predicted proteins | sample SagtaG_13_FD_104917 | JGI IMG/M metagenome (GOLD analysis project Ga0137368, IMG submission 104917) | Vadose zone soil microbial communities from Sagehorn Ranch, Mendocino, California, USA - Sage1_L_100_16 metaG | ecosystem: Environmental > Terrestrial > Soil > Vadose zone | place: USA...
ACCATGCACCAAACGAGCCGTGTCTCGAGATCCATGACGCGATCGGCGTCGGCGAAGTAGCGCGGCAGCTGCGCATAAGCCCCCTTGACCACGCCGGCGCCCAAGCCCAGATCGCAGCTCTCGAGCGATACCTTTTTCGGCCCGCGCTTCTCTCTCCAGATCGCCTCGCCGCGGCTCTCCCAGAGCTCGGCCGGGTTGCCGTCCTGCAGCGCCGCGCGATACTTAGCGATCCCCTCAGCAGTAGATTCCTGGGCCAGGGCCGCAGGCGCCAGCGCAAGCGCCCCAAGCGCGAGGACGATGTGCGCAAACTTCATGCGATGACTGCTTCGTCGGTGCGTTTGTCGCCCCGGTTGTCCATCCAGGCGATCGCGATCTTGTCGCCCTTCGCGCCGCCTTTGAACTTGAACGATAGGAAGGGGTTCTTCGACACGGCCGTTCCCCACTGCGCCGACAGCACGGTCCTGCCGTTCCAGGTGACGACGACGTTCTGGATGAACCACGCGGGAATCGTCTGGCCCTGCGCGTCCTTGCGCTGCCCCGTCTCCATCTCGTGGCTCATCAATACCTTGACCTCGGTGGAATCGCCGAGGGTGGTCGCGCGAATTTTCATCGGGTCGGCCATGTCATCCTCCGCAACCGCCCAAGGTTACTTTGATGTCCTTCGCGGCGACGTAATACTTGCCGTCGGCTTTGACCAGTGCATAGACATTCGAGCTCTGCGCCATCTTCACGCGCGTCGAGATCGACGCTTCAGTGCCGGCGGGAATGTCGAATACCGCGGCCAGCAGGTTCGGGTTTTTTTCGATCAGGATTGCGATCGACTCGGTCCTCGCGATATTGCTGGTAACGCCGATCGGGACCACGGCGCCGTTCTCGGCGATCTCCGGGGTCTGGAAAAAAACGATATCCTTGCTTTGTGCAGGATCGCCGCCTCCGAGTGCCTTCATGGTATCGGTCAGGCTGTGGGTGTCGAACGCGGCCTTGTTCCACGTCTGCGCCTGCGCCAGCGCTTCTTCGGGCTTGAGCCATCCCGCCGCGAGAAGCAGGCTGAGGAGCGTCATTCCCCCGCCCGATTGAATCAACCTTCTTCGCATCTCGTCCATGCCGCGTCTCCGTCGACCACGCGTTATTCTATCAGGCTACCTCACGCGCAGTCCGCGCAACTGCGTTCAATGCCTGAGCACACCGCATTGAGCACGCCGAGGCCGCGGCCGGCCCCGCGTAAGCGTCACGCGACAGCAAAGACTTGCGCGGGCGACGGACTCGTCGCTCGACCGGCGAACGCCTTCTTAGTCGATCGAACGACCAACGTCGCTTCGGCGCTCGCCAAAGCGCAGCCGACGCCAGCGGTCAGTGTATCGTCGCGCTGGTAAGAAAGCGCAGCAACGCGCCGGACTTGAGGAGATATGCGCCGTCGCCCACATACTCGGCGCCGTCGAGCTCTTCGCGGACGAAGGTGACTTCGGTCTCGCCCAGCTTGAGCTCCATGACGACGTCGTCAGCGACGGTCGCCTCATCCGGAACGCGCAGATACCCGGGCTCGAACACGATCCCGTTTACCTGCACAAAATCCGCGTCGCGCATCGCTTCCGCCAGTGGTATCGAGTCAGCTTTCATCGAGTCATTGCGGTGTCGCGGAGAATGCCACACCGCGACTATTAGATGCGGCCGAGCGGCGCAGGTTCAATACCGCGGTAGGATGTGCGCCGGCAGCTGCCTAGGACACGCGCCTACACTGGCGCGACCAACTCGCGGACGAAATTGGGCAGCGCGAATCCGGCGCGGTGCACGCCGCCGTTGTAGTACTGCAGATCGCCGATCTTGCGCTGGGCAATCCGGCGATCGACGTCGAGAGGGGTCAGGTACGCCGGGTTGAGTGTTGCCGAGGCGCTCGCCATCATCCACAGCCCACCATACAGCGGAACGCAAACGAGATACGGCGTAACGATTGCGAACGCTGCGCGCAGATTGGCGAGGCCGGCACGGATGCGGTCGGGGTGCGCGACCGGCGAGGCGATATGCAGCGTGAGCGCGCCGGTTGGATTGAGCCTCGCGGCGCAGGCGCGATAGAAGTCGGCGGTGTACAGCGGCTCCGACGGCCCACCGGGGTCCGTGAGATCGAGCACGATCAGATCGAAAGTCTCCGCCGTGCTGCGCACGAATGCCAGTCCGTCCTCGACTTTGATCGCAAGGCGCGGGTCCGAAAAAGCCCCGCGATGGACCGCACCGAAGTACTTGCGCGCGACGTCGATGACGGCGAGGTCGATCTCGACCAGCGTCACCGACTTCATCGTTGGATACTTGAGCAACTCCTCTGCCGACCCGCCATCGCCGCCACCGATGATCAGCGCCTTCTCCGGCGCCGGATGCGCGATCGCAGCGGTATGGACGAGGTTTTCGTGATAGAAGAACTCGTCCTTCTCGGAAGTCATGAAGTGGCCGTCGAGCCGGAACAGCATGCCGAACGGCACGGTGTCGTGGACTTCGACTGCCTGGAATGGCGACTGAAAGCGCTCGAATTCGCGCGCCGAGCGGACGAAAAAACCGGTTTCGGCGGTCAGGTATTCGGTAAGCAATCCGGGCTGCACGTCGCCGGCAGCCTTGTCTTCAGGCATCGCGCCCTCCGCGATGGATCGCCTGAAACTTTGTGTGTTGCGGCATCAGCGCGTCCTGCATGCTGCGGAACAGCACCTCCGCCTTGGCCGTGTTGTCGGTCGTGTAGTTGCAGACATACACGTCGATCGTCACGAAGCCATGCTCGGGCCACGTGTGAATCGCTAAATGCGACTCGGCAAGCAACACGGTGCCGGTGACGCCCTGCGGCTCGAATTGGAAGAAGCGGTCGCCGACGATCGTCATGCCGGACGCCTCGGATACGCGCAGGCATAACGCGCGCAACGGCCCCGCGCGCGTCATCTCCGGCAGATCGACCGCGCAGCCATACCATTCTCCGAGCAGATGGATGCCGTCCATTGTTGTTCTCCCCCAGCGCCATAGTGCCTGGTTACAGTACGATTAAGCCCGTGATTATTGCCCAAAATCGGTGCCTGGGCGATAATTTTAATGCTTTGCAGCAGCGCTACGCGGGCACGTGAGCGCCGCAGGCGCCGACCGCACTTCCCTGATCCCTCGCTCCTTCTCCAATGACCGCACCGTTGACCATGCCGACCCGGGCGTCCGCTCCTGCGCTCCGCCCTGCTCCGGATCCGGCATTGCTCGCCAATGCGATCCGCGCGCTCGCGATGGACGCGGTGCAGGCGGCGAACTCGGGCCATCCCGGGATGCCGATGGGCATGGCGGAAATCGCCGTCGCGCTGTGGAATCGGCACCTGCGGCACAACCCCGCGAACCCGCATTGGCCCGACCGTGATCGCTTCGTGTTGTCCAACGGTCACGGTTCGATGCTGCAGTATGCCCTTCTCCATCTGTCCGGCTACGCGCTGCCGCTCGAGGAACTGAAGCGGTTCCGCCAGCTGCACTCGAAGACACCCGGCCATCCGGAGCTCGGCGTCACGCCCGGCGTCGAGACTACAACCGGACCGCTCGGCCAGGGACTCGCCAACGCCGTCGGCATGGCACTTGCGGAGAAGCTGCTGGCTGCGGAGTTCAACCGGCCCGGCCACGCGATCGTCGACCATCGCGCGTATGTTTTCGTCGGCGACGGCTGCCTGATGGAGGGGATCTCGCACGAGGCCTCTTCGCTCGCGGGGACACTGGGATTGGCCAAGCTCACCGCGTTCTACGACGACAACGGCATCTCGATCGACGGCGAGACCAAGGGCTGGTTCACCGACGATACGCCGCGACGCTTCGAGGCGTACGGCTGGCACGTCATCGCCAATGTCGACGGCCATGACGTCGACGCGGTCGACGCGGCGATCCGCAAAGCTCACGCAGTCACCGATCGTCCGACGCTCATCTGCTGCAAGACCCTCATCGGCAAGGGATCGCCCAACCGCGCCGGCACCGAGCTCGCGCATGGCCAGGCGTTGGGCGAAAAGGAAGTCGTGCTGACGCGCGAGGCGCTGGGCTGGAAATACCCGCCGTTCGAGATACCGCAGACGGCATACCAAGGCTGGAGCGCGCGCGAATGCGGCGCGCTGCTCGAGGGCGACTGGAGTGCGCGCTTCGCCGCGTACAAGGCGGCGTATCCGAAGCTCGCCGCCGAGTTCGAGCGGCGCACGGCCGGCGCCCTGCCTCCGGCGTTTGCCGAAACCGCGGCTGCGCTGGTGCGGCAGCAGGACGGCAACGCCGAATCGATCGCCACCCGCAAAGCATCGCAGCAGGCGCTCGAGGCGCTCGCGCCGGCGCTGCCGGAATTGATCGGCGGCGCGGCCGATCTTACCGGGTCGGTGTTCACTCAATGGTCGGGCAGCAGGACGATAACCTCAAGCGAGCCCGGGAACTATGTCTACTTCGGCGTGCGTGAATTCGGCATGAGCGCGATCGCCAGCGGTCTCGCCCTGCACGGCGGGTTCATTCCATACGTCGGCACGTTCCTGACCTTCTCCGACTATGCGCGCAACGCCGTGCGCATGACGGCGCTGATGAAGCTGCGCTCGATCTTCGTGTACACCCACGATTCGATCGGGCTGGGCGAGGATGGCCCGACGCATCAATCGATCGAGCATGCCTCGGCGCTGCGGCTGATTCCCCACCTCGACGTATGGCGCCCCTGCGATACGGTCGAGTCAGCGGTAGCCTGGGTGAGCGCGATCGAGCGCGGCCACGGCCCCTCATGCCTGTTGCTCACGCGCCAGAACGTGCCGTTCCAGAAGCGCGACCAAGCGCAGATCGCCGCAATCCTGCGCGGCGCGTATGTGCTCGCGGACTGGGCGGACAATACTCCGGAGGCCAAGCGGGTCATCCTCATCGCCACCGGCTCGGAGGTCGCGCTGGCGATGGGTGCCCTCGATGTGCTCGCGGCCGAGGGCATTGCCGCTCGCGTGGTATCGATGCCGTCCACCAGCGCCTTCGATCGCCAGGACGCGCGCTACCGCGACGCAGTGCTGCCGCGTGGCGTTCCGCGGGTCGCGGTCGAAGCGGGCGTGTCCGACTACTGGCGCAAATACGTGGGCCTCGACGGCGCGATCGTCGGCATCGACACTTTCGGCGAGTCCGCTCCGGCGGGCGCGCTGTTCAAGCACTTCGGCTTCACAGTTGAGAGCGTCGTCGCCACCGTGCGGCAGGTGATTTGACAGCGAGACGCGAGGTGCGGGAACAACGGATTCTTCCCGCGCGCGCTCCGTGTCTCTGTGTCTCTTTGTGAGATAGGCCTTCTAACAGGACGCACCCATGACCATCAAAGTCGCGATCAACGGCTATGGCCGCATCGGCCGCAATGTCCTTCGCGCGCATTACGAAGGCGGGAAGAGACACGATCTCGCGATCGTTGCGCTTAACGACCTCGGCAGCCCGGAGACCAACGCGCACCTGACGCGTTACGACACGGTGCACGGCAAGTTCCCGGGCAAGGTCGAGGTCGACGGCGATGCGATGGTGGTCAACGGGGACCGCATCAAGGTTCTTGCGCAGAAAAACCCGGCCGAGCTGCCGTGGACCGCGCTCGGCGTCGACGTCGTACTCGAAAGCACGGGCTTGTTCACGACCAAGGAAAAGGCCTCGGCGCACCTCAAGGGCGGCGCGAAAAAGGTCGTGATCTCCGCCCCCGGCGGCAAGGACGTCGACGCAACGATCGTATACGGCGTCAACCATACGACGCTCAAGGCTTCGGACACGGTGATTTCCAATGCATCATGCACGACCAACTGCCTCGCGCCGCTGGTGAAGCCGTTGCACGACAAGATCGGCGTCGTCACGGGCCTGATGACCACGATTCACGCATACACCAACGACCAGGTGCTGACCGACGTCTACCACGAGGATCTGCGGCGGGCACGTTCGGCAACGATGAGCATGATCCCGACCAAAACCGGCGCGGCAGCCGCCGTGGGGCTCGTCCTCCCGGAACTCAACGGCAAGCTCGACGGCTATGCCATCCGCGTGCCGACGATCAACGTGTCGATCGTCGATTTGTCATTCATCGCCGCACGCGATACGACCGTCAATGAAGTAAATGCCATCATGAAGGCCGCGTCGGAGTCCGGTCCTCTCGCCGGACTGCTGGGCTACAGCACAGGGCCATTGGTGTCGGTCGATTTCAATCACGATGCGCGCTCGTCGGTGTTCGATGCGACGCTTACGAAGGTGTCGGGACGGCTGGTCAAAGTGTCGAGCTGGTACGACAATGAGTGGGGCTTCTCCAACCGGATGCTCGACACGACGATGGCCTTGATGGCAGCCAAGTAGGGCGTGTCGCAGGACGCGTTGAGAGCATGGCCACATTCAAGCGCCTCGCGGACGTCGAAGTCGCAGGCAAGCGCGTCTTCATCCGCGCCGACCTCAACGTACCGCAGGACGATCACGGCGCGATCACCGACGACACGCGCATCCGCGCTTCGGTTCCCGCGATCCGCGACGCGCTCGATCGTGGCGCTGCGGTGATGGTCACCTCACACCTCGGTCGGCCTACCGAGGGGCAGTTCAACCAAGCCGACTCGCTCGCGCCCGTTTCGCAGCGGCTGTCCGAGCTCATCGGGCGCGAGGTGCCGCTGATTCGCGACTGGGTCGAGGGCGGCGCATGGCATGCGAACCTCAAGCCGGGCGAGGTCATGCTGCTCGAGAACTGCCGCTTCAACAAGGGCGAAAAGAAGGACGACGAGACGCTGGCGCGAAAAATGGCGCGATTGTGCGACGTCTACGTCAACGACGCCTTCGCGACCGCGCATCGCGCCGAAGCGACGACGCACGGCATCGCCCGCTTCGCGCCCGTTGCGTGTGCCGGTCCGCTCCTCGCCGCCGAGCTCGACGCGCTCGGGCGCGCGCTGGCGCAGCCCAAACGGCCGCTGGTCGCTGTCGTCGGCGGCGCGAAAGTATCGACCAAGCTTACCGCGTTGAAAGCGCTCGCCGCGAAAGTCGACCTGCTGATCGTGGGCGGCGGTATCGCCAACACGTTCATCCTGGCGGCCGGCGGAAGCATCGGCAAATCGCTCGCGGAGCCGGATCTCATCGGCGAAGCCAAGGCGATCCTCGTCGCGTTCCCGGGCAAGGTACCGGTCCCGGTCGATGTTGTCATCGCGCGCGAATTCACCGCGACCGCAACTCCCGTACTGAAGGCGGTCGAGAACGTCGAGACCGATGACATGATCCTCGACATCGGCCCGCAAACCATACTGGCGCTGCGCTCGCTCGTCGCCCGCGCCGGCACGATCGTGTGGAACGGACCGCTGGGCGTGTTCGAGTTCGACGCCTTTGCCGCCGGGACCAGGGAGCTCGCGCGGGCGATTGCCGAGTCGCCCGCCTTTTCCATCGCCGGAGGCGGCGACACGATCGCCGCGATCAACAAGTTCGGTGTCGCGGATCGCATCGGCTACATCTCGACCGCCGGCGGCGCTTTCCTCGAATTCCTCGAAGGCAAGACGTTGCCGGCGGTGGCGATCCTGGAGCAACGCAACCGGACGCAATGAATCGCTAGGAGAGCTGAATGCATCGCGCCACCAAAATCGTCGCGACGCTGGGTCCGGCCAGCAGCACGCAGGACGTGCTGAACCGCATGCTCGCCGCGGGTGTCGACGTCCTGCGGCTCAACTTCTCGCATGGCGCCGCCGCCGACCACGAGGAGCGCGCGCGCCTGGTGCGCGATGCGGCCCGGTCGCTCGGTCGCGAGGTCGCCATCATGGCCGATCTGCAGGGCCCGAAGATACGCGTCGGCAAGCTTGCGAACGGAAAGATAACGCTCAAGGTCGGCCAGCGCTTCATCCTCGACGCCGATTGCGAGCTTGGTAACGAGGAGCGCGTCGGACTCGACTACCAGGAGCTGCCGCGCGACGTGGCCGCTGGTGATGTGTTGCTCCTTGACGACGGCTTGATCAGGCTGCGCGTCGAATCCGTGCTGGGCAACGAAATCACGACACAAGTCGAAGTCGGCGGTGTGCTCTCGAATAACAAGGGCATCAATCGCCAGGGCGGCGGCCTCACCGCACCGGCGCTCACGGCGAAGGACATGGACGACATGAAGACCGCGGTCGCCATTGAGGCCGACTACATCGCCGTCTCGTTTCCCAAGAACAAAGAAGACATGTACATGGCGCGCCAGTTGCTACGCGCCGCAGGCGGCACGGCGCTGCTCATCGCGAAGATCGAGCGCGCCGAGGCGATCTCCGCGCTCGAAGAGATCATCGACGCTTCCGATGGCATCATGGTCGCCCGCGGAGACCTGGCGATCGAGGTCGGCAACGCCGCCGTTCCCGGGCTTCAGAAGCGCATGCTCCGTCTGGCGCGCGAGCGCAACAAGCTCTCGATCACCGCCACGCAGATGATGGAATCGATGATCGTAAACCCGGTGCCGACGCGCGCGGAGGTGTCCGACGTCGCCAACGCCGTACTCGACGGCACCGACGCGGTCATGCTCTCGGCCGAGACCGCCGCCGGCCGCTATCCAGTCGAAACGATCGAGGCGATGAGCCAGATCTGCGTCGAGGCCGAGAAGTACGACATCGGAGAGCTCGACCGCGATTTCTTCAACCGGACATTCACCCGCATCGACCAGTCTGTCGCGATGGCCGCGCTCTTCACCGCGCATCACCTGCGTGTCAAGGCGATCGCCGCGTTGACGCAATCCGGCTCGACCGCGCTGTGGATCTCACGCCACAACTGCGGCTGCCCGATCTTCGCGCTGACGCCCGAGGTGGCGTCGCAGCGCAAGATGGCGCTCTACCGCAACGTGCGTCCCCTCTATCTCGAGCAGAGCTCCGATCGCGACCAGGTCCTGCGCGCCGCGGAGGACCTGCTGCTCGAAAAGGGTCAGGTGCAGCGTGGCGATCTCATCGTGCTCACCATCGGCGAGCCGATGGGCAAGTCGGGCGGGACCAACGCCATGAAGATTGTCCGGGTTGGTGAGCACCGCTAGGTGCGAACCAGGACAATCGGGACGAGGCTAACCTGCAACGCAGGTTAAGGGCCGAAGGCCCGGCCGAGGCCAAGATCGTTCCTGGTGAGCACCGCTAGGTGCGAACCAGGACAATCGGGACGAGGCTAACCTGCAACGCAGGTTAAGAGCCGAAGGCCCGGCCGAGGCCAAGATCGTTCCTGGTGAGCACCGCTAAATCGAGCTCGCCCGAACGTCTGATCCGGTTGCATCTATCTAACCGGTTCGTTAATATGGCCGCGTGGATGAAGCCGTTACTGTCGCCGCAAGGCCTGTCGCAACCCGGGCACGCAAGACCGTCACGCCGACGCGCAAAGACGCCGCACCGGTGGGCGCGGGGCGCGACGCAGCGCGTACCAAGGCAAGCATTCTGACCGCAGCCACCGATGAGTTTGCCCGCTACGGTCTGGGTGGGGCCCGCGTCGACCGGATCGCCGAACGGGCTCGAGCCAACAAGCGGATGCTCTACTATTACTTCGGCAGCAAGGACGCCCTCTTCCTTGCGGTCCTGGAAAATACCTACGCCGGGATCCGGCGGGCAGAGGAAGGCCTCGACCTCCTGAATACCGATCCCGTCGACGGCGTTCGACGGCTGGTCGAATTTACCTGGAATTACTTCACCGAGCACCCCGAGTTTCTGGCGCTGCTCAACAGCGAGAATCTGCATCAGGCAGAACATCTGAAACGCTCGCGGCAGATCCGGGGGATGAATTCGCCGCTTATCGCAACCCTCACGGTGCTCTTGGGCCGCGGTCAGCGCTCGGGAAAATTTCGAACAGGCGTCGAGCCTCTCCAGCTCTACATCTCGATCGCCGCCTTGAGCTACTTCTTCCTTTCCAACAGCCACACTCTCTCGGCGGTATTCGGGCGCGATCTTTTCTCCGCCTCCCAGCGCAAAGCCAGACTCCAGCACATGATCGCACTGGTGCTGGGATACCTTGCCAAGCCCCGAGCAAAAGGGTGATCCGGTAAGGGGGTTGACAACGCGTTGCACCATCGATAAAGTATTAACTAACTAGTTACTCACACCACCTAAGCTGCTGAGGGGATTGTGGCAGAGTAGCGGAAGATCGATGCCGAACCTTCGGGTCGAACGCACGATCGATCGCCGGGCCAGCCGGCAACGTTTTCAGGAGGAGTTGCAGCAATGCCTACCGTGCGCGTCTGGTCGCGCCGCATCCTCGAATCGGAGTTCGCGCGCCCGTTGTTCCTGATCGTGGCCGTGTTCGTCCTGTGGGACGTGACGATTCGCATCTTCAGGATCCCGCCGTATCTGATTCCCGCGCCCTGGGACGTCGCCAAGATGCTCGTCGCCGAATGGCCGCGGCTGTGGCGCGAGAGCCTCTATACCGCCTACGCGACGCTCGGCGGCTTCGGCCTGTCGATATTGATCGGGATCCCGATCGCGATGGTGATTGCGTATTCGCGCGTGGTCGAAAGCTTCGTCTATCCGTTGCTCGTTTTCTCGCAGAGCATCCCGAAGATCGCGATCGCGCCACTGTTCGTCGTCTGGTTCGGCTTCGGCATCTTCCCCAAGGTCATCTCGGCATTCCTGCTCGGTTTCTTCCCGGTAGTCGTAGCCACCGTCATGGGCTTCAAATCGATCGAGACCGATATGATCGATCTGGCGCGATCGATGCGCGCGTCGCGCTGGCAGATGTTCCTCAAGTTCAGCCTGCCACAGGCGCTGCCGAGCATCTTCAGCGGGCTGAAGATTTCCGCGACGCTGGCGGTCGTCGGCGCCGTCGTCGGCGAGTTCGTTGGATCGAACTCGGGCATCGGCTATGTGCTGCAGATCGCCAACGGCAACTTCGATCTGCCGCTGATGTTTGCCGCGCTCGTCGTTCTGTCGATGATGGGTGTGATCCTGTTCGCTCTCGTCGACCTCACCGAGAAATTGATGATCCCGTGGCATCAGTCGCGCCGCGGCGAGGCCATCGGTGTCACCGCTTGACCGAGTTCCCGTTCCGCACACTGTAAGGAGGAAACCATGAAGTCACTGCTGAAGCTTCTCATGCTGCTCGCCGCGGCGATGATGTTGACGATCGGCGCCGCCCAGGCGCAACCCAAGGAAAAGGTCGTTCTAATGCTCAACTGGTACCTGTACAGCGAGCACGCGCCGTTCTTTCTGGGCAAGGCGCGCGGCTATTACGACCAGGAGGGCATCGACCTCGAAATCCAGGAAGGACGCGGTTCGGGGGTAACGGTGCAGGCGGTCGCAGCCAATACCGCTACCTTTGGCTACGTCGACGTTCCGACCATGATCAAGGCCGCTGCCAAGGGTGCGCCGGTCAAAGCCGTCGGCGTCGCGCTGCAGGTGAGCCCGATGTCCGTCATGGGCTTTTCCGACAAGAATATTCGTGCGCCCAAGGACATCGTCGGCAAGACCGTCGCGGTCACACCGGGCGACTCGATGTCGCAGATCTGGCCGCTGTTCCTGAAGAAGACCGGCATCAAGGAAACCGACTTCAAGACCGTTGCGGGCGACGCGCAAACCAAGCTCAACGCCGTCATGAACGGACAGGCCGATCTGCTGCTGGGCTACGTGATGGATCAGGCGATCAAGCTGCAGGATGCGACGCACAAGCCCGTCTATCCGATCCGCTTCGCAGACTACGGAGTGAATCTCATCAGCTCGGGCATCGTCGCGAACACCGACACGCTCAAATCAAAACCCGACATGGTCAAGCGCTTCCTGCGCGCGACGACCAAGGCGCTGGCAGACGCCGAAAAGGAGCCCGAAGCGGCGGTCGACGCGATGTTGAAGGCGAATTCCAAGGCCGGCGTGCGGGAAACGCTGATCATCGGACTCAAGCAGACGACGGCGCTCTATCACACCAAGGAGACCGCCAAGCAGCCGCCGCTGCGCGTGGCCATGGAAAACGTCGGCGAATCGCTGGACCTTCTCGCGCAGTATGGCGGCCTCGACCCCGCGACCAAAGGCAAGCCCGAGGACTGGGTGACGCTGCAGTACCTGCCTTGATAGGGATCCACCGTGAGCAATGCAGGCCTCGACCATGTACCGCCGCTGATCCGGGGTCGCGGCGTGGCAAAGACCTATCGCGCCAAAGAGGGCGAGGTTGAATCGCTCAAACCGCTGGACTTCGACATCCGGAACGGCGAGTTCGTCTCGGTCGTCGGACCCAGCGGTTGCGGCAAGAGCACGCTTCTCAAGATGGTGGGAGGCTTGCTGCCCGCCACGTGCGGCTCGATCGAGATCGCCGGCCAGCGCGTCGACGGCCCGGCGGCCAGCATCGGCATCGTATTCCAGAGCCACGTGCTGCTTGCCTGGCGCACGGTGCTGGAAAACATCATGCTCCAGATCGAGGTCCGCAAGCTGCCGTACAAGTCTGCCTTGGCGCACGCCCGGGAGTTGATCGAGATGGTTGGACTCGTCGGCTTCGAAAACAAGTATCCCTGGCAACTTTCGGGCGGCATGCAGCAGCGCGCGTCGATCTGCCGCGCCCTGGTGCACGATCCGGCCATTCTCCTGATGGACGAGCCCTTTGGCGCGCTCGACGCGATGACGCGCGAAAAGATGAACCTGGAGCTGCAGCGCATCTGGGCGGCTGCAAAAAAGACCGTGCTGCTCATCACGCACAGCATTCCGGAATCGATCTTTTTGTCCGACCGGGTGTTGGTCATGAGCGAGCGCCCGGGTTCGATCGCCGCGGTCTACGATATACCGCTGCCGCGACCGCGCACGCTCGCCATGATGGGCTCCGAGCAATTCGGCGCGCTCGCGCAAAAGATTCGCGCCCACTTTTACGCGCAAGGTTCGCTGGACGCCTAGCGGCGACGCAAACTGCACCGTTTCCTGCCGATGGCCGCACCCGAATTTCGCATCATCGCGATCGAGCTCTACGAGCGCCCGGTCGCGCTGCGCATCCCTTTTCGGTTCGGTGCCGCAACCGTAACGCACGCGTCGCAGGCCTTCGTTCGCGCGGGCATTCTGCTCGACGATGGCCACGAGGCGCACGGCGCCGCAGCGGAGCTGATGATTCCGAAGTGGTTCGACAAATCTCCGCAGAAGTCGAACGCCGACAACATCGAAGATCTCCGGCGCTCGCTGTCTTGCGCAGCCGCTGCTTATGCGATGGAGCCGCGCGCGCTCACTGCGTTCGGCCACTTCGCCGCGCATTACGGCGCGTTGATCACCGGCGGAGCCGGCGTCGGGCTCAATCCGCTCACCTCGAATTACGGGCCGGCATTGATCGACCGCGCCATCCTCGACGCGCTCTGCCACGCGCTCTGCGTCTCGTTCAGCGCCGCGATCCGCGCCAACCTGCCCGGAATCAACACCTCGCTGACGCCTGAACTCGCAGGCTTCGCTATCGACCGCTTTCTTGGCGGTCTCACGGTGTCACCGACGATCGCCGCGCGCCACACCGTCGGCATGCTCGATCCCATCGTCGCCGGCGAGGCCGTGGTTCGCATCGGCGACGGTCTGCCGGAGACGCTGGAGGAAGTTATCGCCGCCTACGGCAATCGCTATTTCAAGCTCAAGCTCGGCGGCGATCCGCAGGTCGACGTCGAACGTCTGGTCCGCATTGCCGCAGTGCTCGACCGTTTACCGGGCTACGCGGTCACTCTCGACGGTAACGAGCAGTACGCCGACCCGTCGGGAATCGCCGAGCTCTGGTGCAAGGTCGAGGCAACGCCTGCGCTGGCGCGGCTGTTCGCGGCAACGCTGTTTCTCGAGCAACCGCTGCCGCGCGCAATCGCGCTCGACGCCGACGTATCTACGCTTGCGCAGTCGAAATCGCTACTCATCGACGAATCCGACACGACGCTCGACGCTTTTCCGACCGCGCGCGCATCCGGCTACACGGGCGTATCGAGCAAGAGCTGCAAGGGAATCTACAAATCGCTGCTCAACGCGGTGCGCTGCGCGCACTGGAATGACGGCGTCGCGCCCCGCTATTTCCTGTCGGGCGAGGATCTGACCATGCAGGCCGGACTTGGCGTTCAGCAGGACTTGGCGCTGGCAGCCCTGCTCGGGTTGCGCCACGTCGAGCGCAACGGCCACCACTACGTCAATGGATTCGCCGGACAGAGCGCCGGGGACGCTGAACAGAAGGCGTTTCTCGCCGCGCAACCCGGGTTGTACGAGAAGAGCCACGGCAGCGTCAGGCTGGCGATTCACAGCGGTCTTATCGATATTTCCTCGCTCGAGGCGCCTGGCTTCGCTTCGGCAGCGCAGCCGGACTGGGCAACGCTCGAGCCGCTTGGCGTCGCGCTGGCCGGCGCAACGTAAGCCGGCAATCGACCGAACCTATTTTAAGGAGAACGACGGTGGATACGATCCGACTCGGGATCATCATGAACGGCGTCACCGGCCGGATGGGTACCAACCAGCATCTGATCCGCTCGATCTGCGCCATTCGTGCCGAAGGCGGCGTGCGCCTGGCTGACGGCCGCCGTGTGATGCCCGATCCGATCCTCGTCGGCCGCAATGCAGACAAGCTCAAAGAGCTCGCGCGAGCCAACGGCGTGACGCGGTGGTCGACCGATCTAAACACGGCGTTGGCGAACAAGGACGATACGGTGTACTTCGACTCGGCTTCGACTGGCTTGCGCCCGAAGCTTATCAGCCAGGCGATCGCCGCGGGAAAGCACATATACACCGAGAAGCCGGTCGCGCCGACGCTGAGCGAGGCGCTGGATATTTACGAGGCGGCGAAAGCGGCCGGGATCAAGCACGGCGTCGTGCAGGACAAGCTTTGGCTGCCGGGCTTGCTCAAGATGAAACTGCTGGTCGACTCCGGTTTTTTCGGCCGCATCCTATCGGTCCGCGGCGAGTTCGGCTATTGGGTATTCGAAGGCGACTGGCAGCCTGCGCAGCGGCCATCGTGGAATTACCGCAAAGAAGATGACGGCGGCGTGATCGTCGATATGCTGTGTCATTGGCGCTATGTGCTCGACAACCTGTGGGGCGAGGTCAAGAGCGTTTCGTGTCTCGGTACGACGCACATTCCAAAACGCTGGGACGAAGGGGGTCGCGAATACAAAGCGACCGCCGACGACGCGGCGTACGCCACGTTCGAGCTCGCCGGCGCGGATGGGCCCGTCATTGCCCAGATCAACAGCTCCTGGGTCACGCGCGTGCGCCGCGACGACCTCACCACCTTCCACGTCGATGGCACGCTAGGCTCGGCCGTCGCCGGATTGACCGATTGCTGGACGCAGGCGCGCGTCAACACCCCCAAGCCGGTATGGAATCCCGATGTTCCGCAGACCATCGATTTTTTCGAGACCTGGCAGAAGGTTCCCAATAACCAGGGATACGACAACGCGTTCAAGGTCGAATGGGAGCTGTTCATCCGCCACCTGCACGACGACACACCTTTTCGCTGGAACCTGCTCGAAGGTGCGAAAGGCGTGCAGCTCGCCGAGCTGGGACTCAAGAGCTGGGCCGAACGACGCTGGCTCGACGTGCCCGCGCTGAAAGCCTGAACCGCCCATGACTCGTATCCGCCTCCCGCGCGATGATGGCACGCTGCACGACTACACGCTGCGCGCGCCGTCTGCCTGGACGCCGCCGGCGCCGGGCACGCGTTTCAACCGCTTCGCCTATTCGGCAGCGCACGTTGTGGCCGATCCGTTTTCCTCTGCCGATCCCTGGCTGCAGCCCGCGATCGACTGGGACGCGACACTCGCCTACCGCGCGTACCTCTGGTCGCTTGGCCTCGGCGTCGCCGAGGCGATGGACACCGCGCAGCGCGGCATGGGCCTCGACTGGCCCACCTCGCTCGAGCTGATCGATCGCTCGCTCAAACTGTCTCGCGCTACCCCGGGGGCGCAGATCGCCTGCGGCGCCGGCACCGATCATCTCGAAGCGCGGCCCAGCACCACTGTCAACGACGTCATCGAGGCGTATTCGCTGCAATGCGAGGCGATCGAGAGCCGTGGCGGCCGAATCATCCTGATGGCGAGCCGCGCGCTCGCCGCCTGCGCGCGCTCTTCCGACGACTACGCCAAGGTTTACGCACGGATCGTGTCGCAGACGCGCGGGCCCGTGATCATCCATTGGCTGGGCGACATGTTCGATCCCGCGCTCGCCGGCTACTGGGGCCACGCCGACCTCGACCGGGCGACGAGCGTGTGCCTCGACATCATCGCCGCCAATGCCGGCAAAGTCGACGGCATCAAGGTCTCGCTGCTCGACAAGCACCGGGAGATCGCGATGCGGCGGCGGCTCCCCGCAGGCGTGCGCATGTACACGGGCGACGATTTCAACTTCGCGGAGCTTATCGCGGGAGACGAACACGGATACTCCGACGCTCTGCTCGGCATCTTCGATCCGATCGCAGCCGCCGCCTCCGCAGCGCTCGCGGCGCTCGCCGCGGGCGACCACAAGCAGTTTGACGCCATACTCGCGCCGACCGTCCCGGTATCGCGGCACGTATTCCGCGCGCCGACGCGCTTCTACAAGACAGGCGTCTTATTCCTCGCGTGGCTCAATGGCCATCAGGATCATTTCGTCATGGTCGGAGGGCAGCAAAGCGCGCGCAGCCTCCTGCACTTCGTCGAGCTCTTCGAGCTCGCCGACGCTGCGGGCTTGTTCACCGATGCCGAGCGGGCGGTGCGGCGTATGCGAACCTTGCTCGCGTGGCACGGTGCCGACGGTTAGGGAACCTCTGAACAAGTCCCACATGAGCCGCGTATCTGGCGCAATGGCCTCAGATGCGAGGCGTCGCGGCGCAGCGAATAGTGCGTACTATTCGCAAGCCGCGCAACGACGCAGATGGGGCCATTGCGCCGAAACCCGAATGGGACGGGGCTTTCCGGGCGATCTGCTGTGTCGCGCCGCTCGCCCATGGGGGCCTGCCATGGGCTTCGCGTCGCTTCGTGCAGCTCATCCCGGAAAGCCGCCGTCGCGGCCATGCGGGACTTATTCAGAGGTTCCCTAACCTTCTCCCGTCGCGGGAGCAGCAGCCAGGACAACGATGCAACTCGACACGACTGCGTACATCCGCGTGAGTGCGCCCGACAGCCTGGGGATGTCGGCTTCGGGCGGCGCCTTTGCGACGAGCACCGGCGACGTACTGGAAGTCGGGTGCTTCGGCGCCGGCGTATTCCGCCTGCGGATCGGTGCGAATACCAAGCCCGATTACGGACTGGTCGTCGGCCGTGCACAGCGCTGCGATACCACGCAACCCGATCCCGGGGTATGGTCGTTCGCTGCCGGCGGCACCCGATTTGAGCTCTCCGGCGAACCACTGCGTTTACGTTTGGTGCACGACGAACACACGCTTCTCACGTCGGCGACCGACGAGCATTTCCGCGGCTTTACCCGTCTGCCCGCGATCGGCCGCACGCGCGCGGGGCAACAATGGCTGGCGGCGTTCGCGCTGGCGTCCGGCGAGCCGGTGTATGGCCTGGGTGAAAAGTTCGGTCCCCTCAACAAGCGTGGTCAGATCGTAACTTCGAGTGTCGAGGACGCGCTGGGCGTCAACACGGAACTCTCGTACAAGAGCGCGCCGTTCTGCTGGAGCCCGGGCAACGGTGCAGCCGCGAAAGGCGCTGCCTGGGGCATCTTCGTCAACACGCCGGGCCGCGTAACGCACGGCGTCGGCCATCCCGAGTGGTCGCATCGCTCGTACGGCATCGTCGTCGACGACGAGGCGCTCGACCTGTTTCTTTTCGCCGGCCGCGATCCGGCGCAAGTGCTCGAGCGTTACACGACGCTGACCGGCCGCGCGCCGGACGTACCGCTGTGGAGCCTGGGGCTGTGGGTGTCGCGCGCGTATTACCGCACCGCCGACGAGGCGATGGCGGTCGCCGAGGATCTGCGCGAGCACAAGATTCCCTGCGACGTGCTCACCCTCGACGGGCGCGCCGTTTGGGAAGTGCGCACGCGCTTCGACTTCCAATGGGACCCGAACCGCTACCCCGACCCCAAAGCGACGCTTGCGCGCATGAAGCGGCACGCGCTCAAGATCTGCGTCTGGGAATATCCCTACGTATCGGTTCATTCCCCGCTGTTCAACGAGCTCGCCGCGAAGCATTTCCTGTTGACGACGGCGACTGGCGAACCCTACGTTTTCGAGTGGGACACCGCGCCCGCAACCTCGCCATTTTCCGGCGCGCTCACTCCGCTCCCCGGATCCGGCATCGTCGATTTCACGAACCCTGAAGCGTACGCATGGTGGCGCGATGCGCACGAGCCGCTGTTCAGGGCCGGGGTCGACGTGATCAAGAGCGACTTCGGCGAACAGGTTCCCGACGATGCGCTCGCATTCAACGGGGACCGTGGCGCTCGGCTGCACAACGTCTATCCGCTGCTGTACAACCGCTGCGTTTTCGAGGCGACGAAGAAGTTCACGCCAGCCGAAGCGCAGCCGACTGTCGTATGGAGCCGCGCGGGCTGGGCCGGCAGCCAGCGCTATCCGATCCAGTGGGGCGGCGATCCGCAGAGCGATTGGGAAGGACTCGCCGCGAGCATCCGCGGCGCGTTGTCTTGGGGGATGAGCGGAGGACCGTATTACGCGAGCGACATCGGCGGCTTCTACGGGTCGGAGCAGCCGTCCCCGGAGCTGTATCTGCGCTGGCTGCAGATGAGCGTGTTCAGCTCGCATATGCGCTTGCACGGACTGGGCCCGCGCGAGCCATGGACATTCGGCAAAGATACCGAAGCCATCGCGCGGCAATGGATCGAATTCCGGTACCGATTGCTGCCCTATCTGAAAACAGTGATCGCCCAGGCGACGGCGAGCGGAATGCCGGTGATGCGGGCGATGCCGCTGGCGTTTCCGGCCAATGCGCTGACGCGCAGCTACGAGACGCAGTTCATGTGCGGCGATGCGCTGCTGATCGCGCCGATCGTGACGCCGGGCGGCGAGGTCGAGGTCGCGCTGCCGCCCGGCGCATGGTACGACCTCGGGAGCCGGCAGCGGCTTGCCGGCCGGCAAGTTGTCCGCTACCGCGCGCCGCTCGACAAGTTTCCCGTGTTCGGTCGCGAAGGCTACGCGCTCCCGCTGGGGCCCGTCGTGCAGCACACCGGCGAAATCGACACGGCGCGGCCCCTGGCCGCGTTGTACCTGTTCGGCAAGCCTACGCAATCGCTCGACGGATTCACGCAGGCGCGGATCACTCTGAGCGAAGGCCCCGCGGCGGTTGCCGCGGCGGCGACGGTGAAACTGGAAACCTTCGGTGACTCGGTCGGCCTCCGCGTCGAGCCATTGCCCGACTGAAAGTAGGGTCAGAGACGACTTTCTGACCGAATCACCATAGGAACACCGTTGCCCGCGAAAGTCGTCTCTGACCCTACTTTCCCGACGATCGCGGTCACGATCGGCGAGCCGGCCGGCATCGGGCCTGACCTGTGCGTGCGCCTGGCCGAGCGCACGTGGCCCGCGCGCTTGGTCCTCGTCGGCGATATCGAGCTCCTGCGCGAGCGCGCTCGCCGTCTCGGCGCCGGCATTCGCTTCGGCCCGTACGTCCGCCGCACGCCGCCCGCATCGGCCACGCTCGAAGTCGCGCATTATCCGGTCGCCGCGCCGGTCGCGCCCGGTCGCCCGAATCCCGCCAACGCCAAGCTCGTACTGGCGACTCTCGAAGCCGCCGTGACCGGCTGCCTGTCGGGCGAATTCGCGGCGATGGTGACCGCACCGGTGCAGAAGAGCGTCATCAACGATGCCGGCATCGCGTTTACCGGCCATACCGAGTTCCTCGCCGAACGCTCCGGCGCCAGGCGCGCGGTGATGATGCTCGTCGGCGGACCGCCGAAGCAGATGCTACGCGTCGCGCTGGCGACGACGCACCTGCCGCTCGCTGCGGTGCCTGCGGCGATCACACGCACGAGCCTCGAGGAAATCCTGCGCATTGTCGCCGCCGATCTCGTCGGCAAGTTCGGTCTCGCGCGACCGCGGATCGCCGTGTGCGGGTTGAACCCGCACGCCGGCGAAGGCGGCTACCTCGGGCGCGAGGAGATCGAGACGATCGAACCGGCGATCGCCGCGGCGCGCGCCACAGGTCTCGATGTCGCCGGACCATTGCCGGCGGATACTGTGTTCGTTCCTGCGCAACTTTCCAATTTCGATTGCGTCCTCGCGATGTACCACGACCAGGGGCTGCCGGTGCTCAAGCACGTGAGCTTTGGACACGGCGTCAACATCACGCTGGGGTTGCCTATCCTGCGGACGTCGGTCGATCACGGCACCGCGCTCGACCTGGCCGCCCACGGCAAGACCGCCCGCGCGGCCGATCCGGGAAGCCTGCTTGCCGCCGTCGGGCTGGCGATCGAGCTCTCGCGCCGCGAAACCTAACGCGAGATCGACCACTCGCTCCACGAGACGCCATCATGAACGATGCATATCTATCTCACCTGCGCGCGGTCGTCGACGGCATCCGCGCCGATGGCTTCTACAAGACGGAGCGCGTCATCGCCAGCCCGCAATCGCCATTGATCCGGCTCGCCGACGGCAAAGAGGTGCTCAACTTCTGCGCCAACAATTATCTCGGTCTCGCCGACGATCGGCGCCTCGTCGAGGCGGCCAAGGTCGGCGTGGACCAATGGGGCTTCGGAATGGCCTCGGTGCGCTTCATCTGCGGCACGCAAAGCGTGCACAAGAAGCTCGAGGCCGCGCTCTCCGCTTTCCTCGGCACCGACGACAGCATCCTTTACTCGAGCTGCTTCGACGCCAATGGCGGCTTATTCGAAACGCTGCTGACCGAGCAGGACGCGGTGATCAGCGATGAGCTCAATCACGCGAGCATCGTCGACGGCATTCGTCTGTGCAAAGCCAAGCGCTTCCGCTACCGCAACAACGACATGGCGGATCTGGAAGCCAGGCTCGGCGAAGCCGACAACGCCGGAGCGCGCTTCAAGTTGATCGCGACCGACGGCGTATTCTCGATGGATGGCATCGTCGCCAACCTCTCCGCGATCTGCGACCTCGCCGACAAGCATCGCGCGCTGGTGATGGTCGACGACTCGCACGCGGTCGGTTTTGTCGGCGCCGCGGGACGCGGCACGCCGGAGTACAGCGGCGTCGAGGGACGGGTCGACATTCTCACCGGCACGCTGGGCAAGGCGCTCGGCGGCGCATCGGGCGGCTATACCGCCGGCCGCAAGGAAATCGTCGAGCTGCTGCGGCAACGCTCGCGTCCCTACCTCTTCTCCAATACACTGGCGCCGGGCATTGCCGCGGCATCGCTCAGGGTTCTTGCGCTGCTCGGCAGCGACGAGGGCGTGGCGTTGCGCGAGCAGGTGCGGCGGAACGGCGAACGCTTCCGGCGCGAAATGACGGCGCTGGGCTTCCAGTTGGTGGCGGGAGGGCATCCCATCATCCCCGTCATGCTGGGCGATGCCGCGCTCGCCACGCGCATGGCGGACGCGCTGCTGGCGGAGGGCGTCTACGTGATCGGTTTTTCGTATCCCGTGGTGCCCAAGGGCAAGGCCCGCATCCGTGCGCAGATGAGCGCCGCGCATACGACCGAGCAGATCGACCGCGCAGTAGCGGCGTTCGCCAAGGTCGGGAAGGCCTTGGGCGTGATCTGACGGCTCGACAAGGAACTCGCAAGTGAAGGCATTGGCAAAACTCGAACGCGCACCCGGCCTGACGCTCACGCGCGTGAAAAAGCCCGAAGTCGGGCACAACGACGTCATGATCCGGATCCACAAGACCGCGATCTGCGGCACCGACCTGCACATCTGGAACTGGGACGAGTGGGCGCAGAAGACCATTCCTGTGCCGATGCACGTCGGCCACGAATACGTCGGCGAGATCGTCGAGATCGGCCAGGAAGTGCGCGGCTTCAAGGTGGGCGACCGCGTCTCGGGCGAGGGTCACATCACCTGCGGCTTCTGCCGCAACTGCCGCGCGGGGCGGCGCCACCTGTGCCGCAATACCGTCGGCGTGGGCGTCAATCGCGAGGGAGCATTCGCGGAGTATCTGGTGATTCCGGCGTTCAACGCGTTCCGCATTCCCGATGACATCTCCGACGACCTCGCGTCGATCTTCGATCCCTTCGGCAACGCCACGCACACCGCGCTCACGTACAACCTCGTCGGGGAGGATGTGCTCATCACCGGCGCGGGCCCGATCGGCATCATGGCCGCGGCGATCGCTCGCCATGTCGGCGCACGCTACGTGGTCATCACCGACGTCAACGAGTATCGCCTGGGCCTGGCGCGGCACATGGGCGCGACGCGCGCCGTGAACGTCGAGCGCGAGAATCTGCGCGGCGTCATGACCGATCTCGGCATGACCGAGGGCTTCGACGTCGGCCTCGAGATGTCCGGCGTGCCGCAAGCCTTTGCCGACATGCTCGAGCATATGAACCACGGCGGCAAGATCGCGCTGCTCGGGATTCCGCCTGCGGAGATGGCGATCGACTGGAACCAGGTCATCTTCAAGGGACTCGAGATCCGGGGCATCTACGGCCGCGAGATGTTCGAGACCTGGTACAAGATGGTCGCGATGCTGCAGAGCGGGCTGGACCTCTCGCCGATCATCACCCATCACTACGCCGCCGAGGAGTATGCGGACGCCTTCGCGACCCTGCTCTCGGGCCAGAGTGGCAAGGTCATCCTCGACTGGGCATAGGGTCAGAGACGACTTTCACGCGCAACGGCGCTTCTGAGCTGATTCGGTGGGAAAGTCGTCTCTGACCCTACTTCCGCGCGGCCACGTCGCACGCAGGCGCTTCGGCCAGCATTTCCTGGTCGACCGCCATTACATCGAGCGCATTGTGGCCGCGCTCGACCCGCAGCTGGACGACAACCTGGTCGAGATCGGCCCCGGCCTCGGCGCGCTGACGGGTCCGTTGCTCGAAAGAGTCAAACGGTTGGCGGTCATCGAGATTGATCGCGATCTTGCCGCGCGAATGGCGGCCGAGCACCCGGCCGAGCGTTTGACGCTATATAACGCCGACGCGCTCGACTTCGACTTCGGCTCGCTGGGCACAAACCTGCGCGTGGTCGGCAACTTGCCTTACAACATTTCCTCGCCGCTGCTCTTTCATCTCGCGCAATACGAAGCGACGCTCTTCGATTTGACGCTCATGTTGCAACGGGAAGTCGTCGAGCGCATGGGGGCAGCGCCCGCAACCCCGGCGTACGGGCGCCTGTCGGTAATGCTGCAGGTCCGCTTCCGCATCGAGCGCTTGTTCACCGTTCCGCCGGGCGCGTTCCATCCCGCGCCGCAGGTCGACTCGGCGGTCGTCCGCCTGACGCCGCTGCGGGACGCGCGTCCGAGCCTCGCCGACGAAGCGCTGTTCGCGCGCATCGTCGCCGCGGCCTTCGGCCAGCGCCGCAAGACGCTGCGCAACGCGCTCAAGACACTCGCGAGCGAAGCCGATCTCGAGCGCGCCGGGATCGCCCCGGGTGCGCGCGGCGAGACGCTGTCGGTCGCTGATTTTGTGCGGCTCGCGAATGCCCTGAATGCGCGCGCACTGTCGGCCGCGTTGGCTTGCTCGAGGTCGCGATGACGCGTGCTGTTCGCACGGCATTGACCCGCTTGCGCAATTGGATCGCGCCTTCGCTCCGCGATGACCGTTCGCTACTCGCTGCGCGCGTCTGGAACGCGCCGGTGCAGCCGGACGACTCGGCCGGGCCTGCGCAGATGCAGGGCCACGACGGACTGGACCCCGAGCTTGTGCCCATCCTCGGCGAGTTTGCCTGGCATTCACTCACGCTCGATTCGCGTCTGGCCGAGGTGAGCGAGGATCATTATGCGGTTGTCGCCAAGATGCTTGCGGACGCGGACCTTGGCGCTCCGCAGGATTCTCGCGTACTCGAAGTCGCAGCCTATGCGCACACGACCGGTTACCTGCTCTACGAGCGCCTTTGGATGCGCACCGATCTGCTCGACATCTCGCCCAGCACGCTTCGACTCGGTCGTCGCATTGCGCGTGAGCAGGGTTTGCCGACCGAGGGCACGACCTGCGTCGCGGGGGACTTTCACGACATGCCCTACGCGGACGCCCAGTTTAACGTCGTCTACATCTGTTCGGCGTTGCATCATACGTGGCGGTGGCAGCGCGTTCTCAGTGAAATGCTACGGGTGCTTGCGCCGGGGGGGATGCTCCTGCTGGAAAACGAGCCGTGCCGCAGGCGCTTCTGCCATTATCGCTTCAGTGCCAATAGGATCGAGCAGTATGGCGAGCTTGAGCAAGCGCTCGACCGGCTGGGTATTCTGCGCACGGTCGCCGAGCCCTTTCCCGGCACACGTCCGGAGAGCTTGTTCGGCATGGTAGAGAACCAGACGATTCCGATCGCGACGCTGTGCAGCGTACTGGCGGCCAACTGCACCCCTGTTGCCGTAACAGTTAACTCCGATGTTTGCATGGGCGGTCTCGAGCAGGAGATGGTAGCCCGCAGACGCGAGGGGAAGGCCGCATGTACCCGCTGGCTCATCGGGGAAATGATGCGACGTGTCGGCGAGGCGGGCGCGGCGACGAGCGAAGCGGACCGCGGTATGGGGTTCGGCCTGCCCTCGCGAGATGAGATCGAGAAGCTCTGTGCGTCAACCGTGGAGGCGCTTGTGGAGCTGCCGTCCGATCCGAGCTCAGCCGACTTCCGCACGGGTCTTGCCGACACCTTCGGTGCGTCGGTGCGCATTGCGGTGCGCAAGAACGGCGTGCGCCGGAGCGTGCCGGCCGCGCGTCTTTCCAGGGACTGTCCGACACGCGACGATGTCGTCTATGCTTTTCCTCGGCGGATCGCGCATCTGCTCGACCCGCGCACCGCCGTGTTGCCGAACATTCAGTCGGGCTCGATCGAGGCGCTCAACGATGTCTTTCCACCCACGGACTGGACGATGAGCGTGTCAGCCGAGGGACTGCGTTCGCTCGCGCCTGCGAAGGCCCGGCCGAGCTTCACCGTTCCGGTGACCCGGCCAGGTTCGTTGTTGATTCTGGTTCGGCTCCATGTTGTCATCGACGCGCGACCGTTTCGCGTGATGCTCTGCGCCGACGATGACGAATTGGCCGGATTCGACGCATACCGCACCGATTCGTTGCTCTTTAGGTCGATCGTTCATTGTCCGCAATGCACGTCGCGGCTGCGACTGTCGATCCGCGCGCGAGGGCTGGACGTGGCGGCCGCCGACGACGAGGCGGCGCTCTTCAACGTCTCCTATGCAGGGGCTTTCGCGCTGTAGGCAACGCTCCGCGCGAAGCCGATCTGGAGCGAGTGGGTATCGCAGCCAGCGCGCGTGGCGAGACGCTCTCGGTCGGTGATTTCGTGCGGCTCGCCAACGCGCTCGCATAGGAAGCGTCCGGAAGCGAGTTGCGCGACCGTTTCGTGCGACGGCGGTGGCTGATCGCCAGCGCAAAAAAGAAGCCGGATGGACCCACGGGGGCCCATCCGGCCGTTACGTCGTGCGGCGACGCGTCGCCGCCGCGGGGGTCTTACTTGATGAACGTATAGACAGCCCCGTGCGAGCCGCCGACGGTAAGCGTCGCCTGGTGGTCGCCCGGGTCCGCGCCCTTGGCGGCGGTCATGGTGATCGTCACCACCGTCCATGCGCCCGGCGCGAGCGAGACCGAATTCGTCGAGACCGAATAAGCGACGCCGATTTTAGTGCTCGCACTCACGGCGACCGACCAAGTAGCGGCTGAGCCGCTCAGGTTGGTGATCGTGACATCGAACGTTAGCGTCTGACCGCCTCCCGACGGGACGGCGCCGAAGCTCACGCTCACCGGATCGAGCGCCGCGCTGGCGCCGACTGCGTTCAGCAGATTCTCGCGTCCAGCACCGATGACATTGACATTGGTCTCCGGTAGAGCGGTGGAGAAGTTTTTGAGAACGCCCTGTTCCGCAGTATTGACGATCGCGGAGCGCACTTCGGCGGCGGACCACGTGGGATGCTGCTGGCGCACGATGGCAGCCGACCCCGCGAGATGCGGTGTGGCCATCGACGTACCCTGGAAGAACGCAAAGCACGGCGGCGCGGCGCAGAAGGCTGCGGGAATCGAGCTCAGCACGTTGACGCCAGGCGCGACGACGTCGGGCTTGACGCGGAAATCGACGTCGGTCGGTCCCCGGCTGCTGAAGCCCGCCATGATGTCGACATTCGGCGTCAAGAAGTACGCCAGCGTCGCGCCGATCGTCGTCGATGAGCCATCAACCAGCTTGAGCGTCTGTCCGACATCACGCGCAACCATGTAGGCGGGCACTGTTGGCTGATTCGGCGTGCCGTCGCTTGCCATCGCAACCGGGTCGCCGGCGACGTTGTTCGCAACAAGAACGGCGGCCGCGCCAGCCGCCTCCGCGTTGCGGATCTTCGCCGAGAATGTGCACGTGCCGCGCGAGATCAGCGCGATCTTGCCCGTCAGGCTGCCCGCGGGCAACGCAGAACAGGCTGTGCTGAGCACAGTCCCGCTCAATACGACACCGAGCGGCGCGGTCAGGTCGGCGGTGACCGTCGCAAACTCGCCGGTCGCCGCGCCGTACGTATTGCCGCTGTTCGTCACGGGGGCGCCGACGAAGTGTGGCACGGTGCTCGCACCGGCGGTCAGCGCGCGCGCCGCGCTGCCGGGCGATTCGACGGTGAAAAAGCCGGGACCGGAGTTGCCGGCCGCGACCGCGACGACCATGTTCGCCTGGTCGAGGTTGTCCACGGCGATCGTCAGCAGGTCGAGGTTGCCGTGTATGTTGCCGCCGAGGCTCATGTTGGCGACGTCGAAACCGTCGGCATACGCCGCCTCGAGGGCGTCCAGGATGTCCTCGGAGCGCGCGTTGAGGACGTCATCGGGAAACACGTTGTAATTGCCGAGCAGCGACCGCGGCGCGACGCCGGAGATCGCGTAGGGGATGACCACCCCTTGCACGGTGGCCGGGGTGTCGAGATTGCAGCCGACGGTGCCGGCGACGTGCGTGCCGTGCGCCTGCACCGGCTCCGGCGTGTAGTGGCGGCTCGGTGTCTTGTTGTGGAACACCTTGGCGGCGATGACTTTGTTGTTCGTGAACGTGTGATCCCCGAGCTGCGTCTGCGCGGCGTAGCCGGCGTCACTGAAGCATGGATGCGTGATGTCGATGCCGGTGTCAACGACGGCGACCTTCACGCCCTCGCCCGCGTTGGTGGGTCCGCCGCCTGCGTTCCATGCCTGGATCGCATCGATGATACTCAGGTCGGGATCGTTGTTGTCGATCGGGCGATAGAGCCCCTGATATTCAGCGCGTCGCACCTGCGGCGCTGCGGCGACCTGTTGCAACGTTGCCCCGTTCAACTGGACGGCGACCGCGTTGAGCGAAATGTCGAACTCGGCGGTCACCTTGGCCTGCGGCACGTTGGCCCGCAGCCACGCCTTGTAGTCGTTGCGAAGCGCGCTGAGCTGCGCGCGGTACGACTTTACCGCGTTGCCGTTGAAATCGATCTTCTTGCCCTGCGCCGGCTTCGTGCGCACGGACGTCGACAGTGGATCGCCGCTAAGCTGGACGAGTGCAGAGCTCGTGTCCTGCGTGGCCTGCGTGGACGCCGCGTCGTCGCT
>Ga0137368_10001186_pt1 | contig 27366 bp, 16 predicted proteins | sample SagtaG_13_FD_104917 | JGI IMG/M metagenome (GOLD analysis project Ga0137368, IMG submission 104917) | Vadose zone soil microbial communities from Sagehorn Ranch, Mendocino, California, USA - Sage1_L_100_16 metaG | ecosystem: Environmental > Terrestrial > Soil > Vadose zone | place: USA...
AAGTGGCCACGAAAGCTTACCTCAAACCATCAAAACCATCATACAAGGCTTTATGCTGCCGCCCGCATCCGCGGGCTGAGACTGTGAACACTCATTTCGCGCAAAATTGTGGGTAATGACAAGGTTTTCAACGCACGGCTAAATTCAATCGTCGCTGACGCGACGGGGAAAATTTTTCGCGCCAACCGTGGGTTGAAAACCCACGGCTAAATTCAAGGCGTCGCTAACGCGACGAGGATAATTCAGTCGGAAATCTTCGCGCTCTTCGTTCCTTCGTGGTTGATGCCACACAGGAGTTACGTATGAACTCCAAACATTTTTCCGCTCTCGTCTTCATCTTGTCGCTGTTCGCTTTCGCGCTCCAAATCGCGGCGCAGAAGGCGCCTGCGCATCGCGCGAACTATTTGTTCGCCTATTTCAAAAACAACGGCGAGGACGGGTTGCATCTGGCCTACAGTCGCGACGGGCTGAAATGGAAGGCGTTGAATGAAGACAAGCCTTATCTGACTCCGGCGGTCGGCGGCGAGAAGTTGATGCGCGACCCCTGCGTCATTCAAGGGCCGGACGGGGTTTTCCACATGGTTTGGACTACGGGCTGGCGCGGGCGTGAGATCGGCGTCGCGCACTCGAAAGACCTGATCCGGTGGTCGGAGCAGAAGGCCGTTCCCGTGATGGCCGAGGAGCCGACGGCGATTAACTGTTGGGCGCCGGAGATTTTTTACGACGGCCGGCAGAAGCAGTATCTGATCTTCTGGGCGACGACCATCCCCGGTCGCTTTCCCGCTACTGAATCCTCTGAAGAAAACGGATTGAACCACCGAATCTACTACGTCACGACGAAGGATTTCAGGAGCTACAGCAAGGCCGCGCTACTTTACGACGGCGGCTTCAACGTCATCGACGCGACGATCGTCAAGAGCGCGAGCCGATACGTGATGATCCTCAAGGACGAGACCAGGAACCCGGTTAAGAAGAACCTGCGCATCGCCGTGAGCGACAAGGCCACGGGGCCTTACGGCGCAGCCTCCCCGCCCTTCAGCCCGGACTGGGTTGAAGGGCCGACGGCGGCGAGAGTCAATAACGAGTGGATCGTTTATTTCGACATGTACCGCGACAAACGTTACGGCGCGGTCAAATCCGCCGACCTGAAGAACTGGGAGACGGTCACGGACAAACTCTCGATGCCCGCCGGCGCGCGCCACGGGACGGTCTTCATGGTCTCCGACGAGGTCCTGGCTCAGTTGCTCGTCGCATGGAAGGATTGCCTCAAGCAGAAACCTGAATGGTACGCGGGCGACGAGGCCACGCGCATCGCCGACAACGTGCTGCTCTACCAGCGCGAGAGCGGCGGCTGGCCCAAGAACATCGATATGGCCGTCGTCCTGAGCGAGCGGGCGAAGGCCGAGATCGCCAAAGAGAAGGGCCATGATGATTCACTGATCGACAACGGCGCGACCTACACGCAGATGGATTATCTGGTCCGAGTCTTCAACGCGACCGGACATCCAATCCGGAAAGAGGGCTTCAAAGAGAGCTTCATCAAGGGCCTCGACTATCTGCTCAAGGCGCAATACGAGAACGGCGGATGGCCGCAGTATTACCCGAGGCTGAAGGGCTATTACAAACACATCACGTTCAACGACGACGCGATGGTGGGCGTGATGGAACTGCTGCGCAAGGTCGCGCGAAAAGACCATGCCTATTCGTTCGTGGACGAGGCGCGCCGCGCGCGCGCGGAGACCGCCGTCGCCAAGGGGATCGAGATCATCTTGAAGACGCAGATAGTCGTAAACGGCAAGCGCACGGTCTGGTGCGCCCAGCACGACGAGGTCACGCTCGCGCCCGCGCCCGCCCGCTCTTACGAACACGTCTCGCTCAGCGGCGCCGAGAGCGTCGGCCTCGTGCGCTTCCTGATAGGCATAGATCATCCCGACGGGCGGATCGTCGAGGCCGTCGAATCGGCCGTCGCGTGGTTCAAGGAATCGAAGCTGACCGGGATCAAATTGGTCGAGAAGCCTGACCCTTCATTACCGAACGGCTTCGACCGAGTCGTCAACGAAGACGCCAACGCCGGGCCGCTCTGGGCGCGCTTCTACGAAATCAACACGGGCCGCCCGATCTTCAGCGGACGCGACGGCGTCATCAAATACAGCCTGGCCGAGATAGAACACGAACGGCGCACAGGCTACAACTGGTACACGAAAGCGCCCGTCGAATTGCTGGAAAAGGATTATCCGGCCTGGCATGAGAAGTGGGGAAAGCGTTCCGCAAAGCGGAATACCATGTCGCATTCCCTCGACTGACACTCCTGTCAAGTTGTTGAGATAGTTTAAGCGCCATTCCGCATAGCGGAATATAACGCGGAGAAAAATATCTCGCTTGTTCTTGTAATAATGAATACCTACATTGCGCCAAGCTGGGAATCGGCGCAATCACCAGACTAATAAGACGCTGGGTGAAAATACATAAAAGCCATAATTAGAGCTTCAGTTAACGCTTTGCTGGGAACCTTCGCGAATCGCAGGGTCAGTACCGCGAGCGTAGGGGCGGGTATTCCCCGCCCAATTACGCTTGCGGTACTGACTCGGCGCGCCGGCGCCGGACGAGGCTAGAGGGCTATAGTCTCGTCCGACCCGGCTCTCATTACTAACGGCGCCACAAATCAGCGCTGCCACCACAAGCGCTGTAATGCGCTCTGGCGGGAATGTCTCGTTAGATCGGTTCCCAAGGTATAGCCTTTCAAGGATCGCTACGATCCGACGGCGAAACCCTTCCTAAGCTGCCGTGACCGCCGCAGGCAAGCGGCCGCAGCTTTGTTTCCCATCCACTAGGAGGATGATATATATGAAACCAGCGGCATCAAGATTATTGCATGCATTGGCCATAGCTGTTTTCGCGACTATGGTTTTACTAGCCCCATCGACTGCGAGCGCGCAGGAAGCGCGCGGCACTATTTCAGGTAAAGTAAGAGACGCCAGCGACGCCGTCATGCCCGGCGTGTCGGTGAGGATTACCGACGCTGCGAGGGGCACGACCGTTAACGCGACGACCAACGACGCAGGCCTCTACCAGGCCACTTACTTGCTTCCGGGGACTTACCAGATTGTGGTTGAGGTCAACGGATTCAAGAAATACGTCCGCGGCGGGATAGCCCTCCGCATCGGCGACAATTTGGATATACCCGTGCAGCTCGAGGTCGGCCAGACGTCGGAGACCGTCACGGTTACGGCGGAGACTCCGACGCTCGATACGACATCAGGCTCAATGGGGCAGACGGTTGATTCGCGGCGCGTCGCGGAACTGCCCCTGGTCCACGGCGACCCTTACACCATGATCGGGCTGTCGCCCGGCGTCACGTTCGCGCGCGATCAGCGGCTGGATCGCCCCTTCGAGCCGACGCACATTGTCGGCTTCACAATTGCCGGGACCAGGGCCAACCGCAGCGACCTGACGATTGACGGCGCGCCGAGCACGGCCACGGCCAACGCCAACGAGGTGATCGCGTCGTACGTGCCGCCCACGGACATCATCCAGGAATTCAAAGTCCAGACCGCGACCTTCGACGCCCAGTTCGGCAACACCGAAGGCGGCGTGACCAGCATCAGCATCAAGTCGGGCACGAATACGTTGCACGGCACGGGCTACTTCATTGGTGAGCCGGGCAACCTCGCGGCCAACGATTTCTTCGGCAACCTTCGAGGGCAGCCCCGACCGGATACTCATTCCAACCGCCCCGGCGCGACGTTAACCGGTCCGGTTATTCTGCCTAAGCTCTATAATGGGCGCGACAAAACCTTCTTCACGTTCGGGTATGAAGGCATTCGTGACTCACGGCCCCGATTTGACAGCACGACGCCGACCGTCCCGACGGTCGCGATGAGGAACGGTGATTTTTCGGCCTTCCTGGGGCTGCCTAACGGTCAGCAGTATCAGATTTATAACCCGTATTCGAGGCGCATCGATACTGCCAGGGCCGGACACTTCATCCAGGATCCATTCAAGTGCAACGCGGATGGGAGTCCGGTCACGCCGGTGAACGGCATACAAACAGGCGGGACAGCTTGCAACAAGATCCCCACCCAACTGATTAACCCTGTATCCAAGGCGCTTCTCCAATTCTTCTCTAACCCGCGGACTGCCGGGACTGCGGAGTTCTTGAATAACAACGCGGACTCGACCCTGGCCGAAAAGACATTTCAGTACGACAACTACACATTCCGTATAGACCACGTGTTGAGCGATAGGCATAGGGCCTTCGCTCGGGCGAGCTGGTACAAGAGAGATAGTTTCTACAACGACTATTTCCACAGCATCGCCACCGGCGTCAGCTTCCAGTTCCTCTCCCGTCAAGGCGTGATTGACGACGTGTATACGTTCAACTCGACGACCGTATTGAACGTGAGGTACGGCTACAACCGATTTATTCGCGCCCAGGATATGAACCCGGACGGCCAGGGATTCGACCTGACGTCAGTGGGGCTTCCGGCTGCGCTCAACAACGCGATTGACCCGTCACTCCGTCGTTTCCCGCGTATTGACTTCGCTGGCACTACAACGAATCCTGGCGTGTATCAAGGGACAGGTCAGACGAACGAGGTCAGGCCGATTGACACTCACTCGGTCGCCGTCACACTCAATAAAACATTGAGTAGCCATTCGCTCAAAGGAGGGATGGAATTCCGTTCCTACCGAGAGAATTCTAGTTTTGCCAGCAACAATCAGTCAGGCCAATTCGTGTTCGATAACACCTACACGAGACAGAAGGACGATACGACCACCACGAACGTGGCCCTGGGGTTCGCGTCTTTCCTGTTGGGCATTCCGACTTCGGCGAGCCAGGTCGTGCGGGCGGCGAGCTATGCGGAGCAGTCAACGGCGTATGGCTTCTTCGTGCAGGACGATTGGAGATTCAACTCCAGGCTCACATTGAATCTCGGCCTGCGTTACGAGTTCGAAACCCCTCTGACCGAACGCTACAACAGGAGCGTGACCGGCTTCGATCCTCTCTACGTTCAGCCGATCCTGTCGACGGTGCAGGCGAACTACGCGAACCTCAAGGACGCGGCCCTGAAAGGGGACGTGCCTCAGGTGAATGTGCTCGGCGGGCTTTTATTCGCCGACGTCAACGGGCAGTCGCGCGGGCTGTACGAGACGCCCAAGAATAACATCATGCCCAGGTTCGGACTCGCCTATAAGCTGAATGACAAGACCGTGATCCGTGGCGGTTATGGAATCTTCTTCGGATTCCTCGGCCAGCGCCGAGGCGATGTCCTCCAAAACGGGTTCAGCATCTCGACCAACTTTGTGCCGACGACTGACGGCGCCACGATTACCGGGACTTTGTCCAATCCCTTCCCGAACGGACTTTTGAATCCGCCGGGATCGTCGCAGGGCTTCCAGACAAACATCGGCAACGCCATCTCGTTCTTCAATCAACACCCGGAGTCGCCTTATAACCAACGGTTTGAACTCGGAGTCCAGCGTGAATTGCCTGCCGGATTCGTGGTGGAAGCCAGTTATGTCGGCAATCGCGGGACGCATATCGAGATCAACCGCAATATCAACTCCGTGCCCAGTCGGTTTCTGAGCACGCTGCCTACACGCGACCAGGCGAGGATCAGCTACCTGACTGGCAACGTCGCAAATCCATTCGCCGGCCTCGGCATTCCAGGGCTTGGGGCGAGTTCGAACATCCAGCGACAGAACCTGATGAAACCGTTCCCCGAATTCGGAGACATCACCACTACGACCAACGACGGGTATTCCTGGTATCACTCGGCCCAGTTGCGGATCGAAAAGAGATTCTCCAAGGGCTATACGGCGCAGGCCAGCTACACCCACTCAAGGTTCATGCAGGCCACCGAATACCTGAACCCGACCGATCCGTTGCCGACCGAAGTGGTCTCGGATACGGACTACCCGAACCGGTTCGCGCTGAGCGCGATTTACGAACTGCCGTTCGGGAAAGGCCGTCAATTCCTGGCCGGTTCCAACGGAATCGTGTCGAGGATCGTCGGCGGCTGGCAAATACAGGGTGTCTACACCTATCAGAGTGGGGCGCCGCTCAGTTGGGGGAATTACATCTACAACGGCAACTTCAAGGACCTCGTCATTCCGTCTGACCAGCAATCGCTGTCGCAGTGGATCAACAACACCGGCTTCGTAGCGTTGCGCACAAAAGATGACAACGCTGACTCGGTAGTAGTCCGAGACGCCAACGGACAGCCGGTGTGGGTTAGTTTCAACGACCCGTGCAAGTTCTCGTACAACGCGACGACCTGCCCGGGGACGCCGATTAGTCCGGTCGGCTTCAATCGGGACGGCAGGCTCCAGCTTGCCAACAACCTTCGCACATTCCCGCTGCGGTTCTCGTACCTGCGCGTGCAGTCTAACAATAACGTAGACTTCTCCGTCCTCAAAAACACGCAGATCAAGGAGAGGTTTAACATGCAGTTTAGGGCCGAGTTCACGAACTTTTTCAACCACCCGTGGCTTTCCGCCTCATCCGGCGGTTCAGGTAACGCCGGAGTGATCACAAATCCGACGAGCGCAGACTTCGGAAAGATCGCGAATATTTCCAACCAGGCGAACTACGCGCGTCGCGTCCAGTTGGGACTCAAACTTGTGTTCTGAAGCCTGACTTGACAAAGCCTTAGATAAAACGCGGATGGCGCGGGCGCGGCAGGTCGGCGCCGAGAGATCGGCGCGAACCTTCGGCGACTGCGCCATCCGCATTCTTTTCGCAAGGGCATGGAGTCCGGCCTTCAGGCTGATGGACTGCGGATAGGCGCCATTCACGATAAGCCTGGCAGCTTGTTGGCCTTTGAGGATTGGACCATAGCCCCGGAGGGGCGACAGACTTGACTTTGGTCTGTCGCCCCTCCGGGGCTCACGAGATTTCATTCCCAATTTTCCGGTGGTTTCTCCACCGGCTAATATCCGCCGTCCCTCCGGGACTGAAGGATGGGCGGCGAACAGATATGCTGAAGAGACGCGCATTCCTGACCTTTTCTCCGGCTCGACCCGCGCCCCCGTCGGGCTATTGGCAGCACGTCAGCCGGGCGGCGATGGCCTGCCGCTTCGAGGTGACTTTGCCGCTCGAAGATCAGGCCGGCGTGTCCGCGGCGCGTCAAGCGCTGGACGAAGTCGACAGGCTGGAAGATCAACTGACGATCTTCAGAGAGAGCAGCGAGGTCAGCTTCATCAACCGGGAGGCCGCGGCCGGTCCGGTATGCGTCGAGCGCTCTCTCTTTTCGCTGCTGCTCTTGTGCCGGGAGCTTTGCCGCGAGACCTGCGGCGCTTTCGACATCACTTCAGGACGCTTGAGCCGCTGCTGGGGCTTCCTGAGAAGGCAGGGGCGAATCCCCGAGCCTGACGAGATCGAAGAAGCGAGAGCCCTGGTCGGCGGCGATAAATTGCTCTTCGATTGCGAATCGCGCGCGATTCGTTTCGCGCGGCCCGGAGTCGAAATCAACCTGGGGAGTATCGGCAAAGGTTATGCGCTCGACCGCATCGCCGCGACGATGCGCAAACGCGTTCGCACAGCCTTGCTGAGCGCGGGTTCCAGCAGCATCCGCGCGATCGGCGGCGGAAAAGACGGCTGGATAGTGGGCGCGCGCCATCCCGTAGACAAAGAGAGACGCCTGGCTGTAGCGCGCTTGCGTGACGCGGCGCTTTCGACGAGCGGCGCCGAAGAGCAGTTTTTCGAGTACGGCGGCAAACGCTACGGCCACATCATCGACCCGCGCACGGGCTGGCCCGCCTGTCGAGTGTCGAGCGTGACCGTGATTGCGCCGTCGGCCGCCGTCGCCGACGCGCTGGCGACGGCTTTTTATGCAGGCGGCCCTGAGCTGGCGGCGGGATATTGCGACTCGCATCCCGGCGTTATGGTCTTGATGTTGGAAAGCGGGGCGGACCGGCCGATTCTTTTCGGCTCCAACGATAAGTGCGAGGTGGAGATCATCAATGGGTAGCAAGGCGCATCATTACCTGTCCGGCGCGCAGCAGGCTGCGCTGGTGATTTTGCGCACGCTGATCGGCTGGCATTTTCTTTACGAAGGTTATTACAAGCTGATGCTCCCGGCGTGGAGCGCCGACGGCAAGCCGCTCCCGCCGTGGACTTCGGCAGGGTATTTGAAAGCCGCGTCAGTCCCGCTCGCCCGCGTCTTCCAATGGATGATTAACGCGGGCTGGATCGGTTGGATTGATAAGACGGTCAAGTTCAGCCTGCTGTTGATCGGCCTGTCGCTCATCCTGGGACTTTTGACCAGAGCGGGATGCTGGGGCGCGCTCTTTTTTCTGACCTTGTTTTATTTGCTTTCGATCCCGACGGCGGGCGCGCCGCAGCCGGGCAATGAGGGGACCTATTTGATCGTCAACAAGACCCTGATCGAAGGCGCGGCCGTAGGCCTTCTGCTGGCCTTCAATACCGGGGCGATGGCCGGGCTGGATATGTTGTTGGCGCAATGGAAAAGCGCAAGACGAATCCGCAGTAGCGCGGCGACGATTGATCCTAGCCCGGCCTATCAAGAAGGACGCGCGGTGAGTCCGCAGTCGCGGAGCGACGATTGATCCTAGCCCGGCCTTTTCAAGGCCGGGAAGGGCGAACGATAAATCCCAGTCGCGGAGCGACGATTGATCTTAGCCCGGCCTTTTCAAGGCCGGGAGAGCGAAACGAAATGAATTCCCCAGTCGCGGAGCGACGATTGATCCTAGCCCGGCCTTTTCAAGGCCGGGAGAGCGAGACGCGATAAATTCCTAGTCGCGGAGCGACGGTTGAACCTCTCCCAGCCTTCAAAGGTTGGGGGAGAGGAGACGGTTATGGCAGACACCTACACATCGTTGTACTACCACATTGTATTCAGCACAAAAAGCCGTGCCGGCTACATCAATCCCGAGATTGAACAACGCATCTGGGAATATATCGGCGGCATTGCGCGAGAAAACAAGATGAGCGCGTTGCAAGTAGGTGGAGTCGAAGACCACATTCACGCGCTCGTGAATGCTCCGCCGACTTTGGCTCCGAGCAAGATCGCGCAATTGCTTAAAGGCGGCTCTTCGCTATGGATTCACACCGAATTTCCCGAACTGCGCGGTTTCGAGTGGCAGGTCGGCTATGGAGCTTTCACCGTCAGCAAATCAGCAGTGTTGGATGTGCAACGCTATATTCAAAATCAGCGCGAGCATCATCGCAAGATGAGCTTTCAGGAAGAGTACCTGGAATTTTTGAAGAAGCACGGCGTTGATTACGACGAACGTTATTTGTGGAGCTGACGCGACCGTTGCGCCGTTTGAGACCAATCGCTTGGCAATCCCGGCTAGGTTCAATCGTCGCTCCGCGACTAGAAATTTATTTCGTCTCTCTTTCCCGGCCTTGAAAAGGCCGGGCTAAGTTCAATCGTCGCTCCGCGACGGAAGAATAGGCTCAATCGTCGCTCCGCGACTGGAAACTTATCCCGCGACGTTCCCGGCCTTGAAAAGGCCGGGCTAAGCTCAATCGTCGCTCCGCGACTGGGAATAAGCTTAATCGTCGCTGCGGCGACGGAAGAATAGGCTCAATCGTCGCTGCGGCGACTTGGGAAAGGATCGAGGATGAATCTTACCGATGAGCAGAAGGAGCAAGGGCGGCGCAATTTCCTGAAGGCGATTGCGGGGACTCCGGCGTTGGTCGCGCTCGGCGTCGCGGCGGCGGCTCGCGGGCCGATTAAAGGCGGGCCGGTTAAGGCGGCCGTCATTGGGACCGGGGGCATGGGCCGGGGGCTGATCGCGCAATGCCAGAAGGAGTTTATTGACTTGCGGGCGATTTGCGACATCAACCCTAAGCGCCGCCGCGCAGTCGCCGAATCAATGATGAAAGCGGGATGGGCGCAACCCAAAGAGTACGAAGATTGGCGCGAGATGCTTCAGAAGGAAGACCTGGAGGCCGTGATCATCGCCACTCCGCTGTGGTCCCACGCCGAGATCGCGGTCGGCTGCCTGGACGCGGGCAAACACGTCCTGTGCGAAAAGATGATGGCCAAGACCGAGGCCGACTGCCTGCGCATGATCGAGGCCGGCCGGCGGAACCGTCGCACGCTGGAGATCGGCTATCAGCGCTACTACAACCCGGTGTATCAGGCGGCATACAGCAACATCGTCAAGCAGGGATTGCTCGGGGACGTCTATTTCGCGCGGCTGGTCTGGCACCGCAACGCAAACTGGCGGCGCAAGGAAGACCCGCCCTCGGCCGGTTTCGATCCGAGCCGGTGGGGCTATCCCGATTGGGAACATCTGTTGAACTGGCGGCTCTACAAGCAATATTCCGAAGGGCTGGTGTGCGAGCTCGGAAGCCATCTGCTGACGGCGACGAATTGGTTCTTCGAGTCGGCGCCGGAAGCGGTCTATTGCACAGGCGGCATCTCGCGCTACAAGGACGGGCGCGAGGTCTTCGACCACGTCTACGCCACATTCGAATATCCCGGCGGGCGCGCGGCAACCTTCTCTTCGATCGAATCGAACGCCTTCGAGGACCATTACGAGATGTTCATGGGCACGAAGGGAACGTTGATCCTGCAAAACGAGACGGACGTTTATTTGTTTAACGAAGGCGAGAGCCAATCGACCAGAGTCGAGGTCTCGCCGCAGACGTCGGCGCCGGTGGCCGACGCGTCGGCCACTCGGCCCGCAGACAGCCCTGGCCGCACGGTCAACGCGGCCAATCAGGCTCAAGTGGACAGAGGCGTTTCTTACAAGAACGAGATCGCGGAATTCTGCGCCGCCGTCAGGACGGGTAGCGCGATCCGTGGCGGCGGCGAAAAGGCGATGAGATCCGCCGTCGCCGTTCTGGCGGCCAATCGATCGGCTGAGAAACATGTCCGGCTGGAGATAACGGGCGCCTGATCGGAACAGTTTGTAATTACCCAAATTTTTTCGAGCAACAATGGCTCTCGTCTCCTCGCCGCGTAGCGGCGCCTGAGATTAGCCGTGGGTTTCAACCCACGGCGCCCGTGATTGGTTTTCCCGTCGCGTCAGCGACGATTGAATTCAGCCGTCGCTGACGCGACGCGGGATATTCTTCAACCTTCCCGTGGGTTGAAACCCACGGCTAAATTCAGGCGCCGCTATGCGGCGGAGAAAAATGACAAGAGGCAGGATGTAAACGGCGCCGGATCAAATACGTGGGGCCCTGCCGCTCCACGAAAGATGAACGGCAAACTTATCCAGAGGAGGTCCATCATGACTATTTTGCAATCGCGTATAGCGCGCGGCGTTTTGGTCGCGCTGGTCGCCATCCTTGTCATGTCCGCGCCGGCCCGCGCGCAGGATTATCGCGGTAATCAGCCGCGCAGCAATCGCGCGCGGTAGCGGTACCGGTGTTTAAATGGAGGTTTGTGATGTCTGGAAGATCCGCAAGTACATTTTTGAGATTGTTAGTGGTCGTCTTTGCGTTGTTCGCGCCGCCGTGCGCATTGGCTCAGACTGGTGGCGGTGGATCCATCCAGGGAACGATAACCGATTTCGGCAAGGGCGCCGCTCAGGCGCCCTTGCCGCGCGTATCCCAGTTTAAGCTCAGAGTCGAGTTCTGATCATGATCCGTGCAACTGCGCTATCCTGCCTCAGTTGTCTGGCCGCCATCGTGTGCGCCGTGACATCTCTGGCCGCCGACGCGACCGTGGCGCCAAACGGCGACGGCCAATTCAAATCCATCCAGGATGCGATCATGGCCGCGCCGCAAGGGCTGCCCAGCGCGGAACGCCCGTGGGTCATTCACGTCAAACCGGGCGTGTACAAAGAACTGATCTATGTCCAGCGCGAGCGCCGCTACATCAAACTGGAAGGCGAAGACGCGGCGAAGACGATCATCACGTTCAACCTGAACGCGAATCTCCCTGGGCCGGACGGCAAACCGATCGGCACGTTTCGCACGCCGACCGCGCAGATTGACGGCGACGGGTTCGCGGCGGAGAACATCACGTTTGAAAACTCCGCCGGGCCGGTCGGGCAGGCGTTGGCGCTACGCGTAGACGGCGCCTGCGTAAGTTTCAAGAATTGCCGTTTTCTGGGCTGGCAGGACACGATTCTGCTCAATCGTGGCCGCCAGTATTTTGAAAACTGCTACATCGCGGGCCACGTGGATTTCATCTTCGGCGCGGCGACGGCTTTCTTCGAGAGCTGCCACATTCACTGTTTGCGTGACGGTTACATCACCGCCGCTTCGACGCCCGCCGACCAGCCGTTCGGTTTTGTCTTCTCGCATTGCAAAATCACGGGCGAGAATCCCGACGTCAAAACCTATCTGGGCCGGCCCTGGCGCGCATACGGCGCCACGATTTTTCTTAACACCGAGATGTCCGAAGTCGTGCGGCCCGCAGGGTGGCACAACTGGACGGGGCCCGAACGCGAAAAGACGGCGCGCTATGCCGAATTCAACGACAGCGGGCCGGGCGCGCAAACGCAAGCTCGCGTCACGTGGGCGCGCCAACTGACGGAAGCGGAAGCCAACGCCATCACGCTCGAAAAAGTCCTCGGCGATTGGAATCCCAAAGCCGTTATCAAAGCCGAGGCGGCGCCTGCCGCGAGACAAAACCCCTACGATCACCCCTTGCTCAAAGACCGCGTCAAACGTGACATCGAATATGCGCATGCAGGCGGCGAGAGCTTGAAACTCGACGCCTTCACGCCGGCAGGCAAAGGGCCGTTTCCCGCCGTGATTTTAGTTCATGGCGGCGGCTGGTCAGGCGGGGATAAGACGGGCGGCGCCGATCCGCTCTTTGCGCCGATCGCCCAGAGAGGCGTCGCGTGGTTCACGATCAACTATCGGCTGGCCCCGAAACATCATTACCCGGCGCCGGTCGAAGACGTCCACTCCGCGATCCTCTGGGTCAAAGCGCACGCGCGGGAATTCAACATCGATCCGAACCGTTTGGCGCTCGTCGGCGAATCGGCGGGCGGTCATCTTGTCGCGCAGGCCGCGGCGCTGGCCAATGACGATACGCTGCCTTCAACCAGCGTAGCCGCGGTCGTGGCGTTTTATGCGCCCGTGGATTTTATTGCCGATATGGAGCGGCGCGGGGGACTGAGCGTTTCGATGCGCGGACTGTTTGGCCGGACCGAAGCCAAAGCCGATGAGGCGACCTTGCGACTGCTGCGCGAAGCTTCGCCGATCAATCATGTGCGCGCCGGCTTGCCGCCGTTTCTCCTGGCGCACGGCACGGGCGATATGAGCGTGCTGTACAACTGGTCGCCGCAATTTCAGGCAAAGCTCAAAGCCGCCGGCGTGCCCTGCGATTTGATCACGATCCCGGACGGCGTCCACGGCATGGCGCGTTGGGAAAGCAGCGCGCCTGAATACAAAGACAAAGTCGCCGATTGGCTTGCGCAAAAGCTGAGCGCAAAACAGGAGGCCGGCAAATAGAGCGGATTTCAGATCAGTGTATTGGTCAATAGAACGCGGATGACGCTGATAAAGCGGATTGACGCTGACCTTTTTTGGTTTTATTCGCGATGATCCGCGCCCGTCCGCGTTATCAGCGTTCTATTGATGCGTTCTTTAGCCGCAAACACCACTCGCTGACCCGTACACGCAATTGAAAACCGATATAGTTGGAGGCGGAGTATGCTGAAGCTGTTCCATCAATCGCGCCGCGTCGCATTGTGCGCGGCAGTCGTCTTATACGTGTTCATCAATCTCGGCGGCAATGCGGCCCTGAGCGCGCAGTCCGCGAAAGCCGGATGGGCGCAGGTTCCGGCTATCTTGAGTCGCATCAAAGCTCCGACCTTTCCGAATCGAGATTTCAAGATCACCGATTATGGCGCCGTCGCCGACGGCAAGACCGATAACACCGAGGCGATTCGCAAGGCCATCGCGGCTTGCAATGCGGCGGGCGGCGGGCGGGTCGTCGTGACGCCGGGAGTCTTTCTGACCGGCGCGATTCACTTGAAGAGCAACGTCAATCTACACGTCATGGAAGGCGCGACGCTCAAATTCATTCCCGACCCGGCGAAATATCTGCCCGTCGTCTTCACGCGCTTCGAGGGCACGGAATGCATGAACTATTCACCGCTTATCTACGCCTACGAACAGGAGAACATCGCCGTCACGGGCAAGGGCGCGCTGGACGGCTCCGCCTCGAATGAGAATTGGTGGGCCTGGAAGAGTTCGGGCAGGGAAAGCATCCGTCGGCTGCTCGAATTCAACGACAAGGGGACGCCTGTCTCCGAGCGCGTATTCGGCGACGGCCACAAGTTGCGGCCCAACTTCATTCAACCTTATCGCAGCCGCAACGTCCTGATCGAAGGCGTGACGATCAACGACTCGCCGATGTGGGAGATTCATCCCGTGCTTTGTACGAACGTGACGGTGCGCGGTGTGACCGTCGTCTCGCACGGCCCGAACAACGACGGCTGCAACCCTGAATCCTGCCGCGACGTGTTGATCGAGAATTGCGTGTTCGACACTGGCGACGATTGCATCGCCATTAAATCCGGCAGGAACGACGACGGACGCCGCATCGCCACGCCCTCCGAAAACATCGTCGTCCGCAACTGTGTGATGAAGGACGGCCACGGCGGCGTAGTGATGGGCAGCGAGATTTCGGGCGGCGTGCGCAACGTCTTCGTCGAAGACTGCAAGATGGACAGCCCGAATCTCGACCGCGCGCTGCGCTTCAAATCGAACGCCAAACGCGGCGGCGTGATCGAGAACATCTTTATGCGCAACGTCGAGGTCGGCCGCGTCGCCGAAGCCGTCCTGACGATAGATTTTCTCTACGAGACCGGCGCCAACGGCCCGCACAAACCCGTCGTCCGCAATGTGACGATCGAGAACGTGCGCAGCGCGTCAAGCCCGCGCGTGATGTGGGTCGCGGGCTTTTCCGGCGCGGTGATCGAAGACGTCCGATTCATCGACTGCGCGTTTCGCGGCGTCGAATCGAGCGAGGTGGTTCAAAACGCCGGCTCCATCTCGTTCAAGAACGTCTCAATCGAGCCGGCGGCGAAGGGGCGCAGCCGCAATTCGCCTGAGACTAAACCGTAAAAGCTCCCAAAACCATGCCTTCCCGCCGCTAACGCGACTGGGAAATGAAAAACGGAGGAAGCCATGAAAGACAGACTAAGACATCACTATTATCGCATCACCCTGTTGTCACTCGGGCGCATTGCGCTATTGCTCCTTTTGCCGGCCGTGACTGCCGGCGCGCAGGAGTTTCGCGGTTCGCTCACGGGCAGGGTCACAGACTCGACGGGAGCGGCGCTGGTTGGAGCGGCAGTCAGCGTCAAAAACGTCGAGACCAACATCGTCAACTCCACGACGACCAATGATGACGGCGTCTACAACTTCCCGCTACTGCAACCGGGCAAATACCAGTTGTCGGTTAGGCAGCAGGGCTTCAAGGCGGCGCAGCGCGAGAATATCGAGTTGCGTGTCGCCGACAAATTGACGCTCGACGTCAAGTTGGAGGTCGGAGCGGCGACGGAATCCGTCCAGATAGTCGGATCGTCGCCGGCGCTGGAGACAGGCTCGGTCAGCACGGGCACGGTGATCAGCAGCCAGCAGATCAGCGAGTTGCCATTGACCGAAGGAACGGCGTATCAATTGGCGACTCTCGCGCCGGGCATTTTCTATATGGGCAACCCGCTCTTCACGGGGCCCACTTCCAACGGCAACCTGTCGGCGTTCCGCTCGAACGGCGCGACCGGCAGGAACCAGATCACGCTCGACGGCACGCCCAATTTCGCGTTTGACGGCGCCGTCGGCTTCTCGCCGCCTTCCGACGCCGTGCAGGAGTTCAAGGTCCAGACGAACGTCTTCGACGCGCAACAGGGCTATTCGGCCGGCGGGACCGTCAACGTCGCGGTCAAGAGCGGGACCAACGACCTGCACGGCTCGCTCTGGTACTTCAACCGCGACCGGAGCCGCACCGCGAACAACTTCTTCTCGAATAGCCTCGGGCAGGAGCGCCCCGAAAGAACCTATCACCGCTTCGGCGGCGTGGCGAGCGGGCCGGTCTACATTCCGAAACTCTTCAACGGGCGCGACCGCACCTTCTTCCTCTTCTCGCACGAGAGACTGAAAGACAACGTCGCGGAGCCGCAACTCTTCAGCGTGCCGACCGTGAAGATGCGCCGCGGCGATTTCTCAGATCTGCTCGCGCTCCCGACGCCGACCTTGATCTACGACCCGGCGACGGCGCCGAAGACCGGCACGGGCAATTTCAACCGGACGGCTTTTCCGGGCAACATCATTCCCGAGGACAGGCTCAAGCTCAACCCGATTGCCCTCGCGTATTTCAGTTACTACCCGCTTCCGAACGCCCCCGGCAACGCGGACGGCACTAACAACTATTTCTCGAACATGATCCGGCATCAAAACTACCGGGCTTACCTCACCCGCATTGATCACAAGATCAGCGAGAAACAGACCATCTTCGGCAAGTATTTTCGCAGCTTCAATCCCGAAAACCGCTACGATTGGGCGGGCGTGGTCAACGGTTTCCCCGTCACCAAAGGCTTCGAATTCCGCACTAACGACGGCGGCAACATTGATTACACGGTCACGCTGTCGCCCAGGCTTGTACTCGATCTGCGAGCGGGCGCAAACCGATTCGCTCAGGAGCGGCGGCCGGGCGCCGAGTTCGACCCGGCGCTTCTGGGCTTCACGGGGCCGGCGCTGGCCGTGATGCGCGGCTATCAATATCTCCCGCGCTTCGACATCCGCGCATACGACGCGGGCAGGCCCATCCGGTCCGTCCTCGGCTCGAACCGAGCCGATTACAATGAAGGGCTGCTGCGCCCGTTCCAGATGGCGTCGTTTCAACCCACGGTGACCCAGATTTTCGGAAACCACTCGACTAAGTACGGCTATGACTTCCGCGTCATCCGCGAGAACTTCACGAACGACGGATATCAGGGCGGGCGCTTATTCTTCGACGGCTCATTCACGACGCAATCGTCCAACCCGACCACGGCGCAGCGGAACGCTTACGGGCGCGATGTCGCGGCGTTTCTTTTGGGCCTTCCCTCACTTGCCACTTCAAACAATCCGAGTTCGATTGATAATTCGACCAACTATTCCGTGCAGTCTCTCTTTCATGGCTTCTTCTTTCACGACGACTGGCGCGTGACGTCGAAGCTCACCCTGAACCTGGGGCTGCGCTACGAATTGGAGAAGGGATTGACGGAGCGTTACAACCGCATCGTCCGTGGGATTGACCTGACCACGCCGAGCCAGGTCGAAGCGGCGGCTAAGGCGGCTTACACTGCGGCCTTCAACGCCAATCCGAGTGGCTTCGTACTCCCGCCCGATCAATTTCACGTGCTCGGCGGCCTTAACTTCGCCGGCGACGACAACCGGAACATCTGGGACGCGGACAAGAATAACTGGCAGCCGCGCGTCGGCCTGGCGTATAAGCTGACCGAGAAGACAGTATTGCGCGGCGGTTTCGGCATCTTCATGGCGCCGTTCCAGGTCGAGACTCCTTTTCAGCCTGGCTTCTCCGGCTCGACGCCGTTCGTGCCGACCAACGACAACGGCCGGACGTTCATTGCGACGCTCAGTAACCCGTTCCCGAACGGATTGATCGCCTCCCCAGGCGCGAGCCAGGGACTTCTGACCAACGTCGGGCTTGCCCTCGGCTCGTCGGATGCGCCCGTCATTCCCGTTGATCGCCGCAACGCGAAATTCGCGCGGCTGATCATCGGCATCCAGCAGGAATTGCCCGGACAATTCGTCGTCGAGGCCAACTTCGTCACGGCCCGGGGTTATGATCTTGCGGTCGCCAGGAATTTGAATTTCGTCCCGCGACAGTTTTTGGGAGACACGCCGGCGACTGATACAGCGGCCAATACCTTTCTGGGCGCCAATAACATTATACCCAACCCGTTCAGGAATCTGCTGCCGAACACGGGCAGCCCGTTCAATACGGCTACGAACATCACTCGCGCGCAATCGCTCATGGCCTTCCCGCAGTTCACAAATGTGTGGGTGCAACAATACAACGGCACGAACCGCTACAACTCGCTCCAGCTTCAGGCGCAGAAGCGGTTCTCGACGAGCCTCTCTTTCACAGGGACATACACATTGACGCGGCTGCGTGAGAGGGTCAATTACCTGAACCCGTCCGACACGGTGTTGGAAAATCGCGTTTCGCCCGACGAGCGGCCCCACCGCGTCACGCTCGCGGCTGTCTATCAATTGCCTATAGGCCGGGGAAGAAAGTTCGGCGGCGACCTGAATCACGCTCTCGACGCCTTCGTCGGCGGCTGGCAGCTCAACGGGACGTACGAGTGGCAGAAGGGCGAGCCGTTCCTGTTCACCAACCCGCTCTATTTCGCAGGCGACGTGACGCAGTTGAAGAGCCGCGTCGGCCAGAAAGACGAACAAGGGCGGACGTACGGCATTGACATCTCGGCCTTCGATCCGGGGCTGGTCAGGCTCTCCGCGTTCGGATTCCGCAACGTCCCCACGACGCTGGACAACCTGCGCAATCAATCGTTCCTGAACGTCAATCTTTCGGTCTCGAAGGGCTTCACCGTGAGCGAGGGGAAGAGATTGCAATTCCGCGCCGAATGGCTGAACGCGTTCAACAGCCCGTATTTCGGAAACGGGATCAATCTCGACCCGAATAATCAAGCCTTCGGCTTCGTGACGACGCAGCGCAATAACCCGCGCGACGTCCAGCTCGGCCTGAAGTTCACGTATTGAAATTAAGACATCCACAAAGCCGCACGAAGGGGCGCGAAGTTTTTCTTTTTCCTTCGTGTTCTTCGTGCGGCTTCGTGGGCGCTCTTCCGAAGAGCGTTCATGTCGAGTTGCGACGCTCTGAAAGAATGAAAACGCGCCCTGGGTACGCATCGCTTCCGGCGTGCAGTCTCGGCGAAAGACGAATTTATAGGAACCAGACCCGGGTAGGCGCCGCCTCCAGTTTGGGGGCGACTGATTCTGATCAATAGGTCTCTAGCCGAGACTGCGCGCTGGAAGCGACGCGTACCCAGGGATTTTCCGAGGAGACACTTTATGCTCACAAAGAGAGATTCGTTAGTCGCCCTGTTGGCGGTCTGCGCGACGCTCGCCGTCGTCACGCCGGGTCAAACTGAAAAGCCCTTGATGGGGTCGTCAGTCTTTGATTGGAACGCTATCGAGGCGCAGCCGACGAAGGTCGGTTCGACGCGCAAATTCTTTCAGGCGCCGACGGCCACACTCGACGAGCTTGAATGTCACGTGACGACACTCAACCCGGGCGAGACGCCGCATCCGCCCCACAAACACCCGGACGAAGAAGTGATCATCGTCAAAGAAGGAACGGTCGAAGCGATGGTCAACGGCCAGATGAAACGCGTCGGCCCGGGCTCGGTCATCTTTCAAGCGTCGAACCAACTGCACAGCATCCGTAACGTGGGACAGACGTCGGCCGTCTATCACGTAATCAAATGGAACTCGCCCGGGATGTTAAAGGACAAGGCAAAACAGTAACGGCGACGACCACAGGCGGGTATTGGTAGATGAACGCCAGCAGGAGCGTCCTTCACGAGGTCCTTGACGACGTCCTGAACCGATGAAAGTCGCGGCGCGTGATGTACCGTAGGTTGTCCAACCTGCGGAGACTTCGTCATCAAGCCGCTCGATGGTAACTGAATTACTTATTAATCGAGCCCTCCGCCGCCTTGGACAACCTACGGTACATTTTGGAGGACAGATATGTCCCGTATATCACGGGTTCTGGCAGTGATATTGCTTCTCTTTACGGCTGTGTCGCTGACGACCAACTTGAGCGCAGTTTTTAGCGCGATCGCGCAATCCGACGCGCCGCCGGTTCCTCCCAGGGAATGGATTGACCCGGACACCGGCCATCGCGTAATCCGGCTCACAGAAGATTCGGGAGGCGCCAGCCTCTACTTCCATCAGAACGGTTACACGGCGAGCGGCGACAAGCTGGTCATCACGACGGGGGCGGGTCTCTCCACGATCAATCTCAAGACGCGCAAGGTCGAGCCTCTGGTTGAAGGGCGGGTGAGCAACGTCGTGGTCGGCAGGAAGACGCGGCAGGTCTTCTACATCAAGGACGACACGGTCTATTCCACCCACCTCGACACTCGCGAGACGCGGGCCATCGTCAAGAACGCCGAGCTGCGTACTGGCTCCGGCCTCACGGTTAACGCCGACGAGACTCTGCTCGCGGGCAGCATGATCGAGGAAGGGCGGCGGTTCGTTTCGTCGGCGTCCAGACCCGCTGGCGCGGACAGCTATCCGGGCAAGGAGCGGATGATGGAGGAGCGATTGGCCGCGCGGCTGCCGATGGCGCTCTACGCCATCAACGTCAAGAGCGGCGAGATGAAGGCTTTTTATCGCAGCGCGGACTGGCTCAACCACGTGCAGTTTTCGCCCACAGATCCCGGCCTGCTGATGTTCTGTCACGAAGGGCCATGGCACAAGGTCGACCGCATCTGGACGATTCGCACGGACGGCTCGGGCCTGACCAAGATTCATACCCGAACGATGGAGATGGAGATCGCCGGCCACGAGTTCTTCAGCGCAGACGGCAAAACCGTCTGGTACGACCTGCAGACGCCCAAATCGCAGGTCTTCTGGCTGGCCGGGCACAGGCTCGCGACCGGCGAAAAGATCAAATACAAAGTGGAGCGCGAACATTGGTCGGTGCATTTCAACGCCTCGCCCGACGGAAAAGTCTTCGCCGGCGACGGCGGAGGGCCGCACAGCGTCGCCGCTCCCGGCAACGGCCAGTGGATCTATCTCTTCACACCGAAGAACGGCGCCTTGCAAGTCGAAAAGCTGGTCAACCTGGCAAAGCACGATTACACGCTCGAACCGAACGTCACATTCACGCCCGACATGAAATGGATCGTCTTCCGCTCCAACATGCACGGCGCGACTCACGTCTACGCTGTTGAAGTCAAAAAGAAGTAGCTGATGGCGGTAAGGTACGGGGAGCGGTCCTGGGAGCGCAGGCATCCTTGCCTGCCTGCTTCTGTCAGTCGGCCCTTGCCGGAAACTCGCAGGCAAGGATGCCTGCGCTCCCAGGACCGCTCCCCGTACCTTACCGATCACTTAAGCGTTCCGCAAAGCGAAACACCAAGCCACAACTTATACATAACCGCCTCTGCCAAGTCCTTGTAATAGCTGGATCGTCGTTCCGCATCGTGGAATAAAGGGCGCGAGGGAATTTCCGGCTTGTTCTCACCATGATGAATTCCTACAGTGCGCCAAGCTTGGAATAATCTTTAACGCCAGCATCTGACGCCAAATTAGTAAGACGCTGGGCGCCAATATAGAAAAACACAAATAGCCCATATTTCGATTGACGCTGTGCTGGGAATGTTCGCGAATCGCCCTCAGGGAAGGACCACAGTCCGTGGATTTCGGCTTATTTCCGCATGCTGTCGCGTCCCCTGTGAAGTTACAAAAAGAACTGAAAGCCACCTCATCATACGAAAACCAGCGACGGTTTGAAGACCGCCGAAAGACGGAGGTATTAAATGAAAAACTTGGTTCGATTACCCTCAGGATTATTTATCGTCATCGTCTGCGCCGCCATCGTCTGCGCGCAGACCAACCGTGGCGGCATCAGCGGCACGATCTCCGATAAAAATGGCGGGGTCATTCCCAACGCGACAGTCACTGTTACCAACAGCGGGACCAACCAGTCGCAGAAGCTCACGACTTCAGAGGAGGGAGCGTACTCCGCAACTTCTCTCGACCCGGTGGTATATCGCATCACGGTTGAAGCGCCGGGTTTCAAGAAGACTGTGCTCAATAACGTGAAGGTGGATACGGCGACCACGGTCACCGTCAACGTGACACTGGAGGCCGGCGCGGTCGAGACCATCATTGATGTGACTGCCGAAGCTCCACTTCTCAATTCGGCGTCAGGCGCCACAACCCAGACCATCACGGCGCGCCAGATTCAAGACGTTCCGCACCAACGCCAACAAGATCAGCGGCCGCTACACGGTCACGCCTGCCGTCGGCATTCGAGGCTTCGGCAGCGATGTGAACGGCAATAACGCCGCTTACAGCGACGCCAAGCAGATCTTAATCTCCGACAACCATATCTTCTCGCCGACTCTGATCAACGACCTGCGGCTCAGCTACACGCGCGGAGTGTTCAGCGAAGACTTCTCGCCTGAATTCTCGATCAAGGGCGGGCGCAACCTGGCCGCCGAACTAGGGCTGCCCAGCCTGACCGAGGGCGGCATCCCACTGTTCCTGCTCAGCTCGGACGGGAACGGGTATAACGCTTTCGCCGACATCGGCTCGTCCAGCTCGACCAATAACTTCAATGTCGAGGAGCAATACAACATTAACGACATCGTCTACTGGACGCGCGGTAGTATGACCTGGAAGTTCGGCGTTGATCTCAGCTACGCGCGACTGAACGTCGTGCCCTTCTTCTCGGCTTCAGGCGGCAGGTGGGCATTCCGGACACTCAACACCAGTAACAATCGCTCGACGAACTTGCCCAACGGGGGGAATCCCCTGGCCAGTTTGCTGCTGGGAGTGCCCAACATAGTGGATGTTCGACCGGTCCTGCTCAATTACGACTACCGCTGGAAGAGCGCGGCCGGGTTCGTCCAGAACGACTGGAAGGTAAAGCCGAACCTGACATTGAACCTGGGATTACGATATTCGCTTCAGTACCCGCGCACTGAGAAAAATGACCTGCAGGGCGTCTTCCGGCCGGATCTGGCGCAGAGAGTGACGCTGACTGACGCGCAGCGCCGCGCCACGGCCAATAATCTGGGGGTCGCGCCAACCGCGCCGATTCCCGACTATGTGCCGACGACTGTGGCGATACCGCCGTTCGCATTCGCCGGTCGTGGCGGACGTTCGCGCTACATCGTGCCGGTTGATTACTGGGGGCTGGAGCCGCGCTTCGGCTTCGCTTATAGCCCGAAATTCTGGACGTGGGCGGCTGAAAAGCATGCCGTCATCCGTGGCGGCTACGGCATTTCGCATGCGACGCTGACCGGTAATAACCGCAATCCGAATCCGGACTTCGGCGCCTTCACGACTATTAGCACCCTGGCCAACGGTTCGACCGTCGGCGGCACGGCTGACCCGACCCAACCAATAAGTTTGTCGGGCAACCCGGTGATTGTCGTAGGGCGGCCACTAGAGCAACAGTTTACCATCACGCCGGACGGCTTGGTCTACGCCAACAGCCTCGGCGTTCCGGGAGTCGCAGACGCCGGAGAGGGAAGCGGGAAAGTCGCCTATTCACAAAACTGGAACCTGGCAGTCGCATTCGAGCCGGCCAGGAACACCGTGATCGAGATCGCTTACGTAGGCAACAAAGGTACGCATTTGTACCTGCCGCTGGTCAACATCAATCCCCGCGACGTGAACTTCGTCGAGTTCCTGGAGGGGCAGAACATCCCAGCGGAAACAACATTCGCCGATCCGCTGGGTCGCACCAACCTGCTCGGCGCCGTGATCCCAATCCAGCGCAACAGCGTGGTCACGCCATACTTCGGCTTTAACAACCTCAACCGCTACTTCGATCCGTCGGTCAATAGTATCAGGCACGCGGGTTACATTGACGTGCGCCGCCAGGTCAGCCCCGGGCTGACATTCACGGCCAACTACACCTTCGGCAAATCAATTGACGAGGCGTCGGACGCCAGCCCCGACACCAGAGTGCTAACGACATACAACACGCAGGGGCAAGTCTCTTATGGCGCGCCTCGGAGTTCAGACCGAGCTATCTCGTCTTTCGACATTAAGCACAATTTCAGCGCGACCTATATCTACGATTTGCCGTTCGGGCGGGGACGGTCTTTCCTGAAGAAGGCAGGTGGAGTGGTCAACGCGGCGCTCGGCGGCTGGTCAACTTCCGGCATTTTGCGCTTGCAGGGCGGGTATCCGTACCTGCCGTATGTCACCGACACGAACCGTCTGGGTGGCGTAAACCGCAACGTCCGCCTCGACCTTGCGCCGGGCGCGCCGCTGAAGAATCCGCTGTGGAAGCGGGATTGTCCGGTCGGGAATCAATGCGAACCCTACGTCAATCCGGCGGCGTTCATGCGCCCGGTTAAAGGCGCGCTGGGCAACGCCCCACGCGTTCTGGAGATTCGGGCGCCAATGCAGAGATACTTTGACATCTCGTTGCAGAAGGACTTCAGCATCGGCGAGGGCAAGCGCAGGGTGCAGTTCAGGGTTGATATGCTCAACGCGTTTCAGCACCCCGCCTTCCGATACAACCAGAATGGAAATACGCCTCCGGGCTTTGGAACGCTGCCGACAGAGTTGACTGCGGAGAACGAGACCGTTGGCGGCGTCACTCGGCCGGCGGTGATCACGGCGGCGGAATACAGCGCCTGGGCGGCGGCCAACGGGCGGACGCCGTCAACAGCGGAACTGAACGCGATACGGGCGATGGTGAACGCGCTCCGGCTGCCGTCCAACGCTCTGCCGCTGGACTTCTTCCACATCGCCTTGCCGCAGGGATTCGCCACACGCGTCCCGAACTCATTCGACATCACCACGCTGGAAGGGTTCAAGCTTTACCGCTTGCGGCAGACCTACGATACGAACTTCGGCACGCTGCGCGAGGTTCAGCAGCCGCGCTACATTCAGTTCGGGATCAGGATATTCTTCTGAAATGAGACATGTTTTTCTGACCTGTCTGCTGGCTCTGTCTTGCGGGCTTTTTGCTTTGCCTCAGGCGTCACGTTCGACGAAGGCGACGGAAAAGCCCACATACAACGTCCTCTTCATCGCATCGGACGACCTGCGGCCCGAGTTGGGTTGTTACGGCAATCAGCTCATCAAGACGCCGAACATAGACCGTCTGGCCTCGCGCGGAGTTCGGTTCGAGCGGGCTTACGCCCAATATCCGCTCTGCAACCCGTCGCGCACGTCGTTGCTCACCGGAAGGTATCCGACGCAGACCGGCGTGATGGACAACGAGACCTGGTTTCGCGCGGAGCATCCTGAATTCGTCTCGCTGCCCCAACACTTCAAGGCGAACGGCTATGCGGCGCTGCGCGCCGGCAAAATCTTTCACGGCGGGATTGATGACACCGACGCGTGGACTGAGGGCGGCGAGGCGCGCGGCTTCACAGGCGCGCGACGCCCTCCGAATACCGCCAATGCGGCCAATGCGAATGGAGCGAGTCGCGCCTCGCAATCGGATCGCATAGTGGTTTTGGAAGGAGATGGAGAGTCGAACGGCGATTACCGGACGGCCACTCGGGCGATTGAATATATAGAGCGACACAAAGACCGCCCGTTCTTCCTGGCCGTCGGTTTCGCCAAGCCGCACAGCCCTCCCGCCGCTCCGAAGAAATTTTTCGACCTTTACGATCCGGCGAAGATTCGATTGCCGCCGGATTTCGCTCCGCGTCCCGCGGCGCCGCCCGGATTTCCCGACATCTCAATTCCGAGACGCAACGCCGATCTCTTCATCGGGCGCGACGCTTCAGAGGCTGAAGCCCGCGAGATGATACGCGCCTACTACGCTTCGGTCAGTTTCATGGACGCGCAAGTGGGGCGCGTAGTCGACGCGCTCGACCGGCTCGATCTGCGCGACAAGACCGTCATCATCTTCTGGGGCGATCACGGCTATCACCTCGGCGAGAAGGGCAAATGGTCGAAGGCCTACTCGCTCTACGAGGTCGGCGCGCGCGTGCCGCTGATTATCGCCGCGCCGCGCGTGAAGGCAGGAGTGAGTGTGCGCACTGTGCAACTGCTCGATCTATACCCGACGCTCGTCGAACTCTGCGGGCTGCCGATTGGAAGCAACCTGAGAAACACAAAACCGAACTTGTCGAACAGGCGGCCAACCGCGCCAAGCTACGCCGCCAATTGGACGCCGATCAATATGGCGCCTCGATCAATTGGAATGGCCGGGCTGAGTTCACTGCTGAAAATCCGCATCATTTTATCCTCGCGCCGGCGAGGCGGAATCACAGATTTGAATTCACGGCAGTGTTCTCTCCTTCTCCACTGACCGCCGCATTTCCGGCCGCAGCCGCGACTTTTGCGGCAAGCGCCGCCCATTGGAATCGCTTCTGGACTGAAGGCGGCGCAATCGAATTGGCCGAGAGCCGCGATCGCCGGGCGGCGGAGTTGGAACGCCGCGTAGTGTTAACGCTACAAACAAATCGTTTTTGAATCGGCGGAGTTCATGGCCTCGTTCGCGCATTTCGATGAGCATACGCGGCGATACGCGCTTGGTCCGCCGGTCATTCCCGCGCAGGAAAATCATCCCCCGCGCGAGACCTGGAATCCGACCTTCGAGCTGGCCTATTGGGCGTATGGGTTGAAAGCGGCCGGGGCGTGGCGTGACCGCCTTGGAATGAAGCGCAATCCGAAATGGGATGACGTGATCTCAAAACTCTCGCCGCTGGCGATGAAAGACGGCGTTTATCTGGCGCACGAAAACTGCCCGCAGACTTACACCGAGCGAAATCACGATCACCCCTCAATGCTCGCGGCGCTGGGCGTGTTGCCCGGCGACAGAGTCGACCGCGAAATCATGCGCCGCACGCTCCATAAAACGATGAAGGAATGGAAGTGGGACCAGACCTGGGGCTGGGATTATCCGATGACGGCGATGACGGCGGCGCGATTGGGCGAAACCGAAATGGCGGTAGACGCGCTGTTGCTCGAAAGCGAAAAGAACCGCTATCTCCCGAACGGCCACAACTGGCAGCGAAAGAATTTGCCTTGTTACTTGCCGGGCAACGGAGGATTGCTTTATGCCGTGGCGATGATGGCGGCCGGTTGGCGAGGCGCTCCCACGTCACACGCGCCCGGGTTTCCATCGGACGGCTCCTGGACGGTTCGCTGGGAAGGATTGAACTTCGAGTTGATGCGTGAAATTTGATCGAAAAGCCACTTCCATATGCCATATGGCATATGCCATTGGAACGGCTGCGTAGACACAAACTCCTACTACTGCAACATCCAGTAAAATTAGGTTCGGTTCGCTACAGTACCGCGCGCGTAGAGTGGGACAGACTTTAGTCTGTCCGTGGCATGAATTCAGGGCGGACAGACTAAAGTCTGTCCCACTCTACGCGCGGTACTGTATCAACGGCGCGATTAAATGAAACCGGAATGGCGGTAGACGCGTTTTCGCTTGAAAGCGATAAAATCAAGAAATGAAATGATCATATGAGAAGGAAAAACGCATTACGATTAGCGATCATCGCGTCTGTGTTCGCCCTTTTCTGGCTGGCGGCCCCGTGGTCTGCGCGTCAGGCGCAACAGGCGCAGCGCGACGCCGGCTTCGAGAAATTCGTGCGACCGTTCCTGGCCGAGAACTGCACCGGGTGTCACAACGCGGAGATGAAGACGGGCGGCCTGAACCTCGAGGCCTATTCAACGGTCGCCTCCATCATTCAGGATCGGCAGCGATGGGAGGAGGT
>Ga0137368_10001189_pt1 | contig 27337 bp, 26 predicted proteins | sample SagtaG_13_FD_104917 | JGI IMG/M metagenome (GOLD analysis project Ga0137368, IMG submission 104917) | Vadose zone soil microbial communities from Sagehorn Ranch, Mendocino, California, USA - Sage1_L_100_16 metaG | ecosystem: Environmental > Terrestrial > Soil > Vadose zone | place: USA...
GCCGAGCTGCGCGATGACGAGACGTTGCCGTTGCTCGGGAGATTGGCCCACGCGTTCGCCGTCGCGGGGCTCATCATGCGGACTCGCGGCGAATCGCCGGCCGGCGCCGGCATCGCCGGCTCGTCGGCGATGAATGTGGCGGTGTGCGGCGCGCTCGCCCGGTGGAAGGGCTGCACCGCCGATCGCGAGCAACTGCTCGCGATCGCCATGAACGTCGAAGCGCAGACGATTGGCGTTCCAACAGGACTCCAGGATTACCGGCCTGCCATGTATGGCGGCGTCGCCGCGCTCGAGCTCGGCGCTCACGGTCTTCGGCGCATCCCACTGGATCTCGATCCGCGGGAGCTCGAGCGGCGCATCGTCCTTTGCTACACAGGCGCGCCGCGGAATTCGGGCACGAACAATTGGGAGATCATGAAACGTCACATCGACGGCGATCGCTACGTCTTTGATTGCTTCGAGCGGATTCGCGACACCGCCGATGCGATGCGACACGCGCTCGCCCGCGGCGATTGGGATGGCACGGCACGCTGCCTCGCGGAGGAATGGGACAACCGGAAACGCCTGGCGCCCGGGGTGACGACGCCGCAGATAGACGATCTGATCGATCGCGCGCGTGCGGCTGGTGCTCAGGCTGGAAAGGTTTGCGGCGCCGGCGGCGGCGGATGTCTCTTCTGTCTTGCGCCGCCGGAGCGCGTGATGGATGTCAAAGAAGCCCTCACGGCGGGCCGCGCGCAAGTACTCCCGTTCCGCATCGAAACCGACGGGCTGAACGTGATCGTGGACGGGTAGGGCAATGCCTCTCCCCTACGACTGACGGCTATGGCCCTCGACAACGTCGCGGTTGCACGCGTCCTGAGCGAGATCGCCGACATGCTCGAACTGAAGGGAGAGAACCTCTTCAAAATTCGCGCGTACCGCAGCGCCGCAGACATCGTCGCGAACAGTCCCGAGCAGGTGGCGGCGTTGAGCGACGCGCAACTGCGTGAGTGGCCGGGCATCGGCAAAGACCTTTCCGCCCGTATCCGCGAAATCTGTGAAACCGGCACCTGTCAGATCCACATCGATCTGGCGGCGCAGTTTCCCTCGACGCTCCTGGAGCTTTTGCGCCTGCAAGGTGTCGGTCCTAAAACCGTCGCACTGCTCTACTCCACGCTCGGTATCGCATCGATCGATCAGCTCGAACAAGCGGCGCGTTCCGGACGGCTGCGCGAGCTGAAAGGCATGGGACCCAGAAAGGAACAGCTGCTGATTCAGGCGCTCGAACAGCAGCGCCAGCACTCGGGGCGGCACCTGCTCGCGGACACGGCCGCTGTCGCGAATCAGCTGATCGAGTACTTGCAGGGGCGTGTGGCGGAGGTTGAATTCATTGCTGTCGGGAGCTTGCGCCGCGCGACAGAGACCTGCGGCGACATCGACGTGCTCGCGGTCGGCGCTGGGCCTGAGGTGATGGACACGTTCAGCTCCTATCCTCTCGTCGACCGAGTCATGGGCAGAGGCGATACCAAGGCGAGCATCCTCATCCGCGGCGGCTATCAGGCAGATCTCCGCCTCGTCCCGCGCGAGAGCCGCGGTGCCGCGATGCAGTACTTCACGGGGTCGAAGCCGCACAACATCGTACTGCGCGACAGAGCCATCGATCGCGGCCTCCGGCTGAACGAATACGGTCTCTTCAACGTTGCGGACAATGCGCGTCTTGCGGGCGACACGGAAGAAGGCATTTACGAAGCGTTGGGCCTCGCTTGGGTTCCACCCGAGCTGCGCGAGCATCGAGGCGAAATCGAAGCCGCCGCTGAACGCCGTCTTCCGGCGCTCATCGCGCCGAGCGATGTGCGCGGCGATCTGCACATGCACACGACCGCGTCGGACGGCAAAGACGATCTCGAGGCAATGGTGTCCGCCGCACGTGAGGCAGGGCTCGTGTATATCGCAATCACCGACCACAGCAAAGCGCTCGCGATGGCGAACGGACTCGACGAGCGCCGCGCTCTGGAGCATGCGGAACGTATTCGCGACATCGATCGCCGGACGGAAGGAATGACCGTGCTCGCTGGAATCGAGTGCGACATCCTGCCGGACGGCACGCTCGACCTTGCCGACGAGTGCCTCCAGCAGCTCGACATCGTCATCGCGTCGGTGCACTCGGCCATCAGGCAAGAGGAAGCGGAGATCACGGCCCGACTCGTTCGTGCAATCGAGCATCCCTGGGTCGATATCGTGGCGCATCCCACGAATCGGATTCTCCTCCGTCGTGAACCCGCGCGGCTCAATCTGGATCGCGTTCTGGAAGCAGCTGCACGCAACGGCGTCGCGCTCGAAATCAACTGCCAGCTCGATCGATTGGATCTCTCAGACGTCAACGCGCGGCTTGCACGCGACCGCGGCGTCAAGCTGGTCATCTCAAGCGATGCCCACTCGACCGCGGCGCTCGCCGCCAAGCAGTGGGGAATTCTGGTGGCGCGGCGCGCCTGGCTCACGCGAGACGATGTGCTGAATACGTTGCCGTTCGACGCGTTCCGGCAGTCGCTCAGGCGGCATCGAACGCGCGCGCATGGATAAGCTCGCGGAGATTCGGAAGTTGTACTTCTCGGCGAATCGCGCAACAATCCAACGCGATTTCGATCGCGCCATCGATTTGCTGAAGTCCATGTCTACGGAAGAAGAGCGCGAGCGCGCCACCGCGTACATGCACGGATTGGCGGAGATGAAGGCGGAGTGGGGCCGGATCAAACCGACCAAGCGATCGAGTGCCGGGCGGCCCTGAAGGGCCGCCACTACGTAGTGGCGGGGCTTTAGAGGCTGTGAATATCAGTTTCCAGTTCCAAGTTTCCAGTTCAAAGTTCAGATATCAGTTAGTGAAGTTGCCAAGTTCGCTGAGCATTTCTGAACGTCCGTGGACTTTGAACTGACAACTGGGAACTGGCAACTGAAAATTCTCCGCGCACATGCTACCTCTCTCCGAGCGCAACCTTCTTCTTGGCCGCGGCCCGGAGCGGCTCTGGCACGTTGTGATCGACCGACACCGTCTTGAGATCCTTCTCGTTGAGCCGATTGAGGAGCGTCAGCGTCAGCGCGAGAGGCGTCTTCGCATTCCGCACGAGTGCGACAACGATGTTGTAGTTCTTGGTCCACGCGCGCGACTGGGCAACGGTGCGAAGCACGTCTTCGCTGACATTTCCCATCCGGGCGATGCTTTCGACCTCGCTCTCGGAGAGCTTCGGGCTGCTGAGCACCGCCAGCGACACGATTTTGTTCGGATCACGGGCGAGAACCGCGCGCACTTCCCGGTTGCCCTTCATCGCAGCCTTGATTTTTTGCGGAACGTTCAACGTCGCAAGCTGTTGAACGAGCGACAACTGATCTCCGGCAGCTGATAGCCAGGCTTCAGTATCCGTGCCTTCGGCCTCGAACAGTCCCGCGTCGCTGTCGGGTCGCGGCGACGCGGCCGGGGTGATTCCCCTGCTCACAAAGAAGGCCTTCAGTTCGCTGGGCATATCGCTTCTCGCGACATAACCCGACACGACATCGACCGGGATGCGCTGCAACGTGGCTTCCGCCGTTGTTCGAATCTCAGGGTCCTCGTCTTCGCTCAGCAGGGCAAGGATGCCAAGCTGCTCCAGCGGACGCGGCGTGACGCCACCCTGAGCAACCAACAGCCGCACATCGCGAGCAACTTCTTTGCGGCGAAATGAGTCGAGCAGTGGGTTGGATGGCTGCACTACTCGGACCGATCGACCCAGTCGTCGTAGTCGTCGCGGCTGATGTCGACCGACAGCGGCGTTCCTGCTCTGCCGAGCGATCGCGCAGCGCGACCATTGATGCTGAGATGAACTGCTCCGGCATCGGTGCCCTCGAGAACCAGCTCACGACCGAAATCGAGCTGCAGATGCTCGCCCGCATCGAGTATTCGCGCGATCACCTGGCGTCCATCGACCGTAACTTGCAGCGCGCAGCGTGAGGACACGGTCAACAGGACGGGGACCTCTTCTTCCGTTGTCTTCGCCGATTCGTCGAAACTTCCTGCGGGTCGCGCGTCGGGCTCGGTCCGCACCGGCGATGAATTGCGATAGACGCGCGAGCGGTCGGCACCGCGCACCGCGACCGAGAAGTAGAAGACGCCCGCCGCAATTGGCACCAGCGCGCCGAACAGGCTCAAGCCCGCACGAAGCCGGCGCGGACCCTTGCTCACTGGAGGCGGCTCCGGCGGAAGATCGTAACTTGTCGGCTTTCGACTCGGCAGCGGCGCGAGCGGCGGCAGATCGTCAGGGTACCGCGCCAGAAACGCTCGCAGCACAACCTCCGGATTGAGCCCAATCTCACGCGCGTACGCCCGTACGATGGCGCGGCGATACAGACCGCCGGGCAGTTGGGTTATGCGATCCGCTTCAAGCGCTTCGAGTGAACGGGTCGACAGCTTGGTTGCATCCGCAATCTGGCGTAGCGAGATGCCTGCGGTCTCGCGAGCGGCGCGAAGCCCTGCCCCGAACGAATGGGATTCCTGAATGGTCATAGGACCAACAAAACTGTTTTGGGGGGATGCCAGAACTGCCGTGCGGTCAAGAGCTGACAGGTCATATTAAGTAATGGCTGAGGCAGTGTCAAACACAAAACGCAGGCGACGGGCGATTTCTGCAACTTCCGCGGCGACATCGGACGCTTCCGCCGACGGGAGGAAGGCTCCGATGCCCGCGAGCCCGGCTGCGCCGGCGCGACCGAGCCGCGCAGCGGTCGATTCGGTCACGCCACCGATCGCCAGAACGGGAACCGCTCCTGCCGCCATCACGATTTGGCGCAAGCCTTCCTCGCCGAGGTGCGCGGAGGCATCCGGTTTCGACGGAGAGCTGAACGTGGTGCCGGCGATCAGGTAGTCGACGTCACCAGATCGTCTTACCCCTTCCACCGAGTGAACGGATCGGCCAATGCACAGGCGTCTCGCAATACGTCGCACAGCCGCGGTTTCGGCGCTCGCCTCGCGCAGATGAACGCCGCCGGCGTTGGCCGCGAGCGCCACATCCACACGTTCGTTCACGACAATCCTGGTCTTCGAGCCGCTCGCGAGCGCAACAGCTTCGCGGACCACCCGGGCGAGCGTGCGCGTGTCGAGATCGTTCTCGCGAATCTGGACGAGATCGATTTCGCCCTTTACGGCGCCCTCGATCTGCCGAAGAAGCAGTGCCGCCGGTTCGACGCGAGCTGTCGCCAGCTCTCGACTCAGGCGCTGCCGATCAGTGACGAGGCAGAGAAGCGGTCTCGTCATGGCGGGAGCGACCGAACATGTCGGCGAGCTCCGACAGAGCAGCGAACAGGTTCAGGACGCCGAGACCAGACACCGCTCCTCGCACGAAGTTGTTCGTGATGAAGTCGTGCAGCCCGGGGACCGCGTCGGCAAAATAGTTCCGGTCCCAGAAGGCTGACCATGGAATGAGAACGAGCAGCAGTCCCGCCTCGATGAGGAGGGCCACCAGTAGCAAACGTCTGAACAGGAGGGCTACCCTTTGATCTGGACTTTCGAGAGCCGCTCGATGCGATCGGACACGTCCCGATAGCCGCGCGACTCCGATTCGAGCTCAACGAAGACGGCCAGGGCGCGGCTAGGTTCTCCGAGCTCGTCGAGCGCCTGTCCTAAATCGTACAGCAAGGCACGTCCCGCGTCTCTCGTGGGCGGAGGCGACTCGGCCGCGCGCTCGAGCCACATGACAGCCAGGGCCGTCTCTTCGCGTTCCTGATAGATGCGTCCCAGCAGCGAGCAGGCGTCGAATCGTTGTCGCGGGGATCGCGCCGCTTCTTCAAGCGCCTGAACCGAGTCGTCGTACATCCCGAGCTCTCGGTACGTCAGTGCCAGCCGATACTGTTCCGCGGCCCGCTGCTCCAGAACGGCCTGCGCGGCGTCGTCGTGGCTCTCCTCAGACGATTCGAGTGATTCCGACTCGGACGTCGATTGCCACGCATCGGACGATTCGACTGTTGCCATTGGAGCTTCCATCGAGCTTTCGCCGGAATCTGCGGAAGCCACTTCGGGTGCTTCCGACGAGACGTCGCTCTCCCCCGCGTCGTTCAACTCTTCGAACTCGTTCAGGTCGAGGACATCCGTGCTGAAGAAGGGGCTCTCGCCACTGACACGCTCGTTGATGACTTTGTCGGGATCGCTCTCGCCTGTCATGACCAGCGCGCGGCGGAACCGATCGAGGTTCGCGCGATTGGCGGAATCGACCGCAACGAGGTCCTCGCTGATAATTCGCGCCTCGAGTCCTCGACCAACTTCCAGATACGCGTCTGCGAGCTGTGCTTGCGCCTCGTACATCGCGCGGTCGAGTCCGCCGTCTACGCAGACATCCACGAGCCGCATCAGCGCGACGATGTGAGACGGCACGCGGATGACAAACGGCTCGAGCGCCGCCACCGCCGCGGCATAATCGCGCTCCGCACGCGCGGCGTCGACCACTGCATCGACGCAAAGATAACCAGCATCGGGCGACTGTTCAGTGAGCCGCCACGCGAGATCGAGAACGGCGTCGCGGCTGGAGGGATCGAGACGAATGACCTGTGCCGCCGCGTCCCGGCCTTCCGTCATGCGGCCGGCGCTCAGCTCGATTTCCGCGAGCGTCAGCCACAGCCCGGCATCCTGGCCCGCTGTTTTTGGCGTGAGAAACGCCCGAGCCTTTTCGAGCTCGCCTTTGTTGACAAGTGCCCGCGTCAGTCGCGCGCGTGTGGCGGCATCGTGGGGATCCTTCTGTGCGATTGCGGCAAGGACGTCCAGCAGATCTTCACCGCGGCCCGCTTCGTCGAGTGCCGCTGCCAACTCCCGCAGCTCGGCCACGCTGTCGGCAATTGCACGTGCGCGTGCCAGGAGACCGCTCTGGAGATAGCCACTCAGCAGTCGTCGTCGAAGCTCCGGGTCCTGCGAATTGAGCTCGAATGCCAGCTGAAACGCGCCCAGCGCTTCGTCTGGACGGCCTTGCTGGTCGTACTCGACACCGACAGCGGTGTATTCGCGTAACGCCGCGGCCTTGTCGCCGGTCTCAGCCGCAGCACGGGCGGCACTGAGACGAGCGTCGAGATCTTCGGGATCCAAGGCTCCGATACGTATCGTGATTTCTGCGGCGCCCCTGGTATCGCCGCGCGCTCGCCGCCGCTCCGCCGCCGCGTGCAGGAATGTCTTCGCGTCGAGCGTCAGACCCTGCTTCGCCGCCATCTCGGCGGATTGCAGCGCCGCGTGATCGTGGTCCGGCTTGATCTTCAGAATCTTCTTGTAGACAGCAGCGGCCTTCGGGTAGAAGCCTTCCTCCGCGAGGTGATCGGCGATGCGCGTGTACTGGGTGACACCGTTCTCGATTTGATTGGCACGGACGTACAGGTCGCCCAACGCGTTGGCGCTGTTCCAGTCGCGCGGGTGCTTATCGATGATCCGCCGGTATTCGTCGATGGCGACATCGATTCGGCCCTGGCGCAGCGCCTTTTCGGCCTTCTTGAGCGTGCCTTCGCGATCAAATGCCGCCATCAGCTCTCGCTTTCAATTGAATCGAACAGGCTTGGGGGCCTGAACGACCGCCGGTGAGCGCTCGAGTAGCCGTGCCGCGCGACGGCCGCCAGATGTTCCGCGGTTGCATACCCTTTATGTCGGTCGAAACCGTATCGAGGATCATCGGCATGCAAGCGGTCCATGAAGCGGTCCCGCGTGACCTTCGCGATGATCGAGGCCGCCGCGATGGCGGCGCACTGTCGATCCCCCTTCACCACGCCGCGCTGCGCCATCAGCAGTGCCGGAATGTGAAATGCGTCCACCAGAACCAGGTCAGGGAGGGGAGCCAAGGAATGAATCGCCCGTTGCATGGCTCTGAACGTGGCCTGATGGATGTTGATCTCGTCTATTTCCGCCGGGTCCGCCGACGAGACCGCCCACGCAACCGAGCGAGAGACAATCTCGTCGAACAACCGATCCCGGCAGAGCGCCGTCAACGCCTTCGAGTCGGCCAAACCGGGAATATGCCGATCCGGGTTGAGCACGACGGCGCCCGCCATCACCGGCCCGGCAAGGCAGCCGCGTCCGACCTCGTCGACGCCTGCGACACACACGAACCCATATCGCCGGAGCGAGTTTTCAATGGTGCGTCGCGCGCCGACCTTCTTCACGACGAGGGTAACGTTCCTAAGGTGCCTAAGGTGCCTAGGGTGCCTAATGTGCCCAGGGTGCCTAAACTGCCTGTTTCTTCACTTCCTTCATCCGCGCGGCCTTCCCCTTCAACTCGCGGAGGAAGTACAGCTTTGCGCGACGAACCTTGGCCGAGCGGACGACGTCGACCTTCTGGATGATCGGCGAATGCATGGGGAAGATTCGCTCGACACCCTGGCCGAACGAGACCTTCCGCACGGTAAACGACGCGCGCGCGCCGCCGCGCCGCAAGTTGATCACCACGCCTTCGAAGATCTGGATGCGCTCTTTGTCGCCTTCCTTTACTCTCACGTGCACACGGACGGTGTCGCCCGCCTTCATCCGCGGTCGATCGACCAGTTGCCCTTTTTCGATCACTTCGATGGCGCCCATGTCACTTGCTCCCTTCTTCTCTACTCGCGCGCGCGCGCGCGTTCGATGTCGCGCAGAATTTCTCGCTCTTCCTCGTCCAACGCGGCGCCGCGCAGCAGATCGGGCCGCTGCTCCAGCGTGCGCTCGATGGCCTGCCGGCGACGCCAGCGCCGGATCTCACCGTGATGGCCCGACACCAGCACATCGGGCACCCGGTAGCCGCGGAACTCCGCAGGGCGTGTGAAGTGCGGATAATCGAGCAACCCGCGCTCAAACGAGTCGGCCTCGACCGACTCCTCGTCGCCCACGACCCCTGGCACCCAACGACTCACCGCATCAACGATGACAAGCGCCGGAAGCTCGCCACCGGACACGACGTAATCGCCGATCGACACTTCCTCGGTCGCGACGTGCTGCCGGACGCGATCGTCGACACCCTCATAGCGGCCACAGATCACGGTCATCTGCGCGGTCGCGGCAAGCCGCCGGGCATCAGCCCGCGAAAACACCTTCCCTGCCGGAGACGTCAACAGCACCGCGCCCAACGCGCCGCGCGTTGATTGAATTCGATCCACGGCCAGGAACACCGGCTCGGGCTTCAGGACCATTCCGGGTCCACCGCCAAACGGCACGTCGTCCACGACGCGGTGACGATCGGTCGTAAAATCCCGAAGATCGTGAATCACGATATCGAGCAGCCCGCGCGCACGCGCTCGAGCAACGATTCCCTCGCCCAGCGCGGCCTCGACCATGCGCGGGAAGATCGTGATGATGTCGACCTTCACTGACGCCAGTCGCCATTCACTTCGAGCAGTCCCTCAGGCGGAGTGACCGTGATTGTCTTCGACGGCACGTCCACGCGGCAAAACTCCTCTGCCAGGGGAATCAGCACCTCTCGCCGGGCGCCACGAACCACCAGGCGACTCGCCTCGCCGGCTCCTTCAACCGCTGTCACTCTGCCGATCGACTCGCCCGTGCCGGTGACAACTTCACAACCGATCAGCTGATGATGATAGAAAGTGCCCGGCGGCAGTTGTTCCTGTTCGTTCGCCGGCACTTTCAACTCCGCACCTGACAGTCGCTCAGCTTCGTCAATTGAGCCGATGCCCGCCAGTCCCAATATCGGCCGTTGCTGTTGAAACCTTACTGAGGTTACCTGCAACTGCTCGACTCTTCCATCGGGTCGTTTCGCAAACAATGTCGCGCCCGGCTTGAAGCGATCCTCGGGAAAGTCGGTCTCGAGATTGACGATCACCTGCCCGCGATTGCCATGTGTTCTCGCGACAATACCGACGAGCACCATATCGTCCCAGTTTCCCGGCGCTTCCTTCGGTCCTTCGCTGTCTTCGCGGCTGTCGTCACGCGAGGCAGGCATCGTTACCGCGCCGACGCATCGCGGATATCAAGCGTCGCGCGCCGCCCCTCTCCTTCCGTCGCGGCGGCCAGCAGCGTGCGGACAGCGGCCGCCGTGCGACCTTGACGACCGATCACGCGACCGAGATCACCTGGCGCGACCTGCAGCTCGATAATCGTCATGCCGCGGCGCTCGCTTTCCGTAACACGAACTGCGTCGGGCTGATCGGCCAACGCACGTGCGACGGTTTCCACAAGTCCCTTCAGATCAGGCACAGAAGTCTCCCGCAGACGCATCGGTCAAAGCATTCACACCTGCCACCACCGCCCAGCACTCGGCACTCGGCACCTGGCACTCGGCACCTGGCACTGAACGGCACTTAGCACTCGGCACTCGGCACTTGCCACTCGGCACTTGCCACTCGGCGATTGGCACTTTACTCGGCCTGCTCGGCCTCTGCTTGCGCAGGCGCCGGAGCCGGAGCTGGCGCCGTTGGCTCGGCTGACAGCGCCTCTGCGGGCGCGGCCGACCGATCCTTCGTCAGATGGCGGGCCAGCAAGGTGCGAACCGAGTCTGACAGGCGTGCGCCGTTTCTCACCCAGTGAGTGACGCGCTCGCGGTTGATCTCGACGACAGCCGGCTTCGTGCGTGGATTATACGTGCCAAGGATTTCGAGAAAGCTGCCCTCACGCGGCTCGCGACCTTCGGTCACGACCACACGATAGAACGGACGCTTTTTCGAACCCGTGCGACGCATGCGTATTGAAAGCATTTGTTCCCTCAAGTTACTTCATCAGACTGAACGGTCCCTTTTTCTTCTTCTTCTTCGGCGCGTCCGGTATCGGCTCGCCCGTCATCTGGCCAACGACTTTGAGCATCCGCCGCATTTCGTTGAACTGCTTCAAGAGGCGGTTCACATCTTCGACCGACGTTCCACTGCCGCGCGCAACGCGTTTGCGGCGGCTGCCATCGATGACCTCGGGGTGTTTGCGCTCTTCGGGCGTCATCGAGTTGATGACGGCCTCGATGCGGCGCAGCTGACGCTCGTCAGGCTTCATCGCCGCGGTGCCGGCGCCAGCCGCGCCTTTTGTGAGGTTGCCGATGCCGGGCAGCATGCCGAGGATGTGCTCGAGCGGCCCCATTTTGCGGAGCGTCTTCAACTGATCGCGGAAGTCTTCGAGCTAGAAGCCGCCTTTCTTGATCTTCTCTTCGAGCTGCTCTGCCGCTTGCTCGTCGATGGCCTCTTCGGCACGCTCGATGAGCGACAATACGTCGCCCATGCCCAGCAGCCGCGAGACGAAGCGATCGGCGTGAAATGGCTCGATATCCTCGGTGCGTTCGCCGGCGCCAACAAACGCAATCGGAACGCCCACGACCGAGACGACCGACAGCGCGGCGCCGCCTCGGGCATCACCGTCGATCTTCGTGAGGACGACGCCGCTGATGCCGATCTGACGGTTGAACTCGCCGGCGCTCTTGATCGCGTCCTGCCCAGTCATGGCGTCCGCGACGTACAGCAGGTCTACCGGCCTGGTCGCCTCCTTGATCGCGACCAGTTCCTTCATCAGCTCGTCGTCAATATGCAGTCGACCGGCGGTGTCGACGATGACCACGTCGCTGCCGATGTTTCGCGCGGTGGCAAGCGCGCTCCTGGCGCGTGACAGGGGGTCCATGTCACCTGCAGGGTCGTGCACACGCACGTTTGCTTTGTCGCCCATCACCGCCAACTGCTGGATGGCAGCGGGCCGTCGAACGTCTGTCGACACGAGCAGCGGGTGGCGGCCCTGCTTGGCGAGCCAGCGACCGAGCTTGGCCGACGTCGTCGTCTTGCCGGATCCCTGCAGACCCAGCATCAGGATCACGCGCGGCCGGGCGGACGTATCCTGCAGGCCGCCTTTCGCATCCCCAAAGAGCGCAATCAGCTCGTCGCGAACGATCTTGACGACGTGCTGACTGGGCGTGAGGCTGCGAAGGACGTCCTGATCCATCGCGCGATCGCGCACGCGATCGATAAATGCCTTGACGACCTTGAAATTGACGTCCGCTTCGAGCAGCGCCATCCGGATTTCGCGGAGCGCCGCCTCCACCGTTTCAGGCGTGAGCCGCGTTTCGCCTTTGAGCGAACGAAACACGTCCTGCAAGCGATTGCTGAGAGCGTCAAACATTGGTCTAATCGCGGCCTGGCGGTGACGAACCGGTCTCCCGGTGGCGAGGCAAACGCTTATCTTACAGGGGGTTGGGGGAGTTTCGCAAACATTCGGTTCGAGGTTCGACAGTTCGAGGTTCGAGTGTTCGGAGTTCGAAGGTTCAGATTCGAGTGTTCCGAGTTCGACGGTTCGGATTCGAGGGTTCGGAGTTCGACAGTTCGAAGTTCGAACGTGCGGGGTTTCGATCGCTTGAAGTTCGAGCATTCGGAGGGGGAGTGTTCCGGCTTCAACGTTCACACGTTCCCAAGTCGAGCGCTGGGAGGCCGTGGTCCACCCCCGACGGCCGATCGAACCATAACCCTCGAACGCCGAACCTTCGAACCCGGAACTCTCGAACCCGGAACTCTCGAACCTCGAACCCCGAACCTCGAACCTCGAGCCTAGACGGAATCCAGCCTATGCCCCAGCTTGTCCTTCTTCGTCTTCATGTATTTCCGCGTGTGCTCGGAGAGCGGCACTTCGAGCGGCAGCCATTCGAGGACGCTGAGGCCATAGCCTTCAACGGCCACCATCTTGCGCGGGTTGTTGCTCAGGAGTCGCATCGAGCGAATGCCAAGCGCGCGCAGGATCTGTGACCCGATCCCGTAATCGCGCTGGTCTGCCTTGAAGCCGAGACGCTCGTTCGCCTCTACGGTATCCAGGCCCTGATCCTGCAGCTCGTACGCGCGGAGCTTGTTGGCGAGTCCAATACCGCGTCCTTCCTGATTGAGATACAGGAGCACGCCGCGACCCTCCTCGGCGATGCGCTGCATGGCCGACTCGAGTTGCGCGCCGCAGTCACAGCGAGCGGAGTGAAAGACGTCCCCCGTCAGACATTTCGAGTGCACGCGCACGAGCACGCCCTCGCCATCGCCAATCTCACCGTGCACGAGGGCCACATGCGTTTCCTTGTCGATGAGGCTCTCGAAGCCGTGGATGCGGAAGTGGCCGTAGTCGGTCGGCAAATCGGCGGATGCGACCTTGCGTACGAGCGCCTCGTTCCGCATGCGATAGCGAATCAAATCGGCAATCGTGATCATCAGCAGCTTGTGCTTGCGCGCAAACCGCGTGAGCTCGGGCACGCGAGCCATCGTGCCGTCCTTGCTCATGATTTCGCAGATCACACCAGCCGGATACAAGCCCGCCATGCGTGCCAGATCGACTGCCGCCTCCGTTTGCCCTGCGCGCACGAGGACGCCTCCTTCACGCGCGCGCAGTGGCAGCATGTGACCCGGACGCGCCAGGTCGGTCGGTTTCGTACGTGGATCGATCGCCGCCAGCACCGTACGCGCCCGATCCGCCGCCGAGATACCTGTGGTCACCCCGGCCTTTGCGTCAATCGGCACGGTGAACGCAGTTTCGAATCGTGTCGTGTTGTTGCCGACCATCAACGGAATCTCGAGCTCGTCGAGTCGATCGCCTGTCACCGGCATACAAATCAACCCACGGCCTTCGATGGCCATGAAGTTGATGACATCTGCGGTCACCTTTTCGGCAGCGATGGTGAGATCGCCTTCGTTTTCCCGGTCCTCGTCATCGACGACGATCACCATTTCGCCGCGGCGAATGGCCTCGATGGCCACATCGATGGCCGCAAACGGTCCACGCGCGCGCGCGCCCTTTGCGATTTTGAGTTTTGCTGTCATGACTCGGCTGCCTGTTGGAGATTATGGCCGGCCAGCTCCATCGCCCGCACGACGTACTTTCCGATCATGTCGAATTCGAGGTTCACCTCGTCGCCGACGCCAAGCGCGTCGAGGGCGGTGTGCTCGAGTGTGAACGGCACAACCTGAAGGTCGAACCGGCTGTCGCCGAGGCCGGCAATCGCCAGGCTCACGCCGTCGACGGCTACTGACCCTTTGCGCACGAAATACGCTTTGAACTCTGAAGGAAAGCCTACAGTAATCCAACGGCACTCCTCTTGTCGGCGCACCTCCTGGACGACGCCCACAGTGTCGACGTGTCCAAGGACGAGATGGCCGCCAATGCGGGAGTCCACGCGCAGCGCACGTTCGAGGTTAACGCGCTTGCCGCGCTGCATCTGACCGAACGTCGTCACGCGCACCGTTTCCGGACCGATGTCGGCCTGTACCTCGTCGGCGCCGCTGACGATGGCCGTCAAGCACACGCCGTTGACGGCAACACTATCGCCGGGTGAGATCGATGGAGCCAAGGTCGTCTCGACGCGCAGCCTGAAGCCATCCGCCATCGGCTTCAGCTCGGCGACAGTGCCAAGTGCCTCAATGATTCCTGTGAACATCCGCCTCAATCCAGATATCGGAGCCGCGCGGCTCCACCGTCGTCAACGTGAGCGCGGCCCGCGGCACGCCGGCGCCGGCAAAGAGCGGCACCCCATCAGCGCCGAGCGTACACGGCGCCACGATCAGGTGCATGCGATCCACGAGCGACGCTTCCAGAAATGCGCGATGCAAGCACGCGCCTCCTTCCACGAGCAGCGTCGAAACGTCCCATTGAAGCAGCATTTCAGCCGCGGCTCGTAGATCGTCAGCCGCAATCACGGTCGCGCCGCGCCGTTCCAGGGCCTCGTCGCGATTAGCCGCGTCACGAAGAGCTGCGCGGCTGGTGACCATTATCACCGGACCTTCGCCAAACGTCGTAAACACTCTCGCTGCCGCTGGCGTGCGCAGGCGGCGATCGAAAATCGCCCGGACGAGCGGCCGCACTCGATGACTGTGCCTGGCGGTCAGCAGCGGATCGTCGATCAGCATCGTGCCCGACCCAACCGCAATCGCATCGACCGACGCTCGCAGCTGATGCGTCTTGCGATTGGATTCTGGCGACGAAATGCGTGTCTGGCGGCCCGCCACCGCGATTTTCGCATCGAGACTGGCAGCGGCCTTCGCGATTACGAGCGGCCGGCGCTCGCTTTTCACTCGCATGAACGCGGCATTCAGACGCTCCGCGTCCGCTTGGCACACGCCCTCCACAACGGTAATTCCTGCGGCGCGCAACTCGCCCATTCCGCAGCCGTTCACTCTCGGATCCGGATCCCGCATGGCCGTCACGACGCGAGCGATTCCCGCGTTGATGATCTCGCGCGTGCAGGGACCCGTACGGCCAGTATGACAGCACGGCTCGAGCGTCACGAACAACGTGCCGCCGCGCGCTCGGTTGCCGGCAGCGGCCAGAGCGTGAACTTCGGCGTGCGGCTCACCGGCCCGCGCATGCCACCCGTGACCGACGACGACACCCGCCGAATCGACCACAACCGCGCCGACCATGGGATTGGGTGTGGTCCGCCCTTGTCCGCGTGCGGCGTGAACCAGAGCACGAGCCATCAAATCGGTATCGGTTACCACTTTTCCTGAAAGAGCGCTTCGACGTAATCGGCGGCGGAGAACGGCAGCAGATCGTCGATGGCCTCGCCCACACCGACGAAGCGGATCGGCAGTTTCAGATCGTGCGCAATCGCAACCGCGACGCCGCCTTTTGCGGTGCCGTCAAGCTTCGTCAAGACGATGCCCGTCACTCCGGCGACGCTCGTAAACTCCCGCGCCTGCACGACCCCGTTCTGTCCGACCGTGGCATCGAGCACCAGCAACACTTCGTGCGGCGAGCCCGGCACTTCGCGTTCCGCGACGCGGCGAATCTTGCCGAGCTCGTGCATCAAATTCGTGCGCGTGTGCAGGCGGCCGGCCGTGTCGACGAGAACGGTGTCGCGGCCGCGCGATTTGCTCGCGGCGAGCGCGTCGAACACGACGGGGGCCGGATCCGAACCCTCACGCGCCCGCACCATGTCGACGCCGGCGCGATCCGCCCAAATCTGCAGTTGATCGACCGCGGCCGCTCGAAACGTATCAGCCGCGCAGATGAGCGGCTTGCGCCCGTCGGCTTTGAATTGATTTGCGAGCTTGCCGACGGTCGTTGTCTTGCCGGTTCCGTTGACGCCAACGACGAGCATGACATGCGGTTTCGTGCCGTTCGGAATTGGCCGTGCAGCGCCGGCGAAGATACGATGGATTTCCTGCTTCACGAGATCGCGAAGGCTCTCGCCGCGCCGCGCGCGACTGCGAACCGCTTCGACGATTTCAGCGGTCGCTTCGACGCCGATGTCGGCCATGATCAGCAGCTCTTCGAGCGCTTCGAGCGTCTCGACGTCAACCGCACGCGTGCGCTGCTCGGGCGTGTCGGCGCGCTCCATCAGCGCTTCGAACTGCGAGGTGAACTGCTGCGCCGTGCGGGAAAGGCCCGCCTTCAGGCGATCGAAAAATCCCATTGAACCAATTGTACTGATCGGACTGGCCACGTACAGGCCGCAGTGACACCAAGACACAGAGAAAACGTTGTATGAGATCGGTGACCAATAAGGGTTTTCTAAAGAGATCTCGTAAAACCGTTCTCGGTGGCTCTGCCTCTCTGTGGCGCGTACGTGGTCGGCTCTCTTCAGGCTTCCTGTCGCTGTCTCCGCCCCATCAACTCGCACACCGCGCTTCGAGCATCGCGCCGGCCCGCCAGGACTTCCGCTATCTGCGCTGCAATCGGCAGCTCGACGCCGGCACGCGTGCCGAGCGCGAGGGCGGCGTGCGTCGTTCGCACGCCTTCGGCCACCATCTTGGTGCTCGACAGAATCTCGTTGAGCGAGCGACCATGAGCCAATTCCACTCCGACATGGCGGTTTCGACTGAGTGTTCCCGTACACGTCAGCACGAGATCGCCGAGCCCTGCCAATCCGGATAACGTCGCGCGGTCCGCGCCAAGCGAAACCGCCAGCCGTGCAATCTCGGCGAGACCGCGCGTGATGAGCGCGGCAAGCGCGTTGTGGCCAAGGCCGAGGCCTTCGACGACGCCGGCGGCGATCGCGATGATGTTTTTCAGCGCGCCGCCGATCTCGACACCAACCAGATCGCTGCTGCCGTATAGCCGCAGCGCTCCCGATCGAAACCCCTCCTGCACGCGCTCGACAGCGCCAGGCGTCATCGACGCGGCAACAATCGCGGTTGGGAGCTCGCGCGCGAGCTCGACGGCGAAGCTTGGACCCGACAATGCAACCACAGCGGCGACGCCGGACAACTCCTGCCGCACGACCTCTGACATTCTCAGGAGCGACGTCTCCTCGAGACCTTTCGCGGTGCTGACCACGATGGCATCCGCCGGAACGTGCGGCGCGGCCGCGCGGAGCACCGATCGCATACCGTGGGACGGGACGGCAATGACCACCATGCCCGCGTCCTGCAGTGACTCCGCGATCGAACCCATGGGACGAACCGTCGCGGGGAAATTGAAGTCAGGCAGGTACACGGCATTGGCTCGCCGCACGCTCATGTCGCTCGCGAGGGCAGAATCGCGCGCCCACAGCCGCACCTCGTGGCCGATGCGCCCGAGGTGAATCGCGAGCGCCGTGCCCCAGCTCCCGGCGCCGATAACGCCGACAACGTGTGCGCTCACGCGCCCGCCACCAGAAGAGAATCCATCTATCGGGTGCGCAAGGGAACTGCGCACAACGGAGTATACGTTGGCCCTTTGGGCGAAAGCCGGCTCTGATAGAGCGTCACGTGATCGACGAGGGTATGCGAGGCGCCGGGCTCGAGACCTTCCAGAACTCTCGGCCAGTTGAACTTGACGTCGGCATTGCGGATGCGGCCGATCGTGAGGTGCCCGCGAAACTTTCGTTCCTCGCCTGGTCCGACGATGGGTTCGAGTCGCGTGTTGACGGCGGATGCGAGGGCGGCGAGCGCTTCGTGACTGCTGGACGCACCGAGCCAGATGACGCGCGGACGACGCCCGCCGGGAAACGTGCCGAGCTCGGTCCACTGCGTGTCGACGGCTGAAATCTCGAACGGCGCCGTAAGAACGGTCTGCACCTCGGCGCCGGCAGCCTCGGACACCTCGCCTATGAACCGAAGGGTCACGTGCGCGGCCTCGTCGGCCACCCACGTGACGCGCGGCGCTCGTCTCGCGTTCGCAAGGCGTTCCTGCAGCACCTCACGGACGCGGCGAAACTGAGCGCGCGTGTCGGCGCTCACGTCCATTGCCACGAAGAGCCGCACGTTACTTCTTGATCCAGTCCGGATTGACAGGCGCGCCAATCAGCACGCGCCGCACCATGTCGAGCGCAGTGAACGCCGAAAAGGCTTTGACGTGTTCGCGGTTGCCGGGAAATCTCATCGTTCGCACATGCGTGGCGTAACCTGCGTCCACTGCCCCATTGTTGGGAGCGGCCACAGCAATGCAGACCATGCCAACGGGCTTCTCCGGCGTGCCTCCCGAAGGTCCGGCGATTCCCGTAATGCCGACACCGACTTCGACGTTGGCGCGTTCACGAGCGCCCGTTGCCATTGCCGTCGCCACGGCCTCACTCACCGCGCCATGTGCCTGCAGCAGCTCTGGCGCGACGCCGAGCAACTCGATCTTTGCATTGTTGCTGTACGCCACGATCGCCCGCTCGACATAATCCGACGACCCGGCAACGTCGGTCAGGCGCGACGTGGCAAGTCCACCGGTGCAGGATTCCGCAAGAGCAATCCTCCATCCGCGCGAGCGCAGCAACTCGCCGACAACCTCTTCAATCGACCGCGAATCACGAGTGAAGATATCGCTGCCAAGCGCCGTCGCCATCTGATCCACCGCGCGATCGAGCGCGGCGTCCATGGCCGCGACATCGCTGCCTCGCGTCGAGAGGTGCAACTCCACGGGACCAGGCATCGCGAGAATAGTCGTCTCGATTTGCGGAGATTCCTCACGCCAGCGCGCGTAAATGGGCTGCGCAACTTCCTCGACGCGCGACTCGCCGCGGCCGGCAATCTTCAGCACGCGTCGCAGAACCCGCAGTCCGGAGGCTCGCGGCTGAAGCCGCTCGTTCACCAGCCGCTCGAACATCGGCCGCAACTCTCGCGGTGGCCCGGGGAGAAGCGCAACGCCCTTCCCATCGGTTTCAATCCAGAGTCCCGGCGCAGTGCCATTCGGATTGTCGAGCACCGTTGCGCCGGCTGGCACCATCGCTTGTCGCCGATTCACCTCCGGCATCTTCCAGCCGCGTGCTGCAAAGCGCCGTTCGAGTTTGTCGATGATGTCCGGGTCTTCGCTCATCGCGAGCCCGAGATGATCTGCTACCGTCTCGCGTGTCACGTCGTCTTCAGTCGGACCCAATCCGCCGGAGAACACGACGAGATCTGCGCGCGCAAGCGCTTGCGAAAAACACGACTCCAGCTCGCCGCGATCGTCGCCCACGATCACCTTCGCGACGACGTCGACGCCGATGTTGTTGAGGAGCTCCGTGATGTACAGAGAGTTGGTGTCGAGGCGCGTCGGAGTCAGCATCTCGCTTCCTACAGCGATGATGACCGCACGCCGAAAGGGCGTCATACGAACCAGCCGGGAAGGAAGATCACGAGCAGTCGCATGGCGCCATGTGAATAAAGCGCCGCCATCGCATCGTCCATCATCACTCCGAACCCGCCTGGCAGCACCTCGAGGCGGTCCGCAGGATATGGTTTTATGACATCGAAGACTCGAAACAACAAAAAGCCAGCGCACGCTCCGAGCACGTTCACGTGAAGGAATGCGAGCGTGATAAGGATGCCGAGGACCTCGTCGATCACGACAGGGCCGGGATCTTTCCCGCCCAGCAACCGTTCGGCTATCGTCGCCGACCAGATGCCGACGATGAGCGTGACCACCATGGCAATCGCTTCAAGCCGCCAACCATCGACGAACCGCAGCAGACCGTAGACGAAGAGACCCGCCACGGATCCGGCGGTGCCTGGGGCGATGGGAAAGCGGCCGACGAAGCCGGCGGTGGCTATGAAGTACGCGAGCCGATCGATCACATGGCCTTGACGACGCGGGTGCCCGCGAGCCGATCGTGCAGGGCTCTGCCGTCAGCGGACATGAGCGCAGGCAAGTACGCCAATCCAAGGGTCGCGATCGACACCAGTGCGCCCGCCATACGCAGCACCGCGCCGGCGACATCCACGCTGCCGCCGTGATCGCGAACCACACGGATGCGGGCGATCATTTTTCCGATTGTCTGGCCGCCGGCCGCGACAAACGCGATCAGGTATCCGCCGTTCAGCAAGAGCAGAAAGGCGCCCATGGGCACAACGGGAATCTTGCGCGCCTGTTCAAACGAGAGACCGGCAATTGCCAACGTGAAGTACAGGACTGCCGCATCGATTGCGGCCAACAAAGCCAGATCGATGATCGAGCTCGCCAGGCGAGCGATACGCGACGCTGCGGGAGCGATACCGTCGGAGGCGGCCGCTGCCGTGGACGGTGCGGCCGCGGGTTCCAGATCGAGATCGAGCGGGCCCTCGTCGCGTCGAATGGTCCTCGGCGTTCGACGCCGTGTCACTTCAGGCGTCGAGCGCCGAACGGCCAACGGCGGCCGAACAGGTCGCGGGCTCGTAATGAGAGGCCCATCGCCCTGCTGTGTCGATGGTGCCTTGAAGAGCGGCAATGCTGCTGCGGCGGCCTCGTCGCGATCGGCGTAGGTCTCGTCTACTTCTCCCGCGGGCGGCGTGGCGACCGCAGTCGATGCACGGCGAACATTCGTTTGCCGAGCTGATTGATCGCTCCCGATGACGCGATTCAAATCGAGTGCATTCGCATGATCGGTGGGCGTCGGCGACTGCGCGCTCAAGTCGAAATCCGAGAGCGGCGCCTCAGGATCGATCGCGGGCCGCAGCGGCAGTTCGGGCGGCGTTTGCGTGTGGGTTGAAAGCGAAAAATCGTAGCCGCAATGGCGACAGCGGTCGGTCGTCTCGAATCCAAGATAGCCGCACTTAGGGCACTTCATTCGCGGGTCTCAGATCGGCGGCCGCCGCGGCGAGCAGCTCTCGTTGAATGTCCGCGCGGAGGCGATCGGCCTCGACACGTCCCGCGGCGCCGATCGGAACGCGATCGAGCTGCCGCAGTGCGTCGCGCAGGCGACCGGAGGTGAAGAGGGACCGGGCACGCGCGATGTACAGCTCAGTGGCGGAGGCCACCGGCAGCTGATCGGACGCGGGCATTAGAATCGCCGGCGTGGTGCGTCGCGTCTGGCTGGCAAACCACGCACCGACATCGGTCAGTGTCAATCCCCACAGCGCAACAGCCGCTACGGCAAGCACCCCGATGGCGGCGAGCGTCATCGCGCCCATTCCAATTCGCCGCCGCGTGCCTGGCTGCGATGGCAGAACCGGTTCCGGAGCCGCCGCGGGCGTCAGCCACGAGCTGCGCGTGCGATGGGGCTTCCGCGACGAAGTGGTCCGGCCTAACCGTTCGATGCGATCGAGCACGCCCAGCGCCAAATCGCGAGAGGCGCCGCGCTCGAGGGCATTCGAGACCAGCTCGCGCGCGCGAGCCACGTCGCCGCTCGTGAACGCGTCGAGGCCCTGGTGCATCAATGCCTCGGATTCGCGCTGCCGTTCGGCTTGCGCGCTGCGCGCACGCTCGATGTAGGCGCGCGCCCGATCGTGCTGGCGATCGAGGAACAGCACGCGAGTCCAGAGGTTGATGGCTTGTTCGTAGTCGTTGGCGAAATAGCGATCCAACCCGGCGAGCAGAAGCTGCTCGATTCGCGCCTCGCGCTCGGCGTCGGTGAGCGCGTCGGAGGCTGGTTTCTCGGATCGAGCAGGATCCATCAGGAAGTCGACGGCAGTATAGCAGGCCGTGTGAAATTCTTCACCGGCTTCGAACCGGGTCAGCGGCGCAGAAGACGCCTCTACAATGACCTCATGGCGATCATCGAATGTGTGCCGAACATCAGCGAAGGCCGCCGATCGGACGTGGTGTCGGCCATCGCGGCCGATCTCGCCGCGATCGATGGTGTGCGAGTGCTCGACGTGCAATCGGATGCGGCACATCATCGCTCCGTGCTGACCCTCGCCGGCGATGCCGCACCGCTGAAGGAAGCTGTCCTGCGGCTGTTCGACAAGACGATCGGCGCTGTCGACCTGCGGTCGCATCGGGGTGAGCATCCGCGACTTGGCGCGGTTGACGTCGTTCCCTTCGTGCCGATCGAGGGCATCGACATGAACGGCTGCGTCGCGCTCGCGCGAGAGGTCGGCGAGGAGGTCGCGCGGCGATTCGGCGTGCCTGTTTACCTCTATGAGGAAGCCGCGACACTGCCGGGGCGTCAGAATCTGGAGGACATCCGACGCGGCGAGTTCGAGGGACTCGCTGCAAAGATGCAGCAGGCAGAATGGAAACCCGATTTTGGTCCTGCCGAGCCGCACCCGACCGCGGGTGCAGCCATTATCGGCGCGCGCATGCCGCTGATTGCCTACAACATCAATCTGGCCACCGACCGCGTTGATGTTGCGAAGAAGATCGCGTCAGCGATTCGGATGAGCAGCGGCGGGTATCGATACGTGAAAGCGATGGGCATCGCGCTCGAAGGTCGCGGGATCGTGCAAGTGTCGATGAATCTCACCAATTACGAGAAGACGCCGATCTTTCGCGTGTTCGAGACCGTCAAGCGCGAGGCGGCGCGCTTCGGCGTGAGCGTCCTCGAAAGCGAAATCGTCGGACTGGTGCCATCAGCCGCGCTCACCCAAGCGGCGGCGTTCTATCTGCAACTGGCAGGTTTTTCATCGACCCAAGTGCTCGAGAACAAGCTGCGTGGCGCTGAGTGACTTTGTTGCGCGCAAAAGATAGCCACGAAGATCACGAAAGACACGAAGCTGACTTCGTCCCGACCGGCTACGCCGAGTCGAATAAAACCGGAGCTGCGGACATGCCGCACCCATTTCAACAGCGGTATGTCCGGCAGCTCCGGATTTCTTCGACACCGCTGGCCGCTACGCGGCCAGCGTCGGGACGAAGGGCGCCCACGAAGAAGTCGTCAAGGAGACGCTGCGAGTGCGCGAGCAGCTTCGTGGACTGAGTTCGTCCTGCGCTGGCCGCGCAGCGGCCAGCCGGTTCTGCCGCGCCGGACGAACTGTGGCTTCGTGATTCTTCCTGTCTTCGTGGCGATCTTTTACTTCGTGGCGATCTTTTACTCGCGCGAGGGCACGATGCCGAACGCGCGCATCTTCTTGTACAGATTCGAGCGCTCCACCCCGAGCACTTCGGCCGTGCGCGAGATGTTGCCCTGCTGCGCCGCGAGCGCCTGCAGGATGTAGTCGCGCTCGAAGCGCTCGCGCGCCGCGGCCAGCGGCAGACCGGCCTCCGTCGACGGCGCCGGTGTCGCGGTGGACACCCCGTCATGCCCGAGAAAACCGAGATCCTGCGCGGTAATGGTGTCGTCCGGCACCATGATCACGAGGCGCTCGATCACGTTGCGCAGCTCGCGGACATTGCCGGGCCAGCTGTAATGCTGCAAGCGAGCCGCCGCTTCGGGCGCCAGACGCTTCGGCCGGCGCCCGTACTCGGTCGCCATGAGCGCCATGAAATGGTCCGCAAGCAGCGGGATGTCGTCCTGCCGGTCGCGCAGGGCCGGTACGAAGATCGGCAACACGTTGAGGCGGAAATACAGATCCTCGCGAAACCGCCCGCCGCGAATTTCCGCGGGCAGGTCCTTGTTCGTCGCCGCGAGCACGCGCACGTCGACTTGAATGCGCTGCGTGCCGCCGACCCGTTCCATCACCTGCTCCTGCAGGACGCGCAACACCTTGGCCTGCGTCTTGAGGCTCATGTCGCCGATTTCATCGAGAAAGATCGTGCCGGTCGTCGCCTGCTCGAACCTTCCGGGCTTATCCGCCACTGCTCCCGTGAACGCGCCCTTCACGTGACCGAAAAGCTCCGATTCGATCAGCTCCTCGGGAATGGCGGCGCAGTTCACTTCCACAAACGGGCCGTTCCGCCTGCGGCTCATCTGGTGAATCGTGCGCGCGACAAGCTCCTTTCCGGTGCCGTTCTCGCCGTAGATCAACACGCGTCCGTTGGTCGGCGCCGCCGTCGCCACCTGCTCTCGAAGATGACGCATCGCGAAGCTCTCACCGACCATCACGTGCTGGCGATCGACGCGCGCGCGCAGCGCTCTGTTCTCCGCCTCGAGATCGCGCTGTCGCATGGCGTTGCGCACCACCAGCACCGTTTTCTCGAGACTCAGCGGCTTCTCGACGAAATCAAAGGCGCCCATCTTGATCGCCTTGACAGCCGACTCGATGTTGCCGTGGCCGGAAATCATCACCACCTGGGCGTCCGTTTTGCGTTCTCGGAGCCGCTGCAGCGTCACCAGACCATCGACGCCCGGGAGCCACACGTCGAGCACGATGACATCGAAGCCGCCGCGCGTGGCACGTTCGAGACACTCCTCGCCGGTCGCGACCGCGTCCACATCGAACCCTTCGTCACGAAGTACGCCGCTCAGCGACGACCGCACGCCAGGTTCGTCGTCTACGACAAGAATCGATGGCATCTGTTAAGCCGGCAGCTCGATCGTGAAACGCGTGCCGTGCGGAGTGTTGTCGGCGACGTCGATGCTGCCGCCGTGCTCCGCCACGATACGCCGGACGATCGCGAGTCCAAGGCCGCTTCCCCGCCGCTTTGTCGAGTAGTACGGGAGAAACAGCTTGTCGCGCTCACCCTGGGGAATTCCCGGGCCGTCATCGGCAACAACGAGCCGGACGATGTTGTTCGAGGGCTCGTGCGCGGTCTCGAGCACGATGGTGCCGCGGCGATTCCTCGCCTCGATGGCGTTGTCGACGAGGTTGATCACCACGCGCCGCATCTGCTCCGGATCCACGCGCACCTGCGGAATGTCGCCGAAACGGCGCTCGAAGCGCACCTCGGTGAACAAGCCGTTATAGAGCGAGAGCGTGTCGATCAGCAGCTGGTGAAGATCGCCAGGCACGGCGCGCGGCGGCGGCATGCGCGCGAACTGCGAGAATTCGTCCACCAGGCTCTTGAGCGCCTCGACTTCACCGATGATCGTCGTCGTGCACTCCTGCACGAGCTCATTACGAGGCGGGTCGAGATCCGAGAGCTTCCGTCTCATGCGCTCCGCTGATAGCTGAATCGGCGTGAGCGGGTTCTTGATTTCATGCGCCAGCCGCCGGGCGACCTCTCTCCACGCGGCGACTTTCTGCGCCCTGATGAGCGGAGTCACGTCGTCGAGAACGAGCACGATGCCTTCGTAGACGCCGCCCGCGCCGAGGAGCCGCGTCGCGGCGGTGGCGACATGCAGCTCACGTCCTTCGCGCACTATCGCAACCTCCTGCGCCAGCGAATCTCCTTTAGAGCGGGCCGTTTGATCCAGCACGGCATTGATCGGCTGCAGGTCCTGCCGTGAGAAGACATCGACCGCCGGCCGGCCGATCACGGTGGCATCGACGTCGAGCAGACGCTCGGCGGCGGCGTTGACCGTCCCGATGCGGCCCATCGGGTCAATGGAGACCACGCCGGTCGCCACCCGCTCCAGAATCGTTTCGATGTAGCGCCGCCGGCCCTCGCCTTCCTGATGCTTCCGTTCGAGATCGATCGTTGCGCGCTCGAGGCGGCGACGGCTCGATGCCAGCTCCGCGGCCATCGAGTTGAACGCCTCGATCATCGACCCGAATTCGTCGGTCGCCTCGTGCTCGATGCGCTGATCGTAGTGCCCCTGTGCAATCTCCCGCGCCGCGACCGACAACATCTGCACGGGTCGCGTAATGCGTTTCGCGAGATAAAAACCCATCCAGGTGGAGCTGACCAGAATCAGCAATGTCACCATGACGAAAAAGGACAGATACACGCCTGCGAGCGGCTGCTTCAAAACACGCAGCTGCGTGTAGTCCTCGTACGCGCGCGTCATCCGGCGCGATCTGTTCGCGAGATCGCCAGACAAGTACTCGCTCGCGACCACGACGCCGGCGATGCGGCCATCGATCGAGCGAACTGGCGTCGCCGCGCGCATCAAATCGCCGCCACCGCTCAACGACTCGAGGCTCCACGGCTGCGCTTCGATGCCGGCAGCAGCCCGAGCAGCCAGCCGGTCTGCCGTGATGCGCGTCGTGCCAACCGGAATGCTGGGCGCTGCCACGTCGACCACCGGCAGGACATCCGGCTGTCCATCAGGTCTCGAGACGGCCCGATACACCTGCACCATGCCAACGCGCTGTTCGTTCACACTGGATGCAATCACCTCGCGAATGCGACCCGCGTCCACAGCCGACAGGTTCACGGTTCCGAGCACTCCCGCCATCCGCGACGCTTCGTTCGCGACGTTCTGCTGCCGCTCGCGGTAGTAATCCGATGCGATTTGGTTGGCTGATGCGAGCACGTCTTCGAGCGGCTGGTTGAACCATCCATCGACGGCTGTGAGCACCACGCGGCTGCCGACGATGAGCACCAGCACCGCGGGAATGAGCGTCATGCCGAGCAGCACGAACACGAGCTTGGCGCGAAAGCGGACAAACGGAATCGCGCGCCGCCGCTCGACCAACAGCTTGACGACGTTGCGCGCGAGGACGAACCCAAGCGCCAGCAGCATCATCACGTTCGTCGCCGAGAGTGCGTAAAGAACGACTTCCGTGAGAAAGTCGGGCGAGAGGCGAGCCGTGCGATCGGCAACCACGAGAATCGCGACCAGAATGCTCAACAGAATCGCGATGCCGACGAGGATGAGCCGAGGGTTGTCGCGAAACGGGCGACGGACTGATACCACCGGCATGGCCGCAGCGCTATTCCTTGGCATTCAGCAGATCCTTCAGCTCGCTCATGAACTCGCCGATGTCCCGGAAGTGCCGGTACACCGACGCAAAGCGTACATACGCGACCTTGTCCAGGTGCTTCAACTCCTGCATGACGAACGCGCCGATCTCGGCGGTGGCGATCTCCTTCTCCGGCCGCTCCTGCAGCATCAACTCCACGCGATCGCCGACGTCCTCGATGGCCGCCACACTCACCGGACGCTTCTCGCACGCTTTCAGGAGACCAGCGATCAGCTTCTGCCGCTCGAACCGTTCGCGCGAGCCGTCCTTCTTGACGACCATGTACGGGATCTCGTCAATCCGCTCATAACTCGTAAACCGCTTGTGACAATCAGCATTGAGACACTGACGCCGCCGTCGAATAACGTCGCCTTCTTTGCTTTCGCGCGAATCGACGACCTTGTCGCCCACGTTTCCGCAGTACGGACACTTCACAGATTCACCTCGGCCTGAGCCGGTGTGGATGACTCACGAGGCGTCTCCTGCGCTTCCGCCGAATGGGCAATCTGCTTCAAGCTCCCAAACGTCAGCCCGTCGCGCATGGCAAACCAGAAGCCGGCGCCGGTGACGAGCAGTGTCGACAACATGTGCATGACGATAGCTGCCCCCACGGCCAGATCGTTGTCCGCGCGAAAGAACGAGGTGACGCCGAGTCGGAATGCCTCGTGTACGCCGCCGATGCCGCCGGGTGTCGGAACCGAGA
>Ga0137368_10001192_pt1 | contig 27312 bp, 41 predicted proteins | sample SagtaG_13_FD_104917 | JGI IMG/M metagenome (GOLD analysis project Ga0137368, IMG submission 104917) | Vadose zone soil microbial communities from Sagehorn Ranch, Mendocino, California, USA - Sage1_L_100_16 metaG | ecosystem: Environmental > Terrestrial > Soil > Vadose zone | place: USA...
AGGTGACCGGAAATGCAACCAGCAACACAGCTCCCGTATCTGCACCAATCAGTAGTGCTGTAGTAAGTGGACCCGTCGTTGTCAATAATCCTGCCACCACAGGTGCAGATATTGTTCGTGATCACACCGAAATCCCTGCTCAAACCCAGATGGGCATTCGCGAACCACAAACTGTGCGCATTGATCTCGAAACCGTTGAAATCGAAGGCCAGCTCGCGGATGGAACAACCTATAAATACTGGACATTCAATGGCAAGGTGCCCGGCCCATTCTACCGATTACGCGTGGGCGACACGGTAGAAGTTCACCTGAAAAACCTGATGAACAGTTCCATGAGCCATTCGGTTGATTTCCATGCCGCGACAGGTCCTGGTGGTGGTGCAGTGTTCAGCACGACCATGCCTGGGGAAGAGACCACTTTCTCCTTCAAAGCACTGATCCCTGGCTTGTTTGTCTACCACTGTGCGACGCCAATGGTCGCCGAACATATCTCTAATGGCATGTATGGCATGATCCTGGTGGAACCTGAGGAAGGTTTACCCCACGTTGATCGCGAGTTCTATGTCATGCAAGGCGAAATCTATACCAATGAGGCTTTCGGTTCGACCGGTCGTCTGACAGAAAACGTGCCAGCTCTCTTGAATGAAGATCCTGAATACTTTGTCCTCAACGGTGCTGTTGGGGCTCTTACCCAACAGAAGCCGCTCAAAGCGAAGGTCGGTGAAACTGTACGTATCTTCTTCGGAGTTGGCGGACCGAATTTCACATCTTCGTTCCATGTCATTGGTGAGATGTTTGACCGAGTCTATGATCAGGCCTCCTTGACCTCCCCTGCTCTGACGAACGTTCAAACCACAATGGTTCCTCCGGGTGGGGCGACCATGGTCGAATTCCAGTTACAAGTCCCAGGCCGATACATCCTAGTAGATCACGCTCTCGCACGGTTACAACGCGGACTTGCTGGTTTCCTGCTTGTGGATGGACCCGCGGCTCCTGAAATTTTCGATGGCACACCTATGCCTGGAAGCGGACACTAAATTCCAAGATAAATTCAAAAAGAGCCCCGCGTGATGCGGGGCTCTTTGAAATTATTGAATTACTTTCTGATACAGGTCCTGAGCAAATCCGAACAAGGCTTGCTGGTCAGATTTTGTTGCTTGTTTGCTGCCTGTTCCAAACAGATTCAGGGTCACCACCATACGATCTGCGACACCTTTTGGATCGGAAGCATCCAGGTTCGCTTCACCAAATCGGGCCATCCAGTCCATAAATTGGTTTTGTTGATCTGAGGAGAGCAAGTTTGCAAACGTACCCATCCTGCCCTCAGCCTGTGGTTTGCATTGATTGGCATACACTTCGCCCGAACGAAAAACGGTCAGGGTATCACAAAAACCAGCAATCCCACCTTCTCGTTTCCAGACCATCGCCAGAGTAGCTGGCTGGATATGGCTCCCATCCGCGTCGGTGTGATATTCATATTGCACACCATTTGCCTCTAAAACAATGATATGACCAGGCGTAACGATCTGAGCGCACATGACACCTTCCATCGCGACACCGAGACAAGCATCGTTAAATTCGATGGTGGTACTGCTGACGACAGAGATATCACTTTCCTGTAAGCCAAGGTTGGCAGCCAACTGCTTGATGACCACCTGTTCAATTTTGGCAGAATCCTGTGCACCTTCCGCAAGCATGACAATACTGCCATCCTGGTTGGTGTGGAACTCATACTTTTGAGCATTTGCTTCAAGGATGATTTTGAACCCGGGCACTTCGGCTTGCGTGCAGATGACACCCATCCGTACGATGCCGAGGCAGCCATCCGGCCAGGTCACTGCTTCTGTGGAGACCAATGTTATTTTATCGGCAGACAGGCTCAGTTGTTCCATAAGCGCGTTAATTGCCGCCCGCTGCGCGGGAGTCAAATCCACGGGAATATGCGTTGGCGTTGGTTCCTCGATAGTCGGTCCTTCTGTCGCTGCGGCTGCAGGCGCACAGGCTGTAATTGCGATCGCGAAAATTATCAAAACTAATAAAACTCTTCTCATTCTTACTCCTTTTCGCTTGATAGACGCAGGCTTTGGGAATAATGTTCCGAAAAAATGTATAATCGGCGTATGCGTTATCGTTCTTTAATCTTTATTTTATTATTCATTTTAACAGCCTGTGGAAAAAGGACAGATCCAAACATTCAAATTGATCAAGCTGTCGCGGCAACTTTATCGTCTATCCCGATCCCTACCTCCAATCCAATCCCGACACCTTACCCTTCGCCCACTCCTTTCGACTTAAGGGGATTGTTTTGCGAGTATGAATTCTGCATGGGTCATCCCTACGACATGGCTTTTTTTGATGTGAATGCCCAGCAGAACGCAGGCGCACCAAGCACTTACACTCAAGGCATTATTGCCTCCTATAATGCCAATCTTTTTATCCAGATGATGTGGCAAATCTCACCAGGCGCGGCCGACCCACAATTCATGCTCGATTTGATTTTGGATGACGGGATCGATACACCGGTCGGCACACCCGAAGTGAAGCTGATCCGCGATATGAACGTTGTCTACACTGCGATCACAACCAGCGCCTCACCCGTCCTGCCCTACGGCGGGTCCGCCGCTTGGACCTGCGGCGAACGCGTCTTTGCCTGGAAGGTTTACACCCCTGATGAAGTCTCCGCGCCGGGACTATTCGAAAGTGCATTGGCGCGCTTCACATGCAACCGATAAATCTTGAGACCAAACGTGGTTCTATTGTCGTTCGCGAAGCAATTGTCTCCGACGCCCATCAATTTCGCGAACTTCGACTGGATGCCCTGCAGGATAGTCCCATCGCATTTCCTGCGGATTATACAGTTAACATCAATCATCTAATGAGCTTTTGGGAAAACAGATTGAAATCAGATGAAACCGGAACTATCTTTTTTGCCGAGCATGAAAACCAACTGATTGGAATGACGGGAATTCGCAGAGGTGAATTATCAAAAACAAAGCACAGCGCCACGATTTGGGGCGTTTACGTTCGCCCGGCGTGGAGAGGTTTCCGCATTGCTGAATCGCTGATCGAGGCGTGCATCCGATGGGCAAAGTCAAAAGATGTGAATATCGTCAAACTTGGTGTCACCGCGGCGAGCACATCCGCTGTGCGCTGTTATCAGCGTTGTGGGTTCATCATCTATGGGACGGAACCGCGCGGGATTTTTTATAATGGTCAATATTACGATGGATATTTGATGTATCGTTCGCTCGACAATTCATGATCACTTAAGGAGAAAACATGGTTACTGAAGCTGACATTCTGTTACTCAAATCCCGAATCAATGAACTGGAAGACCGCCTGAAGTTCTTGTATCGCAGACTGAATATCGAATACGCTGATCCCAATTCTGATCCAGCACTCGCACCCCAAGTTCAGGATGCATTGAGGCGCGGCAACAAAATTGAAGCCATCAAAATTTATCGTGAATTGACCGGTGTAGGCCTTGCCGAAGCAAAACAGGCCATTGATCGCGCGGAACAGTTTATTAAATAAGGATTACCCTCCCTGCTTCTTTTCTTCCCGAGAACATCCAAATCTTCGAGAGACAGTTCAGATAGATTCGATTATTTTTCCTTATCTATATTCTTGCTTTCATCACAATCAATCTGCGCGTGTTGGGGTAGTTGGAAGTGCGGTCCTGGCATTCTTCTACCGTGCTCAAAGCGGACATGATGCGTAGGCTTTTCTCATGGAGGAGAAGGAAAAACTAGGGAAATTCCTAGCTAGTCAAGACATTTGATCACTAGAATAATGATTTCAACCGAATCTCGGTTCTTCTATCATCTGAACTCCCTTTATGGCAATATACGGCCGGCGGAAGTCGGCGACCGCTCGTTTTTTACGGTGGCAAGACGCCAGTCTAGATGAAACACGAGGTGATATTGATGAGTTTATTTACCGGCACAATTGAAAGCGGTGGCTCTCTCCATTTCACGTTGTCTGATGATGGAGGGACCATTTCCGGACTAAATGGTGACACGCAGCTTCTTGTAAATAAGTCCGGCCTTGGTATTCTGCCATCGAGCGAGTTCAAGATTATTTCGATCCTTGTCAGCGATGAGATTCCAGTCGATGCAGATGGGCATTTCTCGGCCGCCTCTGATACTCAACAGGCCGCTGGCCGTGTCCAGCTAAAGATTGAGGGTCGATTGACCCGTGACATCGGAACAGGTCATCTTCGCTTAACCTGCCAAGGTACGTCTATTCAAAATGATCTCGTGCCTACAGTCACGATCGGTGGTTTTACGCAAACATTGGTTACGAAAACCACCTTCCTCAGCGGGGACAGTCACTCTATGGTATGGAGAGCGACTGCACAGTGATAGCGATACCAGTGTGCTACTGGATTAGGCACTCCTCGCTTTAGAATCTGAGTCACCAACCAGGATGGTGCGCCCGAGTTAGGTTCAACCTGCGTCTGTGCACGTACGAATAACGAGCTGAAAAGGAAAACCAAATGTCGTCTAATGTCTTCTTTACCACGGGTAACAAACCCCGCGCAGTCGTATCCATCCGACGCGCTGCAAACGGGCAGCCACAATCGCTTCATGATTCGATCCACGACGGTGACACGATCGGCAGTCATTTGCAGGGGAGCGTATCTGTCCGTTTTCTTGGAATTGATTCGCCCGAAGTATCATTTGATTTGGCCGTCGCCCAGGGAGGCAATGATCTCGACTCAGAACAGTGGGAAAGCTATCTCACCGATCCATTTGCCTCTCAATTCGGGCCATTCCAACTCGATGATGATCTGGTTGCCCACTTATCTACTCGTATCGGTCCTGGTGCAGGCGTCAACCATCGTTTCCATGCCAATAACGCCCAGACCGCTTTGGTCGCTCTCGTTCAAAGCGATATGGACGCGCTTGGACAGGATCTGAATACGTTCCGCTATTTTGTCGCGTTCTCGTTCGAGGTATTTGATTCCAATGGGCGTTTTCTGGCTTTCATTAATCGCAACCAGCCCGACGCCGACCACCCTAGCCCGCGGCCTCTGCCCTACAATGAACGAATGCTACAACAAGGCGCGGCGCTGCCCTATTTCATCTGGCCCAACATTGATCCGTTCCGGGACACGTCTTTGCTCGATGCGGTTATGGCGCCTCGAACAGCGAATCAAGTTGCCCAAACGACTCCTGCTCTGCGTCGCGCCCGCGACTTTATCAGCCAGGCTCGCGTGAACGGAAGCGGAGTCTTTAATCCAGCAAACCCGCTTCGCTTTGAAGCGTTTGAAATTCGATATCTCGGCAGACGTGAGGCACCTAGTCGCGCCGTGATTGATCTTAGTCGCAATGACGATGTAATCCTTCGGCCGCAGAGCTACTTTCACATTCCCAATCCCGAAGACCGCTTGTTCATCCCGCCTGCATTTATTCCCCTCTTTGTCTCGCGCGGCTGGCGCCTTGAAGGCTGGAGCTAATTAGCCTTCTTTTCTCTTCGCCTCTTGCCAGAGGGATTCCATCTCATCCAATGACAGCGCGGAGAGAACGCGTCCCTCCTTTTTCGCGCCTTGTTCCACATGAGCAAAGCGCTTTTTGAATTTCATATTCGTCCCGCGCAATGCGGACTCGGCATCGATGTGCTTCCAACGTGCCACATTCACAAGAGCAAAGAACAGATCCCCAATTTCGGAGGCAAGCTCAAAATCGGTTTCTGCATTCTTGATTTCTTCAATTTCCTCCTTGACCTTGTCAAGAACACCTTCGATCTCGGGCCAATCGAAGCCAACGCGCGCAGCGCGATCCTGATATTCCTGGGCTTGACTTAAAGCGGGCAAGGCTAACGGAACACCATCCAACAATCCCTTGCCATCTTTCTTCTTTCCTCTTTCCTTTTCCTTTAACTTCTCCCAATTTGCCAAGACGCCATCAACACCTTCTAACTTCAGATCGCCAAACACATGCGGATGGCGGCGGACGATCTTGGAGTGAATCCCGTGGATGACTTGATTGACATTGAATTGATCCTCTTCATTTGCGATTTGAGACTGCAGAACCACCTGCAATAACAAGTCACCAAATTCTTCGCGCATATCGGTGAAATCACCGGAATCGATCGCAGAAATGGCCTCGTAGGATTCTTCCAGTAAGTGCTTGCGCAAAGACTTATGAGTCTGCTCACGGTCCCACGGACAGCCATTTGGCGCCCGCAGGTGGGCGACAATCTCAGCAAAGGACTCAAAGGATGTCCCTTCCCCTAATGGAGGAATATACAAACAAATTCTTTTAAAAAATTCTTCTCCACCCAATAACTCGATTCTTTCTTCTTTCTTCTTTTTATCACCTACAAGATAAACAACATGCTCGCTCGGATATGTGGTCAGTAGCACATCCTTCAAATGCAAAGCCAGTTCACGCGAATCAATATTTGTGAAAAGCACAGGCATATCCGGCGGGTAAGGCGGAACATGCATAGAGGCAAGAGTCTGCGCGTCCAGCAGGATCAGTTTCGAGGGCGGAGAGATTTGAAGCGCATCAAAAATTTTAGCGACCAGGGTAAAATCCATGAAAGTCTCCAATTCAATTTAAAGCAAAATACGCAACTCGTATTGTATCTTACGAATTACGTATCTCGCTTCAAAAATAGATTTGAAAAAATTAACGCTTGGTGTAGGTAGGAGCCTTACGGGCTTTCTTGAGGCCGGGTTTCTTGCGTTCCTTGACGCGGGCATCGCGGGTGAGCAAACCACGCTTGCGCAATGCAGACGTCCAATCGCCATTGATCAGAACCAGAGCGCGGGAAACTCCTAAACGCACTGCTTCGGTTTGACCCGTCACACCACCGCCATTCACCTTGACAGTGATATCATACTTGCCTGCATCCTGTCCAACGGCGTCGAAGGCGCGCAATACATCCTGCAAATCACCAATTCGCGGGAAATAGACAGCGGCTTCCTTATCATTCACCGTGAAGGTACCGGAACCATCCATCAGGCGGACACGGGCTGTGCTTTCCTTACGGCGGCCAATTGCTTCATAATACTGTGCCATAACTTATTAACCTCTTTCTTTACTTCTCGCCAGTGACCAGCGGCTCGGGATGGTTTGTGGTATGCGGGTGGTTGGGCCCGGCATAGATTTTCAACCGCTTGAGCAGCGCACGTCCCATACGGTTGTGTGGCAACATGCCCCACACGGCCGCGCGCAACACGCGATCAGGATGTTGTTGCAGTTGATCGCGCAGCGAGATGGCTTTATAACCACCAGGATAACCTGAATGGCGGTGATACATTTTGGTTTCCATCTTTGTGCTGGTTTTCGTGCCGGTCACAGTCACGCGCTCAGCATTGACCACCACCACGTAATCACCCATCTCCACGCCGGGCGTGAAGGTTGGTTTATGTTTGCCAAGCAGGACGCGTGCGATGCGCGTGGCAATCCGTCCAAGAACCTCGCCATTGGCATCTACAAGTACCCACTTGCGTTCGATTTCGCTTGCTTTCGGATAGTACGACTTGTACACTTTCTGATTCTCCGTTTCTTTTCTTATTGACCAATTGACTCAATATTTGGGTATGTCACTTCGACGAGCGTTAGCCCATGTGCAGGAGCTAATCCCGCAGGAACTGTGGTAAGCGTGTCGCGCTGTGTTCCAGCCGCTGCCTGTTTCGCTAACGAATGAGCGACCGCCTCCGCTGAAACCGTCGCCGTGGCGCCATGGCGACATTTTCCCTGCGCAACAGCTACCTGGACGAATACCAGCCTCCGCACCATTCGGTATAAAAAGGCGTCGGCTTGTACTTCGAAGTGCCATTCGTCTCGTCCGGCTTGTGTCCATTCAGCTTTCATCACGGTCCGCACGGTGCTGCCTCTGGGAGTGGTCGGGGAGCCGAAGGCAGAAAAATCATGTGTTCCGAGAAAAAGCTGCGCGGTCTTTACAAGTACTTCGCCATCTGCTTCAGGCCATACTCGCCAGTGAAAGCGTTCCCGAATCGGGTCGCGCAATGGCTGACAGAACAACTTGTAGCGATAGCGGCGGGAGGTTGCATCAAAACGCGGATGGAACTTTGCAGGTACCATCCGTGCCTGGTGTACAGCCATATCAACGGGTAAGGTGGCATTCAACGCCCGGACGAGATCCTCGTCAGAGTGGGACCAGTTGAGGTCAAAGGAAGCCACCTGACCCGTCGCGTGAACGCCTGTATCCGTTCGCCCGGATAGTAGGACCGAGCGTGCAGCCCACCCTAACTTGCACAAGGCTTTTTCCAGTTCGCCCTGTACCGTTCTTCTGCTCGCCTGGCGCTGGCTTCCGAAAAAGTCCGTGCCGTCGTAGGTAAGAGTCAATTGGTAACGTGCCATTGTAGTGACGACTTTAGTCGTCAGGAAGAACGGCTAAAGCCGTTACTACTCTATTCTTCAACTAATTCTAAAATCACCATTTCAGCCGAATCGCCCATGCGGGGTCCGAGCTTCAAAATACGAGTGTAGCCACCGTTGCGCGTCGCAAAGCGCGGAGCGATTTCGTCAAAAAGACGCTTGATCACCTGGTTATCTCCAAGTTTGGAGATCACCAAGCGACGGGCATGAACCTTCTGTGCATCATCACCCGAAGCGCTATTGCGCGCGATGGTAATGAGACGTTCGGCTTCCCCACGGATCGCGTTGGCTTTGGCGCGTGTGGTCTGGATACGCTCGTGTATGAAAAACTGTTTGATAAGGTTTCGACGAAGCGCTACACGTGCGCCCGTCGTCCTTCCAAGTCTATAACCTGATACTTGATGTCGCATTGCAAATTACTCCGGAGCACTCGTTTCGTCTTTCATGTAGCTCTTTTCGCGCATTTTCTGGCGGAGCTCATCGAGACTCTTTTCACCAAAATTGCGGATGGACATGACTGCCGTCTCGCCTTTTTCAAGAAGGTCGAGCACATCACCGACAGTAGTGATACCCGTGCGTTTGAGTGAATTGAAGACACGCACCGAAAGGTCAAGGGCTTCCACAGGCGTATCCGCCAGTTCACTGGTCAAACGACTGCCACCCACTTCCTTTTCCATTGAGATTGCCAGGGTCTCTTCGGAGACACCGGCAATATAGCGCAGGTGATCGATCACCAGTTTGGCAGCGGTGCTGAGCGCTCGCTCAGGAGAAATGGTGCCATCCGTCCAGATCTCCAAAACGAGCTTGTCATAGTTTGTGCTCTGACCCACACGAGCCGAGGTCACTTCCCAATTCACGCGCTTGACCGGGCTGTAGATCGCATCAATCGGCAATTCACCGATCGGCATGTGTCCACTGCGTTCGTTGGCGGGTGAATATCCGCGGCCGCGCTCTACCGTGAACTCAAGATCAAGCTTGGTCTTGGGTCCATCGACTGTAAAGAGATACAGCTCGGGGTTGACAATTTCCACTTCGGCAGGCGTAATGATATCTGCCGCAGTGACCGTCCCCTCGCCACGTACTTCCAGATTCATGCGGGTGGTATCCACACCGTCAAGTTTCAGGCGCAATTGCTTGACCTGCAGAGTCACCTGGATGACATCTTCCCGAACCCCGGGAATCTCACTGAACTCATGTAACACATCCGCGATACGAATGGACGTGACCGCCGCGCCTTCCAAAGAAGATAACAAAACGCGGCGCAGCGCGTTCCCCAATGTCACGCCATAACCGCGTTCAAGGGGACTGATAACAAATTTTCCGTAATTTCGAGCTTCAGCTTCACGCTCGATTTTCGGCATAACCATATTCGTGATACCCATCACGGTTCACCTCTCCCTGTAAGAAAACAGAAGAAAATTCACTGGCTAGACGTACTACCAGCGCAAGTAAAAGCAATATCTACCGTGAGTAGTATTCGACGATCAACTGTTCGTTCAGGAAACCGTCGATTTCCGCACGTTCAGGAAGACGTTGAATGTTGCCAGATAACTGCTTTGTGTCACGATTCAGCCAGCTTGGTGATGTGCGAGCATCTGCCAAGTCACCTACTTCTTTGAAGTAGGTTAAGCCACGTGAGCCATCCCGTACACTAACCGTGTCTCCCTCTCTGAGAAGCATGGAAGGCACATCCGTACGGCGGCCGTTCACCATGAAGTGACCATGGGTCACGAGCACACGAGCCTGCGCACGATTCGCCGCAAACCCAAGGCGATAGACAACGTTGTCAAAGCGCGACTCAAGGATCTGCAAAAGATTTAGACCCGTCAGACCGCGGCGCTGAAGTGCAACTTCATAATAGCGGCGGAACTGGCGTTCCAAAACCCCGTAAACACGTCGGGCGCGTTGCTTGGCGCGTAACTGGCGCAAATAATCGGATTCACGACCAGAACGGTTACCACTTCGGCTGCCCGTACGTCCATGTTGACCAGGTGCGAAGTTGCGTCGGTCGATCGCACATTTCGGAGTGAAACAGCGTTCGCCCTTCAGATAAAGCTTTTCGCCTTCGCGCCGGCAGAGTTTACAAACCGGACCAAGATTCTTCGACATATATTACTTTCCTCTACATCAAATCACACGCGGCGCTTTTTCGGCGGTCGACAGCCATTATGCGGCACCGGCGTAATATCAGAAATTGAACGGACTCGTAGTCCCATGGCCTGAACGGCACGAATCGCGTTTTCACGACCCGGACCAGGTCCTTTTACAAACAAATCGACTTCCTGTATACCCAGTTGCTGAGCAGCTTTAATTGCTTGTTCAGCAGCCAGGCGAGCCGCAAACGGAGTGCTCTTGCGGGAGCCCTTAAAGCCGGCGGAACCAGCACTACCCCAGGCAACTGTATTGCCTTCTGTATCTGTGATTGTGACAATCGTATTATTAAAGGATGCAAAGATATGCACCTGCCCAGAGGACAACGCGCGTCTGGTTTTCTTTGCGCCTGCCGTTCGGCGTGTGGAACGTACACTTTGAGCCATAATTCATTAACCTCTTATTTCTTGGCGCCACGGCGACGACCGCGTCCAGCCACTGTCTTCTTGGTGCCTTTGCGAGTACGTGAATTCGTGCGCGTACGCTGACCACGAACCGGCAAATTGCGACGATGGCGCATGCCGCGATAAGACCCGATCTCGATCAGGCGCTTAATGCTCATTTGAACTTCGCGGCGCAAGTCACCTTCCACCTTGTAGTTCTTGTTAATGAACTCGCGGATCGCAGCCACATCGGCTTCAGACAGATCCTTCACCCGTGTATCCGGATTGACCTTTGTCTGAGCCAAGATTGCCTGCGCGCGAGTCGGTCCTATCCCATAAAGATAGGTCAAGCCAACTTCAACCCGCTTATTGCGGGGCAGATCAACACCTTCAATTCTCGCCATAGTTCATCTATCCCTGTCGCTGTTTATGCTTTGGATTTTCGCAGATTACAAATACGATGCCTTTGCGCCGGACAATTCTGCATTTGGCGCAGCGCTTGCGTATCGATGGAGAAACTTTCATGACAATACTCCTTACTAACTTCCATTCACTAGATAGCCAAGTTTTTAATTATACACGTTCGTCTTTACTTCGTCTAGATTACACGAAATCTATCAGGATCATCGGACAGTCAGGATAAGAGGCTTTCCTTCGGTGACAGCAACAGAATGTTCAAAATGTGCTGTCAATGATCCATCCGCAGAGACTACCGTCCATTGATCGGGCAGGACACGTGTTTCTGCCGTGCCAACAAGTACCATGGGCTCAAGGGCAATGGTCATGCCGCTTTTGAGCGGCATCCCAGTACCCGGTTTGCCATAATTCGGAACTTGTGGTCCTTCGTGCATTTGCCTTCCAACGCCGTGGCCCGTATATTCACGGGTTAGGTAATAACCACGGCTTTCCACATAATTTTGTATCGCCGCAGAAACGTCACCTGTGCGGTTGCCCACACACATCTTTTCGATGCCTGCTTGTAGAGCGCCTTCCGTGACATCAAGAAGATCCTGCGCTTCTGGAGAGATCGCACCCACACCAGCCGTGAGGGCTGAATCAGCGACCATTCCCTCGAATACCGTTCCGCAATCAATTGAGACGATGTCTCCGGCTTTGAGCTTACGCTTTTTGCTCGGAATGCCGTGGACAAGTTCCTGATTAATGCTCACCGTAATCGAAGAGGGGAACGGTGGGTGACCATATCCCTTGAACGGCGATACACATCCATGTTTCCTTAGCACTTCCTCAGCAGCTGCGTTGAGGTCGGCAGTGGAAACACCCGGTTGTAAAAGTTCTTTTGCAGTCGCCAGGACGGTTGCATTGATTCGCCCTGCCTCGTGCATAATCTGTAGCTCGGCTAGGCTTTTAAGATGTATCTGGCGTGACCAACTCATATGATTTATTTATTCACGGCAGCCAATAAATCCTGTGTTACCTGATCTATCGACCGTGTTCCATCAATTTCAACTAATTTGCCGTGATCTCGATAATAAGAGATAAGCGGTGAGGTCTGATTGAAGTAAACCTCGATACGATGCTTCACCGTTTCAGCCTTATCATCATCACGCTGATAAAGTTCAGACCCGTCAAAATCGCACACGTTATCGTTTTTCGGCGGGTTCGACTTCTCATTAAAAATATGACCATTTGCACGGCAGGTCCAGCGACCGCCCAAGCGTTCAACGAGGACATCTTCGTTAGCAGTCACAAATGGCACGACATCCACATGTCCATTAAATTCCTGGAGCATTGACTCCAAGGCATCAGCCTGGGCTGGCGTGCGGGGAAAGCCATCCAGAATGGCACCTGATTCACAGTCCGGACGAGAGAGCCGTTCTCTGATCATGGCAATCGTTACATCATCCGGGACCAATTCTCCTTTGGTCATATAGGTTTGAGCAAGTTTTCCAAGCTCAGTCTGATTCTTAAGGTTCTCTCGGAACAGGTCACCTGAGGAAATGTGAGCTAATCCCGTTTGTTCAGATAAAATCTTCGCCTGCGTACCTTTACCAACGCCCGGAGGACCGAGCAGGACAATGAAGGTCGCCATAAATACTCCTAGCTGATGAGAAGTTTTTCTTGATAACCGTGCAACTTAAGCTCAGCTTCAATATTCATAAAGGTGTCGCGGACAACGCCAACAACAATAAGCAGACCAGAAGATGTCGTCAAGAACAAGGTTGCCCCAGTGGATGCGGCTGGAAGAATCAGCCTTAATAGAAATGGCATGATCGCAACCGTGCCTAACAATACAGCTCCTGGAAGAGTAATACGACTTTGGATACGGCTCAAATATTTCTGAGTCGCCGCTCCCGTGTGTACACCAGGAATTTGAGCGCCGGAACGCTTTAAGTTATTCCCGTAATCTTGTTGTTCAAAAATAACGGTCGTATAGAAATACGTAAAGCTCACAACCATGATGAAATACAACACCCAGTACCCCCAGGAACCTGTACCCGTTGCATTAAAGAAATTTTGAGTCGCCGTGGCAACGTTCTTCACCCATCCCGTATTTGACGTGAGGAAATAACTAGCGATGATCGCCGGGAATTGCAGAATAGCACTGGCAAAGATCAAAGGGATCATCCCAGAAAGATTAACCATCAGAGGCAAAGTAGGCTGGGGCATTCTGACAGACTTGCCGCGCTGGATTGCGTAGAAAACCTGGCTCTTTTGCGGATACATGATTGGCACGTTACGGCGTCCCTGCTGAACATATACAATTGCCAACACTGTCACGACAATCACGATGACCATTGCAAAAAGTAATATCCAGCGATTCTGTTCGTCCAGCCAAAGTGTCTGAAAGTTAGCTGGAATCTGAGATACGATCCCTGCAAAGATAACGAGGGAGAGTCCCTGTCCGCGGATGCCGTACTCAGAGATCAATTCACCTAACCAGATCGCAAACATGGTCCCCGCTGTCATTACCAGCAGAACAGTTAGCGAAGGAAGCCAAAGCTCGTTTGTAAAAGCAAACTGGATAACGGGCCGACCCACGCCTTGGATTGCAAGGGAGTTGAATATGTTGATCTGGCCGATCGCGGAAAGAACTGCCATCGGGACAGCCAAATAATACGTCCACTTCTCCATCCAACGTCGTCCTTCACGCTGATCTTCCTGCATTCGGCGCTGCAGGGAAGGGATAATCGGGATCAGCAATTGCAAGATGATTTGGGCGGTAATGTAAGGATACACACCCATGGAAAGAAGAGAAAAGTGAGCAATTGTGCCACCCGAGAGCAAGTTCAGGAATCCCAGAAAACCTCCCGAACCGCCTTGTGTATTGAAGAAAGCCGCTAAGGCTTCTCGGTCAGCTCCCGGCACCGGGATATTTGCTGCAATGCGGAAGAGCATCAGTATTCCGAGCGTGATGAGCAGTTTTCTGCGAATATCTTCCGAGCGCCATAGAAAACGCCACGCAGATTGTTTCTTGTCAGGCATCTAGACAGTCCTCTTGACTCAGAATTAACCAATCAACTCAACACTGCCGCCAGCCGCTTCGATCTTTGACTTGGCGCCAGCACTCACACGATGAGCACGCACTTTGAGGGCAACCTTCATCTCGCCTCGCCCAAGGATCACTACAGGGTTGCGAGAATCACGAAGCAAATGAGCTTGCTCCAATGCTTCAGGGTTGACTTCAGCATCTGCTTTGAAGGATTCGGTGAGTTGATCCAAATTGACTTCGTTGTATTCCACTTGATTGCGCGGCGTAAAGCCCTGGCCACGCATAAATGGCAGTCGGCGATAGAATGGCAGGTTGCCACCCTGACGGTACATATTTCCGCCTTGGCCGGAGCGCGCGCCCTCACCTTTGGTACCGCGCCCAGCCGTTTTGCCCTGCCCGGCGGAGATACCGCGTCCCACGCGCTTTCGATTCTTTTTTGAGCCCGGATTAGGCACAAGATCGTTTAGTTTCATCGGTCGTTCCTACTCTTCAATCTGAACTAAATGAATGACTTTGCGGATCATTCCGCGTAAAGCCGGATTATCCTTGTGTTCCACAGTTTGATGCATGCGGCGGAGACCCAGTGCGAGAACGGTTTTCTTTTGGTCCTTGGTATAACCAATGGGACTACGAACCAGAGTGACTCGCACAGTTTTGTCGCCAGCTTCTTTGTTAGGCATTTTGCTTCCTCCGTTCCCAGAACGGCAGCAATTCATTGACGTTTTTGCCGCGGCGAGCTGCTTCTACCTGAGGTGACTTCAACTGCTCAAGAGCATCAAACGTTGCCTGTACCACATTCAAAACAGTGGCGCTGCCCTGTGACTTGGTCAAGATATCGCGGACACCGGCCACTTCAAGCACAGCCCGCACACCACCTGCGGCGATCACGCCGGTACCAGGAGAGGCAGGTTTGAGCATTACACGTGCACCAGCCACCTTTCCTAATACTTCATGAGGGATGGTTGTACCAGAGAGATTGACAACATGCATATTCTTGCGAGCGCGTTCCGAGGCTTTGCGCATGGCATCCGGCACAGCATTCGCCTTGCCAACACCCATCGAGATCGTGCCTTTCTTATCACCAACTACAACAGTGACACGGAATTGAAAACGGCGGCCACCTTTTACAACCTTGGCAACGCGGGCGATCTCGATCACACGTTCTTCAAACTGGTCCTGCGCTTCAAAATTCTGCTGTTCAGTTTTTTCGTATTCTGCCATTTCTTTCTCCAGTTAAGCCTAAAATTTCAGGCCACCTTCACGCGCACCATCTGCAAGTGCCTTGATACGTCCAATATAGCGATAGCCACCGCGATCAAAAACAACCGCCTGAATGCCTTTATCCTTGGCGCGTTCAGCAACGGTCTGACCAACAATCTTTGCCTGTTCCGATTTTTTCAGACCCTTCATTTTTTCACGCAAATCGCGATCCACGGTTGAGGCAGATAAGAGAGTACGACCTGTTTGATCGTCGATGACCTGCACATAAATGCCAGACAAACTTCGATAGACGTTCAAACGCGGACGTTCCGTTGTTCCCATTAAATTTTTTCGTACGCGGACATGACGGCGTGCGCGTGCGATAGAGCGAGAATTTTTTGCCATGGCTTACTTGGCTCCTTTACCGGCCTTACCGGCTTTGCGACGGATCTTTTCGCCTAGATAGCGAATTCCCTTGCCATGATATGGCTCGGGGGGTCTGACACGACGGATTTCGGAAGCGGTTTGACCGACGACTTCACGGTCATAACCAAGCACCTTGATCTGACGCGTTTTCAGATCCACTTCAAAAGAGATTCCGGACGGCGGCTCCATCTTCACGGGATGTGAATAACCAACGAACAAGGCCAGGTCTTTTCCCTGCATTTCGGCGCGGTACCCCACGCCTTCCACTGCAAGCACAACTTCAAAACCAGAACTGACGCCATGCACCATATTCGCGATCACGGCCCGAGTGGTGCCATGCAACGCGCGTTCTTTCGGATGATCCGATTTGCGCGTGATGACCACCTCACCATTTTGCAATTCAATGCCGACGAGCGACGAAAAGGTTCGCTTCAGTTCGCCCTTCGGTCCTTTTACGTGGACATCCGAACCCTGTACATTAACTTGCACACCGTTCGGCACTGCCACTGGTAAACGTCCAATCCGAGACACTTAATACCTCCTACCACACTTTACAAAGGATCTCGCCGCCCACACCCAACTGTCGGGCACGAGCACCGGTCATAACACCCTTGGGTGTTGAAAGGATGGCTACGCCGATTCCCGAAAGCACCCAGGGAATATCCTGTTTCTTTGTATAAATACGTCGTCCAGGTTTGCTCACACGCTCGATCCCGGAAATCACCGGACGACGCTCGCGCCGTTCGCCTACGTACTTAATTTTCAGGCGCAAAACCTTTTGAGGGGACTGCTCACCTTCGGCGACATCAAATCCCTCGAGATAACCTTCATCTTTCATGATTTTGGCAATCTCAATTTTGAGCTTTGAACTCGGCATTGCAACCAGTGAATGACCTGCCATCACAGCATTCCGGATGCGGGTCAGCATATCAGCAATTGGATCAATAATAGTCATGCTATCACCTCTACCCGCTTACCATGAAGACTTCACGACACCAGGGATCTTGCCCTGTAATGCCATTTCACGAAAACAAATTCTGCACAACCCAAAGCGGCGGATGTAACCACGTGGGCGTCCACAACGGACGCAGCGATTACGCACCTGAGTGGCGTGCTGCCGACGAGCTTCACGGTATTGCATAGCTTTCTTTGCCATAATTTACGCTTCCTTCTTGCTGAACGGCATCCCAAGCAACTGCAATAGTGCACGTGCCTGGTCATCGTTTTTGGCAGTGGTCACGATTGTGACCTCCATGCCGCGCAACTTGTCAATTTTGTCGTATTCGATCTCGGGGAAGATCAACTGGTCACGTAGACCGAGTGTGTAATTCCCGCGTCCATCAAAAGCGTTGGGAGATACACCGCGGAAATCACGCACACGCGGGAGAGCTGTACTCAGCAAGCGATCCAGGAAAGCCCACATACGATCCCCGCGCAGGGTGACTTTGGTTCCAATTAAGCGGCCTTCGCGCAGCTTGAAATTCGCGATACTCTTGCGAGCCTTGGTCATCACCGGCTTCTGGCCCGTTATGATTGTCAAATCTGACACTGCAGCTTCCATCGACTTCGGATTATCCATTGCTTCACCCATACCAATGTTCACAACGACCTTGGTAATGCGCGGTACCTGCATGATGTTCGTAAGATCGAACGCTTTGCGCAGAGCAGGGACAATCTCATTGTTATATTTTTCTTGCATTCTGTTCATTGCTATGACTCCGCGACTAATCGATCAACGCCTGGCAGTTCTTACATACACGACGAGCCCCATCCTCATCGCGTTGAACAGCCACACGTGTTGGTTCACCGCATTTTGGGCAAACCAGCATCACATTTGAGATGTCGATTGCTCCTTCAAACTGGATCCGGCCTGGGTTAATATTGCGACCCGCTTGCGTCTGCACCTGCTTCTGATGCTTGGTGCGAATATTCACACCCTGCACAACAACGCGGCGATTATCCAAAAACACGTTAATCACCTCACCGCGCTTGCCTTTATCTTCCAGGCGACCACTAATGACTTCGACGGTATCGCCTTTACGAATCTTGACTTTCATACCTAAATACTCCTCGACCTATAGCACTTCAGGGGCCAGTGAAACGATCTTCATAAAACCTTTTTCACGAAGTTCTCTGGCAACGGGTCCAAAAATACGAGTGCCTCTCGGGTTGACTCCATCAGCATCTAGAATTACAGCGGCATTGTCATCGAAGCGTATATGAGAGCCATCTTCACGACGCCATTCCTTCGAACAACGCACGATGACCGCGCGCACTTTTTCGCTTTTTTTTACGCCACCTTGCGGTGAAGCGGATTTTACAGAAGCGACAACAATGTCACCGATGCTTCCATACTTACGGCTGGAACCACCGATCACATGGATGACAAGCAGTTCGCGGGCACCGGAATTGTCAGCAACCTTCAGCCGAGACTCATGCTGAATCATTGTTGGCCTCCGCCTCTTCGTTCACTTCCACATTCAAATCAGCGACTCCAGTGTCAGCAGTACGGATCTCTTTTTTAACAATGCTTTCCACCACCCACCGTTTATCGCGGGAAAGGGGGCGCGACTCAATGATTTGAACCTGATCACCAATCTGGCAACCGATCTCATCATGAGCTTTCACACGTTTGCTGGAATGGATAACCTTGCGGTAGAGAGGATGACGAAATTTACGTGAAATCTCTACCACGACTGTTTTGGTCATTTTATTACTGGTGACAACACCAGTCATGCGACGACGATTATTCATCCTTCACCTTCCGTCCCAGCCGCGGCTTGCTGACGCAGAATGGTCTGCATTCGGGCAATGTCACGGCGCAAAACGCGCAAATGGCTGGTATCTGTTAACTGGCCGGTCACCTGCTGAAAGCGAAGTTTCATCAGTTCTTCACGGGCATCCGTCAGCTTTGTTTCAATTTCACCTGATTTCAGGTCGCGCAAAGCACTCGTTTTTGTTGACTTCATGCCTGCTCTCCTGCATCAAGACGAGCTACGATCTTGGTTTTGATCGCGAATTTGTACTGGGCATGCTTGAGCGCCTGGAGAGCTGTCTCTGAATCCAGACCGCCAACTTCGAACATAATCCGACCCGGCTTGACAACTGCCACATAATATTCGACATTACCTTTCCCGGAACCCATGCGGGTCTCGGGTGGTTTGTGCGTATATGGCTTCGATGGGAAAATCCGAATCCAGACTTTCCCGCGGCGCTTCATTTCATGGACGATCGTCCGACGGGCTGCTTCGATCTGCCGGGCAGTCACCCAGCCTGGTTCCAAGGCTTGCAAACCATATTCACCGAAGCTCACCTCTGCACCACGCAGAGCTTTACCTCTCATTCGACCGCGCATTTGCTTGCGCCACTTTACACGTTTTGGCATCAACATAATTACTACCTCATCAAAAGCAACTCACTACGCGTACGCGGCTATTCGCTCACGTATACGCCTTCAGTTGCCTCCGCCTTTTCTTCAGTTTCAGGGACAGCTTCGCCTTTGTAAACCCAGACTTTCACACCCAGCTGACCATAGGTTGTGCTGGCTTCCGTCTTGGCGAAATCCAGATTCGCGCGCAGCGTTTGTAGAGGAACGCGTCCATCACGCAACGTCACGTCACGGGACATTTCCGCGCCACCCAAGCGACCACCCACCATGATTTTGATCCCCTGTGCACCCTGACGCATTGCCTGTTGAATGGCACGCTTCATTGCGCGGCGATAAGCAATACGGCGCTCCAGCTGATCAGCGACATTACGCGCCACCAGCGTGGCATCGGTATCAGGTGAACTGATTTCCTTAATATCAAGATCCACTTTCTTTCCAACCAGCGTTTCAAGTGCATGGCGGATTTTCTTAACACCTTCGCCCTTACGACCGATCAAAATACCGGGCTTGGCAGTATGAATTGCAACGCGGACCTTGCCAGGATAGCGCTCCACCTCAACCCGGGAGATACCCGCTTTGCCGTTTTTCACAGTGTCAGGCAGATCCTTGCGAAGCTTGCGCACATTAGTGTCTTTTGAAGAACCGCCCTTGGAAACCGTTCCTTGTAACAGGCTGCGAATGGCAAAATCCTGATGCAATTGATCACGGTACTGTGAGCCTTCAGCAAACCAGCGTCCCTGCCAGCCTTGATTAATACCAAGGCGCATACCAATTGGATGAACTTTACGACCCATAATTTCTCCTTACCTTCTACGCCCCGCGCTCGCGCAAGACGACTGTAACATGGGAATTGCGGCGCAGGATCGGCTTGAAACGACCGCGTGCACCAAATCGACGCCATTTGCGGGTCGGGGCCTCGTCAGCAAAGATCTTGGCAACGTACAGATCATCGCGACTGACGCCAAAATTCTCTTCCGCATTTGCTACCGCAGAGACAAGCAACTTACGGACGGGCAACGCGGCGGCTTTTGGAACAAAGCGCAGCATTTCCAAGGCATCGTTGGCATTCTTGCCTCTGACGAGATCAACCACCAGACGAACCTTTTGGGCTGACATGGGGAGAAAACGTAAATGTGCCTGAATATCAGTCATTGTCTACTCCTAGCCACCAGCGGGCGCGGCTTTCTCGGCAGCCATATGACCGCGGAAGGTGCGCGTTGGGGCGAATTCGCCCAATCGATGGCCGACCATGTTTTCGGTGATGTAGATCGGAACATGTCGGCGTCCATCATGCACTGCGATGGTGTGACCCACCATTTGCGGGAAGATCACGCTGGCACGACTCCATGTCCGCAACACTTTCTTCTCACCTTTTTGGTTCATGGCTTCTATTCTCTTGAGAAGCTTGGGCTCGATAAACGGGCCTTTTTTCAATGATCTTGACATATCTTTCCTCTATCGATTAGCGGTTCGTCTTGCTGCGACGACGCACAATATACTGGTCAGTTTTCTTGTTACGACGGGTCTTATAACCTAGGGTAGGTTTACCCCATGGGCTTTTTGGACCTGGCAGACCAATCGGCTGGCGGCCTTCGCCACCACCATGAGGATGATCGCGTGGGGACATGGCCGAGCCACGAACCGTGGGGCGGATGCCTTTATGGCGCTTGCGACCTGCCTTGCCTAGCTTGACATTTCCATGATCAAGGTTCCCAACCTGACCAACCGTGGCATAACAGACCTGGTGGATCAGGCGAACTTCACCGGAAGGCATACGCACTTGAGCAAAATCACCTTCTTTTGCGAGCAACTGCGCGGCGCCACCCGCCGAACGGACCATCTGACCACCGCGGCCCTCTTTGACTTCGATATTGTGGATCAAAGTCCCAACAGGAATATTGGAGATGGGGAGCGCATTCCCAGAACGGATTTCCGCGCCTGCACCAGCCATTACGGTATCGCCGACTTTGAGATCCGTTGGTGCGACAATGTAGCGCTTCTCGCCATCCACATATGTCAATAAAGCAAGTCGGGCGGTACGGTTCGGGTCATATTCGATCGCGGCGACTTTCGCAGGGATATCGCGCTTGTCACGTTTGAAATCAATCACGCGGATGAAGCGGCGATGCCCGCCACCACGATGACGAACGGTCACACGTCCATAAGAGTTGCGTCCACCACTCTTGCGCAATGGCACAAGCAGAGCGCGCTCCGGCTTGGATTTGGTAATTTCTTCAAAGGTGTGACCGGTCATATTCCGGGTACCCGGAGTTACCGGTTTGTATTTTTTTACGGCCATTACTGCACCCCTTCAAAAATTTGAAGTGTCTGACCCGCAGCCAGCGTAATGATAGCCTTCTTATAACCGACCTTGCGAACAAGCAAGCGGCGGCTGCGAAGGCGGCGACCACGTTTGGCGGGGACATTGATAACATTTACACGCACAACATTGACATCATAAAGCGTTTCAATTGCATCTTTGACTTGTGTACGTGTGGCGGTGTCCGCAACAACAAATGAATATTGATTTAGTTTGCCAGATTGATAGCTGGATTTTTCAGTTACCAATGGGCGGCGAAGGACATCATAAATCGTGGACATTCTCTACTCCTATCCTAGATTCGCCACCAGGGCATCCAAAGCCTTCACTGGCAAAATCAGCTTATCGTAGCCAAACAGGTCACGAATATTCAGATAGCCTGCTAGCAAAACCTTCGTATCACTAAGGTTATTTGTCGTCTTCGTAACCATCTCATACGCTTGATCCTTTTCAGCCAAGAGAACGAGTGCGGTTGACTGTCCAACAAGATTCTTCAGCGCTTCCACCATAACACGCGTCTTGGTTTCGGACAGAGTAAGCTCTTCCACCACCACGACACCCGACTCAGCGGCTTTCGCCGATAAAGCGGAACGGAGAGCAGCCTGTCGCATTTTCTTGGGCATCCGCTGTTCATAGCTGCGAGGATGAGGAGTGTGAATACGTCCACCACCGACCCACTGCGCAGCACGGCGAGAACCCTGACGAGCGCGCCCGGTCCCTTTTTGCTTCCATGGCTTTGCACCGCCTCCGGCCACCTCACTGCGAACCTTCGTCTCGTGAGTACCGAGACGTGCATTTGCCATCTGACGAACATAAGCCTGGTGCATCAAATCCACATTAATTGGGGCTTCAAAGATCGCGGATGGAAGTTCCACCTCACGCAACTTTTTGCCCTCTATATCCAGAACATCTACTTTCATAGTTACCTTGCTCCGATTTCTCCAGCAGTCGTTACTGCTTTCGAGCCTCTTTGATTACGACCAGGCCGCCCTTTCCACCGGGCACTGCACCATGAACACCGAGCAAATTGCGCTCCGCATCCACCAAAACAACTTTCAACGCCTGAACTGTGACACGTTCATTGCCCATATGCCCTGCGCCGCGCGCGTTCTTGAGCACGCGACCTGGAGTGGTACCAGAGCCGCGCGAACCGGGAGCACGAAGGCGATCAGACTGACCATGTGTCTTCTTGCCGCCTTTGAAATGATAACGTTTGACCGCACCGGCAAAACCTTTTCCCTTGCTAGTACCGACCACGTCAACATGTTCACCAATGGCAAAAAGGTCAACTGTTAATTTATCACCCACATTAACAGTTTCTTTTGAGCGAAATTCGCGCAAAAAACGCATAGGAGGTAAATCATTGGCTTTCAAATGTCCCAATTCACCAGATGCCAACTTCTTAGGGTGAATCTCTCCAAAGCCAAGTTGAACTGCCACGTACCCATCGCGTTCTTGATTGCGTACCTGGGTAACGTAACATGGCCCAGCTTCGATGATCGTCACAGGATAAGCGACGCCTTGCTCATCGAAGATCTGGGTCATGCCGATCTTCTTTCCAATAAGCCCTTTTAACATGCTCTGTTTTCTCCTTCAAAGAAATTTAGCGAGACTGTCAGTCGGGGCTTCGACTGCATCATCTCCAGGCAGCACAGTAAACAATCTGGTGGGACGTTCAGGATTTTGTTGTCCCTGACAGTACTGTTCTTGTGCTGTCGAAATTAGAGAGCAGAGATAACGTGCTAGTCTCTACTCTCCAGTAACGACCAATTAGATTTTTATTTCAATATCCACGCCCGCCGGCAAATTCAACCGCATCAACATATCGATTGTCTTTGAGTCCGGATCGAGAACATCGATCAAACGATTGTGCGTGCGAATCTCGTAATGCTCGTGCGAGTCTTTGTCTATGAATGTCGAGCGCCGAATTGTAAACCGTTCGAGCTTTGTTGGCAAGGGTACGGGCCCAACTACATGAGCGCCGCTGCGTTCAGCCGTTTCAACAATACGCTTAGCAGACTGATCCAGGACACGATGATCGTAGGCTTTGAGCCGGATGCGGATTTTTTGTTTTGCCATGCCTATACCTATTCAATAATTTTGGTGACGACACCCGCACCGACGGTCAGACCGCCTTCACGGATGGCGAACTTCGAACCCTGCTCAAGTGCTACCGGCACAATCAACTCCACCGTCAGGTTGACGTCATCCCCCGGCATCACCATCTCCACTCCCTCCGGCAAGGTGATGTCGCCCGTCACATCCATCGTGCGGATGTAAAACTGCGGTCGGTAGCCACTGAAGAAGGCTTTGTGCCGCCCACCCTCTTCTTTCTTCAGCACATACACCTGCGCCAGGAATTTCTTGTGCGGCGTCACACTGCCCGGCTTGGCTAACACCTGCCCGCGCTCCACATCTTCTCGCTCGATGCCGCGCAGCAGGATGCCGGCATTGTCGCCTGCCACCACTTCATCCAGTTCCTTGTGGAACATCTCCGTGCCTGTGATGACCGAATCCCGCGTCTCCCGCAAGCCAACGATCGACACCGGATCGCCTTTCTTGGCTTTGCCTCGATCCACACGGCCCGTCACCACCGTCCCCCGTCCCTTGATCGAGAAGACATCTTCCACTGCCATCATGAACGGCTTGTCCGTGTCACGTTTTGGTTCCGGGATGTATTCATCCACCACCCGCAAGAGTTCACGGATGCTCTCATATTCCGGTGCATTCGGATCCTTGCTGGTGCTGTCCAGAGCAGCCTTCGCACTGCCTCGCACAATCGGAGTGGAATCACCAGGAAACCCGTAGCTATTCAAGAGTTCCCGCAATTCCAGTTCCACCAATTCCAACAACTCAGGATCATTCATCTGATCCACTTTGTTCAAATACACCACAATACTCGGCACTTCCACCTGGCGAGCCAGAAGCACATGCTCGCGCGTCTGCGGCATGGGTCCATCCGGCGCCGCCACCACCAAAATCGCGCCATCCACCTGCGCCGCACCGGTGATCATGTTCTTGATGTAGTCCCGATGTCCGGGCATATCCACATGGGCATAATGACGTTTGTCGGTCTCATATTCCACATGCGCAATGTTGATCGTGATGCCGCGCGCTTTCTCTTCAGGCGCATTGTCGATGCTATCATACGCACGGTATTCCGCCTTCCCCAGCATCTGCGATACTTTTGTGATCGCAGCGGTCAGCGTGGTCTTGCCATGATCGATGTGTCCCATCGTCCCCACGTTTACATGCGGCTTGCTCCTGTCATATTTCTGCTTCGCCATTGATGAATCTCCTTCTAACAATGAAAGCGTTAGTTGTTTATTTCAAAATTTCCTGCGCCACAGATTGTGAAACTGGCGCATAGTGATCAAATTCCATGCTGAACACGCCGCGTCCTTGTGTGACGGAACGCAGCTCTGTAGCATATCCAAACATTTCGCCCAGAGGCGCATTGGCACGGACCGCTTGAGCGTTGCCCGGTCGGATTTCCATACCTTGAATACTGCCGCGGCGGCTATTGATTTGCCCGATGACATCCCCAAGGTATTCATCTGGCACCACGACTTCAACTTTCATGATTGGCTCCAGTAAAACAGGTGAACCCCTGTGCACCCCTTCTTTAAAAGCCATGGAGCCTGCCAGCTTGAACGCCATTTCGCTCGAATCCACTTCATGGAACGAACCGTCGAACAAAGTAACCTTTGTATCCACGACCGGGTAGCCAGCCAACACACCGCTGTCCGCGGCTTCAATGACACCTTTTTGAACGGCTGGGATAAATTCTTTCGGGATCGCGCCACCGATAATTTTGTTTTCAAAAATAATTCCACTGCCCCGATCACCTGGTTCAAGTGAAATCACAACATGACCATATTGACCATGTCCACCTGATTGTTTAGCATACTTGTAATCCACTTTGGGAACCGAGCGAGTAATGGATTCACGGTAGGCAACGCGCGGCTTGCCGATATTTGCCTGTACACGAAACTCACGCAACATGCGATCCACAAGGATATCGAGATGCAACTCACCCATCCCGGAAATGATCGTCTGACCGGTATTCTCATCCGAGCGGACGCGGAAGGTTGGGTCTTCCTCTGATAATTTGCGCAGAGCTTCGCCCATCTTCTCCTGATCGCTTGTACTTTTCGGTTCGATCGCAATCGAAATGACTGGCTCAGGGAAGGAAATGCTTTCCAGAATAATTTTCTTTGTGTCACAAAGAGTGTCGCCAGTAAAGGTCTCTTTTAAACCTAACACTGCGCCAATGTCACCCGCCCGCACCTCGGTAATATCTTCTCGGCGGTCAGCATGCATTCGGATCAAGCGACCAATCCGTTCACGCCTGCCCTTGCTAGTATTTGTCAACATTTGACCCTGAGAAAGCACGCCGGAGTACACACGGAAATACGCCAGACGGCCCACATAAGGATCAGTAACAATCTTAAAAACCAACGCACTCAAAGGAGCATCATCTCTTGCAGGGAGCTCGATCATCTCTTCACGGTCGATATCTGTCCCTTGCACTGCTGGGACATCGGCTGGTGAAGGCAGGTAATCAATAACAGCGTCAAGTAGAACTTGAACACCCTTATTTTTCAAAGAAGAACCACAAAAAACAGGTGCTGCCTGATTCGCAATTACCCCTTTCCTCAAAGCAGCCTTCAGTTCCTCAATAGAGATTTCCTGAGCTTCCAAATACTTTAAGGTTAATTCATCATCAAGCTCAGCGATTCTTTCTACCATGTGAGCACGAGCTTGCTTCGCTTCTACTTTCATTTCTTCAGGAATATCAACGACTTTAGGGTCTTTGCCTAAATCATCTTCCCAAAGAACAGCTTTTTCTTCCAAGAGGTCAACAACGCCGCGGAAGGTCGCTTCGAAACCGATTGGGAGTTGCATTGGGATTGGGTTGGCGCCCAAGCGGTCTTTAATGGATTCAATTGTCCGCTCGTAGGAAGCGCCAACACGATCCATCTTATTGACAAAGCACATACGGGGAACTCCGTAACGATCCGCCTGGCGCCAGACCGTCTCGCTCTGCGGTTCCACACCCTGGACAGCATCGAAGACCACAACGCCCCCATCCAAAACACGCAGGGAGCGTTGAACTTCAGCTGTAAAGTCGATATGTCCTGGCGTATCAATTAAATTGAACTGATAACCCTTCCATTCAGCAGATACGGCTGCAGAAACGATGGTGATACCGCGCTCGCGTTCCTGAACCATCCAATCGGTAACAGTCGTCCCCTCATCGACGGAACCGATGCGATGAGTCTTGCCCGTGTAGAACATAATACGCTCGGTAGTTGTTGTTTTACCGGCGTCAATGTGGGCAATAATCCCAATATTTCTATACTTCTCGAGCGGATACTCACGGGCCATTCGTTAAACTACCTTTACAATTCCTCTAAAATCGCCTAGACGCGGTAATGCGAGAAGGCGCGATTTGCTTCTGCCATCTTATGGGTTTCATCACGCTTGCGGATTGCAGCGCCTGTCTCATTAGAAGCATCAATTAATTCGCCAGCCAACTTTTCGGCGAAAGATTTCCCGGAGCGCTCGCGAGCTGCGGACAAAATCCAGCGGAGCGCCAACGTTGTGCGGCGATCCGCCGAGACTTCCATAGG
>Ga0137368_10001200_pt1 | contig 27254 bp, 22 predicted proteins | sample SagtaG_13_FD_104917 | JGI IMG/M metagenome (GOLD analysis project Ga0137368, IMG submission 104917) | Vadose zone soil microbial communities from Sagehorn Ranch, Mendocino, California, USA - Sage1_L_100_16 metaG | ecosystem: Environmental > Terrestrial > Soil > Vadose zone | place: USA...
AACGTGAAGCTGCGGCCGGAGATTCTCGGGGAGCTGCAGGAAGCGGTGATCGCGCAGCACGGCGATGTCGCGGCCTTCAACTTCGTCTTCCACGGCGGTAGCGGCTCGAGCCCGGCGCAGATTGGCGAGGCGCTCTCGCACGGAGTCGTGAAGATGAACGTCGACACGGACATGCAGTACGCCTACACGCGCGCCGTCGCCGACCACGTCTTACGCAACTACGACACGGTCCTCAAGGTCGACGGCCGGTTCGGGGACAAGAAGGCGTACGACCCGCGCGCGTGGATGGGGGCTGCTGAAGCTGGAATGGCGGCACGCGTCGTGCAGGCGTGCAACGACCTGGGCTCGGCCGGAAAGTCGCTCTACCGGGAGGAAGCGGCGGCGCCGAGCGCCAGGTAGGACCTCCTCTCCGTCGAACGCTGCTCTTCCCTGCGTTGTGCGGAACGGTTCCTGCGAACGTATGTTCGGTCTGGCAGAATAATGTAGGAATCGCGGACGGCCGCGCCGAACCGGCGAGCAGATTGGAGGTCCTGGAAGCTGACTACGAAAACCGCACGTCGACGAGACGTGCCGGATCTCCGAGAGGATGATCCGCGCGTTAGCGTGCCGCTCTACACGATCGCCGAGGTCGCACAGTACGTAGGGCTGCCGTACTCCACGCTCCAGAGTTGGATCAGCCCGAGCGGTGCCAGGGAGGCGCTCGTCACATCGCTCGCACGCAAGGGCTATGAGGCGTCGATTCCGTTTATCGGGCTCACCGAGGCGTTCGTGCTCCAGGCAGCGCGAGCGGCGGGTGTGCCTCGCCATCGGATACGGCCCGGCGTAGAGGCTGTGAAGGAGGAGCTCGGTCTCGAGCACGCGCTCGCATCCCGGCTGCTCTATACCGACGGCGCCGAGTTGCTCGTTCGCTACGCCGCCGAAGACGATGACCTCGAAGTCGCCAGGACGAGGCAGCGGCAGCTCAGCGAGACGGTCAAGCACCAGCTCCACCTCATCACCTACGCCGGCGACGGCTACGCGGCGCGCCTCCAGCTTCCCGGCTACGGTCCGGCCGAGGTCGTCGTCGATCCAGCCGTCGCATTCGGCTACCCCGTGGTCAAGGGGAAGGGCACCCGGGTGAAAGACGTTCTCGAACGCTTCTGGGCGGGCGAGAGCCTTCGCGCGATCGCCTACGACTTCGATCTGAATGAAGAGGCCGTGGAAGCCCTTCTCCGTGCGCAGACGAGGCCGACCGGCTGAGTCTCCTTCCGAGTTCTTCCTCGATCGGAGCCTCGGCCGGCACGTAGTCGCTGCCGCCCTTCGAGCAGAGGGGCTCGTCGTTCAGACGCTCGCGGAGCGCTACCCGGAGACAGAAGAGTTTGTCGAGGACGAGGTCTGGATCCGCGAGGGTGATGGAGGACGGCCTCGTGATCCTGATGAAGGACGACCGGATCCGACGCAAGCCGCGCGAGCGGCAGGCGATCCTCGACTCCGGCGCGCGAGCGTTCGTCGTGACAGCTCCGCCGTCGGTCGGTTCATCACGGTGTCCGCCGCCGCGATGATGAAGCTCGCCGCACCTTCGATCGGCGCCTCGAGCGCGAGCGGGCACGCCATGGCGCGGTGGCTCGTCGAAGGGCAGGCCGAGAGTCGTCTCGCTCGAGGCCCAGACCACGCGGCGCAACCCGAGCTGTGCCGCGCCGTAGAAGACGTTGAAGTTCATCGTGGCGTTGGTGTTGAACGTCTCCACGGGAGGGCGGATGTCCGGTGCCGGGATGTTCGCCAGGTGGACGACGCTGTCGGAGCCCCTCAGGACGTCGACCGTCTGCCCGTAATCGGTCAGGTCGGCCAGGACGACGTTGACGCCGATGTCTTCGCCGGGGGGGACCAGGTCGGTTGCGATCACCTCATGGCCGTGGCCGAGCAGCTCTGCCACCGTCGCCCGCCCGGCTTTGCCGCTCGCTCCCGTGACGCAGATCCTCATCTGATGATCGAAGCAGATCGAAGGGCGGGGTAGAGGGCTCGGAAGCGCTCGTACCCTTCGCCGTAGACACGCGCCCAGCTCGGATCCGGGTCTACGGTCTCACGCACGCTCACCGCCGCCTCGACCGCTCCCGGAACGGTTGCGAAGGCGCCCCCCGCCGCGCCGGCGAGCAGCGCGGCGCCGAACGCCGCCCCCTCCTCGACCGCCGGCCGCTCTAGCGGGATCCCCAGCACCGAGGCAACGATCCGCAGCCAGAGCCCGCTGCGCGCGGCGCCGCCCGACACGCGTGCCGACGCCGGCGGCTCGCCCAGCTCGGTCAGGAGTTCCAGCGAGTCGCGGAGGCCGTAGGCCACGCCCTCCAGGACCGCGCGCACAAGAGCGCCACGGCTGTGCGTCGCGGCCAGCCCGGCGAAGGCGCCGCGCGCATCGGGGTCGGCATGGGGTGTCCTCTCGCCGGTGAGGTAGGGGAGGAAGAGGACGCCCTCGGCACCCGGTTCCACCTCCGCGGCTTCGGCGGTCAGCCGTTCGAACGGCTCGCCCGGCGCGAGCGCGTCCCGGAACCAGCGCAGCGATCCGGCCGCAGACAGCATCACGCCCATCGCGTGCCAGCGGTCGGGGACGGCATGGCAGAAGACGTGGAGCCGCCCCCGGCTCTCCGGGGCGAACCCGGGCAGCGGCGCGAAGACCACCCCCGAGGTGCCGATCGTTACGGCGGTCGTGCCCGGCTCGTGGACGCCGACGCCCACGGCCGAGGCAGCCTGGTCTCCGGCGCCCGCTGCCACCGGTGTCCCCTGCGCCGTCTCGCCCGATCTCTCGGGAGACTCGAGGGCACGCGGCAGCCACTCCGGCGGCAGCTCGAGCTTCTCGAGCACCGCCTCGCTCCAGCGCCGCCCGCCGACGTCGAAGAGCAGCGTGCCCGACGCATCGGCGACGTCCGTCGCGTGCACCCCGGTCAGGCGCAGGCGGACGTAATCCTTGGGCAGAAGGACGTGCCGGATCTGCGCGTACGTCTCCGGCTCGTGGCGGCGGAGCCAGAGCAGCTTCGGCGCGGTGAAGCCCGTCAGGGCGAGGTTTCCCGTCAGCTCGAGCAGGCGCTCGGCACCGACGCGCTCCTCGATCTCGCGGCATTCCGCGCCGGTGCGCTGGTCGTTCCAGAGGATCGCCGGGCGGAGGACGCGGTCGTGCTCGTCGAGCGCGACGAGGCCGTGCATCTGGCCGGTCAGGCCGATCGCCTCGGGCTCGACCGCGAGCTCTGCGAGCGCCGCCTGGGCCGCGCGCCACCAGTCCTCCGGATCCTGCTCGGCCCAGCCCGGCTGCGGGGTTGAAAGGGGGTAGCCGTGCTCCGCCCGTGCCAGCACCCCGCCGTCATGAGAGAGAGCGACCGCCTTGACCCCGGTCGTGCCGACGTCGAGGCCGACCAGCGCTTGAGTCACGCGCCCAGGGCTGCGTACACAAGCTCGTACGCGGCGACGGCATCCTTGTGCGACTGCGCCTCGCGCAGCGCGGCGTCGTCGATGCGCGCGGCGACCTCCTCGATGAAGCGCCACTGCAGGACGCTACGCCGCACCGCCGCGACCGCGTCCTCCGTGTACGGATAGAGGTCGAAGCCGAGCCGCTCGCCGTTCGCGCCGTAGTTCGCCCGGCGCAGCTCGACCGCGAGCTCCAGCGTCTCCATGAACGCGGTCGCGCCGACCATGTTGTCGTCGTCGAACGTGCCCCACCCGGAGTTGGCGTGGTGGTGCCCGAGCAAGCCCTCGGCCGCGAGCAGCGCCGCGTACTCGGCCAGCGACTCGCCGTTCATGAGCAGGTGCTGCCAGTCCATGTTGACCTTGACGTTGTCGAGGCCCTGCGCGCGCAGCGAGTGGATCACGTGCAGCGTCATCCCGACGTTCCGCATCAGGATCTTCATCGCCGGCTCCGAGTTCTTGTGCTCGAGAAAGAGGGAGATCCCGTGGTCGCGGCAGCGCTGTGCGGCCTGACCGATCCCTTCCACGAACCAGGCCCAGCTCTCCTTGTACGGCGTCTGGAACGGGTAGTTGTAGCCCTCGATCCCGGGCCAGACGATGAAGTGCGCTTGCAGCTCGCCGGCGAAGTCGACCGCGTCGAGCGTCCGGCGGAGCGCCTCCGCCCGCGTCGCCTCGTCCGGGGAGACGAGGCCGCCGCGGCCGAAGCGCGGATCGAGGTGGAGGCCGGTGGCGAGGCAATAGATGTCGTGGTCGCCGAGGGCGGCCCGCACGTCGTCGAGGTTCTCCGGCGCGAGCTCCTGCGGGTAGTGGAACTCGTAGCCGTCGATCAGCTCGCCGAGGCCGGCGACGGCGCGCTCGACTCGCTGCGCGGTCGTCTCTCCCGCGTGTTCCGGCTGATAGCCGCCGGGGACGAAGCGCGTGACCATCGGGCCGAGAGCCCAGATGCCGAGGCTGGTCTTCATCGCGGCAGTCTTACCCACGCGGCGCTGCTCGGCGGCAGCCGGTCGGCTGTGCCGGCTTCGCTTCTGAGCACCAGCTCTCCCTCGGGGAGGTCGAGCGCCTCGGCTTCGACGTTGACGGCGCAGACGACCGTCTCGTCCGCGGTCTCCCGCGCGAAGACGAGCGACCCCGGTGGGCTCTCGCGCCAGGCGAAGCCCCCGCCGTGCAGCGCCTCGCTTCCACGCCGACAAGCCAGTGCTGCGCTGTAGAGCGCGAGCGTCGAGCCCTCGTCCTCCCGCTGGGCGGCGACGCTCACGCTCGCCCAGGACTCCGGGATCGGCAGCCAGGGCGTCCCGTCGGTGAAACCGAAGCCGGGCGGCTCGCCCTCCCACGGGATCGGGATGCGACAACCGTCCCGCCCCAAACGCGCTCCGCCGCTGCGGAAGAAGATCGGGTCCTGGCGCAGCTCGTCCGGAAGCTCAACCTCCTCGAGCCCGAGCTCCTGGCCCTCGTACAGGAAGATCGTCCCCGGCAGCGCGAGCAGGAGCAACGCGGCGGCGCGGGCGCGCTCGGCGCTGCCGTAGCGCGACGGCAGCCGAATCACGTCGTGGTTCTCGAGCACCCACGTGGGCGTCGCGCCGACCGGAGCCAGCGCGGCGAGCGTGCCGTCGATCGCCGTGCGGAGCGTCGCGGCCTCCCACGGCTCCCAGAGCAGGCGGAAGTTGAACGCGAGGTGGAGCTCGTCCGGACGGACGTACCGCGCGACCCGATCCTGGTCGCGGAGGACGACCTCGCCGACGAGGACCCGTTCGTCGCGGTAGGCGTCGGCGAGCTCGCGCCAGCGACGGTAGAGGGGGTGCACCTCGGGCTGATCGATCGCGTGCTGACGGTCGAAGCCGCCGGTGGCGCCCGGCCGGGGCACGCCGGCGCCCTCGGGCTCGTCACGCAGGAGCCGGTCCTTGAAAAGGCCGTGCGCGACGTCGATCCGGAAGCCGTCGACGCCGTGGTCGAGCCAGAAGCGGAGGATGTCCTCGAAGTCTGCCTGCACCTGCGGGTTGTGCCAGTCCAGGTCGGGCTGCTCGGGCGCGAACAGGTGGAGGTAGTACTCGCCGCTCGGCTCGTCGAACGTCCACGCCGGCCCGCCGAAGACGGAGTCCCAGTTGTTCGGCGGCCCGCCGTTCCGGCCGGGCCTGAAGACGTAGCGAGCGCGGTCGGAGTGGGCGGGGTCGGCGAGCGCGTTCCGGAACCACGGATGCTCGCTCGACGTGTGGTTCGGGACGACGTCGATCGTGACGCGGAGGCCCAGAGCGTGCGCGTCGGCGACGAGCGCGTCGAGGTCGGCCAGCGTGCCGAATTGCGGATCGACGTCGACGTAGTCGGCGACGTCGTAGCCGTGGTCGGCGCCGGGCGACGGGAAGAACGGCGTCAGCCAGATGCCGTCGACGCCGAGGTCACGGAGGTACGGAAGGCGTGCGCGGATGCCCGGGAGGTCGCCGACGCCGTCGCCGTTCGAGTCGGCGAAGCTGCGGACGTAGATCTCGTAGAGGACGGCGCTCCGCCACCACTCAGCCATCGCGGACCCTCGTCGCCACCGCGTCCCCGGCTTCGGATGTGAAGGAGCTGCCGCCGACGTCGCGCGTGCGCGGGCCCTCGCGACAGACGGCCTCGAGCGCGCGCATCAGTTGGGCAGCGGCCTCGTCCTCGCCGAGGCTCTCGAGCATGAGCGCCGCGCTCCAGATCGCGCCGACGGGATTGGCGATGCCCCGGCCGGCGAGGTCCGGGGCGGATCCGTGCACCGGCTCGAAGATGCCGGGGGTCGCCGATCCCGGCGCGAGGCTCGCGCTCGCGGCCATTCCCATTCCACCCTGGAGCACGGCGGCCAGGTCGGTGAGGATGTCTCCGAAGAGGTTCGAGGCCACGACCACGTCGAGGCTGAGCGGATCGCTGATCATGCGGGCGGCGAGCGCATCGACGAGCACGCGCTCGTAGCGGACGTCGGGATGCGCGGCGGCGACCTCCTCTGCGACCTCGTCCCAGAGGACGTACCCGTACCGGGACGCGTTCGACTTCGTCGCGGAGGTGACGACACTCCGCCGAGCCGCGGCGCGCTCGAACGCGTAGGCGAGCACGCGGCGCACGCCGGCCCGCGTGAAGACGCTCGCCTCGAGCGCGACCTCGAGCTCGAGCCCGGCGTGGGCGCGGCCGCCGACGCCGGAGTACTCGCCCTCCGTGTTCTCGCGAACGAAGAGCATGTCGACAGGCGGGCTGCCGGCGAGCGGCGACGGGATGCCGTCGAGCAGCCGCGCCGGCCGGACGTTGGCCCAAAGGTCGAGGCCTTGCCGAAGCGGGAGCAGCAGTCCCCAGAGCGTGACGTGATCGGGCACCGAGGGATCGCCGACCGCGCCTAGCAGCACCGCGTCGTGGCCGCGAACGACGTCGAGCGCGTCCGGCGGCATCATCGCGCCCTCGTCGTGGTAGCGGTCGGTGCCCCAGTCGAGCAGCTCCCACTCGAGCGCGAGGCCGAGCGCGTCGAGGGCCTTGCGGGCTTCCGCGATCACCTCCGGCCCGGCGCCGTCGCCCGGGATGACGGCGACGCGGTGGACGCCGTCCGCGCTCAGGCCCGGCTCCCGGCCAGGACGTGCTCGAGTTCGCGGGCACTCGGGATCGCCGAGCGGCCGTCCAGGGCGCGGCACGCCAGCGCGGCGCATGCGTTGGCGGCGACGAGTGCATCTGCAAGCTGCGCCTTGCGAACGAGCTGCGCGAGCAGGGCACCGTGGAAGACGTCGCCCGCGCCGAGGGTGCTGACCGGATCGACCGGCAGCGCAGGCGCAGCGACCACGTCGCCGTCCCGGGCGGCGAGGCTGCCCTTGCTGCCACGGGTGACGACCACGAGCTCGGCACCCGCTCTGAGTGCTGCGCGTGCCGCCTCCTCCACGTCGAGGCCCGGGAAGAGCGTGAGCGGCGTGTCCTCTGTCGGGCCGTACAGCGAGACGTCTGCGAGCTCCAGCCCGGGAACCGGGTTGCCGGCGTCGATCGAGAGGCGTACGTCGTCGCCGCGCACCGCGGGATAGCCGACGTGGTCGACGTGCGTCCAGGCGGCGCCGCGGCAGAGGTCGCGAGCGCGGCCGCCGAGCTCGAGCGGCGGCAGCGTCCCGAGGAAGGCGGCGATCGTCCTGTGCCCGGTGCCGGCCTCGACGAGGATCGCGCTCTCGGCGGAGCGGGCGCCGGGGGCGACTGCAAGCTCGGACACGTCGACGCCCTCCCGCTCGAGCCCCTCCCGGATGGATGCACCCACGTCGTCGTCTCCGACCGCGCCGACGAGGAAGACCGGAACGCCGAGCCGGGCGAGCGCAACCGCCGCCGTGGCTGCCGGACCTCCTCCGGCGCGAACGAGGTCCGTCGCGACGACCCGGTCGTCGGCGGCCGGGTGGCGCGGCACGGCCAGGATGGTGTCGAGCGTCGCCGCGCCGACGCAGACCACGTAGGGGGCAGAGTGCGTCTGCACGCCGAGGCTACGCCGCGACGGGGTGTTTTCCGAGCAAGCTCTCGCCGGTCTCCGGCGCGAAGAAGTACAGGCGCGAAGCGTCCACGGCGAGCCGGAGCTGCGAGCCGACGCGGGCCTGCGTCCTGGGATCGACCCGCGCGGCGAAGAGGGCACGGTCGTTCGCGGCTGCCAGCAGCGTCGCTATCTCCCCCTCGTCGTCCGACACCGCGTCCTCGACGACGACCGCCGGCGCGTCGACCTCGAAGAAGACGTAGGCGTCCGAGCCGAGCTCCTCGATCACCTCGACTCGGACGTCGATCTGAGGGAGGCCGGACGGTGCAAACGCGGCGTCCTCGAACGCCTCGGGGCGGATCCCGAGGACAACGCGACCCTCGTGTCCGAACCTGGGGCGGCGTTCGGGATCGAGCGGGATCCGGAAGTTCCAAAGGGAGACGCCGTCGGCCCCGATCGTGGCCTCCGCGAGATTCATCGCCGGTGAGCCGATGAACGCGGCGACGAAGATGTTCGCCGGGTCGTCGTACAGCTTTTGCGGGGCGTCGACCTGCTGGACCCTTCCGTCGCGCATCACGGCCACGCGCTGACCGAGCGTCATTGCCTCGACCTGGTCGTGGGTGACGTAGACGGTTGTAGTCCCGAGCCGCGAGTGCAGCTGCTGCAGCGACGTGCGCATCCCGACGCGGAGCTTCGCGTCGAGGTTCGAGAGCGGCTCGTCCATGAGGAACGCCGCCGGCTCGCGGATGATCGCGCGACCCATGGCGACGCGCTGCTGCTGACCGCCCGAGAGGGCCTTCGGCCGGCGGTCGAGCAGCTCCTCGAGCCCGAGCATGCGCGCGACCGCGTCGACCCGCTGCCTGATCTCCTTCTTGGGCGTCCGCCGCACCTTGAGCGCGTAGCCGAGGTTCTGGCGGACGTTCATGTGCGGATAGAGCGCGTAGTTCTGGAAGACCATCGCGAGGTCGCGCTGGGCGGGCGGCGCCGTGGTGACGTCCCGGTCGCCGATCAGGATCCGGCCGGCGGTGACCCGCTCGAGGCCGCCGATCGACCGGAGGAGCGTCGTCTTCCCGCAGCCCGAAGGTCCGACGAGCACCATGAACTCGCCGTCCGCGATCGTCAGGCTGACGTTGTCGACCGCGACGACGCCTGCGCCGAACTCCTTGGTGATGCCGTCGAGGTCGATCTGGCCCACGCGGGCCGAAATCTAGCGCCTCGGGCGCAAAAAGTGCAATCGTTGCCACATGCGCGGAATCGAGTCGAACGGATGACCCGGGCGCCCGAGTCGCAGGTGGTCGAGCTGGCACCGGGGATCTCGCGGTTCCGCGATACCTGCAACGTCTACGTGCTCCGGGCCGGTCGCGAAGCTGTGCTGATCGACTTCGGTAGTGGGGCGATCCTGGACGAGCTCGGGGCCTTCAGCGTCGACCGCGTCACCGACGTCCTCGTCACCCACCACCACCGGGATCAGGTGCAGGGGCTGCAGCGCGCCGTAGACGCGGGTGCCCGGATCTGGGTCCCGCCGGTCGAGCGCGATCTGATCGAGCACATCGACCGGCACTGGCTCGGACGCCCGATCGACAACGACTACGACCTCCTCCAGGACCGGTTCTCGCTCCTCGAGCCCGTGCCGGTCACGGGCACGGTCGACGAGTACCGCACACGTCGCTACGGCGACTTCGACGTCTACACACTGCCGACGCCCGGGCACACCGTGGGGTCGGTCACCTACCTCGTCGAGGTCGACGGCCGTCGGTTGGCCTTCACCGGCGACCTCCTCTACGGCGAGGGGAAGGTCTGGTCGCTCGCCGCGACCCAGTGGTCGTACACCGAAGTCGAGGGACAGCGGGCGACCTATCTCTCGCTCGGCGTCCTCGAGCGGCGTGGTCCCGAACTCCTGCTGCCGTCCCATGGAGAGCCGATCGCGGATCCACGACCCGCGATCGAGCTGACGCAGCGGCGACTGGAGGAGCTGATCGCCATGCGCTCGCTGGATCAGTGGGATCTCGAGCTGCGGCTCGAGGCGCCCTGGGAAGAGCTGACGCCGCACCTGCTGCGCAACCGCACCTGCATGGCGAACAGCTTCGTCCTGCTCTCGGAGTCGGGCGCCGCGCTGGTGCTCGACTTCGGCTACGACTTCTGGACGGGACACCCGCTGGCGGCCGGGCGTGCGGCGCGCCGGCCGTTGCTGAACTCGATCCACGCGCTGCGGCGGGACCACGGCGTCGACCGCATCGAGGTGGTCCTGCCCACGCACTTCCACGACGACCACGTCGCGGGGATCAACCTCCTGCGCGACGTCGAGGGCACCGAGGTCTGGACGCCGGAGAACTTCGCGGACATCCTCGAGGACCCCCGGCGCTACGACCTCCCGTGCCTGTGGTTCGACCCGATCCGGGTCGACCGGCGGCTCCCGATGGACAGTCCGATCGCCTGGCAGGAGTACGAGCTGACGGCCTACCCGCTCCCCGGCCACACGCTGTATGCCGCCGCGATTGCGTTCGAGGTCGACGGCCGCCGCGTGCTCGCGACGGGGGACCAGCAGGCGAACGAGGAGAGGCCGATCCTCAACTACCAGTACCGGAACCGCTTCAGGTACGACGACTACGTGCGCAGCGCCGAGCTGTACCGGGCACTCCGGCCGGATCTGATCATCAGCGGGCACTGGGCGGTGCGGGAGGTCGACGACGCGTGGCTCGACGAGCTGCTCGCGGGCGGGCACCGCCTCGCCGAGCTGCACCGCGAGCTCCTCCCTGTCGAGGACGTCGATTTCGGCGCCGAGGGGTTCGCGGCGCGGATCGAGCCGTACCGCTCGACCCTTCGCCGGGGCGAAGTGGTGCAGCTCGACGTGGCCGTGCGGAATCCCTTCGACCGCTCTGAAACGGCGCTAGTTCGACTCGTCGTGCCGGAGGGTTGGACGGCCGTTCCCGACTCCGACGAGGTGGAGCTCGGGGAGCACAGCGAGGCGGTCGTCCGCTTCGAGGTTTCCGCGGACGCGGGCGTGCCGGCCCGTCGCGCGCGGGTTGCGGCCGACGTCACCGTCGGGGACGCCCCGTTCGGACGGCAGGCGGAGGCGCTGGTGACGCTCGTGTGACCGGGTTCGCCTTCGAGACGGCCGGCTACCGGCTCGAGCTCGCCCCTGACGGTCTGCTGGCCCGGCTCTCCTCGCCGGCAGGCGACGACTGGCTCTCCTTGCGACTGCTCGCCGCGCTCGACACGACGGACGGGACCGATGAGACGCTCTCGGTCGAGCACCCTCGCGTCGTGGCGCCGGGAATCGTCGAGATCGAGCGGCGCTCGACGCGGTGGGAGCAGGCGGCGCTTCGGCTCGTCTGCACGGACGAGGGCGTCGACGTCGTCGCCACCGTCCGCGGCCGGGGCGACCTGACCGACGTCCACCTGCTCGGCGGCCGCTCGCTGATCGCCGGCCGGCCGACCGGGTTCATGCCGAGCGGCTCGAGCTTCCGGACGCTGTTCTCCCCGAATCCCGGCGACCCGGGCCGGCTGGTTCGCTCCGCCAGCGAGAGCGCGGTCGTAGGAGTGTCCGGTGACGGCCAGCCCGGCCGTGGCCACTGGTTCTTCACGCCGGCGCCGCTCTCGCTCTGGCTGACGGCGGCCGTTGTCGAGCAGCCCGCAGCGGTGGAGGAGGGCTGGCTCGGGCTCTCGGTGGCGGCGCCGGTCCAGCGGCTCACGTTCGTCCAGCTCGCGTACGTCCCCGCCAACCGCGGCTTCAGCCTCCGGCTCGAGTACGAGGGGCACACGCGTGTCGACGGCGTGTTCGAGGCCCCTGTCGTCGTGCTCACGCCCGGAGTTGACGACCCGTATCTGGGGCTCCGCCGCCACCGCGACGACCTCGCCGCGCGCGGTGCCGCGCCGAGGCCCGAGCCGCGCGACACGCCCGAGTGGTGGAGTGCGCCGATCTTCTGCGGTTGGGGTGCGCAGTGCCACCTCTCGCGGATGAACGGCACGTCCGCGTCGGGCCTCGCGACCCGGGCGAGCTACGACCGGTTCCTCGACCACCTCGAGGGCGAGGGAGTCGTCCCGGGGACGATCGTGATCGACGACAAGTGGCAGGCGGCGTACGGCACGAACGAGCCCGATCGCGCGAAGTGGCCCGACCTGCCAGGCTGGATCGCCTCGCGACGCGCGCGCGGTCAGCACGTGCTCCTGTGGTGGAAGGCCTGGGACCCGGAAGGGCTGCCGCCGGAGCTCTGCATCCGCAGCCCGGACGGGACGCCGCTGGCTCTCGATCCGACGAATCCGGCGGCGCGCGAAGCGCTGAGCGCGGTCATCTCGAAGATGCTCGCGCCGGACGGTCTCGACGCGGACGGGCTCAAGATCGACTTCACGGCGCGCACCCCGAGCGGCTCGGCGCTCTCGACCCACGGCGCCGGGTGGGGGATCGCGCTCCTGCACGACCTCCTCGCCGTCGTCCACGCCGCGGCCAAGGAGGCCAAGCGCGACACGCTCCTGATCACGCACACGCCGCACCCGAGCTTCGTCGACGTCACGGACATGATCCGGCTCAACGACATGCTGCGGATCGACGACTCGGGACCCTTTCCGCCGATCGTGCCGCAGATGCAATACCGGGCGGACGTGTCCCGTGCCGCATGCCCCGAGCTCCTGATCGACACCGACGACTGGTGCGTCCCGAGCCTCGCCGAATGGCGGAGGTACCTCGCCGTCAAGTCCGCCCTCGGCGTGCCTTCCCTCTACTACGCCGATGCCCTTGATCTCAGCGGCGAGGCGTTCCAACCTGAGGACTACGAAGCTCTAAGAAGAGTGTGGGGATGAGTAGCGACGGCATCTCTCAGATCGACCGGGCCGAGCCGATCCGGCCGGTGACGCTTGCGGACATCGCCCGCGAAGCCGGCACGTCGGCGTCCACGGCCTCGCGTGCGATCAGCGGTCGCGGCTACGTCTCGGCCGACGCGCGTGCGCGTCTGCTCGAGGTGGCGGAGCGGCTCGGCTACGTGCCGAACGCGTCGGCTCGGACGCTGAAGCAGAAGACGAGCCGCGTCATCGGCGTCGTCGTCTCCGATCTCGGCAACCAGTTCTACGGGCGCCTCGCCGCCGCGATCGAGGAGACCCTCCGCGAGGCGGACTACCAGATGGTCCTGATCGGCGACAACAGCGAGAGCGCCGAGGAGGTCGCGGGCGCGCGGACCTTCCTGGCCATGCGCGCCCCGGGCGTGATCATGACGCCGGTCGGCGACGAGGCGTCGCTGCTGCTGGCTCGGCACGGAGTCGGCGTCGTCGAGGTCGACCGCCGCCTCTCGAGCGTTCCCTGCGACGCCGTGGTGATCGACAACGAGCGCGGCGCGCGCGACGCGACTGCGCACCTGCTCGCGTTGGGCCACCTGCGCGTCGGGCTGCTCGTGGCCGACACGAACTGGACGAGCGACGCGGGGCGCCTTCAGGGCTTCCGCGAAGCGCACGAGCAGGCCGGGGCCCCGATCGACGACTCGCTGATCGTCCGCATCGGCTTCCACGCGCGGGACGCCGAGGCGCGCATCGCCGCGCTGCTCGCCGCCGGACGGCCGACCGCGATCTTCGCCGCGAACAACCTGCTCGCCGAGCAGGCATGGCACGTCATCCGCCATCAGGGGCTGAGGCTCCCGGACGACATCTCGCTCGTCGGCTTCGACGACGTCCCCTGGATGGAGATGGTCAGCCCGGCGATCACGGTGGTCGCCCAACCGACCGACGAACTGGGGCGGCGGGCGGCGCGGCTCCTGTTGCGGCGCCTCGCCGATCCGACCTGTGAGCCGGCCGTCGAGCGACTCGAGCCGACCCTCGTCGTGCGCGGCTCGACGGGGCCAACTTCCGCGCCGGAGTAGCGGTCCTACCGCATGTGACTGATTTCCTTGCAAGTCGGGTAGACGTGTGGTTACGTTCCCACATCCATGTCAACAGGGGTCTTTAGGCCCCTTACTCGGGAGGGTGGATATGTCGGGTCGGTGGAAGCGGATCGGCTTGCTCACCGCCACCGCAGCGCTCGCGGTCGCCGCCGCCGCGAGCCTTGCGAATGCCAAGACGGACAAGGGCGCCGGTGCCGGCGCCGCGGCGGCCACCAACCTCTCGATCATGGGCTTCGGCACGAACGGCGACGACGTCGCCAAGACGCGGTACGCGCTCGCCGAGAAGGCTGTCGGAGGCAACGTCGACGCGCCGAACGGTTCGTTCGACGACCAGCAGTTTCTCGCGGCCGTGGCCGCCCGTGACGTGCCGGACCTCGTCTACTTCGGCCGTGACAAGGTCGGGACGTACGCAGCGAGGGGCGCGCTCGTGCCGCTGACGTCCTGCATCAAGAGCCACAAGATCAGCACCAAGCAGTACCGGAAGGCCGCGCTCTCGGAGGTCACGTACAAGAGCAAGATCTACGCGATCCCGGAGTTCTATGACGTTCGCACGGTGATCGTGAACCTCGACGTCCTGGCCAAGGCGAACGTGAAGCTCGCCGATCTCAACACGAAGAACTGGGCGAAGCTGAAGACCGCCGCCAGGAAGCTCTACACCACGTCGGGAGGCAAGGTTTCCCGGATCGGCTTCGACCCGAAGCTGCCCGAGTTCTTCCCGCTGTGGGCGAAGGCCAACGGCGCCGACATCCTCAGCAAGGACGGCCTCCACCCGCAGCTCAATAGCCCGCGCGCGGTCGCGGCGCTCCAGTACGCGATCAGCCTGATCAACGCGCAGGGCGGCTGGGACAAGTTCAAGTCCTTCCGCGACACGTGGGACTTCTTCGGCAAGAAGAACCAGGTCGCCGAGGACCAGGTCGGCGCGTGGCCGATGGAGCAGTGGTACTACAACGTCCTCACCGCCAACTCACCGCAGGTGAAGATCCACGCGCTGCCGTTCCGGGCCAGGAACGGCAAGGTCATCAACTACGAGACGGGGTCCGCCTGGGCGATCCCGAAGGGCGCGAAGCACCAGGCTGCCGCGTGCACGTGGATGAAGACGATGACGTCGACCTCGACCTGGATGGCGGCGGCGCGGAACCGCGCCGCGGTCCGCAAGTCGCAGGGCCGGCCGTACACCGGCCTCTCGACCGCCAACGCGGTCGCGGACAAGCTGATCTTCAAGCAGACCTACACGCCGATCAACAAGTACTTCGACCAGGCCGTGAAGACGGTGCTCGACGTGCAGCAGCACTCCTTCAACATCCCCGCCTCGCCTGCGAGCGCGGAGTTCCAGGACGCGTGGCAGAACGCCGTGAACAGCGTGCTCACGGGCCAGGCGAGCCCACGTAGCGCGCTGAACAAGGCCCAGAAAACCGCGCTGGCCGCGATCAAGAACGCGCAGAAGTAGGACGGCGCAGTTCGGCAGAACCCGCTTGGCCACAATCTCGAGAACCGCAGCGCCGGGCCCTCGCCTGAGGGTCCGGCGCTGGGCGTCCGGGTTCAAAGAACGGGACACCTGGGCGGCCTATGCCTTCCTCAGCCCCTGGTTCTTCGGGTTCATAGTCCTGACGGCGGGCCCGATGGTGGCGAGCTTCATCCTCTCGCTCACCGACTACGACATCATCAGCTCGACCCAGTACGTCGGCTTCGAGAACTACCGCCAGCTGTTCGACGACCCGCAGGTCTCTCTGGCGATCAGGAACACGCTCTTCTACACGGCGCTGAGCGTGCCCTTGACGATGATCATCTCGCTCGGCCTCGCGATGATGCTCGCACGCGTCGGCCGCGCGGCGGGCATCTTCCGGACGATCTTCTACATGCCCGTGATGACGCCGCTTGTCGCCGTCGGCGTCCTCTACCTGCTCCTCTTCAACGGCGACTTCGGCCTCATCAATCGCGCCCTCGAGCTGATCCACGTCAAGGGGCCGTACTGGACGAGTGACCCGCACTGGATCAAGCCGGGCCTCGTGCTGATCGCGCTCTGGGCCGTCGGCTCCAACGTCGTCATCTACCTCGCGGCCCTCACCGGCGTGCCGCAGCAGCTGTACGACGCGGCGGCGATGGATGGGGCCGGCAGATGGCGCCGCTTCAAGGACGTAACGCTGCCGATGATCAGCCCGGCGCTCTTCTTCACGTTCATCATCCTCACGATCGCCGGCCTGCAGACCTTCGAGCAGGTCTACACGGCCTTCTTCAACGCCAACACGCCGACCGGCAACGACGCGGCGCTGTTCTACGTCATCTACCTGTTCCAGCAGGCGTTCACGTACCTGCACATGGGCTACGCGTCGGCGCTCGCCTGGCTGCTCTTCCTGATCATCGCGATCGTCACCGCCGTGCAGATCGTCCTCAGCAGGCGGTTCGTCTACTACGAGGGCGAGCGGTGACGCAGGCCGCGACTCCCGCCGGTCCGGCTGCTCCGGCGGCGGCGCCGCCTGCCGTGGCTCCGCCCGGTGCGGTCCCGCCGGCTCGCGCGCGGTGGCTGCCGGCGGGGAACCCGCTCAAGGCCGCCTTCTTCCTCACGCTGCTGGTCGGCCTGAGCGTGCTCTTCCTCTATCCGTTCATCTGGACCGTCAGTGCGTCGCTCAAGCCGCGGGAGGACGTGTTCGACAACCGGCTGATCCCCGCGACCTGGCACCCGTCCAACTACGTCGACGTCTGGCACGCGGCGCCGGTCGCCCGCTGGTTCGTGAACAGCATGTACATCGGCTTCCTGGCGTCGTTCACGGTGACGATCTCGAGCGGGCTCGTCGCGTTCGCCTTCGCCTACTTCCGCTTCCCCCTGCGGAACTTCCTCTTCGGCTGCGTGCTCGCGACGATGATGCTGCCGGGGGCGGTGACGATGATCCCCGTCTACCTGATCTGGAATCACCTCCACCTCGTCAACACGCAGTATCCGCTCTGGATGGGCAACCTCTTCGCGAGCCCGTTCTACGTGTTCCTGCTGCGGCAGTTCTTCCTCGGGATCCCGCGGGAGTTATTCGAGGCCGCCCGGATGGACGGCGACAACTACTGGACGATGTTCTGGCGCATCGCCGCGCCGCTGGCGAAGCCGGCGTTGATCGTCACGTTCGTCTTCGAGTTCGTCGCGAGCTGGCGGGATCTGCTCAAGCCGCTGATCTACCTGCGCGACGATCAGCTCTACACGATCCCGCGTGGACTGTTCGTGCTCCTGGGCCAGTACGGGCCGTCCGCCGGCGGTGAGGGCGACTGGCAGATCATCATCGCGGCCACCGTCGTCGCAACCCTCCCGATGATCGTTATCTTCTTCCTCGGCCAGCGGTACTTTGTCGAGGGAATCGCCGCCCAGGGGCGGAAGGGGTAGGTAACTCGAATGGCGACAGGATCACGCGCCGTCGTCGACGCCGGGTCGAACGGCGCACGGGGCCGCGCCGTCCTCGCGCTCGACATCGGCGGGACGAAACTCGCAGCCGGCGTCGTCGACGAGTCTGGCCGCGTCCACTCCTTCGTCGTCGTGCCGAGCGAGCCCGAGCGGGGACCGGATGCCGAGCTCCCGCGGCTGTTCGAGCTCGGGCGACGCGCGGTCGCCGACTCGGGGCTGGACTGGAACGAGATCGGCACCGTCGGGATCGGGTGCGGCGGGCCGCTCGATGCGGCACGCGGGGTCCTCGTCTCGCCGCTGCACCTGCCCGGCTGGCACGACGTCCCCGTGACGGCAATCGCCGAGGAGGCGTACGACCGGCCCGTCGTTCTCGAGAACGACGCGACGGCCGCGGCCGCCGGCGAGCACCGCTACGGCGCCGGCGCGGGTGCCCGCAACATGGTCTACCTGACGATCTCGACCGGAGTGGGTGGAGGCGTCGTCGTCGACGGCCGGCTGTATCGGGGCGCTGGGAACGGCGCCGAGCTCGGCCACGTGACCGTCGACTGGCGCGGGCGGCCCTGCCGCGGCTGCGGCCGGCTCGGCTGTCTGGAGGCGTACGTGTCGGGAACGTCGATCGCCGAGCGGGCCCTGGAGGCGATCGCGGAGTCGCCCAACGGCTCCTCCTCGCTCGCTGCGCTCGAGGAGCCGACCGCCGAGGACGTCGCCGCGGCGGCCCGCGACGGCGATCGGCTGGCCCGAGACGTCTGGGACGAGACCGTCGCCGCGCTCGCCTGCGGCCTCACCTCGATCGTGAACGTCTTCGAGCCGGAGCTCGTCGTCGTCGGCGGGGGCGTCACGCGCGCCGGAGAGCAGCTCCTCGGCCCGGTCCGCGAGTGGGTGCGCGCGAACGCGATGGAGCCGGCCGGCCGGTCCGCGGACATCGTCGCGTCGGCGCTCGGCGAGCAGGTCGGCGTCGTGGGCGTTGCCGCGATCGTCTACGACCGGGCCGCGTCCGAGGGCGCGCCGGCGTATGGCTGAGCCCGTCGCGAGCGCGCTCGCCGAGCACATCGAGGTCGCGCGGCGGGTAGACAAGCTCTTGCCCAAGGTGGACGAGGTTGCGCGGCGCCTGATCGAGACGTACGAGCAGGGCGGCCGCGTCTTCGCGTTCGGCAACGGCGGCAGCGCGGCCGACGCCCAGCACCTCGCGGCCGAGCTGATCGGGCGCTACAAGCGCGATCGGCGGTCGCTGCCGGCGGTTGCGCTCAGCGTCGACCCTTCCGTTGTCACGGCGATCGGCAACGACTACTCCTTCGACGATCTCTTTGCGCGGCAGGTGGAGGGCCTCGTCGGGCCCGGCGACGTGGTGATCGGGTTCACGACGAGCGGCAGGTCGCAGAATGTCGTCCGGGGCCTCGCCGCGGCTCAGGCGATCGGCGCGACGACGGTGCTCTTCGGCGGCGGCGACGGCACTTCGACCGCCGACCACGAGCTGGTCGTGCCGTCGTCGACTACCGCGCGCGTCCAGGAAATGCACCTGCTCCTCATGCACCTCGTCCTCGACCAGGTGGACGCGTGGGCTGCGGAGGACGACTCGTGAGCGAGCTGCGCCTCCTCCACATGATCGGGAACGCGCACATCGACCCGGTCTGGCTCTGGCAATGGCAGGAGGGCTACCAGGAGGTGCGCGCGACCTTCCAGTCGGCGATCGACCGGATGGAGGAGTACCCCGAGTTCGTCTTCACCTGCGACTCGGTCTGCTACCTGCAGTGGATCGAGGAGAGCGACCCGGAGCTGTTCGAGCAGATCCGCGCACGGGTCGCGGACGGGCGCCTGCAGGTCACCGGGGGCTGGTGGATCGAGCCGGACTGCAACATCCCGAGCGGCGAGTCGTACGCGCGCCAGGCGCTGTACGGCCAGCGCTATCTCCGCGACCGGTTCGGCATCACCGCGACAACGGGCAGCAACGTCGATCCGTTCGGCCACAACGTGTCGCTGCCGCAGCTGCTGCTGAAGAGCGGGCTGGACTCGTACGTCTTCCTCCGTCCCGGACCGCACGAGCTGTCGCTGCCGGGGCCCTACTTCTGGTGGGAGTCGCCGGACGGCTCGCGCGTCCTGGCCTACCGGATCCCGCACGAGTACTGCAGCCCGCGCGGCGACATCGGCTACCACGTCGACAAGTCGCTGGCCCAGCTCCCGACCGACCGGCCCGAGCTGATGGTCTTCTACGGCGTCGGCAACCACGGCGGCGGGCCGACGCGCGCCAACCTCGACAGCATCCGCCGGCTGGACGCGATGGACGGGCTGCCTCGGCTCGAGTGCAGCTCGACGCGCGCGTTCTTCGACCGGATCGTCGAGGCCGACGGTGACATTCCCGTCCACACCGGAGAGCTCCAGCACCACTGCGTCGGCTGCTACTCGGCGCACTCGAGCGTGAAGCGCTGGAACCGTCGCGCCGAGAACCTGCTCCAGCGTGCCGAGAAGTGGGCCGTCGTCGCGGACGTGGTCGGCGGGGTGCCGTATCCGCTCGAGGACCTCACCGAGGCCTGGAAGCTCACGCTCTTCAACCAGTTCCACGACATCCTGGCCGGCACCTCGATCGCGCCCGCCTACGAGGACGCGCGCGACGGCTTCGGCCATGCGTCGTCGCTCGCCGAGCAGGCCTTCAACCGCGCCGTCCAGGTGGTCGCCCGCCGGATCGACATCGCCCAGGAGCCGGACATGAAGCCCCTCGTCGTCTTCAACCCGCATCCGTGGCCGCTGCGCACCGACGTCGAGTTCGAGTTCGCGGGGTACCCGTCCGAGGAGGCGCGGATGACCGACGACCGGGGGAAAGCGGTGCCGGTGCAGCGGATCCGTTCCCAGGCGACCCTGAGCGGGTCGCGCGGCAGGCTCGTCTTCGGCGCCGACGTGCCGCCGCTGGGCTACCGCGTGTACAGGATCTACCCGGGCGGCGCCGATGCGCAGGCCGGCGTCTCCGCGACCGAGACGGCGCTGGAGAACGACTTCCTCGCGCTCGAGGTCGATCCGGCGACGGGCTGGCTGTCGCGGCTGCACGACAAGAGGACGGGCGTCGACCTTGCCGCCGGCGAGGGCAAGGGCCATGCCGTCGTCATCGACGACCAGTCGGACACGTGGGGGCACCGCGTCAAGGCGTACGACGACGTGATCGGCCAGTTCGCGTGCACGTCGGTCCGTCTCGTCGAGCACGGGCCGGTTCGCGCCGTGCTCCGGATCGAGAGCCGCTACCTGCATTCGACGCTGGTGGAGGAGCTCGTGCTCGGCACGCGGGCGCGGTACGTCGAGGTGAGGGTCGTCCTCGACTGGCGGGAGCGGCACCGCCTGCTCAAGCTGCGCGTGCCGACCTCCGTGCAGACCGACCGCGCCACGTTCGAGGTTCCGTACGGCCACCTCGAGCGGCCGGCCGGGGGCGACGAGGAGCCGGCCCAGGCCTGGGTCGACGTCTCCGCCGACGGCGCCGGCCTCTCCGTCCTGAACGACTCCAAGTACGGGCACGACGTCAAGGGCGGCGATGTCGGCATCACGGTCGCACGCAGCCCGGTCTACGCTTGCCACGAGCCGGCGCAGCTCGAGCCCGACGGCATCTACGACTACCTCGACCAGGGTCGGCAGGAGTTCACGTACCGGCTCCTCCCGCATGCCGGCGATTGGCGGGGGGCGGGCACCGTGCGGCTGGCCGCCGAGCTAAATCAGCCGCCCTTCGCGCTGCTCGAGACATACCACCGCGGCGACCTTCCCCAGCAGGCGTCGTATGCGGCGATCGATGCCGACGAGGTGGTCGTCACGGTGCTCAAAGCTGCGGAGGACGGCGACGGCTCGCTGATCGTCCGCGCCTACGAGACCGCGGGACGGCCGGCGCGCGCGACGATCGAGCTGCAGGTCGTGGACCGGACGATCCAGGCCGAGTTCGGCGCGCACGAGATCAAGACGTTCAAGGTGCCGCGGGATCCCGAGGCCGCGGTCGCGGAGACGAGCCTGCTCGAGTGGTGATCGCCCTCGACGGCGATGACTGGCAGCTCAAGGGGTGCCTCGGCGACGAGTGGCAGTGGCACGTCGACAAGCCCTGGGATGCGCCGGGTTGGCTTCCCGCGCACGTTCCGGGGAGCGTGCTGGACGACCTGATGCGCGCCGGCGAGGTCCCGGATCTCTACCGGGAGCGCAACAGCCGTCTTGCAGAGTGGGTGCCCGAGCGTGCGTGGATCTACCGGCGGCGTGTCGAGGGGGGCCGCGTCGAGTTCCGGGGCGTCGACCACGCGGCGACCGTGTTCCTGGACGGCGAGCAGGTCGCACATCACGAGGGGGCGTTCACCACGTTCGCGATCGACATTCCCGAGGGCGAGCACTTGCTTGCTGTCGTCGTCCACGCAGCGCCGGAGAGCGAGCCGCAGGTCGGCAGGACGAGCCGCGTTCGAGTGCACAAGAGCCGCATGGGCTACGGCTGGGACTTCTGCCCGCGGCTGGTGCACCAGGGCATCTGGCGCTCGGTTGTGCTCGATCCGCCGCGCGAGCTCTGCCCGCGCGTCACGCTCGTCGACGGCACCGGCGTCGTCGAGATCGAAGGCGAGGTCGTGCTGCAAGTGGACTCGCCGGAGCTCTGGTGGCCGAACGGGATGGGCGAGCAGCGCCTCTACCCGGTGCGCGTCGGCGGCCGCGAGCTGGCGGTCGGATTCCGGCAGGTCGAGTTCAACGGCCCCGGCGAGTTCGCGGTCAACGGCGTCGCGATGCCGCTGAAGGGCTGGAACTGGGTGCCGATCGACGCGCTGTACGGCGTGCCGCGCCCGGCGAAGCTCGCGCACCTGCTCGGCCTCGCGGCCCGGGCGAACGTGAACCTCATCCGGGTGTGGGGCGGCGGGCTGATCGAGACCGACGAGTTCTACGACCACTGCGACCGGCTCGGCCTCCTCGTCTGGCAGGAGTTCAGCATGTCGAGCTCGGGGATGGAGAGCGTCCCGTCGGAGGACCCGGAGTTCGTCGCGACGATGGCGGAGGAGGCGCGGGAAATCGTGCTGCGGCTGTGCCGGCATCCTTCGCTCACGGTCTGGTGCGGGGGGAACGAGCTCGCCCGGGACGATTCGCCGCTCGACGACTCGGCGCCGGTGCTCGGGGCGCTGCACGAGGTCGTGCGCGAGCTCGATCCCGGCCGCGCGTGGGTGCCGACCTCGCCCTCGGGCGACGGCGACGTCCACGGCCCGTGGGAACACCAGGGGCTGCGGCGGCACAACGAGCACTACGACTCGGGGACGTGGTCGCTCCAGAGCGAGTTCGGCGTCGAGGGGATGACCAACCGGCGCGCCCTCGAGGCGCTCGTCGACGAGCCGAATCGCTGGCCCGCCGACCGGACGAATCCCATCTACGAGCACCTGGGCGCGTGGTGGAACAACGCGCCGCTCGTGCAGGACGCCTTCGGCGGCCGGATCGGCGACGTCGACACGCTGCGCCGCGCAAGCCAGCAGCTCCAGTACGACGGGCTGCGCTATGCGGTGGAGGGGACTCGGCGCCGCTCGAGCGGCGCTATCCCGTGGCAGTTCAACGAGTCGTATCCGAATGCCTGGTGCACCTGCGCGGTCGACCATCGCGGCGATCCGAAGCCCGCCTACTACGGCGTGGCCCGGGCGTATCGGCCGGTTCACGCCTGCGCGTCGTTCGCGATGTGGGCGTGGGGAGGGGAGGACGAGGTGCGTGCACGCGTGCGGGCGCTCGGGGCTGACGACGTCGTCCAGACGCAGTTCGTCGACGTCGACGGGACCGTCGTCGTCAAGTCGTACGCCGACGAGGTCGAGGTGCCACTGGACGCGTTCTCCTCCGACCTGTTCGTGCTCGATCTCGTGCTCGGCCAGGTCGGAAACCGGTACGTCATGAGCCGGACCGAGGATCTGGCGCCGCTGCTCGACCTCGAGCCGGCCGGCGTCGAGGCCGACCTCGCCGGCGGGCAGTTGCACCTCCGTCATACGGGCGGTCCCGCCGCGCTCGGAATCGTGCTCGAGGACGCGCGCCCGTACGACGCCCCCGGCTGGGTTGTCTTCGACGACAACATGATCGACCTGCTACCCGGCGAGACGCGGACGATCGGGGTCGAGGGCGGCGGGCCCATCCTCGTCGAAGGCTGGAACGTGGAGGCGCGGCGTGTTGGTTGAGCGGCTGCCGTGGACCGCGACCGCGCTGCGATCCGACGGAACCGTGGAGCCGGCCTTCAGCTTTGGCTGGACGCAGTTTCGCGAGGGAGGAGGGGCCTCGATCACGGTCACCTGCACCGCCGACGAGCCGGTGGAGGCCGGCATCCGCGTCGAGCTCCGGCTCGATCCGACGCACGATCCGGGTTGGCTCGTGCCCGGCGTCTTCTACGGCGAGAACCGTCCGGAAAACTGCAAGCGACTCTTCCCGCGCTTCGTCCGCGATCGCACAGATGTCGCGGCAATGGAGTCCAACGAGTGGTCGTTCCGAGCCGACCGGTGCGCCACTCCGGCCGTGTTCGCACGCGGCGCGGCGCTCGTCACCGCCGAGGAGAGCGTGCTCGGTCAGTCCGGAGTCGGCTTCGCCTACGAGGATGGGCGGCCGATCCTCAGGCTCCACTTCCCGTACCGGGAGGAGCCGCTTCGCTACGACGGCTCAGAGACGCCGGCTCCGGTTGACGTACGGATGCACCGCTGGACGCCCGGCGAGACCGTGTTCCTGTACTTCACGGTCTACGAGCTCGAGGATGACCCGCACGCCTACGCGCAGGTCCTGCGGGACGTCCACGATGCCCCGGCCATTCGCGAGGATCCGGGCTGGGTCTCGATCGAGGAGGCGGCGGCGCTCGCGGCCTGGGGCCTCTATCGCTGGCACTACCGTCCGGACCCGGCGCGTCTGCTCGAGACGGTTGCGTTCGACCTCGAAGCGTCCGGCGAGCGTGACGCGATGCACGTCTCCTGGGTCAGCGGCGTCCCGTACGCCTACGGTTTGCTTCGGCATGGGCGCCGGGTCGGCAATGCCGGGTACGTGGCGGCCGCGGAAGCCGTCCTCGACCACATCGCCGGCAACCTGACGCCCGGCGGGACGTTCTGGTCGCAATGGACGGCATCCCGCGGCTGGACGACCGGCTGGCACCCCGACCACACGCGGCTGCACGCCCGCACGCTCGCCGACGCGACACTGTTCATGCTCCGCGCCGGGCCGCGCTGGGAAGCCGCGGCCCGCTCGAACGTCGCCGTCGCCTGCCGGACACAGCGGGAAGACGGCGCCCTGGCGGCGGCGCACCACGTCGAGACGGGCGACGCCGTCGCCTGGGAAGGCACGGCCGGACTCGCCTGGATTCCGGCACTCGTCGAGGCGGGGGAGCTGGAAGCCGCGCAGCGTGCCGGCGACTACTACCGGCGCTTCGTCGACGCGGAGTTCCTCTACGGCGCGCCCGAGGACGTCGACCTCGCGCCGACCTCGGAGGACGGCTACGCCGCCCTGATGGCATATGTCGCGCTCGAGGACTGGGAGACCGCGCGGCGGGCCGCCGACTGGATGCTGAGCTTCCGGTACACGTACGACGTCGCGTTCCCACCGCACACGATCCTCGGCAAGTACGGCTTCCGGACACGGGGCGCCGACCAGGCCTCGCCCGCGAACCAGCACCTCCACGCCTTCGGCCTGATCTGCCTCCCGGAGCTGGTGCACCTCGCTCGCGCCACCGGCGACGACTATTACTTCACGCGCGCGCGCGAGAACCTCGACTGCTTCCGCCAGTTCATCGCCCGGGAGGACGGCGACTTCGGGGCGTACCGCGGCATGGCGACGGAGCGCTACTTCCAGACGGACTACATCCAGGCGAAGGGAATGCTGCTGACGCTTTCCCACGCCTGGAGCATCGGCGTCCTCCTTTACGCCTGTGAGGAAGCCTTGGAGCTGGGCCTGTGAAGCTGGCCGTCGTCGGCGCCGGCTCGACGTACACGCCGGAGGTGATCGATGGGCTCGTGCGCCTGCGCGGGATCCTGCCGGTCGACGAGCTCGCGCTGCACGACCTCTCGGAGGACCGGCTCGCGGTCGTCGGCGGGCTCGCGCGGAGGATGCTCGACCGGGCGGGGCATCCGGCGCGGACGACGATGACGACACGGCTCGACGAGGCCGTCGAGGGGGCCGACGGGGTGCTCATCCAGATCCGCGTGGGCGGCCAGGCCGCGCGCGTGGTCGACGAGTCGGTCCCGGTCGCGTGCGGCTGCCTGGGCCAGGAGACCACCGGCTACGGCGGTCTTGCCAAGGCTCTGCGCACCGTGCCGGTCGTGCTGCAGATTGCCGACCGCGCCCGCGAGCTGGCGCCGGACGCATGGATCGTCGACTTCACCAATCCGGTCGGCATCGTCACGAAAGCGTTGCTCGACGCCGGCCACCGCGCGGTCGGTCTCTGCAGCGCGGCCGTGGTCTTTCAGCGTCACTTCGCGCGGCTGCTCGACGCGCCGCAGGAACGGATCGAGCTCGACCACGTCGGGCTCAACCACCTCACCTGGGAGGTCGGCGTTCGGCGGGACGGCGTGGACGTCCTGCCGCAGCTGCTCGGGGAGCACATCGAGCCGGTGGCGCGCTCGAGCGGGCTCCCGGCCGACCTCGTGCGGCGGCTCGGCGTCGTGCCGTCGTACTACCTCCGCTACTTCTACGAGCACGATCGGGTCGTGGACGAGCAGCGGCGGACGAAGTCGCGCGCCGAGGAGGTCTCCGAGATCGAGCGGGAGCTGCTCGAGCTCTACGCGAACGAGGAGCTCGCCGAGAAGCCGGCGCTCCTGGGCAAGCGCGGCGGCGCCGGCTACTCGGAGGCGGCCGTCGAGCTGCTCGGGAGCCTGCTCGGCAGTGGCGGCGAGGGGCGCCACGTGATCAATCTCCGGAACGACGGGACGCTGCCGTTCCTCGCCGACGACGCCGTCGTCGAGGTGCCGGCCCGCGTCGCTCCCGGCGGGGTCGAGCCGATGCCGATGCCTGCGCTCGACCCTATGCACCGCGGCCTCGTCTCGCACGTTTCCGCCTACGAGGACCTCGCGCTCGACGCCGCTCTGCGCGGCGGCCGGGAACGGGTCTTCCGCGCTCTGCTCGCCCATCCACTTGTGGGGCAGGCCGACGTCGCCGAGAAGCTCGCCGACGAGATGGTCGAAGTGAACCGTCGTTACCTCGCATGGGCGTGATCCTCGGGATCGACGCGGGCAACTCGAAGACCGAGCTTCTGCTCGCAAACCTCGAGGGAGAGCCGTCGGCGTACGTCCGCGGGCCCGGCAGCAACGCGCACGGCCTGGGGCCGGACGGGTGCGTCGCCGCGCTCGCTCGCCTCGTCGAGCGCGCCGGGCTCGATCCTCCGGCCGAGCACGGTTCTTCCTCTGCGGCGTCGACATCCCCTCGGACATCGTCGAGCTGACGGAGGCGGTCGATCGGACCGGCTGGGTGCGCGCTGCGACCGTGGACAACGACAGCTTCGCGCTGCTGCGCGCGGGGACGGACGTGCCCGACGCCGTCGCGGTCGTGTGCGGAGCGGGGATCAACTGCGTCGGCCGAGCCGCCGGTGGGCGGATCGCGCGCTACCCGTCGCTGGGCTGGGAGACAGGCGACTGGGGCGGGGCCGAGATGCTCGGGCGCGACGTGCTGTTCCACGCCGCGCGCTCCGAGGACGGGCGGGGCGAGCCGACCGTCCTGGCTGAGATCGTCAAGGATTATTTCGGGCTGTCGGTCGAGGCCGTCGGCGAGGCAGTCCACTACCGGCGGTTGCGAGAAGGCCGGCTCGGCGAGCTCGCGCCTGCGGTCGTCGCGGCTGCGGCGGACGGAGATGTCGTCGCCCGCGCGCTGCTCGAACGGCTCGCGGAGGAGGTCGTGCTGATGGCGTCGCGTGCGCTCGCGGACCTCCGGCTCGAGACAGCGGACGTCGTCCTCGGCGGCGGCATGCTGCGGGAGGGGCGCGGCTACCTGTACGACGAGGTCGTGGCGCGGCTGAGCCGCCGCGCCCCGGGCGCGAGGCCGGTCACGCCGCTGGATCCTCCCATGGTCGGCGCGGCGCTGACCGCGCTGGACGCAGCCGGCGCGCCGGCGACGGCGGCCGACGGCCTGCGCGCCGCGTTTCGAGCCGGCCTTGCCGCGGAGGAGGTGCGTGTCGGCTGACGTCCGCGTGTTGGCCGACGCCGAGGACCTCGGCGGCGCGCTCGCGGAC
>Ga0137368_10001206_pt1 | contig 27180 bp, 24 predicted proteins | sample SagtaG_13_FD_104917 | JGI IMG/M metagenome (GOLD analysis project Ga0137368, IMG submission 104917) | Vadose zone soil microbial communities from Sagehorn Ranch, Mendocino, California, USA - Sage1_L_100_16 metaG | ecosystem: Environmental > Terrestrial > Soil > Vadose zone | place: USA...
CGCGGAGATGCCCAAGACCAAGGACAGAGTGTGGCACGCGGCCGATACGGCCCGGCCCTTCGTGGATCGCGCCCTGCACGACGAGGATCTGCGAGACAGCCTGAAGCAGGCCGTGGTCGCGGCCCGCAGGGTCTACGAGGACCTCGTGGGCCCGCGGGGCGTGACGGCGATCGCGCATCGCCTCGCCACCGACGATGATGTCCAGCAGAACCTCCGGCTGGCGGCCGAGGAGCTGCGCCGCGCTGCCAAGCGCGTGCAGGCCCAGGAGACGCACAAGGCGCGGAACACCGTGCTGCTGCTGACGGGAATCGTGATCGGGGTCCTCTACAACCCGTGGACGGGAACCGAGACGCGACACTGGTTGAAGCAGCAGCTGCTTGGCGAGAACGAATTCGGCTACACCGAAACCGGGGGCAACTCCGGGGCTGGGACACCCGCTCCGGCCGAGAGCTAGGGCGACCAGGCGGGGCGCAGCGCGCCGCCCCGATCGAGTCCGACCCGGCGACGGCCGGCGAGCGCTCTTTCGCCTTCCGCGGGGAACGGCGCCAGCACGCGCTGAAGTGAGGCGGGGTCAAGTCCGCTCGCGATCGAGATGTCGGTCGCCTCGAGCAGGATCGCGCCGGGCATCGGCGCGTGGCTCGTGGGCGCGATCGCGGGCGCCCAGGCGGCTCCGCTCGGGAAGCGAAGATCCTCGAGCCGCCTCCACGCATCGAGGTACGGCGTCGGGTCGATGACACCGTCGTAGCCGAGGAAGAGCAGTGCGGCGGGGTGAATCTCGAAATGCAGGTGGAAGGGCGTGCCCTCGGCGTCGCCCGAGTTGCCGACGAAGCCGACCACGTCGCCCGCCTTCACGTCGGATCCGTTCACCGCAAGCGGGGAGAAGGCCGAGAGGTGGGCGTAGTAGAACTGGTTCCCGCTGGCGTCACGAATCCAGAGGCGATTACCGCCGACCTTGTTCCAGCCGACGGAGAAGACCGTGCCGTCGGCGACCGCGAGCACCGGAGCCCCGAGCGGCGCGAAGATGTCGTCCCCGTGGTGCCAGATCGTGTCCGCGCGCGGTGCCCCGAACGAGTCCCCGTATCCGACGGGCCCGTAGACCGGGAAGACGTACCGGCTCGCCGTGAGGCGGGGGGCCACGTCGGGCAGCGAGAACCCGAACAGCGAGGGGATTCCTCCGTCCAGCCGGTCGGGCTCCGGCGGCACGTACGTGTCGGCGGGATTGGGCCGGTGACCTTCCGTGCTCGGCTTCGGCGAGCCGGCGTGCGTGGACGGCGTCCCGGTCGTCGAGGTGGCAGGCGGACTCGAGCGCCGCGCGGCCAGCGGGAGGCGCGCGAAGGACTCGGCGCGGCCGATCTCGATGCGGGTGCCGGCGGGCAGTCCGCCGTGATCTGCCGTCAGCGTGATGTCGATCGCTGTCATCGTCTGGCGAAACGAGGCCACTCCGAGGGTCGTGCCGTGGGCGGCCTGACTCTCCAAGAGCACGGCCTGGCCCCAGTCTCCGAGGGGCACGCGCAGGTTCGGCGCGGCGGCAACGGCCTGGCCCAGGACGACGAGATTGCCGATCGCCGTGCCCAGGGCGTCGCCGGTCGCCGTCCCGTTGGTGGCCTTCGCCGAGGCGCGCACCGAGAGCCGATCCACAGTGATCTCGCCGCCGAAGAGCGAGATCCCCGTCAGGTCGGTGCTTGCAGTGGCGACCGGGTGCCTCTGGTCGACGGCCGCGAGCCCGGAAGCGGTCGCCACCGTCAGCACGGATCCGTCTTGCGGATAGGCGTACGACGCCGCCGAGCCCCTCGCCGTCGGAGGTCCCTGCAGCGACGTGACCGCGATCGTGACTCCGCTCGGCTGGACGATCTGAACGGCGGCAACGCCCGCGAAGGCCGGACGGCGCTGTGCAGCGTGAGGAGACGCCGCCGATCCGGCGAGGCCGGTCAGCATGGCCAGGGCGACCACTGCTGCTCGACGGGCCCGGCGCACGGCGACCCATTATGGCAGCCGGCTCCACCCGTATCGAGGGCGCGTCGGGGACGGGCCTACGGCGCGACGCGCTGAGGCCGGAGCGAGCGCCACACGATCTGCGCCGCAACGGCCAGCATCAGGATCCCGAACAGACGACGCAGCGCGTGCTCCGGGAGCGTTTCGGCGAGCTGTCCTCCGGCCAAGACTCCGGCAACTCCCGCCACCCCGAGCACGAGCGCCGCTCTCGAGCGCACGTTGCCGTAGCGCCGCTGGCGCCACGTCCCCACAACCACGGTGGGCAGGATGGCCAGCAGCGAGGTCGCTTGCGCGTGCAGCTGTTCCAGCCCCAGCACGAAGGTCAGCGTGGGAACGAACAGGATCCCGCCGCCCACGCCGAACAGACCGGCTAGCACCCCGGCGACGAGGCCGAGTAGGACGGCGAGGGCGTACTCCATCAGAGGAGCAGCTTCACGCCGACCGCAGCCAGGAGGCACGCGAACCCGAGCGAGAGCGTCCGGTTGGCCAGGCGCTGCTGGAGAGCCGTGCCTGCGATTGCCCCGAAGGCGGCGGGAACCCCCACGACTGCGGCCTCGACGGGCTTGAGGTCGCCGTAGGCCGCGTAGAAGATCACGCCCTCGAGCGCGATCAGGCCGATCGCGGCCAGCGACGTGGCCATCGCGGGGCGCTGGCTGAAGCCCACCGCGATGATGAGCAGCGGCACCATCACGATTCCGCCGCCGACGCCGAAGAGCGCACCGAAGAAGCCGGCGGCGACGCCGATGGCGATGAGCCGCATCGGCGTATCGTAAGGATGGTGGACGCCGCCTCCCTGCTCGCCCGCCTCGCGGAGCGACCCCAGGCCGCGGCGATCTTGCTGGACGTGGACGGAACGCTGGCGCCGATCGTCGCGCGGCCCGAGGACGCACGCGTTCCGGACAAGACGCGGGACGAGCTGCAGCGGCTCGCCGGCCGCTACGGACTCGTTGCCTGCATCAGCGGCAGACCGGCGAAGGACGCCGCCCGCATCGTCGGCGTACAGGGGATCCGCTACGTGGGCGAGCACGGGCTGGAGCTCGAGCCCGAGGCGGAGGAGTGGGCCGAACGGCTCGCGGCTTTCGCTCGCGGAGTCGAGTGGCCCGCCGAGAAGGGCAAGCGGTTGACGCTCTCCCTTCACTTCCGGACGGCGCCGGAGGGAGAGGGGTACCTTCGGGAGGTAGCCGAGCGCGCCTTGGAAGATGGCCTGCGACCACGCTGGGGCCGAAAGGTGCTGGAGATCCGTCCGCCCCTCGACGCCGACAAGGGAACAGCGGTGCGCCGGCTTCTGGAGGAGGCGGCGCTACGCCGGGCGCTCTACGCCGGGGACGACACCACCGACCTGGACGCCTTCCGGGCCCTCGACGGTCTCGAGGTGGCGGTCCGCGTGGCCGTCGTCTCCGAGGAAGGCCCGTCCGACCTAGGCGAGCAGGCCGATCTCGCCGTCGGAAACCCGGTGCAGCTCGCGGAGCTGCTACGGATGCTCTGATGCACGTCGACGAGGCAGTGCTGGCGCCGATCCGGGCACGCTACGGTCAGCCGGCGCTGCTGGAGTGGGAGGGCGAGGTCTCCGAGGAGGAAATGGCGCTCATTCGGCGCGAGGCACGGCGGCGACACGACGTGACCGTCTTTATCTTCAAAGGCGGCGAGCTCGCCCTGATCCGCAAGCCGATGTACCCGGCCGGAATCTGGCGGACGCCCGGGGGCGGCGTCAAACAGGGGGAAGATTTCGTCGCCGGCGTCATGCGCGAGGCGCTCGAGGAGACCGGGGCTGAGGTGGAGCTCCAGCGCTATCTGGTGCGAGCGGAGGCGGAGTTTCGCTTCGCCGGCGAGTCTGTTCCCTGGCAAACGCACGTGTTCTCGGCGACGACCGCGGTGGAGCAGCTCGAACCGATCGACACCCACGAGATCGAGGCGGCGCGGTGGGGCACGGCCGACGAGCTCGTGGGTCCGATCAGGGCGCAACTCCTGGCCACGGGGCGGGCGCTCTGGCGCTACCGCGTCGCGCTGCACGACGCGACGCTCGCCGCGCTGGCGCGCTAGGGCCGCCGGACGACGACCTGCTCCAGCGAGCCGAGCTGGGTCGGGGTCGCCCACAGACCCTCGAGCCACGGACGGTGCACGAGGAACCATGCGTCGTAAGAAATTGGCACTACCTCGACCTGGTCCGCCACGAGCCTCCGGTCGATTTCACGATAGAGCCCGAGCCGCTCGTCCCTCGAATGGAGCGAGCGGGCACGAGCAACAAGGAGCTTCAGCTTGGGTTCGTCTCCCCCCGACCACCATGCTTCGAGGAAGGATCCCAGCATGCCGTCCGGGTCGGGGTAGTCTGCGACCCATGCCCACTCCCAGAGGTGGGACCTTTCGGGGGCCCCGGAGAGGAGAACATCCGACGCAATCCAGGCGTGGTGGATGCGGACGCCGAGCTCACCCCATGACGACTGCCATCTGGTCTCGACCACGCGGCGGAAGTCGTCCGAGAAGCCGAAGTCTGCGTGCGCGAGCTCCAGCTCGGGCAGCCCCTTCCCACCGGGGTAGCCGGCGTCGGCGAGCAGGGCCCGCGCATGTTCGAGATCAAACGGCAGCGCCAGATCGTGCGAGTGCCCCGGCATGGCGGGCGGCAGAAAGCCGCCCTTCCCCGGCTCATCTCCCTCCCGCAGAAGAGGGGTCCGGTCGAGCCCGTGGGCCAGCGCCCTGCGCACGCGCTCGTCGTCGAGAGGAGCGCGTGCCCGGTTGAACCCGAGGTAGAACACCCCGAGGAGGGGAATCCGTCGCTCGATCGTGTCGCGTGCGCCCGCGAGATCGAGAGGCCGCGGGACGAAGAAGAAGTCGAACCGACCTGACCGCCAGTCGTCGAGCCGGTCCTCGGGCGCGTGGAAGCCAATCGCAACCTCGGCGACATTGCCACGTGACCCGGTCCAGGCAGGATTGGTGGCGAGGACGGTGCCTTCCTCATCGAGCTTGGCCAGAACGAATGGACCGTTTCCGACGAACGTAGCCGGCTCTCGCCACGAGTCTCCCAGGGTCTCGACGCTGTGGCGAGGCCACGGGAAGAACGGCGCCTGCGCGAGCAGGTAGGGGACATACGGCCGGGGCTCCTCGAGGCGAAGCTCCAGCGTGCGCTCGTCCACGGCTTCCCCCTCGAGGCCCGCGATGAGATGGACTGTCGGGACCGATTGCTCCCGCATCGCCCGAAAGGTGAAGGCAAAGTCATTAGCCGTGAGCGGCTCGCCGTCGCTCCAGCGCAGGCCCTGGCGCAGCCGGAAGCGATACGCACGGCCGTCGGCGGAGACCGTCATGTGCTCGGCGAGGTCGGGCGCAACGTCGAGACCGCGCTCCAGGCGCAGCAAGCCACGATACAGATTCGGGGCCCACGACCAGCCGAGGAGGTCGTACGTGTAGCCGGGGACGAAATCGCCCGCGGTGCGGAGCAGCAGGGTCGCGATTCGCTCGGTCGGCTCCAGCCGATGGGGGGGCGGCTCGGGCCGCGCGAACGCGTCCGCCCAGGCCGCGTTCGCCGCCTCGAAATCGAAGGCGAGGTGGTGGCCGACCGCGATCTTGAAGAGCACCGCACGGGCCCGCCCCGAGTCGCCGAGCCGGTCGAGAAACGGGAGCGCGCGGCGGTAGCTGGCGATCGCCTCCTCGTCGGCCGAGACCGCGCGAGCGGCATCTCCAGCCTCGAGCAAGTACCTGGCCGCCCGCTGAGGCTCGTCCGCCTCGGCGAAGTGGCGGGCCAGCAGGCCGTACGCCTCGGAGAGCTCATCTTCGTGCAGCTCCTCGAGCGCGGCCCCCACGATCCCGTGGAGCTCGCGACGCCGTTGCTCGAGCAAGCTCGTGTAGGCAGCCTCCTGGACGAGCCCGTGCCGGAAGCGGTACTCGGGCGTCGGGCGCCGCCGCTCCTCGACGACCAGGTCGAGGCGCTGAAGCTCCGAGAGCGCCGGGCGAAGGCGACCGGGGGTGACCAACCGCTCGAGGAGCGGCGCGCCGAATGTCCGCCCCACGACGGAGGCGACCGCCGCCACCTCGCGCGTTTCAGGCGCCAACCGGTCGAGACGGGCCTGGAGAGTCTCCTGGATGGCTGCGGGCACGACCGCGCCGTTGCCCCGCTCCACGAGATCCCGCGCTGCCTCCTCCAGGAAGAGCGGATTGCCTCCCGTCCGCTCGGCCAGCTCCGCCGCCAGGCCCTCGGGCAGGTCGCCACCTGCCGCCGAGGCGGCGAGGAGCGCTCCATCGTCGGGATGGAGTGGCCCGAGCTGCAGCTCGCGGAAGCGGTGGCGATAGAGTCGGCGCGCCGCCTCGGCGAGCTCCCACGAGGGCAGGTCGGGGTCGCCGCGAGAGAGGAGGAGAAGACCGACCGCCTCCTCGTCGGAGAGCGAGAGCAGCTCCCGGCACAGGTCCAGCGTCGGCTCATCGGCGAAGTGGAGATCCTCGAGCACGAGACAGAGCGGACGCTCGAGGGAAAGACCACGGCAGAGCTCCCCGACGGCCTCGTAGGTTTGCCGCTGGATCGAGTCGCGGGCGAGCCCGGAGAGACGCTCCGCCACGTCTTCTTCCAGCGCGAGCCCGAGCAGCGAGGCCAAGAACGGGTAGTAGGTCTCTGCGCGGTCGCCCACGGCCGCCGGCAGGCGAGCCTTCAGCTCGAGTCGTACCCGAGCCTCGGGATCGCCGACGCCGAGCTCCAGGAATCCGCGCAGGAGCTCGCGCAGCGGGTAATACGGGGTCTCCTGCGCATAGGAGACCCCCTGCGCCCCGAGGAACCGAACGTCGTCGTCCCCCTTCGCACGGGCCTCCGCGACGAGTCGGCTCTTGCCGATTCCTGCCTCTCCCGTGACGGCCACGATCGCGCCCTTGCCCTCGGCCAGATCGGCGAGAACAGCCTCGAGAACCGCGAGCTCCGACTCCCTGCCCACCAGCGGCGAGACCATTCGCTGCACACCTTCACGCTCGGAGACGACCTGGTAGGCCTCCACCGGCGCGCCTTTACCCTTCAGCTCCAGCGGTCCCAGCGTCTCGAGCTCGAAGACCGCCTCGACCTGGCGGGCCGTCGCGGGGCCGACGGCGACGCCGCCGGTGCCTGCTTCGGATTGGAGACGAGCAGCGACGTTGACCGTGTCCCCGAGCGCGTTGTAGCGCTCCTCCGGAGGCGAGTCCTCCGGGAGCAGGACAACAGGGCCGGTGTTGACACCCACCCGTGCGGCGAGCTCGATCCCGTAGGCCTCGGCGACGTCGCGGGCATAGCCGGAGAGCGCGGCCTGGACGGCGAGTGCAGCCCGCACGGCTCGCTCGGCGTCGTCGTCGTGCGCTGCAGGCGCACCGAAGAGCGCGTAGAGCCCGTCGCCCGTGAACTGGGCGACCGTCCCGCCGTAGCGCTTGATCTCGGTCGCGATCAAGCGGACGACTTCGTCGAACAGGAACTTGGACCGCTCCGGGCCGAGCCGCTCACCGATCGTCGTCGACCCGGCGATGTCGGCCAGCAGTACGGAGACGACTCGGCGCTCGCCCTGGGATGCGGACACCCCGCGATTATCGGCGCTCGAGGAACCCGGCGGAGCGCGGGGGCCTCCCGCGTGCCTCCTCCCGGCTTCAGCCTACGGCCGAAAGTGTCACGGGTGGGACACGCGAGCGCGACGAAAGTGTCATGACGAAGGAGGCCCCGCCGGACGTCACCCCTTCAGCACCCTCTGCACCTGAGCCCACGAGCGCGTGTTCAACACCCGCGCCTTCGTCAGCCACGCACGCCGGGCCTGGCCGATCCCGATCTCGACATAGTCAAGCGCCGCCACGCGATGGGCGTCACTCGTCACCGCGATCGGGACACCCGCCTCCCCGGCGACACGGGCGAGGGTGTCGGGCAGATCGAGCCGATCCGGCTGCGAGTTGATCTCGAGTGCGGTTCGCGTCTCGAGCGCCTTCTCCACCACCCGGTCGAGGTCGAGCTCCGCGCCCGGCCGTTTTCCAATCTTTCGCGCGGTCGGATGCCCGATACAGCTCACGTGCGGGCTCTCCATCGCGGCGAGGATGCGTTCCGTGGGCTCGCGCTGGAAGGCGGAGTGCAGTGACGCCACGACCCAGTCACGCCCGGCCAGCAGCTCCTCGGACACGTCGAGCGAGCCGTCCGCGCGGATGTTTACCTCGATTCCTTTGAGCAGCTGGAAGGGGGCCAGCCGCTCGTTCAGACGGTCGATCTCCTCCGCCTGCGCTGCGAGCCTGCCTTCCCGCAGGTAGTGCGAGTGATCCGTGACCGCCAGGTAGGCGTAGCCTCGCTCGCGCGCCGCGAGTGCCATCTCCTCGAGCGTGGACTTGCCGTCCGCTGACCAGGTCGAGTGAGAGTGCAAATCGCCCTTGAGGTCGCGAAGCGTGACGAGCTTCGGCAGGTCGCCCACACGTGCGGCTTCGAGCTCGCCCGCGTTCTCGCGTAGCTCCGCCGGGATGAACTCGTAGCCGAGCAGCTCATACATCGCCTTCTCGTCGCGGTGCGTCAGGACCTCTCCCGTGTCGACCGCGGTCACGCCGTACTCGGAGACCGACAGACCTCGCCTCACCGCCTCCTCGCGCATCGCCATGTTGTGCTGCTTCGAGCCCGTGAAGTGCTGGAGCAGGTTCCCGTAGCACTCGGGTGGAACCACCCGGAGGTCGAAGCGAAGTCCCGCTCCGGACGCCACGGTCGCCTTGGTGCCACCCTTGGCCACCACCTCGACCACCCACGGCAGCCCGACAAAGTGGTCGATCAGCGCCGATGCGTCCTTGGCGGTGGCGATGATGTCGACGTCCCGAACGGTCTCCCGCCGGCGCCGCGCGCTCCCGGCCTCGGAGACCTTCACCGCGGCGGGGTGCTCGCGCAGCGCGTCGACCGCCGCCAGCACTGCGGGCAACGCAGTGCCGAGCAGCGTCCGAGTTGGACCGGCCGGCGAATCGGCGGGCCTCGCCGCCAGTGCCTTGAGCACGTTCTCCTCGGACTTCGGCCCCAGCCCGGCCAGCGTCCGCAGCCGCTGCTCCTCGGCCGCCTGCTTCAACTCCTCCAGCGTCGTCAGACCGAGCTCCTGCCAGATCCGGCGTGCGGTCTTCGGGCCGAGCCCCGGAAGATGCATGAACGCGACGACGCCGGCGGGGATCCGCTCCTTGCGCCTCGTCAGGGCCTCGATCTCCCCGCGCTTGGCGATCTGGACGATCTTCTCCTCGATCGTCTTGCCAATGCCCTGAAGCGCCTTGGCCCGACCCTCGAGTGCAAGTTGGGCGATGGAGCCGCCCGTCTCGCGGATCCTCGCCGCCGCACGACGGTACGCGAGCACACGGAAGGCATCCTGTCCTTCGAGCTCGAGCAGGTCGGCGAGCAGGTCTAGCTGCTCGGCGACGTCCGTGTTGGGCGGCAGCGTCGTCGCCACGAAGCGATGATACGGCGATGCCGCACGCCGTCGTCTCGACAGAGGGGAACCCGTGGTTCCCCCCTCAATCCCCTCCTTCTGCGTCCGGGAGCGAAACAGTCCTATGACTGCGCAGCCGAAGCGTGTGCGCGCCGTGGTCTGTCTGCCGACATACAACGAGCGGGAGAACCTCGAGCGCATGCTCCGAGCCCTCGGGGAGGTGCTCGGGCCCGAGGACCGAGTGCTCGTCATCGACGACGCCTCCCCGGACGGCACCGGAGAGCTTGCCGACCGGCTGGGCGCGGAGCTCGGCTACGTCCACGTCCTGCACCGGGGGAAGAAGGAAGGGCTCGGGCCGGCCTACCTCGCGGGCTTCGACCACGCGCTCGCACAGGGCGCCGAGCTGATCCTCGAGATGGACTGCGACTTCTCGCACGACCCTGCAGATGTCCCGCGCCTGCTGGCGAGGGCCGAGCACGCCGACCTCGTCCTCGGATCGCGCTACGCGAGCGGTGGGCGGATCGAGAACTGGAGCCGTCTTCGCCGCTTCGTCTCGGCGGGCGGCTCCCTCTACGCGCGGCTCCTGCTCGGGGTACCGGTCCACGACCTGACCGGAGGTTTCAAGTGCTATCGCCGGGCCGTGCTCGAGGCGATGGACGTCGATGCGATCTCCGCGAAGGGATACGCGTTCCAGATCGAGACGACGTACCGCGCCCTGCGGGCCGGCTACCGGGTGATCGAGGTTCCAATCACGTTCGTCGACCGCACGCAGGGCTCCTCGAAGATGAGCAAGACGATCTTCCTGGAGGCGGTCTGGAAGGTCCCGGTCCTGCGAGCCCGAGCAATCGCCGGACGGCTATAACTGCGCCGTGAGGGAGGTCACCGACTCGACGTTCGAGCAGGAGGTGCTGGGAGCCGAGCGGCCGGTCGTGGTCGACTTCTGGGCGCCATGGTGCGGACCGTGCCGGGCAGTCGCGCCCATCCTCGAGCAGCTCGCCGCCTCGCAGGACCGGGTCGAGTTCGTCAAGGTCGACATCGATCAGAGCCCGAGCTACGCCTCGCGCTACGGGGTGCTCTCGATCCCGACCACGATCCTGTTCGAGGGCGGTGAGGCGAAGGAGACGGTGATCGGGGCCCGGCCTCGCTCCTACTACGAACAGGCCTTCGCCCACTGGCTCGCCCCGGTTTAGACGGGAATCGCCTCTGCCTGCACCTGCACGCGCGGGTCCAGAACCGCGTAGAGCATGTCCGTGACCAGGTTGAGAATTACGATCGCCACCGCCGTGAAGACGACGACCCCCACCAGGACGGGGAGGTCGTTCCGGATGAGCGAGTCGTAGAGGACTTTGCCGAGACCCGGCAACCCGAACGCGGTCTCGACGAAGAGCGCCGTGGGCAGCGCGAAGCGGCCGATGTCCATGGCCAGCATCGCCACCACGGGCAGCAGCGCGTTCGGCAGGACGTGCCTTCGCACCGTGCTCCACTCGGAGTGCCCCTTCGCGTACGCGGAGCGCACGTAGTCCTCCTCCATCGACTCCGCCACGCTCGCCCTGATCATGCGCACGTAGATGGCTGCGAAGACGAGGGCGAACACGAACCAGGGCATCAGCATGTGGGTGAACCAGGCGACGGGTCCTCCGCAGGCCGTCGAGGGGCTGATCAGGTCGCAGTAGCCCTCACCCGGCAGCACGTGCAGCTTGAAGCCGAAGAGCCACGAGAAGATCAGCCCCAGCCACAGCGGGTGGGCCGAGATGCCCACCAGCACGAGGCAGGTGGCGCCGCGGTCGAGCAGCGATCGCGGCCGCATCGCCGACAGGACGCCGAGCGGCACGGCGATCAGCATCCACATGATCGCGCCGCCGAGGGTGAGGGAGATGGTCACGGGTGCGGCCGAGCCGATGATCGAGTTCACGTCGCGGCGCGAGAAGAACGACTTGCCCAGCGAGCCGTGGGCCACGTGCCACACCCACTGGCCGTACTGCTGCACGATCGACCCGTTCAGTTGTGAGGCCCGGCGCAGATCGGTGAAGCCGCCGCCGCGAACCTGCACCTGGTTCGTGGGGATGACGTAGAAGATGATGAAGGTGACGAGCGAAAGAGTCAGGCAGAGCGCGCCTGCCCACAGCAGCCGCCTGACCACGAACGCCAGCACTCCAACGAGAAGAGTACGCTTTACGCCCTGAAGTGGATGTAGCCGGGGAGCTCGTAGGGCTCCCCGTGCAGCAGCAGCGCGATTCCTTCGCCGTCCTCGCAGCGGCCGATCTCGTGGAAGCCGGCCGGCTCCGGGACGGCTGCGAGCAGCTCGTAGTCCTCGCCGAAGCCGAGCTCGTCCAGCGCCGCGCCGTGAGCGAGCGGTACGCGCTCCAGCTCGATGACGAGCCGGCAGCCGGAGCGCTCGGCGAGGCGCTGGGCGTCGAGGGCGAGGCCGTCGGAGATGTCGAGCATCGCGTGTGCGACCCGCGCGAGCGCCATCCCCTCGTGCAGCCGGATCGGCGGCCGTGCGTAGCAACGCTCTCGGAACGCCGCTCCCGCAGCCCCGAGCGGCCCGGTGACCACGAGGAGGTCGCCGGGGCGGGCTCCCGAGCGGCCCGGCACGCGGGCGGAGCGGCCAAGGGCAGTGACCGAGAGGTACAGGCTCTTGGCCTCGCTCGTGTCCCCACCGACCACGGGGACGCCGGTCTCGGCCATCCCCTCGTAGAGCTCGAGCACGTCGTCCAGCTCGGTGTCTCCGGGCGCCGCAACGGAGACGACGAATCCGAGCGGCTCGGCGCCGCACGCCGCCAGGTCGCTGAGGTTGACCGCTGCGGCGCGGAAACCGAGCTCGCGGTAGGAGATCCAGTCGAGCCGGAAGTGGACCGCCTCGACGAGCGCGTCCTGGGTGACGACGAGGCCTTCGACGACCGCCGCGTCGTCGGCGATCGCCCGCGCCAGCCCCCGCCGCTCGAGCTCCGCCAGGAGCCCTAGCTCACCCAGCTCGGATAGTTTCATGGAGCCTGAAGACATCGACGGGTCCCTCGCCCGCACCCAGCTCGGCGAGTCCGTGCTCCACCGCAGCCGCTGCGGCCTCGGCGGCGCCGCGCGCGGCCTCGTGGAGGGCGAGGCCACGGGCCAGCAGCGCCGCCAGCGTCGCCGAGTGCGTGCAGCCTGCGCCGTGCGTGGCGGCGACATCGTGTCTCGGGACGGGGATCTCCACGTGCACGTCGCCGTCGAAGAGGTGATCGACCGCGTGAGCGCTATGGCCTCCGGTCACGATCACGGCCGCAGCCCCGAGTGCGTGCAGGCGCTCGGCCAGCTCGTAGCCGTCCTCCTCGTCGGTGCCGGCAAGCGCCCGTGCTTCGTCCAGGTTCGGCGTGACGACCGTCGCCAGGGGGAAGAGCCGGCCCACGAGCGCGGCGACTGCGTCCTCCCGCAGCAGTCGCGCTCCGGAGCTCGCCACCATCACCGGGTCGACGACGAGCGGCAAGGGGTGCTCTCGAAGGAAGTCGGCCGCGGTCTCGATGATCGGCGCCGAGAAGAGCATGCCGGTCTTGGCGGCATCCACGCCGAGGTCGGAGAAGACGGCCTCGAGCTGCGCCCGCACGAACTCTGGCGGCAGCTCGTGCACGGCCGTCACTCCGGTCGTGTTCTGGGCCGTCAGGGCCACGATCGCGGTCATCCCGAAGCAGCCGGCGGCCGCGAAGGCCTTCAGGTCGGCCTGGATGCCCGCGCCCCCGCCGGAGTCCGAGCCGGCGATAGTCAGACAGCGCGGAACGCTCACGCTGGCATTATCGAGAGCGTGAAGACCCCGGCGCGCTACGACGGCCTCGCAGAGTGGTACGACCGCGAGTTTGCGACCTCGCCGCTGTCGGCGGTTCTCCTCGAGACCGTCCTCCGCCTCCTCGGAGAAGGCGGTGGGCGAGCGCTGGTGGACGTCGGCTGCGGAACCGGCGCCCACGACATCGTCTATGCGGAACACGGCTGGGTCGTCACCGGGATCGACATCTCGGAGGACCAGCTACGACTCGCCCGCGGGCGGGGAATCGAGGCCGTGCACGCGGACGCAACGGCCATACCGTTCGCGGACGCAAGCTTCGACGCCGCCGTGTCGACGTGGATCCACACAGACGTGGACGACTTCGCCGCCGTGCTCGCCGAGGTAGCACGTGTCCTGCGGCCCGCCTCGCCCTTCGTGTACCTGGGAGCTCACCCGTGCTTCGTCGGGCCGCACTCGCAGTTCGTAGCGGGCGAGGGGCTGCCGGTCCTCCACGAGGGGTACCGCCGCGCCGAGCGCTATTCCGACGCTCCCGGAACCTCTCCCGAAGGCTTGCGGGCACGCGTCGGCGCGACGCACCTCCCGCTCGGTCGCTTCGTGCAGTCGTTCATCGACGCGGGGTTCGGCATCGAGCGTTTCGAAGAGCCCGGGTCGCGGGAGTACCCGTACATGGTCGCGCTCAGGTGCCGCCGATAGACGTCGGCGTCGCGCTCTGGGACGACCTGCTCACCGGTGAGGAGGCCGCGTATGTCGGCGGGGAGCCGGCCCGAGCGGCGCGGGTCGCCGCGATGCCGGAGGAGCTCGATCCGCGGGTGCGCAGCGCGCTCGAGGGACGGGGCGTCGCATCGCTGTACGCACACCAGGCCGAGGCGTGGGAGGCGGCCGCGCGCGGCGAGCACGTGATCGTCACGACCGGCACCGCGTCCGGCAAGACCCTCGCCTTCAACCTGCCCGTCCTCGACGCCCTGGCGCGGCAACCGAAGCATCGCGTCCTCTACCTCTACCCCACCAAGGCGCTCGCGCAGGACCAGGCCCGTGCTCTCACCGCATACGGGGTCCCCCGGCTACGGCCCGCGGTCTACGACGGGGACACGCCGGCCGATCAACGCTGGCAGATTCGCAAGTGGGCGAATGCGATCCTCTCGAATCCCGACATGCTCCACGTGGGGATCCTTCCCCACCACGACCGCTGGGGAGACGTGCTCGCAAATCTTCGCTATGTCGTGGTCGACGAGGCGCACGTCTACCGCGGCGTTTTCGGATCACAGGTGGCGAACGTGCTGCGGCGGCTGCGAAGGCTGGCGCGCATCTACGGTTCCGAACCGCAGTTCCTGCTTGCGTCGGCGACCATCGCCAACCCGGGCGAGCTTGCGCGCTCGCTGCTCGGCGTCGACGTCACCGTCGTCTCCGACGACGCGTCGCCGCAGGCGGAGCGCACTGTCTGCCTCTGGAACCCGCCTCTCGTGGACGAGGAGCTGGGGTTGCGCGCGAGTGCCCTCGGCGACGGCGCCAGGCTGCTGGCCGAGCTCGTCTCTCGCGGTCTCCGCACCCTCCTCTTCGCCAAGAGCCGCAAGGCGGCCGAGCTGATCCACCGCTTCGCGCTCGAGCGGCTCGGCTCCGACTACCAGGGCAAGCTCTCCCCGTACCGTGCGGGCTACACCCCGGCCCAGCGGCGCGAGATCGAGCAGAAGCTCGTCGACGGCGAGCTGCTGGGCGTCTCGGCCACGGACGCGCTCGAGCTCGGGATCGACATCGGCCTGCTGGACTGCATTGTCTCGGTCGGCTTCCCCGGAACCGTCGCCAGCCTCCGGCAGCAGTGGGGTCGAGGTGGCCGCCGAGCACACGGCCTCGCGGTGCTGGTCGCCTCCGAGGACGCGCTCGACCAGTACTTCATGCGCGAGCCGGAGGCCCTGCTCGGCCGCCGAGTCGAGGCGGCGATCCTCGATCAGGCCAACCCGCGCGTCCTCGACGGCCATGTCCGCTCGGCTGCCTTCGAGGCTCCCGTCGACGAGCGAGACCGAGACGTGTTGGGCGAGGCGGCGCTCGAGCGGGCGGCCGTGCTTCCCGACCTGAAGAAGACGCCGGCCGGCTATGTCTGGGCCGGCCGCGACTACCCGGCAGGCCGTGTCTCGCTGCGGTCGGCGACTCCCGATGCCTTCACCGTGGTGGATGCGGCGAGCGGGACGGTGCTCGGTCTCGTGGAGCGTGAACGCGCGTACTCGACGGTGCACGACGGAGCGGTCTACCTCCATCTCGGCGAGTCCTACCGCGTGCAGACGCTCGACCTCGATGCGCGGACGGCGCTCGTTGCCCCGTTCGCGGGCGACTACTACACCCAGGCCAAGAAGGAGACCGAGACGGGTATCGAGGAGCCCCTGCGGGCGGAGCGCCGGCTCGGGCTCGAGCTCTCCTTCGGCCGCATCACCGTGACGGAGCAGGTCGTCGCGTATCAGCTGAAGGCGGTCGCAGACGGCGCCGTGCTCGACCTCGTCTCACTCGACCTGCCACCGGCCAGCTTCGAGACCGAGGCGGTGTGGTTCCTGCCGGAGGAAGAGCAGCTGGCCGGGCTCGAGCGGATGCCCCGACTGCTCTCGTCGTTGCATGCGGCCGAGCACGCCCTGATCGCCCTCCTGCCGCTGTGGGCGATGTGCGACCGCTGGGACATCGGCGGCCTGTCGACGAACGTCCATTTCCAGACCGGGCGGCCCACGGTCTTCGTCTACGACGGCCATCCCGGAGGCGTGGGGATCACCGAGCGGGGATTCGAGGTCTTCGAGGGCTGGGTCGAGGACACGGCGCGGATGATCGCCGGCTGCCCGTGCGAGCGCGGGTGCCCTTCCTGCGTTCAGAGCCCCAAGTGCGGCAACCTGAACGAGATGCTCGACAAGGGGGGAGCGCTCGAGCTTCTGCAGCGCATGCTGGCGTCACACTAGCCGCCCCGGGGCCCCCCACTTGCCTCCTCCCGATTTGAGCCTAGCGGGGAAATCCTCACGGGTGTGTGCCGATTCCGAGTCGGGACCCGCGCGAGGTCAGGACCCACGCCGGCCGGCGAGCCGGAGCGCCAGCTCCACCGCCTCCTCGGGCGTGGACACTCGCTCCACACCCTCCTCCGCCACCTCCCAGCCCGGCTCGAGCACCACGACCGGCCGCCCCAGCACCCTCGCGAAGCCGATCTCGGCCAGCGTCCCCCAGCGCCCGCCCACGGCGATCACCGCGTCGCCGGACGCGACCACGGCGAGATTGCGCGCGTGCCCGATCCCGGTCACGACGACGTGGTCGATCCACTCATTCGCCTCGTCGGCCGACTCGCCAGGAAGAACGCCGATCGTCGTGCCGCCGGCCGCCTTGGCCCCACGCGCGACGGCAGCCATCACCTCGTCGCGCCCGCCGCAGACAACGACTGCGCCGCGTTCCGCCAGCAAGCGGCCCACCTCCTCCGCCCGGGCCTCGTGCTGCGCGCCGCTGCCGATGACCGAGACCTGAAGTCGCAGCATCGCGCGATGATAGGCGGGTGGCGGATCGGCAGGCACGCGGCGGGACGCTGATCCTCGGCGGCGGGTTCGCCGGGGCCTGGGTTGCGCGTCTGCTGGGCAAGCGCGGCGCGACCATCGTCAGTCCCGAGAACTTCATGCTCTACACGCCGATGCTGCCGGAGGCTGCCTCCGGAACGCTCGAGCCACGCCACGTCGTCGTCCCGCTGCGCATGATGTGCCCCTACTCGGAGCTCATCCTGGGCCGCGTCACGACGCTCGACGAGCAGCGCCGCGGCGTGCAGGCGCAAACAGGAGAGCGCCTGCTCTGGATCGCCTATGAGCGGCTGGTCGTCGCGATCGGCTCGATCGCACGCACGCTTCCCATCCCCGGCCTCGCGGAGCACGGTCGCGGCTTCAAGGACCTCGCCGACGCGATCGCGCTCCGCAACCACGTCCTGGGACGGCTGGAGGCGGCTACCGCGGCTCCGACCGAGGCCCACCGCCGGCGTGAGCTGACGTTCGTGTTCGTCGGGGCCGGCTACGCGGGCGTGGAAGCGCTCGCCGAGCTGTCCGACCTGGTCCGCGACGCTCTCCGCTACTACCCCGAGCTTCGCAACACGGCACGGCGCTGGGTGCTCGTGGACGCCGCACCGCGCATCCTGCCCGAGATCCCGACGCGACTCGGCGAGTACGCGGACGAGGAGCTGCGCCGGCGCGGCGTGGACGTGCGCGTCGGGACGACGCTCGTCTCGGCAAGTCCACACGCGGTCGAGCTGTCGGACGGGGAGACGATCTTGACCGGCACGCTGGTCTGGACGGCCGGCGTCCGCGCGAACCCGTTGCTCGCCGAGCTCGGATTGCCGCTGGACGATCGCGGTCGCGTTCGCGTGGACGAGACGCTCCGCGTCGAGGAGCGGCAGAACGTGTTCGCCCTCGGCGACTGCGCCGCCGTCCCGAACGAGGCCACGCCGGATCATCCGGACCCGCCCACGTCCCAGCATGCCCTTCGTCAGGCGCGATGCGTGGCGCGGAACCTCACAGGAGAGTCGCGCAGCTACCGGTACCGGATGCTGGGCCAGGTCGCCACGCTCGGCCGCTACCGAGGGATCGCCGACGTGCTCGGCCTGCGTCTGCGCGGCTTCCCAGGCTGGTTCGTGACGCGGACCTACCACCTGTACCAGCTCCCGCTCCTGTCGCGGAAGCTCCGCGTCGTCACGGACTGGACGGTCGCGCTCTTCTTCCGCCGCGACATCGCCGAGCTGGGTGTGCTGGGTCACCCAAGAGGACTCGGCGAGCCCTGAGCTGGGCCTCAGCGCACCGCCCGAAGCGCCTGGGCCAGCGACTGCCTACCCTCCAGCACCGGGCCGAAGAGATCGCCGTGCCGCTCGATCCGTTGCGTCACGGCGTCCATCGTGAACGCGGCCGGGTCGAGGTCCTCCGTCACCTCCTCCCAGCGAAGCGGGGTCGAGACCGGTGCGCCCGACCGCGGACGGACCGAGTAGACCGAAGCGATCGTCTTGCCCTCGCCGTTCTGGTTGGCGTCGATCAGGACGCCGCGGCGCTTTGCCTTCGACCATTCGGTGGTCACGAGACCGCGGTGCGACGAGGCGAGGGCCCGCGCGACGATCTCCGCGAACTCGCGCGTGTCGTCGTACGACGAGCCGCGAGTGATCGGCACCAGCACGTGCATGCCGTCCGCGCCGCTCGTCTTGGGAATGCCTCGTAACCCAAGCGCCTCCAGAGCCTGCTTCACGAGCAGCGCGACCTGAACCACCTCGGGAAAGCCCACGTCGGGCGACGGGTCGAGGTCGAAGAGCACGAAATCAGGCCGATGGGGCTTGTCGATCCGCGAGTACCAGGTGTTCATGTCGATGCAGCCCATGTTCACCATCCAGAGCAGCGCCAGCTCGTCGTTCACCAGCGGATAGCGGATCGTTCGCTTCTCACGCGATTCGCGCGAGGTCGAGCGGTAAGCGCGAGTCGGGATCCAGCTCGGCATGTGCGAGGGAGCGTCCTTCTGGAAGAAGTGGTTGCCCTCGATCCCGTCTGGGTAGCGCTTCATGGTGAACGGCCGGTCCCTCAGGTGCGGGACGAGCACCGGCGCGATGCGGCGGTAGTAGGCCAGCAGGTCACCCTTCGTGATCCCCTCTGCCGGCCAGAAGACCTTGTCCAAGTTGGACAGCTGGAGCCGGCGGCGACCCCGGCGCAGCTCTCGGGGGAAGGGCTCCTCCCGCTGGACCGCCGAGGCAGGCTTGTCCTCTCGCACACCGACGAACGCCGGTGCGCGCAGCCTGCCCTCGTGCGTCCACTCCGCGAACTCGACCTCGACCACGAGCTCGGGCTCGACCCAAACGACGTCACCGCGTCGGACCCTCGGCATCTTCGGGGCCTCGCCGAACGGGGAGGTCTCTCGCTCCAGGGGCCGCAGGCGCTCCAGCAGGGAGTCGATGTCCTTGTCGGTGAACCCGGTGCCCACGTTGCCGACGTACACGAGCTCGTCCCCCTCGCGAACGCCGAGGACGAGGGCCCCGAAGCCCCCTGAGCGCCTGCCCTGGCCTCGCGTGTAGCCGGCGACCACGAACTCCTGCCGGCCGTGCGTCTTCACCTTCAGCCAGTCTCGGGTGCGCTTGCCCGGCTGATACCGAGACTCTGCCCGCTTGGCGATCACCCCTTCCAGCCCCTGGTTCTTCGCCGCCTGAAGCAGCGAGCGCCCGTCCTCAAAGGTCTCGGAGACGCGGACCGTCCGCACGCGGCCGTCGAGCAATCCATCGAGCCGCTTGTGCCGCTCGACGAGCGGAAGATCGATCAGAGGCTCGCCGTCGGCCTCGAGCAGGTCGAAGATGTAGTAGACGATCGGTGTCCCGGCCTCGCCCTTCTGCATCGCCGAGAAGCTCGGCCTGCCCTCCTCGTCCAGGGCGCAGATCTCGCCGTCGATGACGCAGTCGGGTGTCTTGACGGCGCGCTCGACGGCACTGGCCACATCCGAGAAGCGTTGCGTCAGGTCCTTTCCCGTCCGGCTTCGCAGCGTTGCTTCGCCGCCACGCATGTACGCCAGCGACCGATACCCGTCGAACTTGACCTCGTAGAGCCACCCCGTCCCTCGCGGCAGGTCCTGCTCGAGCGTCGCCAGCATCGGCTCGTACGCCACGCGGGTCGACTCCGATGCGTCGTCGCGCTTGCGCAGGATCAGCCAGTTCTTGGCATCGCCCGAGAGGCGCGCGGGCACGAGCGCCCACGTGCCCTCCAGTCGGTCTCCGTGCAGGCGCACGGTGAGGCCGCCGTCCTTCTTCTCCTCCAGCAGCTCGTAGGTGCCCCGGTCCCAGATCTCGACCGTGCCGGCCCCGTACTGGCCGGCCGGGATCTCGCCCTCGAAGGTCGCGTACTCGAGCGGGTGATCCTCGACGTGCACCGCGAGTCGCTGCTGCCCGGGCTCGAGTGGAACGCCCTTGGGGACCGCCCAGCTGGCGAGCGCGCCGTCCCGCTCCAGCCTGAAGTCGTAGTGCAGCCGCCGCGCCTGGTGGCGCTGGACGACGAAGATCGGTGCCTTGCGGCGCTTGCGCGAGCCGAAGGGCTCGGGCGTCTTCTTCGGGTCACGCTTCTCCTTGTACTTGGTCAGCCGCTTTTGCGACTTCGAAGTCATGTCGGTATGCCTTGCCATTCGGAAATAGGAGGGCTGGACCCTGTGGTCGGAGCCGGGGAAAAGCCTGTGGAGAGTGTGGATTGGCGCACCGGAAGGCGCGTGGCTAGCGGATTCTCAGGCGTAGACGCCCATCGACCGGAACTTCTCCCGCCTGGCCCGGCGTAAATCATCGCCCACCACCCCGTCGAGCTCCTCCAGGGCCCCGTGGAGGGCCTCCGCGAGCAGACGTGCCGCGTCGTCGTGATCCGCCTGCGCCCCACCTTCGGGCTCGAACACGATCGCGTCGATGACGCCGAGCTCGAGACAGTGCGTGGCGTCCGGCTTGAACGCCGCAGCGGCCTTGCGCGCCTGGCCGGCGTCCCGCCACAGGATCGCGGCGCATCCCTCCGGCGAGATCACGGAGTAGATGGCGTTCTCCTGCATGAGCACGCGGTCGGCGAGCGCGATCGCGATCGCACCTCCGGAGCCTCCCTCGCCGATGATGCACGAGACGATCGGCACGCCAAGGCGCGCCTGGAGCGCCTGCGAGCGAGCGATGGCGCCGCCCTGGCCGTGCTGCTCGGCTGCCACGCCAGGATAGGCGCCGGGAGTGTCCACCAGCGTGATCACCGGGAAGCCGTGCCGCTCGGCCAGCTCCATCACGCGCATCGCCTTGCCGTACCCCTCCGGGAACGCCATGCCGAAGTTGCGCAGCTGCCGATCCTTCAGGTCTCGGCCTTTCTGGTGACCGATCAGCGTCACGGTCCGCCCGGCAAAGCGACCGATCCCGGCGACGATGGCCTCGTCGTCGGCGCGGCTACGGTCCCCGTGCAACTCGACCCAGTCGTCGAGCATCCGCTCCACGTAGTCCAGCGTGTACGGTCGGTCGGAGTGCCGCGCAAGCTCGACCGAGCGCCAGATGTCTTCGTCGGTCGGCTCCTCCTCGAGGCGCTCGAGCTGCCGCTGAAGCCGCTCCAGGTCCGCGGAGAGCTTCGTCCCGCCGAGGAGATTCATGCTTCGCAGCCGACCCAGGCGCTCGCGGAGCCTGAGCTCGGCTTCACCCGGCATGGGAGAAGAGCCGAAGGAGCCGGGCGAGGAAACCGCGGAGCTCGGAGCGCGGCACGATCGCGTCCACATGCCCGAAGCGGTAGTTCGACTCGGCGAGGCCGAAGTCGTCCGGGAGCTTCTCGCGCGTCGTCTGCTGGACGACCCGCGGGCCCGTGAACGAGAGCAGCGCGCCCGGCTCGGCCACGAGCACGTCACCGAGGCTGGCGAAGCTGGCGAGGACGCCTGCGGTGGTCGGGTGGGCCATCACGCTGAACATCGCGCCGCCCGAGTCGCGGAGGTCCTCGACCGCACAGACCGTCTTAGGCAACTGCATCAGCGACAGGATCCCCTCTTGCATTCGGGCACCACCCGAAGCTGTCACGGACACGAGCGGCGCGTCGTGGACAGCTGCGGTCTCGCAGGCCCGCGCGAACTTCTCTCCCACCGCGCTCCCCATCGAGCCGCCCAGAAACGAGAAGTCCATGACGGAGAGCACACAGGGGTGTTCCTCGAGCGTCGCACGGCCCACGACGATCGCCTCGCCGAGGCCGGTCGCGAGCTCCGCCTCGGCGAGCCGCTCTGCATACGGACGCAGGTCGAAGAAGGCCAGCGGGTCGGCGGACCGGACCTCCGCGGCCTCTTCTTCGAAGCTTCCCGGGTCGGAGAGCTGCTCGATCCGCTCCCGCGCCTGCACCGCGAAGTGGTGGCCGCACTGAGGGCAAACTCGAAGATTCGCCCGGAGCTCGTCATCCCGGTAGTGAGAGCCACAGGTGGGGCAGGTGTTGGGGTGCCGTCGCGCCGGCGCCGCCGCGGCGCCGGCGTCCTTGCGCTCGATCGAGACGTCGACGCGGGGTTCCACCATCAGCTCGCCAGTTTAGACCCGCCCGGCGGCTCGCCCGGTTACAGGCCCAGGGCGGCGAGCAGACGCGTCAGCGGAGCGACGTTGCCCGACTCAGGGGCGAGCCCCGACAGCCCGGCCCCGATCACCGTGGTCCTGGCGGCGATCCCGCCGAGGATCGCCTCGGCGTCCGCGAGCGCGAGCCCACCGGGCTCCGGCGTGAAGGTTGCGACCTCCCCCGGCTCGATGGCGTCGCAATCGAGCGCAACGTAGACGCCGTCCGCGCCGTCCAGAGCACGATCGAGCGCATCCACTCCGGTGCCGAGACCCGTGGAGGCGATGAACTCGGCCTCGGCAGGATCGAGATTCCGGACTCCCAGGAGGGCAACGTCCTCGATGTGGGCCGAGCCCGAGTCGAGCAGCATGCGCAGCGGCATGCCCCAGGGGTTGCCCGAGGGTGAGCTCTCGGGCGTATTGAGATCGCCGTGCGCGTCGAGCCAGACGAGCGCGAGACGCTGGTAGCGCGCCGAGAGCCCCGCGATCGCCCCCACGTGTGCGCAACAGCAGCCCCCGAGGACGAGCGGGCGCTCTGGCAGCTGCGAGGCGAGGGAGAGCGTCTGCTCGCCGAGGGTCTCTTCCTCGACGATCATCGCCTCCGGGTAGGGAAGCGGCAGATACGCGGCGTCGGCCATCTCCTCACCTCCGCTTCCCCAGGCGCGGGGAACCCGCACGAGCCCCGCGGCGAACTCGCGACCGCAAGCGTGACATTCGTAGCCGGGGCCGATCGCCACCGCCGTGTAGGTGCGGCAGTCGGGACACCTCGCGCGCAGGAGACTCACGGCAGGGCCTTTTCGTACGAATCCGTGCGGTTCGCGACGTGCATGCCGGCGCGCTCGTACAGCCGCACGGCCCCGGTCGTGTTCTCGGCGTCGACTCCGAGGTCCGCCTTGGGGCGTCCGCGAGCGCGGAGCTCGCGAAACGAGTGCAACAACAGAGCCCGGCCGAGACCGCGGCGACGCCAGCGCGGGCGCACTCCGAGAATGTTCACGTGCCCCGTCTCGGGCCGTCGCTCCGACCGACAGAGCGAGATGCCGGCGATCTCCCCGTCGTCCTCGGCGATGAACCACAGCGTGGGGTCGAACTCGGTCGAGCGCAGGAGGATCTCCTCCCACATCTCGAACGCCAGCGGTACGAAGTCCCAGTGGTCGGCAAAGGCGTCGGAGTTCGCCTCGTACACGAGCTGCGCGTCGTCGGGTCGGAAGGTTCGCACCAAGATCCCTTCGGGCCAATCGGGTGCCGGCGGCTCCTGTTCGAGGTCGATCTCCATCCGAAAGAAGTGGCGGATTGGCTGAAAGCCGCGTCGCCCGACCTCGGCTGCGAAGGCCTCGTCGCGCGAATCTCCCCAGGCCCTGACGACGGCCGGCCCGCCGCCGGCAAGGACTTCCGCGCGCTCGGTTCCCCACGCCAGAAGCGCCTCGTACGTGGCCTGCTCGCGCGGGTGGGCCCGCACGTCGAGGAAGAGGCGGTCGTGCACCTTGTTCTGGTCCCAGACGTCGCACCAACCCACGATGCGTCCCCCCTCGAGCGCGATGCGGAAATCCATCGCCGGGTCGAACATGGGGCTCTCGAGCCAGTTGCGCAGCTCGCACGCGGTTGCGCCGCCGGTCCCGTCCTGCCCGAGGGAGCGGAAGAACCCGGTCAGCGCCGGAAGGTCATCGAGCGTCGGGGGACGCAGATTCACAGCGCCTTCTCGTACGTGTCGGCCTGCCAGGCGACGCGCATGCCGACGCGCTCGTACAGACGCGTGGCTCCCGTCGGGTTGGCCGCGTCGACACCCAGGCCGATGCGACGCTCGCCGCGGCGGTACAGCTCGCCGAAACCGTGGAGCAGGAGCGCCTCTCCGAGCCCTCGTCGGCGCCACGGCGCGAGGACTCCGATCGAGCCGATCCAACCCATCCCGAAACGACGCGCGCAGTGTTCGGCGGCTACCGCCCGGCCGTCCTCGCGAACGAGATAGCAGAGCGCAGCATCGAAGGATTCCCGGCTGAAGACAGCCCGCTGCCACTCCTCGAACGACCGGCTAGGACGCCCCCATTCCGCCGCGAACGCCTCCTCGATCACCTCGTACAGGATCGGCTCTTCACCCAGCAGCATCGTCGAGAGTGAGAAGCCCTCGGGCCAATGCGGCTCGGCAGGCGGTTCGGCGAGATCGACCACCATCCGATAGGAGTGCCGTACGAGCCTGAAGCCCCGTGCTGCAACCAGGGGCAGTGCTGTCTCATCGCCGGGGAAGATCACGGTGCGCAGGTTCCGGGAAGCGCGGCGCCGTGACACGTCCTCGGCCCAGTCGAGCAGGAAGCTCCCCAGCCCGCGCCCCCGTGCATCGGGATGGACAAAGGCCTGCAGCTCGACCGCGCCCTGCTCCCGAGGTGCCAGCAAACCGAAGGCAGCGAGCCCCGTCTCTCCAGCCGAGATCCCAATCGACTCGCTCTCGAGCTCACGCCCTCGCCACCAGTCGAGCACGTCCCGCTCGTTCATTCGGTCGGTGACCTCGTCGAGGTAGGCACCGTCGAACTCGGCGAGCAACTGGGCTGCCGGAGCCGCATCCGTATGGGCGAGCGGACGCGCGACGAGGCCTTCAGGCGGGGACGAGCTCGTCGAGCACCTCCGGCAGCGGGCCGAGATCGGAGAGCTCCCGAGTCGGCCGCGGTTCGCCTCCGTCTTCGCCGAGCCGGTTGATCCAGACCGAGGGCAGACCCAGGTCGCGGGCAGGCCCGACGTCGTGGAAGAGGCTCGCCGCGACATGCACGTCCGGGAGAGCGCCGTGCCGGCGCTCGAACTCCCGCCAGTGGCCATGGGCGGGCTTGTAGGAGCCGATCTCCGAGGCCACGATTGAATCGTCGAAGGAGGTGCCGATCGCCGCAATCGAGGCGTCGATTAGATCCCGGTCCGAGTTGGAGAGGATGCACAGACGCCAGCCGCGGCCCCGTGCCTTCTCGAGCGCGGCGGGCACCTCCGGGAAGACGGGCCAGTCAGGGAGCGAGCGGGCCAGCGCGCCGGCCTCGCCCTCCGGAATCGCCAGCCCCTCGTCGTCGGCCAACCGTTCGAGGGTGAGCGTCAGCACCTCCCGGTACGAGCGGGCGGAATCCTCCGCCTGCACCTGCCTCTCGAGCTCGTGATAGCGCTCGAGCAGGCGGTCGACCTGGGCTGCCCCGAAGAGCCGCTCGAGCTCTCCGCGGATGCCTGCGTTCCAGTCCACGAGCGTCCCGTAGCAATCGAACGTCGCCCAGCGCTCCCCCACACGTCTGAGCTTAGCGGCCCCAAACCCCCGCTCACGCCGGGGCCTCCCGCGTGCCTCCTCCCGGCTTCAGCCTACGGAGAAATCCGTAACGCGTGGGATACGCGACTGTGACAAGAGTGGCCCGATCCATCCACGAAGGCCCCGGTCAGCTCGGCCTCAGCCCTCGAACCTGCGCAGGACGATGCTGGCGTTGTGCCCGCCGAAGCCGAACGAGTTCGAGACCGACACACGCACGTCTGCTTCTCGCGCCTCGTTCGGGATGTAGTCGAGGTCGCACTCGGGGTCCGGAGTGTCGTAGTTGATCGTGGGCGGCAGCACCCCACGATTGACCGCGAGCGCCGAGAAGATCGCCTCGACCGCGCCCGATGCCCCGAGGCAATGCCCGGTCGCTCCCTTGGTGGAGGAGATCGGGGTTCGCCTGGCGACCTCCTCCCCGAGGGCGAGCTTGATCACACGGGTCTCGCTCGCGTCGCCGAGCGGAGTGGACGTCCCATGGGCGTTGATGTAGTCGATCTCATCCGGCGAGACGCCGGCCGAGGCGAACGCCATCTGCATCGCCCGGGCCGGGCTCTTCCCCGACGGGTCTGGCTCGGTGATGTGCTGAGCGTCGGAGGAGACCCCATACCCCAGCAGCTCGACGTAGATCTTTGCCCCCCGCGCCCTCGCGTGCTCGAGGTCCTCGAGCACCACGATTGCGCCTGCTTCGCCCATGACGAAGCCGTCGCGGTCGGCGTCGAAGGGGCGACTCGCGTGCTCGGGATCCTCGTTCCGGCGAGAGAGCGCCCGCATCGCACCGAACCCGGCGATGCCGACGCTCGTCACGGGGGCTTCCGTCCCACCGCAGAGCATCACGTCGGCCCGGCCCAGCCTGATCGCGTCCGCCCCCTCTCCGATGGCCATGTTGCCGGCCGCGCACGCGGTGCACTGGGACGAGAGCGGCCCCTTCGTGCCGAGCTGCATGGAGACCCACGCCGCACCCATGTTGGGGATGATCGCCGGAATCGAGAACGGGTTCACCCGGTCGGGGCCGCGATCGAGCAGCTGGTCGTAACAGTCCTGGAACGACTGGAGACCGCCGATTCCGGTAGCCACCGAGGCGCCGATCCGGTCCGGCTCCTTCGCGATGTCGAGCCCAGAGTCCTGCTCCGCCTGGCGCGCTGCAGCCACGATCATCTGCGCGAAACGATCCATGCGGCGTGCCTGCTTGTGTTCGATCCAGACGGTCGGGTCGAAGTCCTTGAGCTCGCACGCAAACGAGACGGGATGGCCCTCGGTATCGAAGAGCGTGATGGGGCCGGCCGCCGAGCGGCCCTCGATCAGGTTTTGCCAGCTCGTCTCGGCGTCGTTGCCGAGCGGCGTAACGGCACCGAGCCCGGTGATGACCACTCTCCCCCGCCCGTTCGTGCTCATCTCCGTCACCTCAGATTCCCAGCCCGCCGTCCACCAGCAATACCTCGCCTGTTATGAACGAAGCCTCGTCCGAGCACAGGAAGCGTACAGCCGCGGCGACGTCCTCCGTCCCGCCGATCTTCCCCAGCGGTGTCGCCGCCACCATCTGCTGCTTCAGCTCGTCAGGGAGGACGTCGGTCAGTTGCGTGGAGACGTATCCCGGCGCCACGACGTTGGCGCGCACGCCGCGACTCCCGAGCTCGCGGGCCAGCGACTTGGTGAAGCCGATGATCCCGGCCTTCGCCGCACCGTAGTTGGTCTGCCCGGGATTGCCGTGCACGCCCACGATCGAGGAGATGTTCACGATCGCGCCCGAGCGCTTCCGCATCATCGGCCTGGCCGCGGCGCGACA
>Ga0137368_10001207_pt1 | contig 27178 bp, 23 predicted proteins | sample SagtaG_13_FD_104917 | JGI IMG/M metagenome (GOLD analysis project Ga0137368, IMG submission 104917) | Vadose zone soil microbial communities from Sagehorn Ranch, Mendocino, California, USA - Sage1_L_100_16 metaG | ecosystem: Environmental > Terrestrial > Soil > Vadose zone | place: USA...
CGATGAGGATCTGCCCCAGCTGCGGGGAGGAGAACTCGGACCGCGCTCGGTTCTGTCAGGCCTGCGCCACGCCTCTGGCGGAATCCGCCCCTCCCCTGGAGACTCGCAAGGTCGTCACCGTCTTGTTCACGGACGTGACCGGTTCCACCGCGCTCGGGGAGCAGCTCGACCCCGAGCCTCTCCGCCGGGTGATGAACCGGTTCTTCGAGGCCATGAAGGGAGCCGTGGAACGCCACGGCGGGGTGGTCGAGAAGTTCATCGGGGACGCCGTCATGGCCGTGTTCGGCATCCCTCGGCTCCACGAGGACGATCCGATCCGGGCCGTTCGGGCGGCCGCCGAGATGCAGCATGCCCTCGACCGGCTGAACGCAGACCTCCAGGCCGAGCGCGGCGTCACCCTGGCCATCCGAACCGGCGTCACCACCGGCGAGGTGGTTGCGGGGGACCCCTCCGCCGGCCAGCGCCTCGTCACCGGGGACACCGTGAACACCGCGGCTCGGCTGGAGCAGGCCGCCGGGCCCGGTGAGGTCCTGATCGGCGAGCCCACCTACCGGCTGGTCCGCGACGCAATCGAGGTCGAGCCGGCCCGGCCACTCGACCTCAAGGGCAAGGCCGAGCGCGTCCCCGCGTACCGCCTCATCTCCGTCTCACCCGGCGCCGAGGCCCACGCCCGACGCCTGGACTCCCCCATGGTCGGCAGGGACCGCGAGCTACGGCTCCTCACCGAAGCCCTCGATCGGGCCGTGTCCGAACGGACCTGCCACCTGTTCACCCTCCTGGGCCCGGCCGGCGTCGGGAAGTCGCGCCTGGTGCTCGAGTTCCTCCAGCGGGTCTCCGCCTCCGCCACCGTGCTTCCCGGCCGGTGCCTCTCGTACGGCGAGGGGATCACGTTCTTCCCGCTGGCGGAGGTGGTCCGCGAGGCGGCCGGGATCGCCGAAGACGACTCGCCCGACCAGGCACGCCACAAGATCGAACAAGCCCTCCTGGAAACCGACCAGACGCAGACGATCGCCTCCGGGATCGCCGACCTCCTCGGGCTCACCGACCAGCCCGTGGCGGCCGAGGACGCGAACTGGGCCGTCCGCAACTTCCTCGAGGCCCTGGCCCAGACCCGGCCCCTGGTCGTGGTGTTCGACGACGTCCACTGGGCCGAGCCGGCCTTCCTCGACTTGGTCGAGCACGTCGCCGACTGGTCCCGCGACGTCCCCATCCTCCTGCTGTGCGTGGCCCGCCCGGAGCTTCTCGACCTCCGGCCTGGTTGGGGCGGCGGGAAGATGAACGCCACCTCCATCCTGTTGGAGCCGCTCGGGCCGGAGCACGCCACCGAGCTCATCGACAACCTCCTGGGTTCGCAGGGCCTCCCCACCCAAGCCCGGACCCGGATCTTGGAGGCCGCCGAGGGCAACCCTCTGTTCGTCGAGGAGATGCTCGGGGTGCTGGTCGACGACGGCCTGCTCATCCGAGAGGACGGCCGCTGGGTGGCGAGCGAGGAGGTGGAACGCATCGCCATCCCGCCCACCATCCAGCTCCTCCTTGCCGCGCGGCTGGATCGCCTGGACGCCGAAGAACGCGCCGTCGCGGAACGGGCCTCCGTGGAGGGCAAGGTCTTCCACCGTGGCGCCGTCATGCGCCTCTCCCCGGACCGCGACCGGCAGGAGGTCCCCTCCCGCCTGCTGGCCCTTGCCCGCAAGGAGCTGATCCGTCCCGACCGGGCCACCTTCGCCGGCGAGGACGCCTTTCGCTTTCGCCACCTTCTCATCCGCGACGCCGCGTACCGGGGCATGCCGAAGGAGGCCCGGGCCGAGCTGCACGAACGGTTCGCCGACTGGCTGGCCGAACAGGCCGGCGAGCGCCTGCCCGAGTACGAGGACATCCTGGGTTACCACCTGGAGCAGGCCTACCGGTACCGGCAGGACCTGGGCCCGGTGGACGGGGCCGCTCGCACGCTGGCCACAAGGGCCGCCGCCGCCCTGGCGTCCGCGGGCCGCCGGGCCGTGGCCCGCGACGACCACCACGCCGCGGCAGGGTTCTTCCGCCGGGCCATCGAGCTGACGCCCGAGGGCGCCTCGGGGCGAGCGGAGCTCGGGTACGAGCTTGCTCTGGAGGTGTACGAGACCAGTGACTTCCGGGAGGCGGAAGAGCTCCTCATCGAGGTCATCGATGAGGCACGTCGGGCCGGAGACCGACGGAGCGAGGCCCGTGCCGGAGCCCTCCATGCCTTGGTGCTCTCCACCACGGATCCCACCGTCACCACGCGGGAGGCGCTGGACCAGGCCACGGAGGCGATGGGCACACTCGAGCAATTGGGTGACGAGGTTGGCGCGGTCCGTGCCATGGCGATCGTCGGCTTCCTGACATTCGTGCTCGGTCACGTCGACGAAGCCCTGTCCATCGACCGGGCCCACCTGGAGCGGGCGAAGCGTACGGGTGCGCTCCCCGAGATCCGGATCGCCGTTCAGGGGATCACCGGCGCCCTCTACTACGGTTCCACGCCGGCCCGCGAAGCTCTCGAGGAGATCGAACGGCTGATGCCCCTGGTGGCCGACAGCCCGGCGGCAACGGCCGAAGCGCTCCGCCAGCAGCCTGGCCTGTACGCGATGCTGGGACGGTTCGACGAGGCGCGACGGGCCGCCGACCGCACATCGGCTCTCATGAAGGAACTGGGCATCCGCTTCAGGCTGGCCGGCCTGGCCTTCTGGATCGGGCCCATGCACATGCTGGCCGGGGAGTTCGAAGAGGCCGAGCGGGTGTTCCGGGAGAGCATCGAGATCTTCGAGGGCCTGGGCGACAAGGGGTTCATCTCGACGCTGGTGGTGGAACTGGCCGAGGCGCTCATGGCCCAGGGACGCATCGACGAGGCTGAGGCATTGGCCGAGCGGGGCCGGGCGCTCTCGGCCAAGGACGACATCGTCACGCAGATCGGGTGGCGGCGGGCCATGGCCAAGGTCCTCGCCGCGCGCGGGTCGATGGACGAGGCGGAGAGGCTGGCTCGCGAGTCGGTCGAGCTGGCCGATGGCACGAGCTACGTGACCGAGCGCGGGGGTGCGTGGAGACGCCTGGGCGAAGTACTTCGGTTGGCCGGCAAGGAGGAGGAAGCCGCAGCAGCGTTCGCGGAGGCGCTGGCCCTGTACGAGCGAAAGGGCAACGAGGTCATGGCCGAGCGGGCTCGCCGCGAGCTGGCAGGACACGGCGACCACTGATCCCTCAGCGCCGGCATTCCGACCCCACCGCGTCTCGCCAGCTTCCCTTGCCGAATATGAAGCGTCCTGCCTGCCGGTGCAACGGATAGAATGTGGAGCGGAGTGGCAATCCAAATTCGATCCGTAGCAGAGCCGTTCGAATCGGGCGATCCCGAATCGGCTCGGGAGGCCGTCGGGGCCATCGTGCTTGCCGAGGCCATGGGACTGCTCGGCGAGGAGGCAGTGGAGCGGCTCGACCTCGCCGCGGTCCGCCGAGTGGCGCGCTCGGCGAGCGAGGCCGGTATCGCGACCGTACCGACGGCAGCGCTCGCCCGTCGAGGGCTCGGCCCCAACGAGCTTCATGCATCGTTGCGCCGGCTTCGGGAGGCCCTCGAGGAATCGCCGGCGCCGCGGCAGGAGTGGGATGCCCTGGTCCGAGTCTTCGGGGCCGAGCAGCTCGCGCGCCTCGTCTCCATCTCGCCCGCCAGCCTTCGTCGCTATGCGGCCGGGGGCCGCCCGACTCCCGACGCCGTGGCCGCCCGACTGCACTTCCTGGCCCGCGTGGTGGCCGAGCTGAAGGGCGCCTACAACGACATCGGAGTGCGACGCTGGTTCCAGCGCAAGCGCACGCTGCTCCGCCGGAGGTCCCCGGCACAGGTCCTCGGGGACGATTGGACCCCGGAGGACTCCAACCCACAGAAGGTCCTGGAGCTGGCTCGGTCCCTCGCCCTCTCCCCCGCCACGTGATCTGCTACCGCCACGCCGATCCGCGTCTCCCCTTCCTCGTGGAGACCACGGCGCAGCCCGCCGCGCGCTGGCACGGCGAGGGAGATGGACCCGTCCAGTATCTGGCCGACACGCCGGATGGAGCCTGGGCCGAGTTCCTCCGCCATGAGGAGATCACCGACGCGGAGGATCTCTCCACGGTGCGCCGGGCCTTGTGGGCTGTCGACGTGCCGGAGGACGACTACGAGACTCCCCACCTTGCATCCGACGTCCTCACCGGCGGCAGGGACACCTATCCGGCATGTCGCGAAGAGGCGAGGAGGATCCGGGACCGAGGAACGGCGGGGATGATCGCTCCCACGGCCGCGCTCCTACCCGGGGAGGCTCGAGGCTGGCGAGTGGACGGCGGACTGGTTCCAGGATCGGAGCGCGACGGCCGCACCATCACCCTGTTTGGACGCCGCCCCGATCTGGTGGGATGGGCGGCAACGGCGGAAGGCCGGCCTCCGCTTGATCTGCTCGACGCTGTCCGCCATCTGAGCGGGTGAGCGTCCGCGGCTCGCGTCCGGCGGCGACGGGCTACTCGCGACCGGGTATTTGCTGGACGGACCATCCATTGCCGTCCGGATCGCGGAAGAAGACGAACGAGCCCCAGTCGAACTCCTGGACCTCGCCGACCTCGACCCCTCGCTCGACGAGTTCCGCACGGGCCGCGTGGATGTCCGAAACCACCAGCTGGAGCCCCTGGACGGAGCCGGGCGGCATGTCGGAGAGCCCGGTTCCCAGCGCGATCGAGCAGGCCGATCCCGGAGGCGTGAGCTGGACGAAGCGAATCCCCTCGCTCCACGAGGAGCAGGGAGTCTGCTACCGGGAAGCCGAGCGACACGACGTCAGACCCGGCGGGAACATCGGGGCAGGGGCCGACGGAGGCCGGTCAGGCGAACGCTGGCGCGACATCCTCCGGGACGCCGTCGACGTAGGTGACCGCGTTGGTCGTGACCGCCGGCATGCGCGGGCCCGGCAGCACGATTCCCACCAGGTTCAACGGGTCGGCGGCGGAGATGGTGATGGTCTCGCCGGCGCGTTCCCGTTTTCGCACGGCTCGGAGGGCCTCCACGGCCTCGGGAGCCGCGTACTGCTCGCCGCTGAACCCGGTGACGAACCTCCCTCCCCGGATCGTTCCCCGGGCCTCCATGCGCCTGAGCGCCCACAGGACCTCACGCCACGGCACCGTGAACGTCTCCCGGGACAGTAGGTCGCGGAACACCACGCCCCATCGGGCCAGGAGCTGCTCGGCGACGGCTTCGGCCAGCTCGTCGGCGTCCTCGGTGGCCGGCGCTGCGGGGACGAGGGACCATCGGCCGGCCGATCGGGCTGTGATGCGCGTCCCGGCCCTCCTGAGACGAGGGCGATGCGGCGCCTTGGCGGCAGTTCGGCGGTGGAGCAGCGTGCGAACCGCCTCGAACCCATCGGCGCTGACCAGTCCGCGGGCCACGGCGTCCCACAGCGCTTCCTCGATCTCGTGGGGCAGCCGGCGGGTGATCGCGACCAGGTCCGCCGCAAAGAGGGCGCCGTGCTTCCCGAGGGCCTCGAGCACGTCCTCCGTCCGGCCCGGCCCCGGCTGGTGCGGCGTCCGGCCTCCCCGTACCGACTGGAGCAGCCAGGGCACGTCCTCACGGATGGCCAGCGTGATCGGGGTGGCCCGCGACGGCGTCATCCCGCTGCGGCGGGGTCCCTCATCCTCCGGGGTGCCGTTTCGGATGGAGAGGCGTCCCCACGTGACGTCGCCGGACAGGCACAGGTCGTCCAGCCATTCGATCCGATAGCCCTCCACCCGGGAGGCCAGGACTCCACGCTCCCACGCCCCGGCCGCCAGCTCGAAGCCCTGGAGCTGCTCGACGACCGAGAGCACGCCGAGGCGTCCCTCCCGTCGCGTCCCCGGCGCGACGTGCTGCCACCGCAGGAGGAAGCGCATGAAGTCCCGCGCGGTGACCGGCTCGATCTCGCGGCGGAGCCGCGCCTGCGTGTAGTGGTGGATCCGGGCCAGGAGCCGGCGGGCGCAGAACTCCTCGGGGCCCTCGGCGATGGTGAAGTGGCCCCGGAAGGCGAACCCCTCCCCCTCCAACCGGGCCACCGCGATGGCGACGTCGCCCGGGGGCAGGCCGGTGGCCTCGGACAGGTCGCCGACGGTCGACGGGCCCCGGTACTCGAGGTGCCCCCGCACCATCTCGGCGGCCGCGGCGTCCCGGTCCAGCGGTGCGGCCGCGATCGGCGAACGGTGGTCCGGCTCGATCGTCGCCCCCGGGAACAGGAGTTCCAGGGCGGGTCGCCGTTCGACCGTGGACCACAGCTCGACCTCGGGTGCGGCCTGCACGGTCACCGCCCGCCGCTCCTCGACCAGCTCGTCGAACCACGGCCGCCACTCGTCGACCGGCCGCAGACCCGACACCGTCATCAGCATGTCGTGGAGCTCGTCGGCGTCACGTGGGTCCGGCCGCACCTCCTCGCGCACCCGATCGATCGCGTCGGGGTCCAGCCGGCCCAGGTCGCGCGCCTCCACCGGCAGGCCCCGCCGGAGCTGCACCGCCCTGCTCCGCCGCTCCTCCAAGGGCGCGTCGTCCAGGTAGGTGAAGGGCCGCCCGTTCAGGATCTCGTGGGCCAGCACGGACGGCTCCACGGTGTCGCGGGTGACCACCTGGACATGGCCGGACTCGATGCGGGCCAGGAGGTCGCGGAGGCCGTCCACGTCCATGGCCTCGCGCAGGCAGTCGTCCAGGGTCTGGCGAACCAGCGGATGGTCGGGGATCTCGATCGGTCCCGGCGCCACGTTCTCCTGGCACGCCGCCAGCGTCGGGAACACGGCCGCCATCATGTCGTCGGACTCCATGCGCTGGATGGCCGGCGGGTTCTTGCGGCCGCCTCGCATCCGGAGCACCGCCAGGGCCCGGTTCAGGTTCCACCGCCACCGCGCGGCGAACATCGGCGAGGTCAGCACGGCCTGCCGCAGCACGTCCTCGACGGTCTTCGAGGCGAGGAACTTCGGCACCCGCTCCAGCGGGAAGCTGTGTTGGGGACCCAGGGACAGGAGGATGGCGTCGTCGCTGGCCGCGGCCTGGAGCTCGAAGTCGAAGGTGACGCAGAACCGCTTGCGGAGGGCGAGCCCCAGCCCCCGGTTGAGCCGCGCCCCGAACGGCGAGTGCCCCACCAGCTGCATCCCGCCGCTCTCGTCGAAGAACCGCTCCAGGACGAGCGTCTCCTTCGTGGGGAGAACCCCCAGCGCGGTCAGGCCCGCTCCCAGATAGCGGACGATGGTGTCCGATGCCGCCTGATCGAGCCCGCACTCCGCCTCCAGCCACCGGCGGGCGCCATCGGTGTCCCCGCGCTCCAGCCGTTCTCCCACCCGAGCCCGGAGGTCGGAGACCTCGCCGGAGAGCTCCTCGGTCCGGCCCGGCGCCTCGCCCAGCCAGAAGGGCACCGAGGGCGGCGCGCCCCGGGCGTCGACCACCCGGACGGTCCCGGGTTCCACCCGGCGGATCCGCCACGAGGTCGTCCCCAGCAGGAACACGTCGCCGGCCATGCTCTCGATGGCCCAGTCCTCGTTCACCGTCCCCACGAAGGTGTCGTCGGGCTCGGCCACCACCCGGTAGTCGCCCAGCTCGGGGATGGCGCCGCCCGAGGTGAGCGCGGCCAGGCGGGCGCCCCGCCGCCCCTTCAGGCGCCCGTTCACCCGGTCCCGGTGCAGGTAGGCGGCCCGCCGGCCCCGGCCGGTGGTGATGCCCTCCGAGACCAGCTCGACCACCTCGTCGAAGTCCTCGCGGGGGAGCCCTTCGAATGGAGCCGCCCCCCGCATCAGGTCGAACAGTTCGTCCTCGGACCACTCCTCCGCGGCGCATTCGGCCACGACCTGCTGGGCCACGATGTCGAGCGGCGCGACGGGCTGGACGATCGCGTCCAGGCGGCCGGCCCGGGTGCCGCGGAGCAGGGCCGCGCACTCCACCAGCTCGTCGCGGCTGGTCGGGTACAGCACCCCCCGAGGAGTCCCAAACCTGGTGTGGTTGGACCGGCCCACCCGCTGGAGGAACGTGGCGAAGCTCCGCGGCGAACCGATCTGGCAGACCAGCTCCACCGGTCCGATGTCGATCCCCAGCTCCAGCGACGCGGTCGCCACGAGGGCCCGGAGGTCGCCGGCCCGCAGACGGGACTCCACACGCTGGCGGCGTTCCTTCGACAGGCTGCCGTGGTGGGCGGCCACCTGGTCCTCCCCGAGCCGTTCCCCCAGCTGGTGGGCAGTCCGCTCGGCCATCCGCCGGGTGTTGACGAACACGAGCGTGGTGCGATGGCCTCGCACGTGTTCCGCGATGCGGTCGAGGATCTCGGCCATCTGCTCGGCGGACGCCACCGCTCCGAGCTCGTCGTCGGGGAGCTCGAGGGCGAGGTCGAGGGCCCGCCTGTGCCCCACGTCGACGATGGAGCAGCGAGGCGAGCCGTCGGGGTTCGATCGGTCAGGACCGGCGCCGACCAGGAGCCGGGCGATGGCTTCGATGGGCCGCTGGGTGGCCGACAGCCCGATCCGCTGGGGAGGGGTGGCGGCGACGTGCCAGAGGCGCTCGAGGGTCAGCGCCAGGTGGGATCCGCGCTTGTTCCCGGCCACGGCGTGGATCTCGTCGAGGATCACGGTCTGGACGCCCCCGAGCATCCCCCGAGAGCGCTCCGCGGTGACCAGCAGGTAGAGGGACTCGGGGGTCGTGACCAGGAAGTTCGGGGGGCGGCGGAGCATGGCCGCCCGCTCGGAGGCGGCGGTGTCCCCGGTCCGCACGGCCACGCGGATGTGGGGAGCGTCGAGGCCGAGCTCGGCGGCGACCTCGGCGATCTCCCGCAGCGGAGCTTCCAGGTTCTGGTGGATGTCGACGGCGAGCGCCTTCAGCGGCGAGACGTAGACGACCTGGGGACCCTCGTCGAGGGGGGCACCACGCTCGGCGGCCCGGTACGACCGGTCGATGCAGACCAGAAAGGCGGCCAGGGTCTTGCCCGATCCGGTGGGGGCCGCGATGAGGGTGTCCCGGCCGGCGGCGATCTCGGCCCACCCGCCGGTCTGCGGCAAGGTTGGTCCGTCGGGAAACCGCCGCCCGAACCACGTCCGAACGGCCGGATGGAAGATCTCGATCATCCGAGGCACTGTACCGCCCGGTACCGACATCGTGGCCACCTCGTCGTCCAGGCACGGGAGGGGTGGGTGCGACAGATTCGATGGAACCGATCTGCGTCACCTGCGCGTCCTTGAGCCCGTGATGGGTGGATGCTGAGCTCGAGTGTGGACCGACTGGCCGCTGCCGACGCCGGCAGGCTGGGAGCGCTGTACGTCCGCCATGCGGACGATGCCGTCCGGCTGGCCTACCTACTGACGGGAGACCCCGCGCTGGCGGAGGACCTCGTCCAGGACGCCTTCGTGCGCCTGGCCGGGCGGCTGGCCCACCTCCGAGACCCCGGCGCCTTCCACGCGTACCTGCGGAAGACCGTCGTGAACCTCAGCAACTCACACTTCCGGAGGAGGAAGGTGGAGCGCGCCTACCTGGAGCGGGCGCGCGGCGCCGTTTCCGTACAGGGGACCGAGTGGTCCGACCGGTCGGTCGAGGGGGGGGAGGACCTGTGGCGGGCCCTGGGGCGGCTCTCCAAGCGCCAGCGCGCCGCCCTCGTCCTGCGGTTCTACGAGGACCTCCCCGAGCGACAGGTCGCCGAGATCCTGCGGTGCCGTCCGGGGACCGTGAAGTCGCTCGTGTCGCGAGGACTCGAGACGTTGAGGAACGAGATCCGAGGTGAAGACCGGTGAAGGACGTGCGTGACGATCTCCGCGAGCTGCTGCGGCGCAGGGCCGACAACGTGCCCCCACAGCGTGACGTGCCCCGGTCCCTGGTGGGCCGGGCCCGCCGGAGGATCGCCCTGAACGCGGTGGGGGTGGGGTTGGCGCTCGTCGTGCTGGCGGGCGGCGCCTGGGCCGGCCTGCAAGCGTTCGGCTCCGCGCCTGCCCACGAGCCGGCCGGGACAGGACCCCCTTCGTCCGCTCAGCCGGCACCTTCAACCTCGGCTCAGCCGCCTCCTTCAGCCTCGGCGATCCCCGCGTGCACGTCGGCGCAGCTTCGGGCGGTCGGATCGATGGAAGGAGCCGCCGGCTCACGCGACGGCAGCATCAGCCTCTCCAACATCTCGGACCAGACCTGCACGCTCCAGGGAACGCCGACCATCACGCTGCTGGATCAGAACCTGGACCCGATCACCTCCGGGGTCACGTTCAGCTCTTCACCGCCGTGGTGGGCCGTGGACCAATCTCCCGAGCCGCCGGGCTGGCCCGTCGTCACGCTCGACCCCGGCCGGTCCGCGCTGGTCCGCGTCCGATGGGGCAACTGGTGTCCACTAGGGCGCGCCGCGCCCCTGTGGCGGATGGACATCCCGGGCGGTGGAACCGTCGACGTCGCCAACGGAATGGAAGACGCCCCGCCGTGCAACGGTCCGGGCTTCCCCTCGACGATCGAAGAGGGCCCCTTCGAGCCGGCCACGAGCTCGTAGGTTACGCGGGACGCTCCGTCACTTTTCTGCTCTGGCTCCCAGAGCGGCTTCGATGTCGTCGAGGTGTTCGCCCCGGTGGGCGGCCCGCAGGGGATTCAGGGGGCTGTCGGGGTCGTTCGGGTAGATTCGGTCGGGCTCGAGGGAGGCGACGCGCCGGTCGGTCTCCTCGGCCAGTCGCAACGCGAGCTGGGCCGCTTCACGTGGCGCGATGGCGTGGATCAGCGGGCGCGTGGCGTCGTTGATCCAGTCCACGTCCTCCGGTTCGTCGTCGTCGCGTGAGAACGGCACGCTGCGCTCCAGCTTGTCGGCCAGCGCGAGGACGCGCGCGTCCCAGAAGGCGATGTGGCCCAGCACGCCGGCCACCGTCCAGTGTTCGTTCACCTGGGTTCGCAGCTCATCGTCACCCAGGCGCGCGACCAGGGCGCGCAAGCGCTCCCGCTCGCGGGTGTTCGGCTCAACGTAGGAACGATCCAGGGACATCCTCACCTCGCCAGCGGTAGTTCCGTCCGTCGTTCGTGGCCACCGGAGCGTAGCTCCTCGAGGGACAGAGTACGCGGCGCCTCCGGGAGCCTCGGCCATCACCTCCTCGTCTCTTGCTTGGTGGACCGCAGGCCCCCTTGAGGCCGGGCACACCCCGAACGTAGGATCCCTCGCGGGGAGACGGAGTGGCGTCCCGTGAACGGGTCGCCACGCGTGGACGGCCTCAGGGCATCGGGGCCGGCCGGACAAAGGGGGGGACGATCGATGACGCGACTGCTGCGGTTGGCGCTCCTGGTGGCTCTTGCCGGTGGAGTGCTCGTCATACCGGGCGACGCTCTCGCGAATCACCTCTGCAACACGACGATCATCGTGCCCGGGTCCCTCGTCATCCTCACGCACAACCAGAATTGCCCCGCCGGGACCGCCATGACCATCGACGCCGACTTCGTCACCCTCGACCTGGGCGGGTTCGCGGTCAGCGGGCATGGGACCGGGGACATCGGCATCGACGTCACGGCCGGATCCGATCACGTCCTCATCACCAACGGCGTCGTCCGCGGCTTCGACACGGGGATCCGGGCCGGGGACTGCACGGTCCAGATCCCGCCCATCACCGACACCGACGACTTCACGATCGACAGCGTGAGCGTGCGGAACAGCGGGACCACCGGCATCGAGCTCTGTCCCTCGGAGGGGGACATGCTGGTGCGCCTCACGTCGGTCCTGGGGGCCACCACGGGGATCGACACGGCGGGCGGAGTCGCCGGCAGCGGGGGAACGACGGCGATCGACCGAGTCGTGGTCAACGACACCTCGACCGGCATCCGTTTGGCCCCCATCGATTTCGGCCAGTCCTACGTGCAGCACTCCCTGGTCCGCGATGCGTCCGCGATGGGCGTTTCCGTCAGCCTGGGAGGGTGCTGCAGCTACGCGGAGGTCGGCGACAGCACGATCCGGGGCTGCTCCGGCTGCCACCGCGGCATCAGCGCGAGCGGCCAGGGCGAGCTCGTGGTCGCACAGAACACCGTCCGCCACTGGGACATCGTGGGGATCGAGACGAACAACGTGTCCAACGTCACGATCGAGGACAACGTCGTCAGGTCGATCGGCGGCAGCGGCCTCTTCACGGGGGCCATCCTGCTCTTCGACCAGGACTTCAACACCGGTGCGCTCGTCGCCTCGAACATCGTGCGCAACGTCACTGGTGGACCGGGCATCCACCTCAGCTGCGCCCAGGGGGTGGCCGTGGAGGACAGCGTCATGTCCAGCATCGACGGCGACGGCATCCTCGTCGACGACGTGCCGCCCTCCGGGTTGCAGTGCGGGCCAGGCGTCGTGTCCCAGGCGGACGTCCTCAGGCACAACCTCCTGCTGGGAATGGGAGGCAATGGCGTCGCCATCGTCTCGGGGGACGGCTACACCCTCTCGGACAACAACGTCGCGGCCAGCGTCCTCGACGGGTACTTCATCGGCAGCGCGGTTGCCGGGTGCTGCGGCACCGAGGGGGCCTACCTGAGCGACAACATCGGCCGCGCGAACGGCGACGACGGGTTCCAGCTCGACACGTCCAGCCTCGAGCTGACCAGCAATCTCTCGAGGGACAACACCGGCTTCGGCTTCGAGACGAACTTCGCGGGCCCCGTGGACGTCGACAACGGCCAGACGGCGCTGAACAACCTGGCCGGCAACTGTAGCGACCCGAGCGACCTGCCGAGCACGGCCTGCTAGGCGTACCGGCCGCCGCCCCTCAACGATCGCCGGGGTGATCCCCCTCCGCGTCGCCGGAGAGGGGGAGCCGGACGCCGATCTCGTCGAGGTGGAGGAGCAGGTCGGCGGGGTCTTCGTACACGCGGTACGCGCCCGCGCGCTCAAGCTCGTCCCGGCCGTACCCGCCGGAGAGCAGCCCCACGCCGAGAGCCCGGGCCCGCCGCGCCGCCAGCAGGTCCCACACGCTGTCCCCCACCACGACCGACTCGGCGATGTCCACCCCCAGGCCCGTCGCCGCGGCGAGGAAGAGGTCCGGGTCGGGCTTCGCGTGCGCCACCAGGTCCCTGGTCACGACGGGCACCCCCGGTGGCACCGCCAGGAGCTCGATCACCGGTCTCGCGGTCTCGATGTAGCCACTGGTGGCGATGGCCCAGGGCACCCCGATCTCCGACAGGTAGGCCAGGAGCTGCCGGGCCCCGGGGAGGGGACGCACCTGGCCGATCCGCTCGGCGTAGGCCTCCGCGTGCAGCCTCCGGAGGCGAGCGGCGTCCTCGGCGGTGACCTCTCGCCCCGTCTCCCGGAGCAGGGCGTTGGCGAACAACCCGCCGCTCATGCCGATCCTGCGGTGGATCCTCCACACCGAGACCTCGGTGCCCATGTGGTCCAGCGCGGCCTGCCACGCCAGCACGTGCTGGTAGACGCTGTCGACCAGCGTGCCGTCGAGGTCGAACAGGAACGCCGGGCTGCGCTCCACACCCTGTCGACCCGCAGGCGGCGTCGTCACCGGTGCATCCATCCGGGCATCTGTACCAGATCGGGCCCGTGGAGGCCGATGAGTTCGCCCGCGAAGCTGTCGTAGTGTGGTGGCCTGTGAGGACACACGGGAGCGACCCTGGTTGGCCGAGCTGACGGCGCGACACGACCGGCCCTCGAGCACCGCGACGGGCAAGTCCGAGGAGTTGGAGCTCCGGCTCGAGCAGCACCGGAGGGAGCTGACCGCCTACGCCTACCGCATGCTGGGATCGACGTTCGAGGCGGAGGACGCCGTGCAGGAGACGCTGCTACGGGCATGGCGGAGCTTCGATCGTTTCGAGGGCCGGTCCTCGCTTCGCTCGTGGCTGTATCGCATCGCGACGAACGTGTGCCTCGACATGCTGGACGGGAGCCAGCGTCGCGCCCGCCCCATGGAGCTCGGGCCCGCGCAGCCGGCCGATGCGCCGCTCCCCGAGGCCCTGCCGGAGGCCACGTGGATCCTCCCCATCCCGGACGGTCGGGTCCTGCCGTCGAACGCCGACCCGGCCGAGCTGGCCGAGTCGCGCGAGACCATCCGGCTCGCGTTCGTGGCCGCGCTCCTCCACCTTCCGCCGCGGCAGCGAGCCGTCCTGATCCTGCGGGAGGTCCTCCGGTGGAAGGCGACCGAGGTCGCCGAGCTGCTCGAGACCACCGTCGCGTCGGTGAACAGCGCGCTGCAACGAGCCCGCTCGACGCTCGGCGCCATCGACGTCGGCGACACCAGCACGTTCGAGCCGATGGACGACGAGCAGCGGGCACTCCTGGCTCGCTACGTCGACGCGTTCGAACGGTACGACCTCGACTCGCTCACCTCGTTGCTGCACGAGGACGCCACGTGGTCGATGCCGCCCTACGAGATGTGGCTCCGGACCCACGACGACATCCGCCGGTGGTGCCTGGGACCGGGCATCGGCTGCCGCGGCTCGCGCCTGGTCCCGACCGTGGCGAACGGCTCGCCGGCGTTCGGACAGTACAAGCCGGGCGGTCCGGGAGGCAGCCTTGAGCCGTGGTCGCTCCAGGTCCTCGAGGTGTCAGACGGCCGGATCGCCGGGATCAGCTTCTTCCTCGACACCGAGCGCCTGTTCCCACTGTTCGGGCTGCCCCCTCGTTTCGAGCCCTGACGCCGGGCCGAGCCTCAGGACCTCCGCCAGCCCCGACAGGGCGAGCAGCTCCCGGAGCTCGTCACACGCGTGCCGGAGCCGGACCCTTCGCCCGCCCCGCAGTGCGGTGAGCTGGAGCCGGGCCAGGGCGTCGACCGTGACGGCGTCCGGGTCCACGAGGGCGCCCACGTCGCACACGACGAGATCCGCGTCGCTGCCCTCGAGCAGCGCGCCGGCGTGGTCACAGAGAGCCGCGATGTCGGCTGGGGCGATCGGACCGCTGAGGACCAGGGCCATCGAGCCCGGCTCGAGTCGGGGCCGCGACGTCCTCGGCGGTGCCGTGGACGGTCGCTCCCGCATACCCGGCTGCTGCCCTTCGCCCCCGGTCATCCCTCGAAGGAGACCTGTTTGCCGGGCGAAACTCATCGGCGGCACTCTCCCGAGCCGGGGGTGGCGACAGCTGTGGCGCCGGTCCGGCCTCAGATCGGGTATCTGTTCGGCGAAAACATCCGCGAGGCCCGACGAGTTCAGCCGCGCCGCGGCGTCTGCATGTCGAGACCTCGAGGACGGAGCGAAAGGAGGAGGCCGAGATGAGGAAGATCGTGGCGGGACTGTTCGTGTCGCTGGACGGCGTCGTGGAGTCACCGGACACGTGGGTGTTTCCCTACTTCAACGACCAGGTGGGACAGGTGATCGGGTCGAACATGGCCGCCTCGGACACCGTGCTGCTCGGACGGCGGACGTACGAGGAGTTCGCCGCCTACTGGCCCGACAAGACGGACGAGGACGACCCCTTCGCGGACTACATCAACAACACCCCGAAGCTGGTGGCCTCCACCACTCTGAAGGCGGTCGAGTGGCGGAACTCGACCATCATCGGGGGCGACGTCGCGGAGGAACTCTCGACGCTGAAGCAGCAGCCCGGGAAGGACATCTCGATCACCGGCAGCGCCACCCTGGTCCGGTCGCTGCTGCGTGACGGTCTCCTGGACGAGCTCGGGCTCCTGCTCTTCCCGATCGTCGTGGGGACCGGAAAGCGCCTGTTCGAGGACTGGTCCGACCGGGTGCCGCTGAAGCTCGTGGCGTCGCAGTCGTTCAGCACCGGCGTCGTCTCCCTCACGTACGAGCCGGCACGAACCTAGCGCGCGGAGCCGGCGCGCGGAGGGGGAAGGGATCAGGTGACGATCGTCTCGTAGTGTGTGGCCGTGGTCTCTCGCTCGACGAGGAAGCGGTCGTCCTCTGGATAGAACACCGCCCGCTCGATGTCCTCCCCCGCAAACGCCTCGACGGCGTCCAGGGAGTCCCAGAGGGTGAAGGTCACGAACTCCGTGCGGTCACCCACCTCTCGCCGGAGGATGTACGCGGCCTGATTTCCCTCCGTCGCTCGGTACTCCGTGATCCCCGTCTGGAGCAGGTACTCGACGTACGCGTCGGCGTCCTGGCTCCGGGTCCACCCTCGCCACATGCGTGCGATCATCGCCCCCTCCTTGGCCCACCTGGATCCTCGGGCCCGAGTCCACCCCGGCCCCGAATCAGGCCACGACGGCGAGCGCCTCCACCTCCAGGACGTAGCCGGGCCGGAACAGCGCGGCGACCTGCACCGCGGTGCTCGCGGGCGGACGGTCGGTGTCCACGTACCGGTCCCTGACCTCCCGGACCACGGGGAGGATCGAGATGTCCGTGGTGAAAACCCCGAATTTGATCACGTCCGCGAACGTGGCCCCGGCGGCCGCGAGGGCCAGCCGGAGGTTCTCGAAGACCCGCTCCGCCTGCGCCCGAGGGTCGTCGGCCCCGACGAGCTCACCGCGCTCGTCCATCGCCACCTGCCCCGCGATCGCGACCACCCGGCCGGTCGCCACCACGGCGTGGCTGTACCCGGAGCCGGGCGCCATACGCGCCGGCGCGAGGTGGTGCTGGATCCGCGTGCTCGATTTCCCCATCGCTGCCCCTTCCCCATCCGTCAGCGCAGCACGTCGTCCGCGGCGGGCTCGTATTGCGCCGGCGCGATCGAGGGGCCCACGATACCGGGATGAATCGGCCACACACCTCGTACGCCTGGAACGAGGGCACCGCGCTGGCCTACCAGGTCGTCGGGTCCTCGGGGCCCGACCTCCTGTTCGTGCCGGGGTCCGTGACCCACCTGGAGGTCCAGTGGGACGAGCCCAGGGTCCATCGTTTCTTCACACGGCTCGCCGGCTTCTCCCGGCTGATCCTGATGGACCCACGCGGCCTGGGGCTGTCGGACCGGCTGACCGAGGTCCCGACCCTGGAGGAGCGGGTGGCCGACCTCATGTCGGTGCTCGACGCGGCCGGGAGCGAGCGGGCAACGCTGTTCGGCAACGCCGACACCGGTCCCCCGTGCATCGCGGCCGCCGTCTCTCATCTCGAGCGTGTCGGAGGCCTGATCCTGTGCGGGACGTATGCCAAGGCAAGCTGGAGCGACGACTATCCGATGGGCTGGACGGACGCAGAAGCTGACGAATTCCGGGACTTCGTGAAGAACAAGTGGGGAACGACGCGGGACGTCGAGTCGGGCTTCCCGTCGCTCGCGGACGACGAGGCCTTCCGGCAGTGGCACGCAACGCTCATGCGGGTCGGCGCAAGCCCCCGCGCCATCCTCCTCCTGCTGGAGATGACCATGGCCGTCGACGTCAGGCCCCTCCTCCCCCGGATCGCCGTCCCGACGCTGGTGATGCACCGGATCGGCGACCGGGTCAACGGGGTCGAGAACGGCCGGTACCTGGCGGAGCGGATCCCCGGGGCGCGGTGGGTCGAGCTGCCGGGCGAGGACTTCGTCCTGTGGTCCGGCGACACCGACACGATCGTCGACGAGATCGAGGAGTTCCTGACCGGGCGCCGGGGCGTCGCCGAGCCGGCCCGGGTCGTGGCCACCGTCATGTTCACCGATGTCGTCGGGTCGACCGAGCGGGCCCGAGCGCTGGGCGACCGGGCATGGGCCGATCTCCTGGAGTCGCACCACGCCCGGGTGCGCGCCGAGCTGCACAGGTTCGGCGGGCGCGAGATCGACACGGCGGGCGACGGGTTCCTCGCATCGTTCGAATCGCCCACGGCCGCCATCGCGTGCGCCAGGGCGATGCTCGGGTCCGTCCGCGAGCTGGGGGTCGAGCTCCGGATCGGCCTGCACACCGGCGAGTGCGACATGGTCGGGGACAAGCTCCGGGGCATCGCCGTCCACATCGGCGCCAGGGTCGCGGCCACGGCCGGGCCGGGCGAGGTCCTCGTGTCGCAGACCGTGCGCGATCTCGTGACGGGCTCGGGGATCGGTTTCGAGGACCGGGGATCACACGAGCTGAAGGGTGTCCCCGGCGAATGGCGGCTCTACTCGGTGGCCTGACGCCCCGCCTTCCGCCGACGGCGGCGTGCCGGCCCGAGGTCCATCGCTACTGCCGGACGACCCGGTACAGGGCGAGATCCCTCACTGTCCTCGAGACCAGGATCTCTCCTCCTCCGGCGGCGGCCATGATCCGGGCCGACCTTCGAACTACCCGACGCCCCGGGGGCTCCCCGGGAGCGTCTCGTACATCCGCACCGCCACCACCAGGCCGGACAGCGCCGTGAGCCCCGCCACCGCCCACATGGCCGCGGCCGGGCCCAGGACGTCGGCGAGGACGCCCGCGACGATCGCGCCGACCGCGAACCCGGCGTCCCGCCACAGGCGGTACACGCCGACCGCGGAGGCACGCCACATGGGGTGGGCGACGTCCCCGATCGCGGCGAGCAGCGTCGGGTACACCATGGCCGTCCCGGCTCCCAGCAGCACGGCCCCCGCGGCCCACGGGCCGAACCCACGGGTGGCCGCGATGAGCCCGATGGCGACGGCCTGGAGCCACATGCCCCCGGCGATCAGCCGCTTTCGCCCGATCCGGTCGGACAACGCGCCGGTGGCCAGCTGGCCAACGCTCCACACCGCCGGATACAGTGCCGCCAGGGCCCCGATGGACGCCACGGAGAGCCCGGCCCGGGCGAAGAACAGGGGGAACAGGCCCCACGCCATCCCGTCGTTCAGGTTGTTCACCAGCCCGGCCTGGCTGCACGCCGACAGCGCCCGTTCCCGGAAGCTGGTGAGGAGGAACACCTCGCGGGTGGACAGGCCCCCGCGCAGCCCGTGGGAGCGGGCCACGTGGCCGCCGGCCTCGTGGATGGCGTGGCCGCGGGTCTCCCTGACGAACAGGGCCGAGAGCCCCACCCCGAGCCCGGCGTAGGCGAGCCCCAGGAAGAACGGCCCCGGGCGAAGGCCCCAGCGTTCGGCGATGAACCCCGTGCCCATCGCCGTGAGCGCGACGGCCCCGTACCCGGAGGCCTCGTTCAGGCCCATGGCCAGGCCCCGGCGGACCGGCCCCACCAGGTCGATCTTCATGATCACCGTGGTGGACCAGGTGAGGCCCTGGTTCACCCCCAGGAGCGCGTTCGCCAGGACGATCCACCCCCAGGAAGGGGCCCACATCAGGAGCAGCGGGACCGGCACCCCGACGAGCCACCCCGCGACGAGCACCGGCTTGCGGCCGAAGCGGTCCGAGAGGGTCCCCGCCGCGAAGTTCGTGGCCGCCTTCACCACCCCGAAGGCGACGATGAAGGTGAGGGCGGCCGTGAACGCCTCGAGGTGGAACACCCGTCGGGCGATGAGCGGAAGCACGGTCCGCTCCTGGCCCACCATCCCGCCGACCAGCGCGTTCACCCCGACCAGCAGCGCGAACTGGGCAAGGTTTGCCCGAAGACCCAGCCGGATCGGGGGCGGCGCCGGGCGGCGTGGCTCGGGGCTCATCGCGGATCAGAGCAGGGTCTCGAGCAGCGACGCGGCCGCAGCCGGGGCGTCGCGACCCCTGAGCCGCGTGGCGCTTCGAGCGGCCGCCTCGCGCATGGGCTCGCTCGCCAGCGCGGCCTCGACGGCCGCCGACAGCGCCTCACTCGATGCGCGGTCCCGCCGGACGACTTCGGCGACGCCGAGCGCCTGGGCGCGAGCCGCCACACCGGGCTGATCGCGACCCCAGGGCACCAGCACCATCGGCCGCCCCGCCCACAGGGCCTTCATCACGGAGCCGTGCCCGGCATGGCTGACCAGCAGCAGGCCTCGTTCCAGGATCGCGGCGTGGGGGACCGTCCGCTCGACGCGCGCATTCCCCGGTACCGGGCCCAGCTCCGCGGGGTCGTGGCCCGGTCCGACGGTCACCACCACCCGTACCGGCCGGTCGGCGAGCGCCGCAAGCGCGGCCTCGGCCAGCGGGATGTCGTCCTGCGTCTGGGAGCTGATCGAGACGAGAACCCACGGGGCCCCCTCCTCGGCCAGGTGTGAAGGAAGCTCGGTCGGTGCTTCCCATATCCCCAGCGGCCCCGCGTAGTGGTGGTGGGAGGGAAGCCGGTCGAACGAGAAGTCGAAGACCTGGTCGGTCGCGTGGAGCACGAGTCCCGCCGACCCCAGGAGCGACGCGTAGCGAGAGATGAGCGGTATCGCCCGCGGCGCGAAATCCTCTTCCAGCGGACGCGGCGGATCGGGGCCGATGTAGTAGGTGCTGTTGACCACGGCCCACGGGCACGGCGGGGAGGCCGTGTCGAGCACCTCCACGCCGAAGAGCGACGTCACGACGGCCGCGGGGCGGAGCGTCCGTACCTGCCTCGCGACCGGACCGGCAACCTCGGCCGCCCACGACGCCATCCGCTCCTGGACGAGCCGCCCGGCCTCCTCCGGGTCGCCGTCCGCCGCGGCCATGCCGTCACGGATCGCGGCGACCAGCCTGGGCCCGAGGTCGAGCTCGGGTGGCAGGGCCTCGGCATCCACACCCAGGCCCTCGAGCGCTCGCAGCACCGATCGGTCGCCGACGAAGACCGTCTCGTGTCCGCGGTTCCTCAGCTCGAGCGCGGCCGCGATGAGCGGTTGCAGATCCCCGCCGGCTCCGGCAGTAGCGAGAACAAGGACTCGACTCATCGACACCCCCGCGGAGACACGCGCACACGCCCGGCAGGTTGCCGTTCGCGCCCCGCAGCCAGCGATGATAGGCGGAAACCGTCGATCGCCCGACGTACTCGGTCGCGATCCAGATCACCCGCCCGCTTCCGCGGTTCCGAGGATCGTCACAGCCCGCTCTGGGCCGGGGCCAAGGGCGGACCCGCAGCCTGATTCCGGAGCGACGCAATGGGCGTCGCGATCCGGAAGGAGGCAGGGATGGACGACATCGAGGCGAGGCCGGCGTCGAAGGCGGCCGGCCGGAGGCCCCGGCGGTGGATGGCCGGGGCCGGGCTTCTGGCCAGCGGCCTGGTCGCGGGCGGGATCCTGGCCGGCGCCCACGTGGCTGGAGCGCAGGGCGCCACGCCCACGGCCACGACGGCGGCGAGGCCGGCGGCCGCAGCCGCACCCGCCGCCGCGCAGGGGCCGAGGGCCGCCGGGCACGGCCCGGGCGAGACGCTGCTCACCGGCTCGACGGCGAGCAAGGTGAAGGCGGCGGCGCTGGACGCCGTTCCCGGCGGCACGATCATCCGGGTGGAGACCGACTCGGAGGGCTCGCCCTACGAGGCACACGTCCAGAAGTCGGACGGCACCGTGGTCACGGTGAAGGTCGACAAGGACTTCAACGTGACCGGTACCGAGGACGGCTTCGGGGCGGGCCCGCAGGGGCAGCCCGGCTCCGGTTCGCCCGGCGCCTGACCGGCGGTTCCGCCGCCGAGGGAGGGAGGGCGGGGCCATCCCGCCCTCCCCGTCGCTCAGACCACGACCGCCACCTCGTAGTCGCTGCCGTAGAAGTCGTCGCACAGTTCGCGGCATGAGGAGAACCGCTGCATGAACTGGGGGGTCTGCTTCCAGGCCCCGCGCGACTCCGCGTCCTCCCACTGCGCGAAGGAGACGAAGTGCCGCGCGTCCCCCTGGTCCCGGATCAGGCTCGCCGACACCAGGGCCGGATGGTCCTTCCGGGTCCACTGGAGGAACTCCGTCCACCGCTCGACGAACTCGCCCTCCTTCCCCTCCTTCACGTGCCAGTTGCCCGAGGCGTAGTGGTCGCCCATGGCACCCTCCTTCCCCTCGGGCCGCCCCCGGTGGGCGGTCCGCACTGGACGGCACCGTAGGGACCCGGCGTTCCCGGAGCGTTCCCTGGAAGGGAATCAGGCCGGGACGATCGCCGCCCGGCGCCGGGACCGGTCCCTCCAGTACGGCTGGCCGGCCCGCTCGAACAGGCTCGCGGCCTCCTCGAACGCGCTGCGGCCGGCGTGGAGATCTCCGGCGGCGGGCCGCTGGAAAGCCCGGGCGGTCACCGCCATCCCCCGCCACGCCGAGCTCGCCCACATGCTGGCCACGCGCTCGGCCGCGTCGGCGTGGGCCGCGGCGCCCTCCTCGTCGCCGAGGGCCGCGAAGGCCTCCGCGGCGGCCGGGTGGAGCATGGCGTCGCACGTCGGGCAGTTCCCGTAGCGGACGGCCGCCTGGGCCGCCGACCGGACCGCCTGCACGGCCCGGGCGGGGTCGCCCTCCTCGAGCGCCATGAGCGCCTCGGTCGCGTACAGCCGGCCCCACACGTGGCGGGCCATCGGCGAGACGGTGGCGATGGCCATCCCCCGGCGCACGTGCGCCTTCGCCACGTCGAGGTTCCCCCGGCACGCCGCCAGCTCGCCGAGACGCTGCCAGGGAAGCGCCCCCGAGCCCGTGGCCAGCTCGGCGTGGATGTCCGCGGCCCGCTCCAGGCACCCGCCCGCCTCGTCCCACCGCCCCCGCAGCAGGAGGGACTCCCCCAGCAGGCACCAGGCGAAGGCCTGGGCCCGGCGGGCCCGGGACCGCGTCGCCAGGTCGAGGGTCCGCCGGGCGTACTCCTCCACGCCCTCGAACAGCTCGTCGCCGTACAGGTGGTACTCGCCGATGCAGTGGTGGATGTCGAAGACCCGGGCCAGCTGCTGATCGGTGTCCGCGGCCGTGCCCAGGCGCTCGATCTCCACGTGGAGCCCTTCCTGCCACCGCCCGCCGAAGTGGTGCACGATGGCGAGGGTCTCGAACGCGGCGGCCGCGTCGGCCGCGTCGCCGTCCTCCCGGGCCAGGCGAAGGCTCTCCTCCGCCGCGGCCTGCGCGTCCGCGACCCGCCCCTGCTCCGCCAGCCAGGTGGCGCGCACGGCGCGGAGCCTTCCCAGCTCGGCCCGGTCGCCGTGCACGCCGCCCAGGGCCTCCGCGGCCTCGAGCTCGGCGCCGGCCGCCTCCTGGTCGTGAACCATGAGGTGTGCGTAGGCGAGCTTGCGGTGCAGGCGGGCCTGCGGGAGCGGCTCGGGGCTGGGCTCCCGGAGGGCCGCCCCGTACGCCGCGGCCGCCCCGGCCGCGTCGCCCGACAGGTGGCGGAGATCTCCCACCTCCTCCCACAGGCCGGTCCGGACCTCGGCCTGGAGGGTCTGCCCGGCCCGGATCCGCTCGTGCAGATTCACGGTGGCGACGTCGGGGTCCACGTCGAGGTCCCGCCGCAGTGAGTCGCGGAGCACCTCGAACTGGCGGAGCGCCTCGTGCCGCCGTCCGGCCAGCGCGTGGACCCGCATGAGGGCCCGGTGGGCGTCCTCGTCGACCGGCTCCACATCCAGCACACGACCGAGCACCCGGGCGGCCTCCTCCAGCTCGGCCCGGGCCTCCAGGAGCTCGGCCAGCTCCATGGCCAGGGCGACGAACTCGGCCCGCAGCCGGTCCCGGGGGGCCGACGCCCACTCCTCGTACAGGTCGTCCGGCAACAGCTCGCCCCGGTACAGCTCGAGCGCCCGCCGGTACGCCGACGGGTCGCGAGCCCGCCGGGCCTCGGCCCCGAGGGCGCGGAAGCGGTCCACGTCGACCTCGCCGCCGGGCCCGAGCGACAGCACGGCGTCGTCGAAGCGGACCATCGCCGCGGCAGCCTTCGGATCCACCGGGAGGCCCCGGCGGAGGACGTGGAGCGCCTTGCGCAGCTGGTTCGACGCCGCCCCGGGATCGAGGTCCGGCCACAGCGCGTCCATGGCCTGCTCGCGGTTCAGGCGGCGGCGGGGGGCCAGGGCCAGGAGCTTCAGCAGCGACTTCGCCTTGCGCAGCCGCCAGGCCGACTCGTCGAGCGTCCGCCCCGCGACCGCGACACGAAGCCCTCCCAACAGGTCGATCCGGAGGCCTTCGCCCTCCGACACGGGCCCCTCCCAGGACGTCCGTCCGTTCCCGCCCCGAGTGTTCCACCACCCCCGGCGCGAGTCCAGGCTCGGGATGAGACACGAGGGGCCGACCGCACTAGGCTCTCGTCCGTGCCCCCCGCCGCAGGACCGGACCTTCGCGACACGGGCGATCCGGCGGCCGTTCGCCCGCGGCGTGCCGCGCTCGCCTGGATCGAAGCATCGAGCTACCGGTCGTCGCCGTGGCTGTACCTCGGCAAGGTCCTCGCGGTCGCCGTGGCCTACTACGTGGCGGCGCGACTGGGGCTGCGGTTCGCCGTCGTCGAGAGGAACGTCACCCCGCTGTGGCCACCCAGCGGCATCGCGGTGGTGGCGCTGCTCGTGCTGGGACGCAGCGTGTGGCCGGGTATCGCGCTGGCGGCGTTCCTGGTGAACCTCCCGATCTCGGCGAACCCGCTGGCCGCGGCGACGACAGCCGTGGGCAACACCCTGGCGCCGCTCCTCGCCTCGGTGCTGCTGGTCCGGGTGGGGTTCCACCGGCGGATCGACCGGCAGCGCGACGCCCTGGCTGTGGTCTTCCTGGGCGCGCTGCTCAGCATGCTGGTCAGCGCGTCGATCGGGGCCGGCACGCTGGTGTGGTGGGGCGGGATCTCCGGCCACCGGTTCGTCGCGGCGTGGGCGGCCTGGTGGACCGGCGACGCCATGGGCGTCCTCGTGGTCACACCCTTCCTGCTCAGCCTGGGCACCGCCTCCGATCCGGCCCGGATGTCCCGCGCTCGCACCGTGGAGGCCGTCGTGTCCTTCGGGATCCTCGTGCCGGCCTCGATCGGGGTGATGCATTCGCACCTGCACCTGCTCTTCCTGCTCATCCCCCTGGTGGGATGGGCGGCGTGGCGGTTCCAGCTGGAAGGTGCGGCGCCCGCCGCGCTGTTCGTGGTGGGGCTGGCCTCGTGGTCGGCGGCCCGGGGTTGGGGGCCGTTCGCCACCGGGACGCTGTTCTCGAAGATGCTGACGCTCCAGGCGTTCAACGCCACCGTCGCGCTCGTCTCCCTGCTGTTCGCGACGCTCGTGTCGGAGCGGGTTCGGGCCCGCGCGGCGCTCGAGCAGGCGGCGCGCGAGCTCGACGCTCGCGTCCGGCGCCGGACCGCCGAGCTGTCGGCGGCCAACGAGCGGCTCCGGCAGGAGGCCGAGGAGCGCGAGGAGGCCCAACGGAGGCTGCGCGACCACCAGCGCCAGCTGGTCGAGGCCCAGCGGGTGGCCGGCATCGGGAGCTGGGAGTGGCTGATCCCGGACAACCGGGTCCACTGGTCGGACGAGATGTACCGGATCCACGGACACGCGCCCCAATCGTTCGAGGTGACGTTCGAGCAAGCCGTCGCGCAGGTGGTGGACGACGACGTCGAGCGAATCCGGGCGAACGTCGAGGCGGGGCTTCGGGCGGGCCGGGACCTGGACTTCCCCGACAACGAGTACCGGATCGTTCGACCCGACGGCGAGGAACGGGTCCTGCTGGGGAAGGCGAAGCTCGAGACCGGTCCCGGCGGGGAGCCGCTCCGCATGCTCGGCACGGTCCAGGACATCACCGAGACCAAACGGGCCGAACGCGAGCACCGCATCGCGGAGACGTTGCAGCGCAGCCTCCTTCCCGATCGGCTCCCCGAGATCCCCGGCGTCCGGTTCGCCGCCCGCTACGCGCCGGCGTCGGCCGACATGGAGGTGGGCGGCGACTGGTACGACGTCATCCAGCTGCCGAACGGGAAGGTGGGGCTGGCCATCGGCGACGTGGCCGGCCACGGGCTGCGGGCGGCCGCGATCATGGGGCAGCTCCGGATGGCCCTGCGCGCATACGGGCTGGAGGAGGAATCGCCGGCCGCCGCGGTGGCCCGCGTGGACCAGCTGGTCCACCGGCTCCCGCTGCCGGAGATGGCCACGGTGCTGTACGGGGTGTTCGATCCGGACTCGGGCGGGCTGCGCTTCGCGAACGCCGGCCATCCGCCCCCGCTCCTGATCGAGCACGGCTCGGCCGCGTACGTCGAGGAGGGCCTGGCCCCGCCCCTCGGCGTGGCCTCGGTCGTCGCCGGCTTCCCGGAGTCCGAGTTGCAGCTCGCGCCCGGCGCGACGCTCCTGCTGTTCACCGATGGGCTGGTGGAGCGCCGGGGCGTCTCCATCCTCGACGGCCTGGCCAGGTTGAAGACGGAAGCCCTCCGCGGGGAGGGCGGGGACCTCGACGCCCTGTGCGACGACCTGCTGCGCGAGCTGGTGGGGCCCGGGGCGTCGGACGACGTGGCCCTCCTCGCCCTGCGGCCCACGGCCCTGTCCGGCCAGCCGCTCCGCCAGCGGCTTCCGGCCGAACCGAGCGTCCTGGCCCCGCTCCGGCGGGCGATGCGCCGGTGGCTGCGGGAGCTCGACGCCGACCCCGAGGTCGTCGAGGCGATCCTGGTGGCCTGCGGGGAGGCCTGCACGAACGCCATCCAGCACGCCTACGGGGCGAGGGAGGGCTTCCTGGAGATCGAGTTCTCCCACGCCGGCGGCACGGTGGAGATGGCCGTGCGCGACGCCGGCGCCTGGCGGCCCCCCACCGGCGCGGAGGGAGGGCGCGGCATCCCGCTCATGCAAGGGCTCATGGACGCGGTCGAGGTCGAGAGCTCGCCCGGGGGCACGGTCGTTCGCATGCGCAAGCGCATCCGGTCCGAGGCGTGACCGACCTGGCGCGCATCGAGATCGACCGGCGGGGCCCGGTGTGCCTGGTCCGCATCTGGGGCGAGATCGACCTGTCCAACGCGGCCGACCTGGCCTCGACCGTCGAGACGGCCATGCCGAACAGCGCCCGGGAGCTGGTGGTGGACCTGACCGGCACGTCGTACCTCGACAGCGTGGGCGTGGCGCTGCTGCTTCGCCTGTCGAAGCGGCTGCGCTCGCGGCGCCAGGACATGCGCCTGGTGGTGCCGGAGGGAAACCCGGTCCGGGCCGTCCTGGAGCTGACGGGCGTGCCGAAGCTGCTGCCGGTCGATGCCCGGCTGGGCGAGGAGGGAGCCATCGCCGACGCCGACTGAGGGCGGTCAGCCCCCGGCGAGGGCCGTGTACACGAGACACTCCCCCGTCAGCACGACCGTCCCGTCGTCGCGGGTCGCCACGCAGCGCAGCCGGGTGATGGGGTTGTCGTCGCGGGCCTCCACGACCTCGGCCTCGGCCGTGACCGTGTCCCCGGCCCGAACCGGCGCCGGATAGTCCCATTCCTGGTGCAGGAACACGCTTCCCGGCCCCGGGAGCTGCATGGCGACGAGCGCGTTCCGATCCCCCGCCAGGTCATGGCCCCACCGGAAGCACGAACCGCATCGTCGTCCCCTTCCCCGGCTCGCTCCGGGCGGTGATGGCGCCGCCGTGGGCCTCCACCAGGCTCTTCGCGATGGCCAGGCCCAGGCCCGCACCGCCGGAGTCCGCGGACTTCACGAAGCGGTCGAACACGTGCAGCAGGACCTCCGGCGCGATGCCCGGCCCCGAGTCCGCCACCGCGAACGCGACGGCTCCTCCATC
>Ga0137368_10001215_pt1 | contig 27091 bp, 30 predicted proteins | sample SagtaG_13_FD_104917 | JGI IMG/M metagenome (GOLD analysis project Ga0137368, IMG submission 104917) | Vadose zone soil microbial communities from Sagehorn Ranch, Mendocino, California, USA - Sage1_L_100_16 metaG | ecosystem: Environmental > Terrestrial > Soil > Vadose zone | place: USA...
CTCCTACCTCCGCACGATCGACGGCGTGCGCGTGTACGCGGACCGCGAGGCCTGGGAAGGGCTCCCGCTCGCCCAGTGACCAGCGCGTCCGCGCCGGGGCGCGTCAATCTGATCGGCGAGCACACGGACTACAACGGCGGTTTCGTGCTTCCGGTCGCATTGCCGTCTCGCGTGACCGTTCAGCTCACGCTTCGCGAGGACGCCCAAGTCCGCGGTGTGACAGATGCCAACGTGGATGCTGCGTGGATCGCGCATGTGATGGGGCCCGCGCGCATTCTCGGCATCGAGCGCGGCTATGACGTGCGCGTCACATCCGATCTCCCGCCCGGGGCAGGTCTCGGGTCGAGCGGCGCGCTCGGCGTCGCCACGATCCGGGCACTCCGCGAGGCGTTCGGGCTCGACCTCGACGACGTGACGATCGCGAAGCTCGCGCAGCGCAGCGAGAACGAGTTCGTCGGCGCGAGCTCGGGGATCATGGACCAGATGGCCGCGAGCCTCGGAGCCGAAGGTGAGGCACTCTTCATCGACTGCCGCTCGCTCGCATTCGAGCGGATCCCGCTGCCGCGCGACATGGACCTCGTCGTGATCCACTCCGGGGTGACGCACCAGCACAGCAGCGGCGAGTACAACGTGCGACGCCGGCAGTGCGAGGAGGCCGCGCGCGCGCTCGGCGTGGCGCAGCTGCGTGACGCCGGACCGGCCGACGCCTCGCGGATCGACGCGCTGCCCGAGCCGCTCTCGCGCCGCGCGCGCCACGTCGTGGCGGAGAACGCGCGTGTGCTCGGCGCCGTTGCCGCGCTGCGGGAACGCGACATCGCCGCATTGGGCGAGCTCCTCGATGACTCGCACCGCTCGCTCCGGGACGACTACGAGGTCTCGACGCCGGAGGTGGACCTGCTCGTCGAGCTCGTGCGCGAGCAGGAGGGCATCCATGGCGCGCGCATCACGGGCGGCGGCTTCGGCGGGTCGATCGTCGCGATCGCGGACCTCGGCACCGGCCATCACGCCGCCGCGTTGGCCGTCGCCGAGTACGAGCAGCGGACCGGCCTCGACGCGCGGATCCTGCTGCCCGCGCTCGCGCTCTGACCTCGTAGACTTCACTCCTCGGAGGCACGTGATCATGCCGGTCCTCAGCGCGCGCGAGCGGGCGCGCCTTCCAGCGCGAGCGTTCGCATATGTCGACTCACAGGGACGGAAGCGCCTGCCCATCCACGACGCCTCGCACGTCCGGAACGCGCTCGCGCGCTTCGAGCAGGTGTCGTTCGAGAGCCCCGACGCGCGTGAGCAGGCGCGCCTGAAGCTCGTACGGGCGGCGAAGAAGTACGGGATCGTCCCGGTCGGCTTCTTCGACGGGCAGCTCCGTAAGGAGCGCCTGCAGGGCGAGATCGAGGCGCGCGCGAAGGACGTCGCGAGCCTGCCACGCGGCACGCTCACGTTCCTGCTCACCGACATCGAGGGATCGACGCGCCTCCTGCAGGCGCTCGGCGACGGCTACGCGGCCGTCCTCCGCAGCGTGCGCTCGATCATCCGGACGAGCGTCCGCCGCGCGGGTGGCCACGAGGTGGACGCACGCGCCGATGAGTTCTTCGCTGTGTTCGAGGAGGCGACCGCAGCGCTCGAGGCCGCGCTCGCGATCCAACGCGAGCTCGTGAAGCGGAGGTGGCCGGGCGGCTCCGCCGTTCGCGTGCGGATCGGGCTGCATCGCGGCCGTCCGACGCTGACGGAGACCGGCTACGTCGGCATCGCCGTGCACACCGGGGCACGCGTGTGTTCGGCCGGGCACGGCGGCCAGATCCTGCTCTCGTCCGCCGCGCGCGAAGCCCTCGATGGCGTCGTCCCCTACGTCCGTCTGCGGAGCCTCGGTCGCTTCCGGCTCGATGGCCTTCCAGAGGCGGAGCCGCTCTACCAGGCCGAGGTCGACGACCTTCCGTCGGCGTTCCCGCGCCCGCGCGTGCGGACGTCGCGATCGCGCGCCTAGCCGACGCGCTCCTCGAACGCGCGGTAGGCGTCGTCCCCGCGCAGCGCGAAGACCACGCGTTCGATCCGTGAGCCACGCGCGAGGTGAGCCCGCACCGCATCGACCACGATCCGCGCGCACTCCTCGAGCGGGAAGCCACCGACGCCCGTTCCGAGGGCGGGGAAGACGATCGATCGCGCGCCGATCTCGTCGGCGACGCGCAGCGCGCTCGCCGTCGCGAGCCGGATCTTCTCCGCATCCGTCCGCAGGTCCTGTCCCATGGCGGCCGCGTGGATCACCCACTTCGCCGGAAGCCGCCCAGCGCTGGTCGCGATCGCGTCGCCGACCCCGATCGGTCCCTTCGCCATCGCCTCGCGCTCGATCTCGTCGCCGCCCGCGCGCTTCAGCGCGCCCGGCGACGCCCGCACCCATCCAGAGGTGGTCATTGGCGGCGTTGACGATCGCGTCAGCCGCGACCTGTGCGATGTCCCCGCGCACGATCTCGATCCGCTGTCCGTGCCGCACGCGCAGACTTTGCCACGGCAACACGTGGATGAGCGGACGGATCAACTCGCCGACCTCGCCCGCGAGGTCGCGACCGACTGGGGTCTCCAGCTCGGTGAGCGCTTCGGATCCGGTCATTCGTTCATCGCCGCGGTCGGGACAGATGCGATCCTCAAGGTGGTCCGCCCTGACATCCCCGCGTACGACCATGAGCCGGATGCGCTCGCGCTCTGGAATGGCGATCACGCGGTACGGCTGCTCCGCCATGACCGGCCACGGCGGGCGCTACTGCTGGAGCGCGCGCGCCCGGGTGACGACCTCTCCGGTGTGCCGGAGGAAGACGCGATCCGCGTCGCGATCGACGTGGGGAAGGCTCTCTGGCGACCGGTGCCCGAGAACTCGCCGTTCCGGAACGTCGTCGACCTCAGCCGCGGCTGGCTCGCTGAGGTCGAGGACCAAGATCCGGAGCTGGTGCGGATCGCGCGGACCGTCCTTGATGGCATCGCGCTTCGAACGCCCCGGCTCGTCCACGGTGACTTCCATCACCACAACATCCTTCGGCGCGGCGATGGCTGGGCCGCGATGGATCCTCAGCCCGCCATCGGCGAACCGGAGTTCGACGTCCCGACCTTGCTCTGGAACCCTGTCGGGACCACGCCGACCAAGGAGCGGACGTCGCGCTGGCTCTCGGCGTTCGCCGACGCCGGGCTCGATCTCGACCGCATGCGCGCGTGGGCGATCGTGCGCGGCATCACCCTCTGTCTTCCGAGCCGACCTGGGCGGCCGCTGCACGCGCCGCAGCTCATGGTCGCGCGCTCGTTGCTCTGAGAGCTCAGCGCAGCCGCCGGAGCGGTGATGCGAACAGCAACAGCGTCGCGACGATCACGGCGTACACCCCGACCACCGTCAGCGACGTCGCTGGACCGAACCCTTGCACGAGGAGACCGGCAACGAGCGGCGCGAGCGGGTTGAGCAGATACGTTCCCAGTGATGCAATGCTGCTGACCCGGCCCAGCATCTCGCCGCGCACGTGGCGCTGGAGCGTCGTTTGCCAGACGACGTCCGAGCCCGTCGCCGCGACACCGATCACGAGCATGAGGACCAACACGCCTGGGACGTTCGTGATGAGCCCCATCGCGACCAGCGCGAGAGCCGCCGCGAGCTCGAACACGTAGAGCCCGATCCCCGCATGGGCGATGCGGATCCGGGTGAGCATGAGCGCCGCGAGGATCGCGCCCGCCCCGAACGCTGCCGTGATCGCCCCGAAGGTCGCGGCATCCCCACGCAGCACGTCACGTACGAGCAGCGGCATGAGCACCGACGTTTGCCCGGAATAGGCGACGTTGAGCAGCGCGAAGCCGAGCGCACCCGCCACGAGCACTGGTCCCATCTGGTCGTCGCTGGGTTCGCGGTGAGCTCCGGACCCGGCTGGGTCCTGACCTCGAGCGGGCTCGCGCGCGCCGAGACGCGAGTTGGAAAAGCCTGTCGCCTCACGGAGCATCGCTTCCGTGACGGGCCACCGCTCGGCATTGAGGAACGCGGTGCTGAGCAGGCCGAGGAGGTAGCCGGGGATCCCGTGCACCGCCGCGACCGCCTCCACGACGCTGTGCCCGCGGGTGCAGCGCGCGAGGAGTTCGGGAAACGCCGCCACGATCGTCTTCTGCGTTTCGCGGTCCATCGGTCACCTCGTCAGGCGATAGGGGACGCGCAGCATCGGTGACCTCGCGGCGAAAGAACAGTCTGTTCAGCAACGCGTGCAAGTGCCAAGATGGATGTGCCCCCACAATTCCCGATCGTGGCGATCGAGCCGGTCCGCGTCGCGGTCATCCCCGCCGCCGGGCTCGGCACGCGGTTCCTCCCGGTCTCGAAGACCGTCCCGAAGGAGCTCCTGCCGCTCGTCGACGTGCCGATCATCGACAACGTCATTAGCGAGGCGGTCGCCGCTGGGTGCGATGAGGTCGTCGTCGTCAGCGCGCCGGGGAAAGCCTCGCTCGACGCCTACTTCCGGCCGAACCCAGCTCTCGAAGAGCGATTGCACGCGGAATGGCGCGACGCGGAGCTCGCCCTCGCGCGGCGAGGCGAGACCATGGCGAAGGTCACCGTCGTCCATCAGGACCGCCCGCTCGGCAATGGCCATGCGGTCCTGTGCGCTCGCGAGGCGGTGGGGGATCGGCCGTTCGTGATGATCTGGGGCGACGACGTCGTGCTCTCGCGCGTCCCCGTCGCGGCGCAGCTGGTGCAGGCGCGCGAGCGCGCGGGCGGCGGGAGCGTCGGCGCCGTGATGCGCGTGCCGGCCGACCAGGCGCGCCGCTACGGGATCGTCGAAGGCGAGGCGATCGGCCAGCGCCTGTGGCGCGTCACGCGGATCGTCGAGAAGCCCGATCATCCGGCGAGCGATCTCGCGGTCGTGCACGCGTACGTGCTCGAGCCCGGGATCTTCGACGTCCTTGCGTCCCTCGAGCCCGGGCGGAACGGAGAGGTGTGGCTCACCGACGCCGTCAGCGAGCTCGCCCGTCGCGCGCCGGTGCACGCGTACGAGTTCGAGGGTGAGCGCTACGACGCCGGTGACCGCTTGGGCTACGTGAAGGCGTTCATCGCATCGGCCCTCGGGCGCCCGGAGATCGCCGACGACGTGCGGGAGTGGATCCGCCGGAACATCTAGCGACGCACGGCAATACGCTGAGCGCGATGAGCGACCCCCAGCAGCGCATCCGCAACTTCTGCGTGATCGCGCACGTGGATCACGGGAAGACGACGCTCTCGGACCGCCTGCTCGAGTCTACGGGCACCGTCTCCGCGCGCCAGATGCGCGACCAGATGCTCGACTCGATGGATCTCGAGCGCGAGAAGGGCATCACCATCAAGGCCCGCGCCGTGCGCATGGAGTGGACATTCGAGGCCGAGGCGTATGAGCTCAACCTCATCGACACGCCCGGCCACGTCGACTTCAACTACGAGGTGAGCCGCTCGCTCGCGGCGTGCGAGGGCGCGGTCCTGCTCGTCGACGTGTCGCAGGGGATCGAGGCGCAGACGCTCGCGAATGCGTACCTCGCGGTCGAGCAGGGGCTCGAGATCATCCCCGTCATCAACAAGGTCGACCTCCCGAACGTCGACCTCGACCTCGTGCGCGAGGACCTGCGCAAAGCGCTCGGGTTCCGCGACGACGAGATCCTCCTCGCCTCCGGCAAGACCGGGCTCGGGGTCCGCGAGGTCCTCGACGCCGTGGTGCGGCGAGTGCCGCCGCCGCGCGGCGACGCCGCCGCACCGCTGCGCGCGCTCATCTTCGACTCGCACTACGACCAGTACCGCGGCGTGGTGGCGCACGTCCGCGTGATGGATGGCGGGGTCGCGGTCGGCGATCGCATCCGCCTGATGGCGACGGACAAGGAGGCCGAGCTGCTCGAGCTCGGCACGTTCGCGCCGGAAGCGCGGCCGCGCGAACGCCTGGCGACGGGAGAGGTGGGCTATGTCGCGACCGGGCTGAAGACGGTGCAGGACTGCCGCGTCGGCGACACGGTCACGCTCGCGACGAACGCCGCGCTCGAGCCGCTCCCCGGCTACCGGCCCGCGAAGCCCATGGTGTTCGCCGGCATCTACCCGACGCGGTCCGACGACCATCCGGCGCTGCGTGACGCGCTCGAGAAGCTGAAGCTGAACGACGCGTCGCTCATCTACGAGCCCGAGGTCTCGCAGGCCCTCGGGTTCGGGTTCCGCTGCGGGTTCCTGGGCCTGCTGCACATGGAGATCATCCAGGAGCGGGTCGACCGCGAGTACGGCGTCGACATCATCGCGACGTCGCCGTCGGTCGAGTATCGCGTGCTCACGACGCGTGGCGTCGAGGTCGCGATCGACAACCCGGCGATGCTGCCGGACGCCACGACGACCCTGGAGATCCGCGAGCCATGGATGAAGGTGACGATCATCGCGCCGACGCAGCACGTCGGCCCCGTGATGGACCTCGCGCAGGGGAAGCGCGCGACGCTCGCCGAGATGACCTACCTCGACCCGACGCGCGCGATGCTGCGATACGAGATGCCGCTCAGCGAGGTCATCGTCGACTTCTACGACCAGCTGAAGAGCCGCTCGCAGGGCTACGCATCGCTCGACTACGAGCTCCTACCTACCGCGCGGCGGACGTCGTCCTCCTCGAGGTCCTCGTCGCGGGCCAGCCCGTGGACGCGCTCTCGACGATCGTCCACCGGCAGCGCGCGCAATTCACGGGACGCGCGCTCGTGTCGAAGCTGCGCGAGCTCATCCCGCGGCAGCAGTTCGACGTGCCGATCCAGGCGGCGATCGGCGGGAAGATCGTCTCGCGCGAGACCGTGAAGGCGCTGCGGAAGAACGTCATCGCGAAGTGCTACGGCGGCGACATCACGCGCAAGCGCAAGCTGCTCGAGAAGCAGAAGGCCGGCAAGAAGCGCATGAAGATGGTCGGCCAGGTCGAGATCCCGCAGGAGGCCTTCCTCGCCGTGCTCCGCGCGGGGGAGGAAGCGCCGTGAGGATCCGCGCGGAGCTCGAGCATCCCGCGCAGGGCCTCGCCTCGGCGTTCCTCCGCGCGATCGCCGAGGACGACCCCGCGGCGGTCTGGGAGCGGCTCTCGCGCGAGACGCGCGGGCTCCTCGAAGGGCTGCACGCCGCGCGCGCCGGGCACGCGCTCCACGAGGCCGCGGCTCCCGACGCCGTCGATCGGCTGCGCGAGGTGCTCGCGCCGCTGCGGGCGTCGGCCCTCGAGGTCCTCGGCGGGCCCGAGCGCCTCGGGCGCTTCGGGGTGTCCGGGACGCGCGTCGTCGATCGCCAGACCGCATACGTGCTGCTGATCCCCGACGTGGAGAAGGAAGGGCTCCTCACCGAGGCCGACTGGCGTCCCGCGCACCTCATCGCGTTCGTGCACGAGTCGCGAGAGTGGCTCATCGACCTCGGGCGCACCGCCGCGCTCTCGGCGGAGGCTGGATTGCCGGATCCCCTCGGGATCGTGCGATGAACGGCATCTCGCTCTACGTCCACGTCCCGTTCTGCGCGGCGCGCTGCCCGTACTGCGACTTCGCGACGGCGCCGGCGACGTCGGCGCTCCGCGCGCGCTACCTCGACGCGCTCGCGGCGGAGATCCGGCGCGAGGGAGCCATGCTCGGCCGGCCGCGGCTGCGCACGATCTACGTCGGCGGCGGGACGCCGAGCCTGCTCGAGCCGGATGAAGTGCGGAACCTCGCGGAGGCGATCGACGGCGCGTTCGTGCGGCGACCGCGCGAGGTGAGCGTCGAGGTCAACCCCGCCACGCTCGACCGCGCCCGCCTGGACGCATGGCTCGCGTTCGGCGTGACCCGGATCTCGCTCGGGGCGCAGTCGTTCTCGGCGCGCGGCCTGCGCGCGCTCGGACGCACGCACCAGCCCGAGGACGTGGGGCCCGCCGTCGCCGCGGCGCGCGACGCGCGGCTCGAGGTGAGCCTCGACCTCATCTTCGGCTGGCCTGGCCAGACCGCCGACGACTGGCGCGACGATCTCGACCGCGCCGTCGCGCTCGGTCCAGACCACCTGTCGTGCTATCCGCTCGAGCTCGCGCTCGAGCCCGAGGACGCCGTCGCGAACTGGCCCGGCGGAGGCTGGCCCGTCGTCGAGCGGTGGCGCCGCGCGACCGCGGCGACGCAGGCGGATGACCACGGTCTCGCCCTCATGTACGCGATCGCGCATCGCCGCCTCGCGCGCGCGGGCTACCGGCATTACGAGATCGCGAACTGGGCGATACCGGGCTCGGAGTGTCTGCACAACGTGACGTACTGGCGGAACGGCGAGTGGCTCGGCGTCGGCGCGGGCGCGCACTCGCATCTCGGCGGCGTCCGCTCTCACCAGCCGACGTCCGTCGCCGCGTACGTCGCGGCGATCGCTGCCGGGAATGGGCGCGTCACGGATCCGAGCAGCGACCGCGTCTCGGAGGACGCGATCCTCGGCCTCCGCCTCGACACCGGGATCGACCTCGCTCGCTTCGCCGCCCGCTCAGGCGATACAGCGCGCGAGCGCGTCGCATCGGCGCTGCGCACGCTCGACGGACGTGGTCTCGTGCGGTGGTCGGGCGATCGCGCGCGTCTCACGCCCCGCGGTCGGATCCTCGCGAATGAGGTCTTCGTGCAGCTCCTCGTGTGACGAGGCATCACGCACCTTGCGTGCATCACGTGAACGCGTTATGCCTTGCGCGCTCGCGGACATCCGTTGATCAGATATGTGGGAGGCGACATGCACGACGAGACGAGCGGGACGAACTGGGGTCAAGGGCAGCAGGAGCCCGGGTCGGTGTGGCCGACGCCGCAGCCCGGCGCACCGGTCCCACCGATGCCGGCGACGAGCCCGACGGGCGGGGGCGGGCGGAAGCGCGCAGCGGGCGGCCGCAAGAAGACGACCGCGCGCAAGGCGACCGGCCGCAAGGCGACGGGCCGGAAGAAGACGACCGCGCGCAAGGCGGCGGGCCGCAGGACGACGGGCCGCAAGAAGACGACCGCCCGCAAGGGCACCGCGCGCAAGGGCACCGCGCGGAAGGGGACGCGCAAAGGCACACGGAAGGGCACCGCGCGCAAGAGCGCGGGCCGCAAGAGCACCGCTCGCAAGCGGACCACGCGCCGCAAGAAGTAGGTAAGGGAGAGGGCCGCCTCCGCGGCGGCCCTCTCAGACCTCAGCTAGTTACGCTTCCCGCGCCCCATCCCCGGCTTACGGCCGTGGTTCGCTTTCTTGGACCGCCAGCCCAGCTTCCCGACCGTCTTCCGTTTCTTCTGACCTTTGCTCAATTCGGCCACCTTCCAACTAGATCCATCTCATTGTGCGGTACCGTTCCGGCCCGTGACCGACCCCGCCATGATCCAGCGGCTGCGTCGTTTGCCGCTGTTCCAGCGCTTATCGGACGATGAGCTGAACGATCTGGCGGAACGCATCCGCCTGCGGCCGTTCCGCCGCTCCGAGGTGATCTTCCGGAAGGACGACCCGGGCACCCACCTCTATCTCGTGCTCGACGGCGCCGTGAAGATCACGCTCCCCGGCGAGTTCGGGCAGGAGGCGCTCGTCGCGATCATCCGGCCCGGCGAGTTCTTCGGCGAGCTCGCGCTGTTCGACCGCAGCCCGCGCTCGGCCAGCGCCGTCGCCCTCGAGGACACGCGCGCCGCGCTCCTCGCGAGCGATGAGTTCCTCGCCTTCCTCGAGCGCCATCCGGGCGCGGTCCGCCTCGTCCTCGAGACGCTGGCGCGCACGATCCGGCGCCTGTCCGACCGGGTCGAGGACCTCACGTTCCTCGACGTGCCGAGCCGCGTGGCGAAGTACCTGCTCGACCTCAGCCACGCGAGCGAAGGCGCGACGCCGCTCGAGCTGAACCTGACGCAGGACGAGCTCGCCGCCTTCGTCGGGGCGTCCCGTGTCTCGGTGAACCGTGTGCTCGGCGACCTCGAGCGCCGGGACATCGTCGGCGTGCACCGCCGGCGCATCACGATCAAGGACGCCGAGCGCCTCGCGAAAGAGGTGCGGTTCTAGTGGCGGCGAAGACGCCGCTCGTCCTCATCGTCGAGGACGACAGCGACCTCGGGCTCTCGATCGTGGAGTACCTGAAGGAAGAGGGCCTCGAGGCCAAGCTCGCCCGCGACGGCGATCAGGCGATGCGGATGGTCGACTCGCTCTCGCCGTCCGTCGTCGTGCTCGACCTCATGATGCCCAGGCGCGACGGCTTCAGCGTCCTGCGCGAGCTGCGCTCGGACGGACGGATCGCCACGCTCCCCGTGATCGTCGTCACTGCCATCTTCGGCCTCTCCGAGCGCCTCTACGCGACCGAGCTCGGGGCCGCCGACTACATCACCAAGCCCTTCAAGCTCGAGGACCTCCTCACCCGGATCGTGGCCCTCCTTCCGGCCGATCAGCGGCCGTCTTGACCCTGCCGCCCACCGCCTGATAGCCTCGTTAGCACTCACGAGGTGAGAGTGCTAATGCAGCCCTACAGCCGCCATCCCGAGCTCACCCCGCGCCAGCGGGAGATCCTCCACGCCGTCATCCGGGAGCACATCGTGTCGGCCCGGCCCGTGGCGTCGGCGGCGCTCGTCCAGCGCTATCGCATGGACGTGTCGACGGCGACCGTCCGCAACGAGCTGGCGGACCTCGAGGAGCTCGGGCTCTTGACCCACCCGCACACGTCGGCGGGCAGGGTCCCGACGGATCTCGGCTACCGCTACTTCATCGAGAGCCTCATGCCGCAGCCGCATCTGCGTCCGGAGGAGCAGGTGACGCTCAGCCACCAGTTCCGCCAGGCGTCGGCGGACGCCGCGCAGTGGCTGCAGCTCGCCGCGTCGGCGCTCGCGCGCGTCACCGCGGAGGCGGCGCTCGCGACGTACGACCGCGTCCTCGATCCAGACGAGGTCGTCTGGCAGCGCGAGATCCACTACGAGGGGATCGAGCTCATCCTCGAGCAGCCGGAGTTCGAGGTCCGCGAGCGCGTCCGCGACGTCGTTTCGCTGCTCCACGACCGCGCGCGGCTGGCGAAGGTCCTACCCGACCTGCTCGATGAGGGCGAGGTCGCGGTGACGATCGGGAGCGAGCACACCGTCGAAGCGCTCCGGCCGTTCAGCCTCGTCATCGGACGGTATGGACGGGCGCACGGACCCGTCGGGTACATCGGCGTCGTCGGCCCGACGCGCATGGACTACCAGCGGACCATCGGTGCTGTCCGCTTCGTGGGCGCGCTGATGAGCGATCTCGTGCGCGCCCTGGGAGTGCGTGATGGATGAGGATCGCCCCATCGGGACGCGCGACGAGGCCGAGGCGAAGGTCGATCAGCTCACGCACGACCTGCAGCGCGAGCGCGCCGACTTCACGAACTACCGCCGCCGCAACGAGGCCGAGCGCGCGGACTTCGCGCGCTTCGCGAAGACGGAGCTGATCACGAAGCTGCTCGACGTCCTCGACGGCTTCGACCGCGCCCTCGAGCACGTCCCCTCGGAGATGCAGAGGGAGCCGTGGGTCGAAGGCATGTGGCTCGTCGAGCGCAAGCTCCGCGAGATCCTCACCTCCGAAGGGCTCGAAGAGGTCGGCTCCCTCGGGAAGCCATTCGATCCGTACGTCCACGAGGCCATCGGACACGTCGACTCCGATGCGCCCGAAGGCACCGTCGTCGACGAGATCCGCAAGGCCTACAAGCTTCACGACCGCGTCATCCGCCCGGCGCTGGTGACCGTCGCGCGGGGGGCCGTACCCCCGGGCGCGCAGACCGAGACGCTTCGTCCCCCAGGCGCGCAGACCGAGGCGCGAAGCGACGAGGTCGAGCACCTGGGCCGAGCGAGCGGGTCCCCCGCGAGCGAGGATCAGAGGAACCAAGAGGAGTAAGCACATGGCAAAGGTCATCGGCATCGATCTCGGCACCACCAACTCGGCCGTCGCGTACATGGAGGCGGGCGAGCCCACGATCATCCCGAACGCGGAGGGCGGCCGGGTCACACCGTCCGTCGTCGCGTTCACGAAGACGGGCGAGCGGCTCGTGGGCCAGGTCGCGAAGCGGCAGGCCATCACGAACCCCGAGAACACGATCTACTCGATCAAGCGCCTCATGGGGCGCCGCTTCGGCGACCCGGAGGTCCAGCGGACCCAGAAGATGGTCCCGTACAAGATCCAGGAGGCGACGCACGGCGTCGAGGTCGTGCTCGGCGACGGGAAGCGCCTCTCGCCGCCCGAGATCTCGGCGATGGTCCTCCAGAAGCTGAAGACGGACGCCGAGGCGTTCCTCGGCGAGAAGGTCACGCAGGCCGTCATCACCGTCCCCGCCTACTTCGACGACACGCAGCGCCAGGCCACGAAGGACGCCGGTCAGATCGCCGGCCTCGAGGTGCTGCGGATCGTGAACGAGCCGACGGCGTCGTCGCTCGCGTATGGGCTCGAGAAGAAGAAGGACGAGCTCGTCGCGGTCTACGACCTCGGCGGCGGCACGTTCGACATCTCGATCCTCCAGCTCGGCGAGGGCGTCTTCGAGGTGAAGGCCACGAACGGCGACACGCACCTCGGCGGCGACGACTTCGACCAGCGCGTCATCGAGTGGCTCACGGAGGAGTTCAAGCGCGACCAGGGCATCGACCTTCGGAACGACCGCATGGCGCTGCAGCGCCTCAAGGAGGCCGCGGAGAAGGCCAAGATCGAGCTCAGCTCCACGCAGCAGACCGAGGTCAACCTGCCGTTCATCACGGCGGACCAGAGCGGCCCGAAGCACATGGTGATCACGCTCACGCGCTCGAAGCTCGAGCAGCTCACCGGGGACCTCGTCGACAAGACGATCGGCCCGGTGAAGAAGTGCCTCGAGGACGCCGGTGTCACGCCGGACAAGGTCGACGAGGTGATCCTCGTCGGCGGCATGACCCGCATGCCGCTCGTCGTCGAGACGGTGAAGAAGCTCTTCGGCAAGGACCCGCATAAGGGCATCAACCCGGACGAGGTCGTCGCGCTCGGCGCGGCGGTCCAGGCGGGCGTGCTGAAGGGCGAGGTGAAGGACGTCCTCCTGCTCGACGTCACGCCGCTGTCGCTCGGCATCGAGACCCTCGGCGGCATCGCGACGAAGCTCATCGAGCGGAACACGACGATCCCGACCTCGAAGTCGCAGGTCTTCACGACCGCGGCGGACGGGCAGACGCAGGTGGAGATCCACGTCGTCCAGGGCGAGCGCGAGATGTCGCAGGACAACAAGAGCCTCGCGCGCTTCATCCTCGATGGCATCCCGCCGGCGCCGCGCGGCGTGCCGCAGGTCGAGGTCTCGTTCGACATCGACGCGAACGGCATCGTGAACGTGAAGGCGCACGACAAGGCCACGGGCCGCTCGCAGCACGTGACCATCACCGCGACGAGCGGCCTCGCGAAGGACGAGGTCGACCGTCTCGTGAAGGAGGCCGAGTCGCACGCCGACGAGGACAAGCGCAAGCGCGAGCGGATCGAGGTGCGCAACGAGGCCGACAACTTCGCGTACCAGATCGAGAAGACGCTGCGCGACAACGCCGACAAGATCCCGGCCGAGGTGAAGACCGACGTCGAGGCGAAGATCACGACCGTGCGCGAGGCTCTCAAGACCGAGGACACCGAGCGCATCCGCAGCGCCATGAACGACCTGCGGACCTCCGCGACGAAGATCGGCGAGCACATGTACCAGGCGCAGCAGGCCGAGGGCACGCCTCCCGAGGGTGAGCCCGCCGGCGCGACCGCCGGGAAGCCTGACGGCGAGAAGAAGGATCAGGACACGATCGAGGGCGAGTTCACGGAGAAGCCGAGCTAGGTGGCGCGGCGCCCCGACCACTACGCCGTCCTCGGCGTCGAGCGCGGCGCGTCGGCCGACGAGATACGCAGCGCGTACCGGAAGCTGGCGCGCCAGTTCCACCCCGACGTGAACGCGGCGCCCGACGCGGGCGCGCGCTTCAAAGAGGTGACGCAGGCGTACGAGATCCTCTCGGATCCCGAGAAGCGCCAGCGCTATGACATGTTCGGCGAGAGCGAGTTCGGCGACATGGCCGGATTCGGCATCGACGACCTCTTCAACACGTTCTTCGGCGGGACGCGCCGCCGCGAGCGCGGTCCGGTCCGAGGCGCCGACCTGCGCATGCAGGTCGAGCTCGATCTCGAGGAGGCGGTCACGGGGGCGGACACGGTCGTGCGCGTCCCGCGCCAGGAGACGTGCGAGCACTGCCACGGGAGCGGCGCCGAGCCGGGCGCGAAGACGACGAGCTGCGGCACGTGCAACGGCCGTGGCGAGGTGCGCCAGGTCCAGCAGTCGCTCTTCGGCCGCTTCGTCACGGTCGCGACGTGCCCGCGGTGCGGCGGCGCCGGCAAGACGGTGGACCAGGTGTGCGCGCAGTGCCGCGGCGAAGGCCGCACCCACGCCGAGCGCGAGGTCACCGTCTCGATCCCGGCCGGCATCGACGACGGCCAGCAGATCCGCGTCGGCGCCGAGGGCGAGTCGGGGATGCGCGGCGGTCCGCCCGGCGACCTCTACGTGCTCATCCGCCTCCGCGAGCACGAGCTCTTCCGCCGCGAGGGCGACGACCTCATCCACGTGCTCCGCATCACGCCGGCCCAGGCCGCGCTCGGCGATGAGCTGAGCGTCCCGACCATCGACGGTCGCACGGCGCCCGTGAAGGTCCCCGCCGGCGCGCAGCACGGCCAGTCCGTCCGCCTGCGCGGGAAGGGCGTTCCGCGCCTCCACGCGAACGGCCGCGGCGACGAGCTCGTCTATCTCGACGTCCGCATCCCGCGCTCGCTCAGCAAAGAGGAGCGCGCGCTCTACGAGAAGCTGAAGGCGATCGGTCGCGCCCCCGAGAGCGACGAGGACGATGGCCTCCTCGGCAAGGTCAGGGATGCCTTCGGCGGCTAGGCCCGCCGCCGCGACCATCCGCTGGCTCGAGATCGCGGTCCCCAGCCACCCTGAGGCGGTCGAAGCCGTCAGCGAGATCCTCGACCGCGTCGGCTACAACGGCATCGCCGTCGACGTCCCGCTCGACGAGGAGCGGCCGCACGTCGTGAAGGCGTACCTCGTATACGACCACGCCGCGAAGCTCAAGGTGCGGCGCGTGAAGGAGGCCATCGGCCGTCTCCGCGCGTTCGGGCTCGGACCCGTCGGCGAGGTCGCCGTGCGCCGGATCGCGGACGAGGACTGGCTGGAGTCGTGGAAGGCACAGTTCACGCCGATCCGCATCGGCCCGTTCTTCGTCCGCCCGTCGTGGTCCGAGGCACCGGGGGAGGGCATCGAGCTCGTCCTCGATCCCGGGATGGCGTTCGGGACGGGGCTGCACCCGACGACACGCCAGTGCCTCGAGGCCGTCGGCGAGCTCGATGTGGAAGGGCGGACCGTCCTCGACGTCGGCACTGGATCCGGGATCCTCGCGGTCGGCGCGGCGAAGCGCGGAGCCGGGCGCGTCGTCGCCGTCGACACGGACCCGCTCGCGGTGCGGGCCGCGACCGAGAACGCGCGTCGCAACGACGTGCAGGTCGACGTGAGCGAGGGGTCGGCCGCGGAGGTCGAGGGGATGTTCGACGTCGTCCTCGCCAATCTCGTCGCCGACGTTCTCATCGCGATCGCGCACGATCTGCGCGCCCGTACGGTGCCCCGCGGGACGCTCGTCTGCGCCGGGATCGTGCAGGAGAAGGAGGACCGCGTCGCGGCCGCGCTCGGCGAGGCCGGCCTGCGGGTCGTCGCTCGGGATCAGCGTGAGGACTGGGTCCGGCTCACGCTGCGATGAGCGCGTTGCACCGGTTCTTCGTCGACGCCGCCGCGGTCGACGGGGACACCGCGACGCTGGCAGGGGAACAGGCGCACCAGATCGCCGACGTGCTGCGGCTCGGTGTGGGCGACCGCGTCGTGCTCGTCCGCGACGGACAGGAATGGGAGGTCCGCCTCGACGCGGTCGGCCGATCCAGCGTCAGCGGCGGCGTCATTGAGCGGCGGAGCGCCGCCGGCGAGCCACGCCTCCGGCTCACGCTCGCGCTGCCGCTCCTGCGCGGTGACCGCAGCGAAGAGGTCATCGAGGCCGTGACCCAGCTCGGCGTGTCGCGGATCGTGCCGTTCACGAGCGAGCGCAGCGTCGTTCGCGATCTGTCGGCCGCGAAGCGCTCGCGCTGGGAGCGGATCGCGCGCGAGTCGGCCGAGACGGCGAGGCGGGGGCGGGTCCCGGAGATCGGCCCGCTCGTCCCGTGGGCCGAGCTCTTGGGAGCGCTCGAGCCTCCGGTGCTCGTGGCTTGGGAGGGCGAGCACGATCTTCCTTTGAGGAAGGCCATCCCGGTGAACGCCCCGGCGATCTCCGTGGTCGTTGGCCCCGAGGGTGGCCTCGCGGAAGCCGAGGTCGGCATCGCGCGCGAGCGCGGCGCGACGATCGTCTCGCTCGGCCCGCGCAATCTGCGGAGCGAGACCGCCGCGATCGCGGCCGTCGCTCAGGTCTTCGCGCTCGCCGACGCGTAGCCCAGGGGGTCTCGAAATGGCCTCGGCGAATGTTGGACCGATCCGGTCCAGATCTGGACCAATTCGGTCCAAGAATTGCGGAGGCCTCAAGGAGGGAGCGGGGCGGTGCCGCGCTCTGGCTGCGCTGGTGGAGCGCGGTCCACGAGGACCCTCCTCAAAGGAGTCCTCTGATGAGCAGCAAGGTCAGAGCGGGACGGTGCCGCGCTCCTGGAGTTCGCTGCGATCGAAGAGAGCTCGGTTCGCCAAGATCCTCATCAAAGGCGCACCTGTGGCGAGGTCATCGTCAAGGTCCGCTGAGATCCGCCGGACGATCACGAGGGCGAAGATGAGAAGGCCGCCGACGACGGTGGCCGTCACCCCTTCGATCTCCCAGATCGTTGCGCTCCAGACCAGGAAGCTGAGCAACGCCGCGAGCGGGACGACCCGCGTCGGCGGCGGCTTCACAAGGAAGCGCGCAGCGACGGCCGCGAGCAACAGGATGGCCGGGGCAGCGGAAGCGAACAGATCGAGCGCGAGGATCGCTCCCCAGCCCGTCGCGTTCGCGCGCCCGCCATCGAGGTCGTGGAAGATCGGCCACATCTGGCCCGCGACCGCGGCGATCGCGCACAGGATCCTCGTCTCGACGGGCAGGCCGAGCGCCGCGGCGGCCGCCACGACGAGCGCCCCCTTCGCGGCATCGAGAAGCCCACCGAGCGTGCCCCACTTCACGTCGAGCACGCCGGCGAGGTTGCTTCCGCCGAGCTTGCGCGAGCCGACCGCTCGCAGGTCGATCCCGTGCCACCACGCGATGAGCCACGGGAAGGAGATCGATCCGATGAGGTACGCGGCGACGACCGCGGGGAGATCCACGCGGCCATACTCTGCACGACGTGGCCGGCTGCATCTTCTGCGCGATCGCCGCGCACGAGGCGCCCGCGAAGATCGTCCACGAGGACCCCGACGTGGTCGCGTTCGAGGACGTCGGCCACCGCGCGCCGCTCCACGTGCTCGTCATCCCGCGCCGGCACGTGACGTCGCTGAGCGAAGCGGACCCCGACACGATCGGGAAGGTCGGCGTCGCGGCGGCGAAGATCGCCGTCGACGCCGGCTACGGCGAGCGTGGCTACCGCGTGGTCACGAACGTCGGCCCGGACGCCGGGCAGAGCGTCCCGCACCTGCACTTCCACGTGCTGGCCGGCCGGAGCTTCGGCTGGCCGCCGGGCTAGGAGCGCCGTACAGGTATGCGCAACTTTCCACCCAGCGGATGGGCACCTCACCGTACAATCCGTGAGGCGGCGGGCATGAGTCCGCCGTCGTTCTGTCTGAAAGAGCAGCACAGGACGGCGAGAGGCGGGTGACGACCAGACCAGTGACGGAAGTGATCATCGGCGACGGGGAGAACTTCGAGGCTGCCCTTCGCCGGTTCAACAAGAAGATCCAGCAGGCCGGGATCCTCGCGGAGGCCCGCCGCCGCGAGTTCTACGAGCGGCCAGCGGCCAAGCGGAAGCGGAAGGAAGCGAAGCGCCGTAAGCGCTAAGCAGCCTCGCGAGGTCCGTCCGTAGCCCTCAAGCAGCGCATCGAGAGCGACATGCGCGCGTCCGCGAAAGCGCAGGACGTCATCAAGCGTGACTGCTTGCGGTTCGCGCTCGCGGCCATCCACAACGAGGAGGTCGCGCGCCGCCGCGACCTGACCGATGAGGAGCTCACGGCGGTCCTCGGGAAGCAGGCGAAGATGCGGCGCGAGTCGATCGAGGCGTTCGAGAAAGGCGGCCGCGCCGAGCTCGTCGCGAAAGAGAAGGCCGAGCTCGCGGTGATCGAGGGCTACCTCCCGCAGCAGATGGGCCGCGACGAGATCGCCGCGCTCGCGGCGGCCGCGATCACCGAGACCGGCGCGTCGTCGCCGGCAGATCAGGGCAAGGTGATGCAGAAGCTCATGCCGCAGCTGCGCGGCCGCGCCGAGGGGAAGCTCGTCGCGGAGGTCGTCGGCTCGCTGCTTCGCGGGGCGAAGTGACCATGCAGGCGCAGGAGATCACGATCCTCATCCCGGATCCGGACGAGATGATGTTCGTCACCGGTATGAACGAGCAGAACATCGACCGGATCGAGCGAGAGTTCGGCGTGAAGGTCATCTCGCGCGGCGCGGAGCTGCGGATCAGCGGCGACCCCGCCGCCGTGGCGCGCGTGAGCGATCTCGTCACCGCGATGCGCAGCATCTCCACGCGCGATCAGGATCTGCGCAAGCCGATCCTCGAGCGGCTCATCGGCGAGGCCAAGGAGGCGCCGGTCGTCGCACCGGAGGAGATGCGCGAGCACATCGCCACGACGACGACCGGAAAGCGCATCAAGCCGCAGTCCGAGAACCAGCGCAAGTACATCGAGGCGATCAAGACGACCGACCTCGTCTTCGCCATCGGCGTCGCCGGCACCGGGAAGAGCTACCTCGCCGTCGCGATGGGCGTGCAGGCGCTGCGCGAGCGCCGCGTGAACCGGCTCATCCTGACGCGACCCGCGGTCGAGGCGGGGGAGCGGCTCGGATACCTGCCGGGCGACATGCGCGAGAAGATCGATCCGTACCTCCGTCCGCTGTATGACGCGCTCTACGATCTGATGCCGCCGGAGCGCTCCGCGCGTGCGATGGAGCGCGGCGAGATCGAGGTCGCGCCGCTGGCATTCATGCGCGGACGGACGCTGAACGAGTCGTTCATCATCCTCGACGAGGCGCAGAACACGACGCCCGCGCAGATGAAGATGTTCCTCACGCGCCTCGGCTATGGATCGCAGGCCGTCGTGACGGGCGACGTCACGCAGATCGACCTCGGGCCCGGACAGCCGTCGGGCCTGCTGAAGGCGCGCGAGGTCCTGGGCGGCGTCGAGGGCATCGGGTTCGTCGACTTCGACGAGCGCGACGTCATCCGCCACGAGCTCGTCGCGCGGATCGTCCGGGCGTACGATCGGCACGAGAAGGGGGCCGAGTGATCGCCTTCCGGCGTCCGGTCTCGCCTCGCATCCTCGTGCGGCGGCTCCGCACGGAGGTGCGCGAGGAGCCGCGCGTCCGAGCGGCGGCCTTCGTGGTGCTCGTCGGCCTCGCGACGGGGCTCGCCATGCTCATCTCGCCGCCGGCGACCGTCACGTATCAGCCCGGCACCGTCGCCGACCGATCCCTGAAGGCGCAGCGCTCCGTGTCGTACGTCTCCGAGACGCTCACCGACGGCGAGCGCGAGCGCGCGGCGGCGCAGATCCCGAAGCAGTACAAGCGCGATCCTGCCGTCGCTGTCGCGGAGACGGGCAAGCTCTCGTCCACGCTCACCGCGATCACGCGGGCACGCACGGACGCGGGCCTCACGCGCGACCAGCGCGTCGTGACCGTCACGCGCATCCCGACCTCCGAGATCACGGGTCCGATCGCGTCGGACGCGATCGACATGGCGCAGGCGGAGTGGGACGCGGTCGCGAAGGAAGCCGACCGGACGCTGCAGAACCTGTACGCGCAAGGGCTTCGCGAGGAGCAGGTCGCGACCGCCGTCGCGGAGATGACGAAGGCGCTGCCGGCGTCGTGGACCGAGCGGCAGCGGCGCGTCGCGACCGCGCTCGTGTCGCAGCACGTCAAGGCGAGCGAGCTCTACGACCCGGGCGCGACCATCGCGGCGCAGGCCGCCGCGCGCTTCGCCGTGCCACTGGTGCAGGTCCAGGTGACCGCGGGCGAGGTCGTCATCCGCGAAGGCAGCGTCGTCACGCCGCAGGACGTGGAGAAGCTGCGCGCGCTCGGCCTCGTCGACCAGGTGCCGGATCGCGCGATCGCGATCGGGCTCATCGGCTGGTCGTTCCTCGTCGCGGGCGTGGTCGGCCTCTTCATCGAGCGCTACGCCGAGGAGGCGTGGGCCGACGACCGCAAGCTCATCGTCGTCGGCCTCTCCCTGTTCGCGCTTGTCGCGGTCGGCCGCGTGCTCGTGCCGGCGCACACCCTCGCCGTGTACTTCACGCCGTACGCCGCGGCCGCCATGATGCTCACGGTCCTCGTCGGCGGGCGGACCGCGCTCGCGACGCAGATCGCGGCGGCGCTGCACGTCGGGATCCTCTCTGGCCGCGTCGACCTCGTGGCGTACGTCCTCGTCCCCGCGCTGCTCGGCATGGCCGCGATCCGGCGCGCGACGACCGCGCGCGAGTTCGTGGCGGGCGCGTTCAACGTCGCCGGCGGCAACCCCGGCGTCATCGGCGCGTTCATGCTCGTCTCGCGCCCGACCGACGTCATCGGGCTCGTGCAGCTCGGCATCGGCGCCGTCACGAGCGGCGCGCTCGCCGGGCTCGTCGCGTTCGGCGCGACGGTCCTCCTCGGTCACCTCTTCCGCATCACGACGGTGTTCGAGCTGCGCGAGCTGGCGGATCCGAACCATCCGCTGCTCCGCCAGATGCTCCTGCGCACCCCGGGGACGTATCACCACTCGCTGCTCGTCGCGAACCTCGCCGAACGCGCGGCCGAGGTCGTCGGCGCCGATCCGCTCACCGCACGCGTCGGCGCGTACTACCACGACATCGGGAAGATGCGGAACCCGCTCGCGTTCATCGAGAACCAGACCGGCGCGAATCCGCACGACGATCTCGACCCGCTCGTGTCCGCGCAGATCGTCTCGGCGCACATCCGCGACGGGCTCGTGCTCGCCGAGCGCTACCACCTGCCCGAGCGCATCCGCGAGATGATCCCCGGTCACCACGGCACGTCGCTCGCGAAGTACTTCTGGCAGGTCGCGAAGGAGCGTGGCGGGCCCGTCGACGAGAGCGCGTTCCGTCATCCCGGTCCGAAGCCGCGCAGCCGTGAGGCCGGGATCGTCATGCTGGCGGACGGGACCGAGGCATCGGTCCGATCGCTGGTGGAGAAGAACGCCGACACGATCCGCGCGATGGTCGACAAGATCGTCGAGGAGCGCGTCGCCGACGGCCAGCTCGACGAGTGCGACCTCACCCTTCGCGACATCCACGCGATCAAGGACGCCTTCTGCGAGCTCCTCCTCGGCGTGTACCACGAGCGCATCCCGTACCCCGAGGACCGCATCGCGCGCATCGACGCCGCTCGGCCGCCCGCCGCCTCCGGCTAGCGCGCATGCGCATCAGCGTGACGGGCGAGGCCCCGGTCGACCTCGCGCCGGTCCGCCGCGCGATCCGCGCCGCCCTCCGGCCCTACGGCGTCCCGAGCGACACGGTCGTCGCGCTCGCGTTCGTCGACGACCGGGCGATGCGCGAGCTCAACCGCCGCCATCGGAAGACGGACCGCACGACCGACGTCCTCTCCTTCGGCCAGCGGCTGCCGCGCCGGGCGAAAGGCGCGCCGGCCGTGGCCGCCCTCGCGCGCGAGGCCGACGGGACGCTCGAGCTCGGGGACATCGTCATCAGCGGCGCCCAGGCCGGGCGCCAGGCGCGCCGCGGCCGCCGAACGCTGACGCGCGAGGTGGCGTTCCTCGCCGCCCACGGGGCGCTCCACCTCCTCGGCTTCGAGGACGAGACGGTCGCGGGCTACCGGGAGATGGTCCGTCTCGGTCGCGAAGCGGTAGCGACCGTCAAAAAGAGGTAAGAACGCCTCCACTTCGTAAGCCAGGCGACAACAGGCACGCTCGACGCACCGTTACAAAGGCCGACATGTGGTCCGCCGGGGTCGGCCTGGCCCTCGTTCTGGCCCTGACGGCGCTGCCGCTGCGCGCCGTGCCGGCGGCCGCGGCGACGCTGAACAGCCGGATCGACGAGCTCGCGGGCACGTTCCCGGGCGGCGCGGCGATCTGGGTCGCCGACCCGAGCCTCCCGCAGCCGCTCTACGCGAGGAACCCCGACGAGCAGGTCATCACGGCGTCGCTCTACAAGCTCGCGCTCCTGGCCGAGGCCGAGCACCAGGTCGAGCTCGGGCGGCTCCATTACAGCGACACCATCGTCATCGACGCCGAGGACATCACCGAGGACGGGTCGTTCGTCGCGCCGGGCGCCGAGCTCACGCTCGACGACGCGCTCGAGCAGATGATCACGATCTCGGACAACGGGACCGCGATGCATCTCTGGCGCATGCTCGGCCCCGCGACCATCAACGCGTATCTCGAGAAGAGCGGGATCAAAGGCTTCCGCGTCGCGCTCGACGAGTCGGAGGACAACCTCGCGACCGCGCGCGCGGTCGGGACGTACTTCACGCTCCTCGCGAAGCGGCAGCTCGTCTCGCCCGCGGCGTCCGACCGCATGCTGCGACGGCTCGAGCGCCAGCAGATCAACGACCGCATCCCGGCGCAGCTCCCGGAGGGCACGCGCGTCGCGCACAAGACCGGGAATCTCGCCGGCGCGGTCCACGACGCCGGCATCGTCTTCACCCTGAGCGGCCCGCGTGTGCTCGTCGCCATGACGTGGGACACCGACGACGACGTCGCGAACTCGTTCATCGGGCGGCTCGCCTCGACGGTGTACGCGAGCGTGACCGCCCCGCCCGCCGCCGCGCGCTATCGGGTGCCGCGCGACGCGCAATACGCCGAGATCGGATCGACCCTCGCGCTCGACGTCACGATCGACAACATCGGCGAGGAGCCCTGGACGCTCACGGGGAACGGCCGGATGGGCCTGCTCTGGGAGCTGCGCGACACGGCCAACAACGTCCTCGCGCGCGATCCGCGCGGCCTCGCGCTCGGGCAGGTCGCGCCCGGCGGCAGCGTGACCCTGCCGATCGTGATGAGCGTGCCGACGCGGCCGGGCGATGCGAAGCTCGTGCTCGGGCTCGTCGACGCGAGCGGTCGAGCGCTGTCGTCCCTCGGCGTCGCGACCGCGACGATCCCGCTGCGCTTCCACCTGCCGTTCGTCGCCGAGACGACGGTGCGCGTCCCGTCGCTCCTGCACCGGAGCGAGGCGTCGATGATCGAGGTCGCCTACACGGCGCTCCAGCCCGTCCGCGCCGACGACCACCAGCTCGCGCTCGGATGGCGCTTCATCGACCCGGCGACGGATCGGATCGTGGCGCAAGGCCAGCAGCCGCTCGGGCTGATGCGCACGTACCAGCGCGCGGGCACGTTCTTCGCGCCGCTCGTCGCGCCGAACGTCCGCGGCACGTACACGCTCGAGTACGAGCTGCGCGAGCGCGGCTTCATCGCCGGCGTCAGGCAGCAACAGACCGTCGAGATCGGCCCGCCGCGCACCTTCGGTGACGAGGCCGGGCCGGCGCCGTCCCAGCGCGCGCAGCCGCGTCCGGGCTCGTCGCCCGCGCGCACGCCGCTCCCGACATCGGCGCCGTCGACGACCTTCCGGCCCGTGCCGCGCGCGAGCGCTATCCCGTAGGCGTCAGCGCCATCTGGTCAATATGTTCTCGCGCTGGAAGGCGAGCCTCGCGAGGAAGAACACGACCAGATCGACGACGATCAGGAACACGGTCATCTGGATGAACGACGAGTCGTCGAGCACGACGCGTCCCGTGACCTGCGCGATGCCGAGCGCGACGACCGGGACCACGACGAGCCCGCCGATCTGCTGGGCGACGCGCACGTCGTTCACGCGCGTCGAGATGAGGATCCCGAGGTTCACCGACAGCGCGGTGAGGAGCGGGACCATGACGACGACCGCAAGGATCCACCGCGGCGCGGTGACGGCGCGCACCGCGGCGGGGCTGCCGAGGAGGACGACCGACACGAGGTAGATGACGTACGCGATCCACGTGACGACGACCGCGGGGATCGTCGAGGCGATGCTCTTCGCGAGGAGGAGCTCGCCGACGCCGACCGGCGTCGCGAGGAGCGGCTCGAGCGTCCGCGCGGCCTTCTCGCCGATCACCGAGTAGATCGCGATCGTGAGCGGCACGACCGTGGGGATGAGCATGAAGAGGACGAGGAAGTACTGCGCGATGATCCCCTGCACGGCCTCGGTCGGGTCGAGCCCCGCGACGGCCGGGGCGGCCGCGTAGATCGCGCGCAGGTCCTTCTCGCTCGGCGGGTAGAGCGCCGCCGCGGCGACCGCGAAGACGCCCGCGCCGAGGATGACGATCGGGGGGAACAGCGTCATCCCGACGAGGAGCTTGTTGCCGAGCGCCTCGCGCCACTCGCGCGAGCAGACGGACGCGATGATCGTCGCGCGCGACGCGCGGCCGGCGAGGACGGTCACGTCCCCTCATCTTCCTCGTGGACCACGCGCAGGTACACGTCCTCGAGCGAGGCCCGGCGCTCGCTGACGAACGCGACGTCGGCGCCGGCGTCGACGAGCGTGCGCACCATCGCGGGGTCGGTGCGCAGCGGATCGTCCGTGCGGACGAGGATCGAGCCGTTCTCGAGCCACGCCTCGCGCACGCCGGCGACGGCACGGATGCGCTCGAGATGCGCTGGGAGCGGCGCGGGTACGACCCTGATCTCGACCGTGCGGCCGTAGAGCTCGGCGCGCAGGCTATCCGGCTCCGCGATGCGTATGACGCGGTGGCGGAAGAACGCGATCCGGTCGCACAGCCGGTCGGCCTCGTCGAGGTTGTGCGTGCAGAGGAACACGGTCCGGCCTTCTCGTGCGAGCGACGTGATGAGGTCGCGCACCGTGCGCGCGGCGTCGGGGTCGAGCCCGGTGGTCGGCTCGTCGAGGAACAGGATCCGCGGCTCGTGCAGCGCCGCGCGCGCGATGGCCATCTTCTGCTTCATGCCGCGCGAGAACGTGGCCACGGGGCGGTCGCGCTGCTCCGTCAGGCCCATGAGCCCGAGGAACCGGTCCACCTGCGCGTCCGCGGTCCGCTTGTCGAGCCCGTACAGCGATGCGAAAAAGCGCAGGTTCTCCGCCGCGGTGAGACGCTCGTACAGGCCGGGGTGCTCGGTGAGGATCCCGACCGACGCGCGGATCCGCTCGTCGTCGCGCCCGAGGCGCATCCCCGCGAGCTCCGCGCTCCCGCTCGTCGGCGCGATGAGCGCACAGAGCAGCCGCAGGGTCGTCGTCTTTCCCGCGCCGTTCGGCCCAAGGAAGCCGAAGATCTCGCCCTCGCGGACCTCGATGTCCAGCCGGTCGACGGCGGTAAGGGGGCCGAAGCGCTTCGTCAGCGCGTCCGTACGAAGGACGACAGCCACTCGCCGAGCGTACGTCATGCCATCATCGACGAGGTGAGCGACGTGGATCGGAAGATCCAGGAGCTCTCGTTCCTCCACGAGATCACCCAGCTCGCTTCCTCCACCCGGGACTGGGACGAGATGCTCCGGATCGTCATCGACCGGACGACGGACGCGATGCGCACGGATGTCGCATCGCTGTACCTGCATGAGAAGCGCGAGGGGTTGCTGCGGCTCGTCGCCACGAACGGCCTCGACCGCCGGAACATCGGACGCGTCACGTTGCGCGTGGGCGAGGGCATCACGGGCTGGGTGGCGAACGCGCGCGTCCCGCTGGCGGCGCGCGACGTCCGCAAGGAGCCGCGCTTCAAGTGGGTCCGCGGCGCCGACCAGCCGCAGTTCATCTCGATGCTGTCGGTGCCGCTCGTCGTGCGTGACGACGTTGTGGGAGTGATGAACGTCCAGACCGCGCACGCCCGCGACTTCTCCAAGGAGGAGATCGACTTCCTCCAGACGATCGCGAACCAGGTGGCGGGGATCATCGACAAGGCGCGGCTCCAGCGCGAGGCCGAGCGCAAGCTGCACGAGGTCTCTGCGCTGTTCGAGGTGTCGAACGTGCTCACGTCCACGCTCGATCTCGACGAGGTGCTCCAGCTCGTCGTCGACCGCCTCGTGCGCGTGTATCCCGGAGCGTCTGGGGCGATCCTCCTGCGCGACACCGACGGCGGCGCCCGCGTGCGCGCGCGCTCGGGCGATCTCGGCAAGCCGGCGCTGCAGGCCGCGCACCGCGCGCTCGCGGAGACGCGGCCGATCGTCGCGTTCGACCACCTCGCGGTGCCGCTGCTCGTCGGCGACCGGCTGCTCGGCGCGGTCGGCCTGCAGGTGCCCGACTACAAGGAGTTCCTCGACGCGGAGGTCGCCTTCGTCGGTGCGCTCGCGAACCAGGCGGCGCTCGCGATCGACAAAGCCTCGCTGTACGCGCTCGAGCGGCAGACCGCCGAGACGCTCCGCGAGCTCGACCTCGCGCGGTCGGAGTTCGTCGCCGTCGTCACGCACGACCTCCGCACGCCGCTCTCGGTGATCCGCGGCCACCTCGATCTGCTCGCGGAGAGCGGCGGCGACCGCTCGGCCTACGCCGCGATCGCGCAGGTCGAGCGGCTCGATGGCCTCGTCGACCGCATCCTCACGAGCGTCCGCGACGACCGCCCCGAGGTCTCCGTGCGGCGCACGCGGTTCGACCTCCGCGCGACGACGACCGCGGCACTGAAGGAGCTCGCGCCGCTGCTGCGCCGCCACAAGGTCCGCGCGCCGCGCGCCGCGACGACGCCGCTCTGGGTGCGCGGCGACCGGCGCAAGACCGCGGAGGTCATCGGCGGGCTGCTGCACAACGCGACGAAGTACGCCCCCGCCGGGACGGCGATCAGCATCGCCATCGCGAAGGACGGCGAGCGCGCGACGGTCCGGGTCGCGGACGAAGGGCCGGGCGTCGCGAAGGAGGACCGCGAGCGCATCTTCCATCCGTTCGTGCGCGGCAACGGCGCGGCGCAGGGGATCCCCGGGACGGGGATCGGCCTCTACACGTGCCGCCGTATCGTCGAGGCCCAGGGTGGTCGCCTTTGGTACGAGGACGCGAACGGCCACGGCGCGGCTTTCGTCTTCTCGCTGCCCGCGGCCGCGAAATGACGACGGTCCTCA
>Ga0137368_10001226_pt1 | contig 26994 bp, 28 predicted proteins | sample SagtaG_13_FD_104917 | JGI IMG/M metagenome (GOLD analysis project Ga0137368, IMG submission 104917) | Vadose zone soil microbial communities from Sagehorn Ranch, Mendocino, California, USA - Sage1_L_100_16 metaG | ecosystem: Environmental > Terrestrial > Soil > Vadose zone | place: USA...
GACGAGCGGCATGGGCGTCCACCACCTCTGGGGGTGGACGTACAAGGACGTCTTCCAGCGTTACAGAGCCCTGCGCGGCTTCGACCAGCGGTTCCAGAACGGCTTCGACTGCCAGGGCCTCTGGGTAGAGGTCAAGGTCTAGCGCGACCTCGGCCTGAACTCGAAGCGGGAGATCGAGGAGTACGGTCTCGCCGAGTTCGCCTTCCGTTGCCGGGAGCTCGTCGCCGAGTCGGCGCGGGTGATCACCGAGCAGTCGATCCGCCAGGGACAGTGGATGGATTGGGGCAACGACTACTTCACCTTCAGCGACACCAACATCGAGTACATCTGGCGGTTCCTGAAGACGGTGCACGAGCGCGGGTGGCTCTTCCAGGGCCGCCGCTCGACCGAGTGGTGCCCGCGCTGCGGGACCTCGCTCTCGCAGCACGAGCTGTCCGTCTCCGACGTCTACCAGGAGAAGTCGGATCCGTCGCTCTACGTCCGGTTCCCCTTGAAAGGGCGCGAGGCGGAGTCGCTCGTCGTTTGGACCACCACTCCGTGGACGCTGCCCGCGAACGTTGCCGCGGCGGTCAACCCGGGGGCGGAGTACGGCAGACGCGACACCGGAGACTGGGTCGCGGTCGCCCGCTACCCGGAGGACCACTTCGTCGAGCGGGTGCGCGGCTCCGAGCTCGTCGGGCTCGAGTACGAAGGGCCATACGACCACCTGCCGGCGGCGGCGAGCGTCGTGCACCGAGTGATCCCGTGGGACGAGGTCTCGCTCGAGGAGGGGACGGGGGTCGTCCACATCGCACCCGGCGCGGGCACCGAGGACTTCGAGCTCGCACAGGACCACGACCTGCCCGTCCTGGTGCCGGTCGACGAGAGCGGTCGCTTCTACCCGGACTACGGCTGGCTCCACGGGAGCTCGACCGTCGAGGTCGCCGACCAAATCGCCGGCGACCTGCGCGAGCGCGGTCTGCTCGAGTACTCGACGACCTACATCCATCGCTACGCCCATTGCTGGCGCTGCGGGACGCCGGTGATCTTCCGCGTCGTCGACGACTGGTTCATCGCGGTCGAAGAGCTGCGCCCGAAGCTGCTGGCCGCGAACGCCGAGGTCGAGTGGAAGCCTGACTTCTACGGCAAGCGGATGGACGACTGGCTGCGCAACATGGGCGACTGGAACATCTCGCGTAAGCGTTACTACGGCCTGCCCCTTCCCTTCTACCCCTGCTCGTGCGGGCACCTGAGCGTGGTCGGGTCGCTGGCAGAGCTCCGGGAGCGCGCGGTGAGCGGGCTCGACCAGCCCCAGGAGCTGCACCGGCCGTGGGTGGACGAGGTCGTGATCGCGTGTGAGAGTTGCGGCGCCGAGGTGCGGCGGGTGCCGGAGGTCGGGGACGTCTGGCTCGACGCGGGGATCGTCCCCTTCTCGACGCTCGGCTGGCGCAACGAAACCTGGATCGACGGCGGCTACGCGACCGGCGCCTCGCGCAGGCTCTCGAACGCGCCACTGCCGGACCACGCCTATTGGGAGAAGTGGTTCCCCGCCGACTGGGTGACCGAGATGCGCGAGCAGATCCGGCTCTGGTTCTACTCGCTCCTCTTCATGTCGGTGGTGCTCGACGGGTGCGCGCCGTACGAGCGTGTCCTCGGGCACGAGGACGTGCGCGACGAGCACGGGCACGAGATGCACGGCTCTAAGGGCAACACGATCGAGGCGAGCGAGGCCCTGGAGCGGATGGGCGCGGACGTGATGCGCTGGATGTACTGCGAGCAGACGCCGACCCAGAGCGTCAAGTTCGGCTATGCGCCCGCGGGCGAGATCAAGCGCCGGCTCCTGACGCTCTGGAACTCCGTCTCCTTCCTGGTCACTTACGCGAACATCGAGGGCTTCCGGCCGAGCTACGGCGACCTGGCGCAGACGCCGGCGGCACAGCAGACGCTCGACCGGTGGCTGCTCGCTCGTACCGGTCAGCTCGTGGCCGAGGCGACCGACGCGTACGAGCGCTACTGGACGCCTGCGGTGATCCGTGCGTTCGAGTCGTTCGTGGACGACCTCTCGAACTGGTACATCCGCCGCTCGCGCCGCCGCTTCTACTCCTACGACGAGCAGTCGTTCCGCACGCTCTGGCACGCGCTCGTGCAGGGGCTGCGCGTGGTCGCGCCCGTAACGCCCTTTCTCGCCGACCACCTCTGGCGCAACCTCGTCGCCGAGGCTTGCGAGGGTGCGCCCGGGTCCGTCCACCTGGCCGGCTGGCCCGAGCAGACCGAGCCGGACGAGGCGCTCCTGAGCGAGGTGGCCGAGGTGCGGCGCGTGGTCGAGCTCGGCCGCCAGGCGCGCTCGCTTTCGGGGATCAAGCTTCGCCAGCCGCTGCGGCGGCTCGTCGTCCAGGGTGCGGACGGCGTCTCCGGTCACTCAGGGGAGATCGCGGATGAGCTCAGCGTCAAGGAGGTCGAGTTCGGCCCGGTCGAGGCGACGGAGCTCCGGGTGAAGCCGAACCTGCCGGTGCTCGGGCCGAAGCTCGGCAAAGAGCTGGCGGGAGTTCGCTCCGCGCTCGAGGCGGGCGAGTTCGAGGAGCTCGGCGAAGGCAAGCTGCGCGTGAACGCCCACGAGCTTGGCCCCGACGAGGTGCTCGTGGAGCGCCGCGGCAAGGAGGGCTGGGCAGTCGCCGCCGAGGACGGTATCACGGTCGCGCTTGACCTTAGTCTCGACGAGGAACTCGAGCTCGAGGGCCGAGTCCGCGACCTGATCCACCAGCTGAACACGATGCGCAAGGAGGCCGGCCTGGAACTGACCGACCGCATCGTGGTCACCCTGCCCGAAGCCCAATCCGAGCTCCTTCGCCATGACCAGTGGATCAAGGAAGAAACCCTGGCCGTCAGCATCGAAACCGACGGCACCGCAGCAGAGCCCAAGATCGAAAAAGCCTCCTAGCGTCAGTTCCATTCGTCGCCGGAGTCGGGCTTTGTCCGACGGGAGGCAGTTCCCTGCGTTTGTTCACCCACGGGGTAGGAAGCCCGCCGCTCGGGGGGTGGTGGCGACGGGCTTCTCCCCATTGCTCGCCGCGGGCCTCAAGGCCAGGTACAGGGCACCACGGCTTGCATCGCCCAGTACGCAGACGCTACCCGTCGCGCGACCGCTTTCCAATAGGCCGTCCGGCCTATCTTTCCAAGTCGGAAACCCGAGCCTTTCCTCACATATTCAGTGCCCCGATTCCTCGACTGCGGCGAGCGCGCTCCGTATCATCAGCGGCGCCCAGTGACCCCCGAAGACCAGGCTGTCTACTTCAACGCGGTTCCGCTGTTCGTGCTCGCGGGCGCCTACCTGCTCGTCGCGGTGGCGCTGGCGCCGACGCTGTGGCGCGAGCGGAGCCGGGTCGGCGTGACGGACCTCGCCCTCGGGCTCGTCTTTCCGGGGATCGGGTTTCCCGCCGCGATCCTCGGCGTGGTCGTGCTCGACGACGAGCAGGCGATCGGCGGGCACGTCTGGGCGCCGTTCGCGGCGGCGCTGATCGCCCTCGTCCCGGCCGTCCTCTTCCTCGTGCGCTGGGGCGAGCGGGCAGGCGTGGTGATGAGCGGCGCGCGCGCCCGCGAGGCCGAGGAGCTGGTCTCGCTTCGCGACCGTGAGCTGGACGCAGTCTCCGCGATCGTCAACTCGCTCGCCCGGATCCAGGATCCGGTCTCGGCCGGGCGAATTCTGCTCGACGAGGTCGCGTCGCTGCTTCGGATCGAGTTCACGGCGCTCGCTCTCGTGGACGAGGACGAGCCGGTGGCCACGGGGCTGCTCGGGCGCGAGAACGGCCGGGACGCTGCCTGGTGGAGCGAGATCCGGCTCGATCTTCGCACCGAGCCGTCCGGGATCGCGAGCGCGTATTTCGAGGCGGCGCCGATCGCCGTGTACGACGTCGAGTCGTCGCCGCTCGTCAACCGGCGGCTCGCCGAGGCGGCGCACGCGAAGAGCGGCGCCTTCGTTCCGCTGGCCGTCGAGGAGCGCGTGATCGGCGTGCTGGTCGCCGCCTCCACCGGGGAGAGGCGTGCGTTCTCCGCGGAGGAGATCCGCCTGATGCAGGCGCTCGCCGCCGAGGCGGCGATTGCGCTCGACCGAACGCGCTCGGCGCTCGCCCTCGACCAGGCGCTGGCGCGCGAGCGGCTCGTCGGCAGGATCTCGCGCCGCGTTCGCTCGGAGCACGACCTCGAAGCCGTCACCCGCGTCGCCGTCACCGAGACGGGTCGCGCGCTCGGCGCCTCGCGCTGCTTCATCCGGGTCGGGGAGCCGGGCGAGCCGCTGGCGATGCGTGCCGAGTGGTGGAGCGAAGGGCTCGCGCCGATCGGTGACGCCGCCCGCCGCCTGCCGGTAACGAACCTTGCTGCGCGCGAGCGGCGAATGGTGGCCGTGGCCGACGTCACCGCGGCTGCCGAGCTCGAGGATCCGAGTCTCGGAGACGTCGAGGCCCTGGTCGAGCTCGGCTCACGCTCGGTGCTGGCGACGCCGATCGTCGTCTTCGAGCGGATGATCGGCGTGCTCGGTCTGCACCGGCCCGAGCCGGGCCCGTGGTCGACGGGTGACGTCTCGCTGGCGGAGGCGGTCGCGCGCGAGATCGGGCTCGCCATGCACACGGCCGGGCTGCTCGAGGAGAACGAGCGCCAGCTCGGAGAGCAGGGCGCGCTCTTGAAGGCGGCACAGGTGGTGACGAGCGAGCTCGAGCTGAACGCCGTGCTTCAGCGGCTCGTGGACGAGGTTGCCGAGCTCCTGAGCGCCGAGGCGGTCGACTGCTACCTCCTCGATCCGGATCGGGGCCTGCTCAGGTGCGCGGCCGCCAACGGCCTCACCGAGGGGATCGTCGGCTTCGAGTTCCCGGTAGAGAAGGGTCTCGCCGGCCGGGCGATCGCCCGCGGGCGACCGGTGCTCTCCGACGACTACGCGCAGCTCCCCGAGAGCATCCCGCACCCGGCCTACGAGAGCTTCCGCAGCGCGATCGTCGCGCCGATGCGCTGGTCCGGGGAGGTCAAGGGCGTCCTCGGCGTCGGCTCCCGCGACCCCAACCGCCGCTTCACTCCGGCACAGGCCGACTTGCTCGACGCCTTCGCGAACCTCGCGGCACTCTCGTTGCGCAACGCCGAGAGCTACGAGGAGCGGTCCCGACAGGCGCGTGTGCAGCGCGGCTTCTATCGGATTGCCTCGATTCTGGGCGAGCCGATCTCACTCGAGGAGACGCTGGACGCGCTCGCCCAGGCGGCGAGCGAGGCTCTCGGCGGCGCGAGTGCGGCCGTCCTGATGCCGGTCGGCGACGATCTCGGGCTCGCCGGCCTGCACGGCCTGCCGGGCCTGCTCGTGCGCTTCCTCGAGGAGGGCCTCGGCGAGCCCGGCGGGCCGCTCCGCTCCTGTGCCCGCGGCCGCCGCGTGCTCGCCGCGCCGCGCCTCTCGGACGACGACCGCTTCGACGAAGGATGGCGGCAGGTAACGAGGGAGTGCGGCTACGGCTCCTTGCTCGCCGTCCCGGTCGAGGCGCCCCGGAGCGAGCAGGGTGCGCTCGTGCTCGTGTTCTTCGTCGAGGAGCGCCGCATCGCCGACGACGACCTCGAGCTCGCGCGCAACCTGGCGGGGGCGGCGCGGGGTGCGCTCGAGCGCAGCGAGCTGTTCGAGGCCGAGCGCCGTTCGCGCGCGCTGGCCCAGCAGCTCGCCCGCACCGGCGGCCTGCTCGCAACCGAGCTCGACCCGGCGGCCCTGCTCGACGAGGTCGTTTGCCAAGCGCCGACGCTGCTCGACGCGGATGCGGCCGTCGTCCGCGTGCTCGAGCGGGACGAGCTGGCGGCAGTGGCCGTCACGGGCGAGGGACTGGCGACCGTGATCGACTCCCGGGTCCCCTCGACCGCGCGGCTGGCGGGGGATGCGGTCCAGTCGCGCGCGCCCGTGGCCGTCCCGGACGCGCGCGACGACCAGCGCCTGCTCCAAGCGGATCCCGTGCTCGCGGCGGGCTACGCGGGCTACCTCGGCGTGCCCCTGGTGGGCCCCGAAGGAACCGTCTACGGCGTCCTCTCGGTCTACACCACGGACCCGAGACCGTGGCGCGAGGAGGAGGTCGAGGCGCTCGCGGCCTTCGCGGGCAACACTTCCGCCGCGCTCTCAAGCGCCGAGCTCTACCAGAGCGTGGCCCTGGAGAAGGAGCGGAGCGTCGCCATCCTCTCCAACATCGCCGACGGGATCGTCGCCGTCGACCGAGAGGGGAAGGTCGTGCTCTGGAACGCCGCCGCCGAGCGGATGACAGGGGTGCCGGCCGAAGAGGCGCTCCAGCGCACGCCGAACGAGGTGCTTCAGCGCGAGCTCGAGTCCGGCGGCGACACGCCCGCCGGGGAGCGGCTCGTATCGATCCGGCGCGGAGGCGACGAGATCTGGCTTTCGCTCACCGAGGCGATCATGCGCGATCCGGCCGGCGCCGTCGCGGGCCGCATCTTCGCCTTCCGCGACATCTCGGCCGAGCGTGTGGTCGAGCAGATGAAGTCGGAGTTCGTGTCCAACGTCTCCCGCGAGCTGCGCTCACCGCTGACCTCGATCTACGGCTTCGCCGAGACGCTCTTGCGTGACGACGTCCTCTTCGGCGAGGAGGAGCGTGCCACCTTCCTCGGCTACATCGCCGCCGAGGCAGGCCGGCTGACCGCGATCGTCGACCGCCTGCTCGCCGTCGCGCGGCTCGATTCCGGGGATCTCCAGGTGCAGCTCTCACCCACCGACGTGCGCGCGGTCGTCTCAGAGGTGGTCGCGGTGGCCAAGCAGTCTCTCGCCCGAGACGGTCACGACTTCGTCCTCGACCTGCCGGCCGAGCCGCTGCACGTGGAAGCCGACCGCGACAAGCTGCGCCAGATCGTGACCGACCTGGTCGAGAATGCGGTCAAGTACTCGCCTCAGGGCGGGACGATCACCGTCGCCGCGCGCCTCCGCGACGAGGCGGTCGAGGTCAGCGTCGACGACGAGGGGATCGGGATCCCCGAGTCGGAGCAGAGCCGGATCTTCGCCAAGTTCTACCGCGCGGACACGAGCGGCCGCGACCTCGCGAGCGGCGGCACCGGGCTCGGGCTCTTCATCGCGAAGGAGCTGCTGGCGGCCATGCGAGGCAGGATCTGGGTTCGCTCCCGCGAAGGCCAGGGCTCGAGCTTCGTCTTCACGCTGCCGTTGTCGGGGCAGCCTGCCCTGAGCGAGCGCGAGTGAGCGAGAAAGGAGCTATAACGCGGTCGTGTCTCTCGCAGGTGACGCAATGACGACTGTGCTGGTGATCGACGACGAGCCCCCGATCCGGCTCCTCTGCCGGGTGAACCTCGAGGCGGAGGGAATGCACGTGCTCGAGGCGAGCGACGGCCCGACCGGGCTGGAGAAGGCGCGCAACGACGAGCCGGACGTGATCCTCCTCGACGTGATGATGCCGGGGCTCGACGGCTGGCAGGTGGCCGAGGAGCTCCTGGAGGACGAGCGCACGAGCGCGATCCCGATCGTCTTCCTGACCGCCCGCGCGGAGGTTCGGGACCGGGCACGTGGCCTCGACCTCGGCGGGATCGACTACGTGACGAAGCCGTTCAATCCGGTCGAGCTGGCGCCGCTCGTCCGCGACCTGATCGAGCGCGTCGAGCGCGGCGAGCGCGACGAGCTACGGCGCGAGAAGATCGCCGAGCTGCGCGACCTGATCGAGCCTGCCTAGCGGCCCGCGAAGTCCGCGGTGATCATGTTGACCGACGGATAGCCGTCGAACGAGCCACGCGGCGCCGCGACGCCGACCGTGCGATATCCCGGATGGAGCAGGTTCGCGCGGTGCTCCGGGCTCGCGAGCCACATGACGACGATCCTGCGGGCAAGGGAGAGGCGCGCGAGCGAGAGGCCGCCTCGCGCCGCCCAGGCGAGGTTCTCGCCGATCCGCGGGGAGCGGACGCCGGTCCCGCGGATCCGTGCGACGAACCGGCCGTGGAAGAAGGTGCCGGTCCGGAGCATCTTGCGGGAGTGCCGCTGGGCCGCTCGCTCGAGCCGCGGATCGAGGTGCAGCGGCGCCAGGCCGTGCGCCGCCCGCACCGCGTTCATCGCGACGAGAAGGGATGCCTCGGACCGACTGAGAGTCGCTGACTCTCCGGCCGCAGCTAGAACTAGTGAGGCGGCGAGGGGAACCGCCCACGTCAATACTCGCCTGGCCACGAGTTGGCGGAATCTAAGCATAGGTCCCGGTCGGAGTCGGCGGACTACCGCCTTCGTGCGGAGAATTGGCGCAAAATCGGGCCTGATCCGACTCGAGGGGGAGCTAGACTGAGCGCTCGCGGGACGTAGCGCAGCCTGGTTAGCGCGCCTGCTTTGGGAGCAGGAGGCCGGCGGTTCGAATCCGCCCGTCCCGATCCTGTAGGAGCCCGCGTCTACCAGGCGGGGTGCGCGACCCAGCCTTCGAGGCGCTCCACCGCAGAGAGGAGCCTCGCTGCTTCGACGCGGAACGGCTCGGCGTACGGGACCTGCTCGACCGCCGCGGCCGGGATCCCGCCGGCGATTGCGTCGAGCACATACCGCACCGGAAGGCCGTGGGCGACGACGAGGATACTTCGCTCCGGCCTGCCGAGGATGGTGCGATAGGCCTGCGTGTAGCGGCGGACCGTCTCGGCCCTGCTCTCGCCCCCGCCCGGCGCGGGCTCCTCGGGGCCGTTCGCGTGGGCCCACGCGCGGTAGTCGGCCAGCTCGAGCCCCTCGAAGTCGCCGAAGCGGATGTCGTTCAGCTCCGACAGAACGAGTCGAGGCACGTTCCGGCCTGCAAGCGCGAGATCAGCCGTCTCCCGGACGCGCTGGAACTCGCTCACCACGCAGAGCTCTAGCGGGTCGGAGGCGAGCAGCTCAGCGAGGCGCCTCGACTGGTCCCGGCCGGTCTCGGTGAGCCCGCAGGCAAGGGCGGGGTCGCCGTTCGTGCGGCCGAGGACCGAGAGCTCGCTCTCGCCGTGCCGGGCCAGGATCGCCGTCTCCACGGCGGGATTCTCTCGTGTCGATTCCCCCGTTCGGGGGAGTGAGGTCGGCCTGTTGGCGCCGACAAGCCAGCGGAAGGCAACGCGGGGTCTCCGAAGCTCGCCGCAGGGTCATCGGAAAATGCTTGCCGCATCGCCCCGCCCCTTTGCACGAAACGGCCTCCCCCTCACGCCGGGGAGGCCGTTTCTCTTTCGGCGCTACCCTATGCCGATCGCGGGCGTAGCTTAGTGGGAAAGCCGGGCGCTTCCAACGCTCAGACGCGGGTTCGATTCCCGCCGCCCGCTCTCTCTACCGCACCGTCCAGCCACTCCGCTATGTTGTCTGATATGAAAACTGCGGAGCGAGAGGAGGCCCGGCGGCTGCGCACAGCAGAGGGGAGGTCGGTCAAGGAAATTGCGCGTCTCGTCGGCGTCTCTCGTTCATCCGTGAGCATCTGGGTTCGAGACATCGAGCTGCGCCCCGAGCAGGAAGCAGTGCTGCTCGCGCGTAACCCGGCCTACAACGGCCAACGCAACGGTTCGGCCGCGAATAGAGAACGAGGCCGGGCTCGGCGCCGCGGCCACCAGCAACGCGGCCGTCTGCTCGCGCGCCGAGGTGACGTCCTCTATCTGGCCGGCTGCATGCTGTGGTGGGCGGAAGGAGCGCGGAGCAGACACTCCGTCTGCTTTACGAACTCGGACCCGGAGATGGCCCGCTTCTTCGTCCGCTTCCTTCGCGACTGCTTCGGCGTCCAGAGCCACGCGATCAGCATCTACTGCAATCTGTTCGCCGATCATGAGGAACGTCAGCGCGAGATCGAGCAGTTCTGGCTCGAACACCTCGGTCTTTCGAGTTCGTGCCTGCGAAAGTCGTCGATCAACACGTATTCGCGGTACACGAAGAAGAAGCGCACGAACAAGCTCCCGTACGGAACCTGCCGCATCGTCGTCTACAGCACCGAGATCGTGCAGACCATGTACGGGTCGATTCAGGAGTTCGCGGGCTTCGACCGGCCCGAATGGATCGACTGTTAGCGCGGCTGGTCGGCGAGCGGCTCGATCGCGGCGGCGGTGGGCTCGAGGCTCCCGGACTCCAGGCCGGCGACGATCTCCCGCGCGAGTGCGAGTGCCTCGCTCTCTTGCTCGGGACTGAGGACGGTGTTCACCGCCGCAAGCGCGCGCCCGTCGGCGACGAGCTCGACGTCCACGGTCTCGAGCTCCCGGCGCGGGATGTACGGATCCTCGGGAATCCCTACCCGCACCCGGATCTCGCCGCCGTTCGGAAGGGAGGCGGTCTGCACGACGGGCCGGCCGCGGAGGCTCACGGCCCAAGAGTACTCACGCACGCGGGCCGGTAAACGTCCGGCGCCTCGGCGATCCTGGCGGAGTGATTCCGGAGCGCCTCGTCCGCTTCCGGCTGCGGACCGTCCTGTCGCTGCTCGTGACCATCATCGCGGTCGGGGTCGTGCTCGAGGTGGTCTGGATCGCCCGCCACGTCCTGACGTGGATCCTAATCTCGCTCTTCCTGGCGCTCGCCCTCAACCCGGCGGTGGAGTGGTTCCAGCGGCAAGGGCTGAAGCGGCGGGGTCTGGCCGCAGCCGTCACCTATCTCCTCGCGCTGGCGTTCTTCGTCGCAATCGGCTTCCTGTTCGTCCCGACGCTCGTCAACCAGGTGAACGACTTCGTCCAGAAGCTCCCCGACTACGCGCACGACGTCACGCACGGCCGCGGGCGGCTGGGCTTCCTGGAGACGAAGTACCACATCCAGGAGCGGATCCGGGACGCGGTCAAGGACGGCGGCGCCAAGAGGTTGCTCGGGCTCTCCGGAGCCGCGGTCACGCTGGCCAAGGGAGTGATCACGATCGTCGTTGCGACGGTCACGATCGCCTTCATGACGTTCTTCATGCTGCTCGAGGGGCCGACGTGGATGGATCGTTTCTACGGCCTCCTGCCCGAGCGCTCGCAGCAGCGCTGGCGCAAGGTCGGCCACGACATCTACCGGACGGTCGGCGGCTACGTGACCGGCAATCTCCTGATCAGCTTGATCGCGGGCGGCCTGACGACGATCGTCCTCCTGATCATGGGTGTCCCCTACGCGGTCGCGCTCGGCTTGATCGTTGCGATCCTCGACCTGATTCCCCTCGCGGGCGCGACGATCGCCGCGCTCCTGATCGGGATCGTCGCCTTCCTGCACTCTGTCCCGGCGGGGATCGTGGTCGTGGGCTTCTTCATCGTCTACCAGCAGATCGAGAACCACCTGCTCCAGCCGGTGATCTACGGCCGCACCGTGCAGCTCTCGCCGCTGGCGGTGCTGATCTCGATCCTGATCGGGGCCGAGCTCGCCGGGATCCTCGGCGCGCTCGCCGCGATTCCGGTCGCCGGCTCGATCCAGGTCATCCTGCTCGACTGGCTCCGCGATCGCCGGGAGCGCGCCCCCACCGCGCTGTAAGGATCCTGGTATGCCGGTCTTAAGCCCGAGGGGACTCCTGCCGATGCCGAATCCATGCTTCGGAGGACGCGGAGCCTCCTCGGGATCGCGGCACTGGTTGCGGGACTTCTCGTTCCCGCCGCCGGCTCAGCCGATCCTCATGGCGCCCTGAGCTCCGCGAGCCAGGTCCAGACGGCGTTGCTCGACCGGGTGAACGCCCTCAGAGCTCGGCACGGGGTGTCCCGGTTGCGTTTCTCCGCGCGGTTGAGCGCGGCGGCGAACAGCCACTCGGTGCAGATGGCACGGCTCGGGTACTTCAGCCACAACTCGGCAGACGGCGCGTCCTTCTCGCAGCGAATCCAGCGCTACTACGGCTCGCGCGGCTACCGCCGCTGGGCGGTCGGCGAGAACCTGCTCTGGGGCTCGCCCGAAATCGGCCCCGGCCGCGCCCTTCGTCTCTGGCTCTCGAGCCCGGGGCATCGCGCGATCCTGCTCTCCTCTCGCTGGAGCGAAATCGGGCTGGCAGCGGTCCACTCGACAAGCGCGCCCGGCGTCTACGGCGGCTCGCCGACGACGATCGTCACCGCCGACTTCGGCGCCCGCACCCGTTAGCCGCCGAAAGTCCGGCCGCTTCGCGGGCATGACGACTTCGACGGATTCCGTTTCCGCTCATGGCCGCAGTGAGCCGCAGCCGCGCATGTCGGCTGCGGCGGCGAAAGGCCTCGGCTACCACCCCCGCTACTCTTTTGGAGCCGGGCGCCTGTAGCTCAGTGGAAGAGCGACGGCCTTCTAAGCCGTTGGTCGGAGGTTCGAATCCTCCCAGGCGCATTCACCGTCGGGTGCCGAGGATGACGAGGTACGGGCGGGACTGGTGGATGCCGTCCTCGCCGCGGAAGCGCTCGTAGACCCCAGCCATCGTTCGATCCAGCTCGGCCCGCCGCTCGGGGGCGAAGATCACGCCGACGGACGAGGAAACGACCTCGAAGCTCGCGTCCTCGTAGCGCGTCCGCTCGGCGTCCACGACGGCGAAGTCGATCTCGAGCTCCTGCTCGGCCGCCTGCCGCTTGGCGGTCTCGATCAGCTCGGGCGAAAGGTCGCTCGCGGTTACCTAGGCACCTGCACGAGCAGGTCGAGCAGGTCGAGCTGACCGACGGCCGACACGTTCAAGGTCGATCGAACCGTCGAAGAGGCACACGCGGACGACTACGACGCCCTGGTCATTCCCGGCGGCGTCGGGAATCCCGACACGATGCGAACGGACGAGAACGCCGTCGCCCTCGTGCGGCAGTTCTTCGAGCAGGGCAAGCCTGTCGGGGTGATCTGCCACGGCCCGTGGATGCTGGTCGAGGCCGGTGTCGTCCGCGGCCGCACCGTTGCCTCGTGGCCGAGCCTCCGGACCGATATCCGGAACGCCGGTGGCAACTGGGTCGATCAGGAGGTCGTCGTCGAGCAGGGTCTCGTCACGAGTCGCAAGCCGGCCGACCTGCCGGCCTTCAACGCGAAGATCGTCGAGGAGTTCTACGAGGGCCGGCAGGAGCAGCAGGCCGAGAAGGCCCAGGAGGCCGTGCGCGCCGACGCGACGCCGAAGTAACGCGAAGGCACAAAGGCGGCGGTGCAGCCCCGTCAGGGAGGGCTGCACCGCCGCCAAGGCGACCAGGGATATTGCGTTACGACGCCGTGTGCACCGTCTCGCAGTCGGCGTTCACCGTGTCGTCCGAGGAGACGTACGCGACGTCGGTCCCGGCACCGCAGTTCACGGTGTCGGTTCCCGCGACCGCGTGGATGACGTCGTCGCCGTCGCCGCCCGAGAGCGTGTCCTTGCCGACGCCGCCCCAGAGGCGGTCGTTGCCGGCGCCTCCGTCGATGCTGTCGTCGCCGGGGTTGCCGAAGAGGACGTCGTTCCCGTCTCCGCCGAGCAGTGTGTCGTTCCCGAGCCCGCCCCAGGCACGGTCGGCATCGGCGCCGCCGTCGATGCTGTCGTCGCCGCGGTTGCCCCAGAGGCGGTCATTGCCGGCGAGGCCCGAGATGGTGTCGTTGCCGCCCCTGCCGAAGATCCGGTCGGCGTTGGCGGTGCCGGTGAGCGTGTCGGCGGCGGGCGTGCCGCGCATCGGCTTGCCCGGTTTTCCGGGGGGCTTGGCGGCAAACGCCGCCGTAGCGAGCAGCATCAGCGCGGCGAGGCTGAGGAAGAAGAAGACGAGCTTTCGCATATGGTTACTCCAATCGGTTCGGGGTTCGACTGATCGAGACGACGCCGGTATCGGCGTGAACCCTTCGATCTGCTCCGAAGAACCCCTCGGACGAGGGACACCGGCATTGCGCCGCCCGCCCGGCCGGTGTACAACGAGAGTGAGCTGCGGCACCTGCAATCGGAGGAGACGAACGTGGAAGTGCCGCAGTTGCATGAGCCTCGAGTCGTCAACGACTCCTTCGGAGGCGACTACGTCGGATTCTGGCCCGCGGGCGCGCCCGGCAAGGGCGAGTTCTGTTGCGTCGCCTGTGGCTACGGAGCGGTTGTCAGGAGCGAGTTGCCATCGTGCCCGATGTGCGGGGAGCGCCTCTGGGAGCGCGCCGCCTGGAGCCCGTTCCGCCGCGCGGGCCGGGAGGTCTGAGCTCGGCGAATCCGGCTCGACTCGTCCCCCGTACTAGGGAACGATGAGACGGACTGTTGTCAAGATCTCGCTGCTGATCGCGGTGGGCCTTGCGGGTCTCGTGCTTGCTTTCGCCCTCACAGGCTGCGGGAGCAGCTACGGCGGCGGCGGAGGCGGCGGCAAGTCGCAGACCGGCAACACGAGCACGACCGGCGGCGGCTACTAGTAGTAGCGCGCCTTAAGCCGCAGGAAGGACGCGCTCGGCGCGCACGAAGCTCGCCTCGTGCCCGCGCCCGTTCGCCTCGCGGAGCTCCTCCTCGTCCAGCGCACCGATCCGGAGCAGGAGCTCGAACTCGTCGCGCAGGTGCGTGCGCATCATCTCGGGGCCGTCGGTGGCAATCGTGAAGGAGACGCCGTGCTCGACGAAGGCGCGGAAGGTCTCGCGCACGGCCTCGTCGTCCGCGAGGGCGCGCGTGAGCAGGTTCGAGGTGGGGCAGATCTCGAGCACGATCCCGGCCTCGCGCAGGGCGCTCATCAGCTCCGTGCTCCGGGCGGCGAGGATCCCGTGGCCGATCCGGTCGGGCCGGAGCGCCTCGACCACCTCGCCGATCTCGGCCTCGCCGTACTCGGCGCCCTCTTCGCCGACGTGGATCGTGACCCCGAGGCCGGCGCTGCGCGCCTCCTCGACGAGTGGCGCGAGCGCGCGGTAGGGGTAGCGCCCGCCGGCGGGGCGCGGGCCGGCGATGTCGATCCCGACGATCCCGCGCGAGGCGTAGCGGATCGCCTTCTCGACGATGATCGCGTTCTGCCGCTCGCCGAAGGTGCGGTCCATCATCAGGATCAGGCCGGCGCGCACCTGCGGGTACTCGAGGGCGGCGAGGTCGAGCCCGCGAGAGGCGGCCATGATGATGTGGTCGAGGTCGCGCTCGCCGCCGCGGTTTCGCTTCATCGGGTTGAAGCGGAGCTCGAGCGTCGTGATCCCCTGCGAGCGGTAGGCACCGCCGATCGCCGCGTGCACCGAGCGCTCGACCGCGAGGGGGCTCGACTGGATCAGCTCGGTCCAGTGGTAGATCTCGTCGAGCGCGTCGAGGCTGTCGACGCGGCGCGGGTCGGCGATCGTGACGAGCCGGTCGAACTCCCAGTAGTCCTTGACCGGGAGCGCGATCCCCTGCTCGTGGGCGAGGCTCCAGAGAATCTCCGTGGCGACCGAGGCGCCGAGGTGAGTGTGCAGCTCGGCGAGCCCGTCCTCGAACACGCCGGTCAGTCTAGAGCGCGCGCAGGTACGCCATGCTTCGCCTTGCGATCGAGCCAGACGGGTCAGCAGGAGTCACCCGAGGGAGCCGACGGATAAACGGGCCGCGGCCGCGGCCACCGTCCTCGCACGGAGATCGCCAGGCCCGCCACCAGCACGGCGAGGATGGCGACGTGATATTCGATGTCCAGCGCGGTTCGGGGCCCGACGCCGACGGCGATCGTGAACAATCCGACGAGCACGCCGAGAATTGCGAAGGCATGTGCGCCGACGGCCGCTCTGCGAGCTCGAGCCGGGCCGCTCCACGTGAGCGCCAGACCAACGAACAGCACGACTGCGATCACCGTCTCGGCGGTTCCTGCCTTCCGGTGACCGTAGCCCTCGAGGAGTGCGCCGAAGTGAATCGCGGCCGCCGCGACGAAGGTGGCGGCCTCGAAGAGCAGGAGGACTCGGATCGTCCGGACCGTCCTCGTCACGGCGATCCCACCTCCTGCGCGGGCGCCGCTTCCTGCTCGGGCGCCGAGCGGATCCGCGGCAGCAGAAGCGCCGGGATCAGCGCCGTGGCGACAAGCCCGAAAGCGACCCAGAATGTCGTGCCGAAGGCGTCGGCGAGGACGGGTGCCACCTGCGGTCTCCTCTCCTGCGACAGCCCGGCGAGGGCGCCGATCCCGCCCTCGAACCCGTGCAGGGTGCCTGCGATCGACCGCTGGAGGACGACCGCGAGGAGCGCTGTGCCGACCGAGCCGGCGATCCGCTGGATCACGTTGATCGTGCTCGTCGCCTGCGCCACGGCCTCGCGCGGCACGGACTGGTAAGCGACCGCCATCGAGGGCACGATCGTGCCGCCGAGCCCGAGGCCGATCACGAACAGCGAGCCGGCGAGAAACACGTACGACGTGTTCGCGCCGACCTGCGTGTACGCCGCGGTTCCGGCGAGGGCGAGAACGACCCCGGCCGGGATCACGACGCGCGCTCCGATCTCGTCGGTCAGCCGCCCGGCGATCGGCATCGCAAGCGCCGCCCCGACTCCCTGCGGCACGAGGAGCAGGCCCGTGGCGAGCGGGCTCTCGCCGCGGACGAGCTGGTAGTACAGCGGCAGCAGGATCAGCGCGCCGAAGAGCGCGATCCCGACCAGCAGGTTGGTTGCCGCCGCAGCGGCGAATCCCCGGCGTGCGAGGAGCGAGACGTCGATCAGCGCAGTGCGGCCGCGGCGCAACGCGTGCCAGGCGAAGAGGCCGACGAGCACGAGCCCGAGCGCGATCCCTGTGAGCGCGCGCGAGGAGCCGAAGCCGCCCGCCGCGCCGGCCTCGGACATGCCGTAGACGAAGATCGCGAGGCCCGGCGAGAGCAACGCGAGACCGCGCAGGTCGAGCCGCCCGTCGAGCCGCGGCCCAGCCTTCGGTAGGAGCCGCCACGCGAGCAGGACCGCGAGCACGCCGATCGGGAGGTTGACGAAGAAGATCCAGCGCCAGGTGACCTGGTCGACGATCGCCCCGCCGATCACCGGTCCGAAGACCGGCCCGAGCAGCATCGGCACGCCGACCACGCTCATCACCCGGCCGATCCGCTGCGGGCCGGCCGCCCGTGCAAGGATCGTCTGGCCGACCGGCAGGAGCAGGCCGCCCCCGAAGCCCTGGAGGACGCGGAAGACGATCAGCGTCTCGATCGACCAGGCCGTGCCGGCCAGCGCGGATCCGGTCATGAACAGCAGGAGCGAGGCGATCCAGACCCGCTTGGCGCCGAACCGCTCGCTCGCCCAGCCGGTGAGCGGGATCACGCTCGCAAAGGCGAGGAGGTAGCCGGTCATCACCCACTGGATCGTCGAGATCGACGTGTGGAAGTCGCGGCCGAGGGTTGGGATCGCGACGTTGACGATCGTCGCGTCGAGGATCGCCATGATCGTCCCGATCACCACCACCCCGCCGAGGACGAGAATCTCTGGGTCGAGTGTCTTGGGTTGGGTAGCCATAAACTTAGAGTAACATAAGAAATAATGTTACCGCAAGTCGGTTGCTACCATGGGACGGTATGAGCGTCGAACCCGGCCTTCGGGAGCGCAAGAAGGAGCAGACGCGTCAGGCGATCGCCGAGACCGCCCGCGACCTCTTCGCCGAGCGCGGCTTCGATGCCGTCACGGTGGCCGAGGTGGCGCGGGCGGCCGAGGTCTCCGAGGGCACCGTCTTCAACTACTTCCCGACGAAGGAGGACCTCTTCTACAGCGGGATGGAGGTCTTCGAGGCGGAGCTGGTCGAGGCGGTGCGCGAGCGCCCGCCCGGTGAGTCGGTGCTGGCGGCGTTTCGCCGTTTCGTGCTCGAGCGCTCGGCGCGTCTCGCCGCTGAGGAGGTGGCGGATGTGATCGCGGCCGCGGGGCGGATCATCAACGCGAGCCCGGCTCTCCAGGCGCGCGAGCGGGAGATCGTCGCCGCCTACTCACAGGCTCTTGGCGTGCTCATCGGCGAGGAGACGGGGAAGGGCGCCGACGACGTCGAGGCCCGAGCCGTCGCCAACGCGCTGATGGGGACCCAGAGGGCGCTGGTCGACTACGTGCGGGCGAAGGTCGCCGCGGGAGTGCGCGGCCCGAGGCTCGCCAGGGGCATGAGATCCCAGGCGAAGCGCGCGTTCGAGCGCCTCGAGCGAGGCTTCCGCGATTACGCCGTCAAGCCACGCTGACGGAGGGGCTAGGGGGAACCGGACGGTTCCCCCAAAGAGTCCCCGCTCAGGCGGCGAGGTCGAAGGCCGGCTCGGCCTCCGGCGCCTGCTCGAGCTCGTCGCGGCGGATCAGCGTCAGCGCGGCGACGATCCCGACCGCCGCGATGATCGCGCCGGCGACGAAGGCTCCGGTGAAGCCGTCGACGAGCGCGGCCGGCAGCCCCGAGCCGCCCGCCACCGCGTCGTCCGTTCTCGAGGTCGCGATCGTCGAGAGGGCCGCGATCCCGAGCGCGCCGCCGATCTGCTGCGACGTGTTGATCAGGCCCGAGGCGAGGCCCGCCTCGGAGGCCTGCACCCCGGCCAGGGCCGCGATCGAGATCGGCACGAACGAGAAGCCGATGCCGACCGCGATCAGGAGGAAGCCCGGCAGGAGGTCGCCGAGGTACGACCCGCCGACGGAGACCTGCGTGAAGTACAGGAGCCCCGCGGTGAGCGTCGTCATCCCGGCCACGAGCACCGGCTTCACGCCGACCCGCGTGACGAGCTGCGCCGCGACGGCCGACCAGACGATCGCCGTCCCCGCGACCGCGAGGTAGGCCACGCCGGTCTTCATCGCGGAGTAGCCCAGCACCTGCTGCATGTAGAGCGTCAGCATCAGGAACATCGAGAACAGCGCGGTCCCCATGATGAAGCCGGCCACGTTCGCGCCGCTCACGGTCCGGATCCGGAGGATGCCGAGGCGCATCAGCGGCTCGGGGTGCCGGAGCTCCCAGGCGACGAAGCCGGCGAGCAACGCGAGCGAGGCCGTGAAGAAGCCGACCGTCCGGCCCGCGAGCCAGCCGTCCTGGCCCGCCTGCGTGATCGCGTAGACGAGCGAGGAGAGACCGCCGGTGACGAGCACCGCGCCGGGGACGTCGAACGTCTTCACGCGGGCGTCGCGGCTCTCCGTCAGCAGGAACGGCGTGAGCACGAACGCGGCGATGCCGACGGGGACGTTGACGAAGAAGATCCATTCCCAGCTCAGCGCGTCGGTGAGGACTCCGCCGAGCAGAACGCCCGCCGCGGCGCCGAAGCCGCCGACAGCGCCCCAGACGCCGAGCGCGATGTTGCGCTCACGCCCTTCGGCGAATGTGGTCGAGAGGATCGAGAGCGCGGCCGGCGAGATGATCGCCGCCCCGAGCCCCTGGAGCGCGCGCGCCCCGATCAGCGACGCCTCGGACCACGCCAGGCCGGCGAGGAGGGAGGCGAGCGTGAACACGACGATTCCTGCGATGAAGAGGCGCCGGCGCCCGAGCACGTCGGCCGCCCGCCCGCCGAGGAGCAGGAAGCCACCGAAGACGAGCGCGTACGCGCTGATCACCCACTGGAGATTCTCCTGCGAGAACCCGAGGTCGTCCTTGATCGAGGGCAGCGCGACGTTGACGATTGCGATGTCCAGGACGACCATGAACTGCACCGCGCTCAGGAGCGCCAGCGCCAGCCACTTGCGTCGTTCGGAAGTCACCATGTCGTCCCGTTTCCTTTCTCTTTCGTAGGGGTGACTTGTAACCTAGCAGAGATAGCTTGTATTTTGCAAGTAACGACTTCACAACAGCAAGCGGAGTCGCTACACTGCACGCATGAAGCGTTACGATCAGTACTGCCCGGTCGCTCACGCGCTCGACCTAATCGGCGAACGCTGGGCCCTGCTGGTCGTGCGGGAGCTGATGCACGGCCCGAAGCGCTACACGGACCTCGCCGAGCATCTCCCCGGAATCGGAACGAACATCCTCGCTTCCCGCCTCCGCGACCTCGAGGCGTGCGGGGTTGTCACGAAGCGGACGCTGGCGCCGCCGGCCGCCTCCCGCGTCTACGAGCTCACGGACTACGGGCGCGAGCTGCGGACGGTCATGCGGGAGCTGGCGCTGTGGGGTGCGCGCTCGCTCGGCCCTCCGACGGACGAGGACGAGCTCTTCCCCGGGTGGCTCGAGAACGCGATCGACACGGTGCTCGGCCCGATCGCACCTCCCGGCCGGTTCGAGTTTCGGGTCGGCGACGAGATCGCGTCCCTGGTCGACGGCGAGGCTCGGCCCGGGTCGATCGAGGCCCCCGACGTCGTCGTCGAGGCCGACCCGGACGGGATCTACCACATGTTCGTCGACCGGCGCCTCGATCTCGTGAAGGTCGAGGGAGACCGGCGCCTGCTCGAGCAGCTCGTCGAGGTTGCGCCGGCCCCGGTCGAGCTGCCCGCGCCCGCCTAGCCATAGCTGCCCTCGAGCGAGCTCGGACGCAGGCGCGCCGATTGTCCTCTCGCCGAGGCCGAGCTCCTGGAAACCGGCGGTTTTCAGCCGCGCCCTACGGGTACCGGTCCGAGAGAGCGAATCAGAGAGGAGGTGAGCGCATGGTCATCACGCCGGACAATAAGACCCTCGTCGTTGCCGAGTCCTTTGCCGCACGCCTCACCGCCTTCGACATCGAGGACGACGGCACGCTGTCGAACCGTCGCGTCTGGGCGGACGGGGTCGGCCCGGACGGCATCTGCCTCGACGCGGACGGCTGCATCTGGACCTCGAGCGCGAGCATGGCGAACGACTGTGCCCGCATCCGCGAGGGCGGTGAGGTGCTCGAGCGGATCGATCTCGGCCGACCCTGCTTCGCGACCATGCTCGGCGGCCCCGACCGTCGGACGCTGTTCATGCTCACCGCGGACTGGCATGGCACCGAGGGAGTCGAGGATGTGGTCAAGGCGAGAACGGGGCAGGTGCTCGTCGCCGACGCGCCCGCGCCCGGCGCCGGCTGGCCGTAGCTGCCGGGGCTTCGGTGTCGACGTTCGCGCTCATCCACGGAGGAGGCGGGACCTCATGGGACTGGCACTTGGTCTCGTCCGTGCTGCGCGAGCACGGCCACGACCCGGTCGCCGTCGATCTCCTCAGCGAGGACGCCTCGGCCGGCTGGTGGGAGTACGCCGACGCGGTCGTCCAGGCAGTCGGCGATCGCAGCGACCTCGTCGTCGTGGGGCACTCGCTCGGCGGCTTCACCGCACCGCTCGTCTGCACTCGCGTCCGCACCGAGCTGCTCGTGCTCGTGGCAGCGATGATCCCCTCGCCCGGCGAGCTCTTCGCAGACTGGTGGACCAATGCCGGCTACGAGGAGAGCGGCTACGAGGACGTCTTCTACCACGACGTCCCTCCCACGCTCGCAGCCGAAGCGAGGCGGAGAGAACGGGGCGAGGACTCGAAGGCGCTGCAGGAGCCCTGGCCGCTCGAGGCCTGGCCAGACGTGCCAACGAGATACCTCCTCTGCCGGGACGACCGCATGTTCCCCGCCGCCTGGGCGCGCCGCCACGCCCGAGAGCGACTCGATCTCGAGGCCGACGAGATCGACGGCGGCCATTACGTCACGCTCAGCCGCCCGCGAGCCCTTGCCGAGCGGCTTGCAGCATACGCCGCGACCGTTCGATGACCGCTACGCGCAAGGGCAAGCCGCCGCGACCTGCCGCGGCGGCTCGCCCTCGCCGCCTTTCAGTCTCGCTCGACGACCCGGTAGCGGATGCCGTCCTGATCCCGGAACGTGAACATCGGCGGCACGGAGAGGAAGGTCGTGACTGTGAGGTCCATCGGTCAGTCCTCGGCCTCCAGGACGTCGCGCAGCTTGGCGGCGAATGCGTCCGGCTCCCCGGGCCAGCCGTACTCGCCGCCCAGGAAGCCGCCGTGGTGGCTCGGGAAGATCACAGGCTCGGTCCCGAGTCGCTCGGCGACCGCGTGGGCGCCGCGATTCGCCATCTCGCCTTCCGACTCGGTACCCGCGGCGATCACGATTCGGGTCGAAGCCGCCCGTAGCGCGTCGAAGTCCGGCTCGTAGTGCGTCGTGTTGATGATGTTCTGGGCCAGCATGACGTCCGTCCGGGAGCCGTCGTCCTCGGTCGGCATGCCGAACATCGATGGGTCCGTGGCGGGCTGTTGAGCGATGTCGTCGGGGAACGGGCCGCGGTGGCTCGTGATGGCCATGAAGTGCGCCATGCCGGCACCGAAGCCACCGCGCTGGTAGGAGTCGCTGATCGCGCGGACTGCCGCCTTCGCGTTCTCCGCATCCGGCAGGACCGACGCCAGCGGTGGCTCATGGGCCACGAGCTTCCGAACGTCCTCGGGGTGCTTCGCCACGAGCGCTAGGGCGTTCACCGCGCCACCGCTGCTCGCGAAGAGATCCACTGGTCCCCCGACCTCCTGGATGATCCGATGCAGGTCATCGGCGTGCTGGTCGGGGTTCGACTCGGTGGACGGGTCCGCTTTCGTGCTGCGCTCGGCACCGCGCGGGTCGTACGTGATGATCGTTCGCTCAGGGAAGTGGCTCGCCAAAGAGCCGAACCCGGCCGCGCCCATCGGTGAGCCGATGAGGAACAGCGGGATGTCGCCTCCGGTGCCCGGTCGCAGGTCGTAGGTCAGGGTGGCGCCGGGCGCCTCGAGGGTGCGGGTCGTCGGCTGTGTCAGCTGCATGCTGGTCTCCTTCGGCTCGATCTACGCCATTCGGTAGTGAGACCGGGCTAGGCGCGAAATCTCATCGGCGTCTCGCGACGCGTGGAGGTGAGCGTGCGCGTGCCAGTCCCCTCGACACCGAGATCCCGCTCCCGAGAAGAAGTGGGTCTTCGACGGTTTCCCCGTAGCCGCAGCAGACAACGAAGGTAGCGGGAGGCGCCTGGCGCCGCGCGGCCTAGGGCCGACTGGCGTTGGTCTCCTCCCGCCCGCCTCGAACCGTGCGTGAGGTTCCCTCACACGGCTCACCGACATCCTTCACCTGGTGGCATGCACGGGCCTGTATGGCACGGGCTTCCAGCCGACCGTTCCGACGAGTCGGCGCGGGATCAGGTCGCGTTCGCGGGCAAGCAGCGCCCGCCCTTCGTTCACGGGACGTTGGCGCTTGTGTTTCTCGCCGAGGAAGCGTGCGACGCGATCGAAGGTGAAGCTGTCGATCTTGTCGAAGCACCTCGTCGAGTTGCCGTAGCGGAAGTAGCCGCCCCAGCCGCGCAGGAAGCGGTTGAGGTCGGCCACGATCTCCTCCGGCGGCAGCCACAACCGTCGCCGGTCGGTGATCTCGCGGATCCGATCGCGCGCTGCTCGCGTGGCCCGCGCCGATGGGAAGCGGGCAAGGAACCACCGGCCCGGCCTCCGTTCGCTTTCCACCATCCGATGGTGGAAGCCGAGGAAGTCGAAGCCCTCGCCGTTCGCGTCCAGGCGTACGAGTCGTGTCTTTGCCTCCGCCAGCTCCAGGCCGAGGTCTGCGAGCAGCGCTCGCAGCTCGGCGAGGGCGGCCTCGGCCTTCCACCGCTCGTAGCAGAGGACGACGAGGTCGTCGGCGTACCTGACCAGCACGCCCAGCCTGCCCGCCCGCTCCTGCCACGCCCGGTCGAGCGCGTGCAGGTAGACGTTCGCGAGCAGCGGCGAGAACACCCCGCCCTGTGGCGTGCCGCTCTCGGGCTGCAGGAGCGTCTGCCGCTCGAGCACCCCGACCCGCAGCCACGCCCGCAGCAACTTCAGCCAAGACGAGCTTCGCCGCCGCCTGCACCACCCGATCCTTGACGGCGGGGATGCCCAGCGGCCTCGTCTCGGCGCGGCCGGGCTTCGGGATCTCCACCCGCCGCACCGGCAGCGGCCGATGGCGCTGCTCGCGAAGCTCTCCCTCGAGCTCGGCGAGGAACGCCTCGACCCCACGCTGTTCGATCTGCGTGATCGTGGTGCGGTCGACCCCGGCGGCGCCGCGGTTTACGCGCACCTTCAGCCACGCCCGCTCCAGCACATCCCGCGATGGATGCGATCCCAGAGCGCGTGGAACCGTCTTCCCGGCGACCGCTTGGCCGCCAGGTACAGCTTGACTTGGAGTTCTCGGACCTTGCCTTGCTCGGTGTTGTTCGCCCCGGAGGGCATCCACCAGTCCTTCCCTCGTCGCCCAAGCACGGATGAAGCAGGGCCCCTTCCCATCGCCGCCGGTTCTGTTGTCCGCGCGGCTCGAGCGGTACTACGAGCCCCTCCGCCACCCTCCCGGCCGGACGCGACTTCACGGGACCACCGCTTATACGCGCCCATCGGGAGGAATCTCGACCTCGCAAGGCCGTCCGCATTCGATCCTCCGCCGGGCGCTGCTGCACGGGAACCTGCTCGTCGCCGAGGCGACCGCGAAGGAGCTACCCCAGCTCAACCTCACCGACTCGCTCGAGCTGACGATGCTGATCGCCCGCAAGGATCCGCGCCGGCATCCTCGCGTTGCCGCGCGATGGTTGCTGCGTTACTTCGAGGAATGCAACGACGCGACGACCGACGAGGCGGCGATGGTCGCGGCCTGCCTCGCCGCTCTCTCGGGAGACCGCCACGGAGACGCGGCGCTGACGCTTCGGGCCATGGCCGAAAGAGCGGCTAGTCGCCGGCGGACTCGAGGCGTAGCGTGAGCGTGGGCCGGGTCGTGGGAAGTCCGGGCGTTCGGCTCGCCGCCCGGCCCTGATCCCGCGACCCTCAGAGTGCTCCCTTCGCTACAGGCGATCTCGGAATAGGTCATCCGGCCCATTGACCTTGAGTGCGGAATGAACGACCATGCCATAGCGGCCATCATCTTCGTCGAGCAGCCGGAAGGCCTCTGCGGGCTCAGGAACCGTTCGACTTCGACGGGCGTGATTTCCGCGTCCATCGTCGACCGGGAAGGAAACAGCTCTATGATTGGGCCGGCTCGCGGGGAGCGTCCTAGGCGTTTGGCTCGGCTCGCCGTCCGGCCCTCTTTACACCCGGCGGGCAAGCGACGGGGTTCGGCAATCTCGCACGATCTAAAGGCAAGACGCAGCCACGTGATGATCAGGTGCGCGGAATCAGGTGAGGCGGTTCCGACCGGCGTGAGAATCGATGCCGCTACCTTCAGGACCAGCAACCTCAGCGATCAGACCTTCAAGTGTCCGCACTGTTTCCAAGAGCACACGTGGTCGAAGAAGGACGCCTGGGTCGAAGAGGTTTGCTAGAAGGCGCACGAGAGCCGGGACAGTTCCGGCGTCAGTCGTCGCCGAACTCCCGCGCTGCGCACCGCGGGCAGTAGAACGCAAGCTCCGGCGGCTCGTCGTCAGTGAGGTGGGGTGTGGGGGTAAAGAAACTCGGTTCACCCTGGCAACTCGGGAACGGTGGTCGATCGGTTGCACCGACGCTGCGGTGCTGAGGATCCTAGGAGGCTGCCGAGGGGGTCCGACTCGGCGTTGGCGCGGACGCGGGATGCGAGCGGCGATGGCTTCTAACACTTGCGCCAGAGCACTTGGTTGTGGGACAAGAGGCCGACTTACTCTTGGGTCCGTCGCGAGCGTGCGATCGATGCGATAGCTGCCGGCGTGACGGTCCTCGAGTCGCAGGGAGAACGCGCGGTCGCGGCAGCGCCTGGCGGCTCCTAACCTCGACTATCACCGAGTTGTCCCGATAACCGGGACCTCGATAGAGCTCTGAACGTGACAGCGCCCGGCGATCGCCGGGCGCTGTCCGACTTGCGGCTCACTCTCGCTCCTTCACGGCCAAGTGAAAGGAGTTGAGTCGCGTGTCCCATGATGACGTCCTCTTCGGCTACCGGCTCCAGCTGTTCGACCTCGCCGGACGGACCTCGGTCAGCCACGCCTGCCGCGTCTTCGGCGTCCATCGCTCGACCTACTACCGCTGGAAGGCCCAGGTCGACCGGCACGGGCTGGAGGTGCTGCGCCCACGCGAGCGACGCAGGCCGAAGATGCCGAACCAGCTGCCGGCGATCGTCGAAGAGCGGATCGTCGCCTTCGCGATCGCTCATCCCGGCCTTGGCCCGAGGAGGATCGCCTCCGAGCTTGGCCGCCCGAAATGGGGCGGGATCGTCGTCTCCCACAACGGCGTCTGGCGGGCGCTCCGCCGCCACGGGCTGAACACGCGTGGCAAGCGGCTCTCGCTCGTCGCCGGCTACCGGGCGCCCTACGAGCCGCCGCGCGAGCCGCAGGAAGAGCCGCACATCGAGGTCGATCACCCGGGCGAGCTGGTCGGCTTCGACTGCTTCTACGTCGGCCACCTGAAGGGGACGAGCGGCGCCGTCTGGCAGCTGACCGCGATCGACTGCTACTCCTCCTTCGCCTGGGCGGAGCTCGTCGTCTGCCGAAACGACAACCCGCACGCGAAGCAGACCTCGAAGCTCGCCCGCCGCGTCGCCGCCGAGCTGAAGCGAGCTGGCTGGCGGCTCGAGCGGGTGCTCTGCGACAACGGCAACGAGTTCCGGGGCGAAGCGTTCAAGCAGACGATCGAGCGCCTCGGCGCCAGGCGCACCCACATCAAGTCGGGCCGCCCGCAGACGAACGGGCACGTCGAGGCGCTCCACCGCCTGATCCTCGAGGAGTGCTGGCGGCCCGCCTTCGCCCGCTACCTCTACCCCCGCTACACGGGCCTCAAGCGAGAGCTGGAGCGCTACCTCGTCCACTACAACTACGACCGCGTCCACCACGGCCGGCTGACCAACGGCCGCATCCCGGCGGACATCGTCTACGCTGCCCGCAAGATGGAGGCGAGATGAGCCGCGACCGTCGGCACATCTCGGTGACGGTCCAGTCTAAGCCGCGAAAAATGCTGCGCATTTTCGCGGGTGAGGTCTAGTACCTTCGCTTCGCTCGGTAGAAGGGAAGAAAAGGCAAAGAGCGTGAGCCTGCTGACAAAGATCCGAACGCTGCGGCACGTGCGTCCCGCGCGCGAGCCGGAGCTTCCGGACGTAGCCCGCGCGGTCGCCATCATCATGGACGGGAACGCGCGCTGGGCCCGCAAGCGCGGACTGCCGATCGCGGCCGGCCATCGCGCGGGCACGAAGGCGTTGCGGAGGACGGTCGAGGCGGCGATCGACCTTGGCGTCGACTCGCTGGCCGTCTACGCGTTCTCGACGGAGAACTGGAGCCGGCCGCCCGAGGAGGTCGAGCTCCTGATGGAGATCTTCACCGAGACGATCGAGCGCGAGCTGCCCGACCTCGTGCGGCAGGGCGTCCGGACGCGTTTCATCGGCCGCCGCGACCGCGCCCCGGCCGAGCTCCGGGAGCGGATGGCCGCGCTCGAGCGTGAGACGGAGGGCAACCGCCGGCTCAATTTATGGATCGCCTTCGACTACGGCGGGCGGGCGGAGATCGTCGACGCCGCCAACCGCGCCGTGGC